>Ga0335070_10008235_pt1 | contig 12215 bp, 8 predicted proteins | sample Lox_Sample_13_FD_206722 | JGI IMG/M metagenome (GOLD analysis project Ga0335070, IMG submission 206722) | Soil microbial communities from Loxahatchee National Wildlife Refuge, Florida, United States - Lox_Sample_1.3 | ecosystem: Environmental > Terrestrial > Soil > Wetlands | place: USA: Florida...
ATTGTCAGGAACTGCTTCCACGCTGCCTGCTACAGCGCAGACGATCAGTGCCACCGTTGGCAGATGTCGCTTGAACATTTGTGGACCCTCCGCCTACGACAGACGTCCCGGACGACCAAACGTCTCCAAACTTGCTGGCTGACATTGCGCCAGTGTTTTGATACACCTACGTATTGCATCTCCAGACAGCTATCTTCCTGTTTTTCGCCGGTGCAATCGGCGGCGCGCTCAATGCCGTTGCCGGCGGTGGCAGTTTCGTCGCCTTTCCTGCGCTTCTCTTCACCGGTGTGCCGCCCGTTCAGGCGAACGCCACCAACACCGTCGCACTGTGGATTGGCACGACTGCAAGTGGCGGCGCATATCGGAGTCGCCTGCACATCTCCCGCAGGGTGATGCTGCCGCTCGTCGCCACCAGCATTGCCGGCGGCTTGATCGGCGCATTTCTCCTCATCAAAACGCCGGCCCACACCTTCCTGCGCGTGCTGCCATGGCTCTTGCTACTCGCCACACTGCTTTTCGCTTATGGACGACATCTGACCAGCCGACTTTCCGGAGGCCTGGAACACGAGGCGACTACGACGGCTCTGGCCTTCGCGTCTCTGTTTGAACTGGTGGTAGCGGTATACGGCGGCTATTTCGGCGGCGGCTTAGGAATCATGAATCTGGCCATGCTCGCGGCATTGGGCATGACCGATATACACGCCATGAACGCGCTGAAGATCGTGCTCGGTGCCATTATCAATGGCGTAGCCGTGATCACGTTTGTTGCGGCCCACGCAATCTACTGGCCTCAGGGACTGGTGACCACGGTCGGCGCCGTCATCGGCGGCTACTCAGCGGCACATTATGCGCAAAAATTGCCCCAAAGTTGGATTCGCACCTTCGTTATCCTGGTCGGCACCGGGATGACCTTGTACTTTTTCGTGCGCGCGTACTGAGTCGGAACTGATCCTATTCCCGGTTGTCATCCGGAGCAAAGCGAAGGACCTGCCTTGCTTCGCTCCGGTCGGGAACGCCTGTCATTGCCCCACTGGCTCAGAGACGTGCTCATGCACGATGAGCCACTTTCCCCCGCTCTTCTCAAAGACAGCTGTCCAGCGCATGGTGGACATGTCGTGCTTGCCTGACTTCTCCACCATGTCGGAGGCGATCGTCGCCGTGATCCAAGCGTTCTTTCCCGCAGGATGGATCTGCGCATCGTCATTAACTTTGAAAGTCGCTGATTGGAAGCCGGCGAGAACGTTTTTAACACCCGCGTAGTATTCGTCCCAGCTGTTGTATTTCACGGGAGCAATATCGAAGAACACATGTGGTCCCTTGACGTAGAACTCGGCCGTGTTGTCGGGATTCAAAGTCGCCCAGCCATCCCAAATCTTCTGCAGATAGGCCTTATCGACGGCACCGCCACCAGCCGCCTTCTTAGGAGCCGGCTTCTCTTGGGCCAAGGCCATTAAGGTGAGAGCGAACAGACACCCGACAGCTGCGAAAGTCCGAATGTGACTCATCAGCTCCTCCAAGAAGGCGTGGTAATTAGTCTGAAGAGACGTTGCTTGCAACGTCTCCTCCGCAGCCTGTTTGGCGCGGAAATACTTTCACAACAATCGAAACAAGACAAGCTTACTCCACAAACATGCAATCCCCATAGGAATAGAACCTATACCGCTCCGCCACCGCATACTGATACGCGTTTAAGACATGTTCTCGTCCGCCAAATGCGGAAACCAGCATCAATAACGTTGATTGCGGAAGATGGAAATTGGTTAAAAGCGCGCCCACCACTCGAAATTCGTACCCGGGATAGATAAACAAATCCGCTTGTCCCGATTCCGAGCGCACCCGTCTATCAATACGCGCTGAATACTCAAGCGTGCGCACGGTGGTTGTACCCACTGCCACCACCCGCCGTCGATTCGCCAGTGCCGAATTGATCTTCTCTGCCGCGTCAGCCCCGATCTGATACCGCTCCGAATGCAGCCGATGATCCTCCACGCGTTCGACATGAGCGGGCTGAAACGTCCCCAAGCCCACATGCAGAGTAATCTCGGCCATCTCGATTCCACCTTGGCGGATTTGCCCCAGGATCTCAGGTGTAAAGTGCAGGCCGGCGGTTGGAGCCGCCACCGAACCGCGTTCTCGACTGTAAACAGTCTGATATCGGTCGCGATCGGCGGGCCGATCGGGCCGATCAATGTAAGGGGGAAGCGGCACGTGCCCGACCTGTTCAATCAGCGCCCAGAAGTCGCTGACGGGAGCGAACCGGATTGTCCTTTCTCCAAACTGACCGCGAGCCAGTACTTCGGCCTGAAGTTCGTCCTGTTCGCCAAAATAAAGCTGCTCCCGCACGCCAATCTTTCGTCCCGGGCGCACGAGGCATTCCCAGTCATTCGGTTCCTGCGAACGTTGAGACGTGAGCAAGACTTCTACTCTCCCGCGCAGAAAGTCCCGCGCCGCCCGGTTGTGAGGGCTGATCGGCTGCGCCCGGCTTCCGGAGCGATGGCCAAAGAGCCTTGCAGGAAACACTTTGGTGTTGTTGAAAACCAGCAGGTCGCCTGCCCGCAGCAAGCCGGGGAAGTCTCGGAAGTGCCGGTCATGAATGACTCCCAAGGACTTATCCAGCTGAAGCAACCTGGACCCAGCCCGGTCTGGCAGGGCCTCTTGGGCGATCAGGTCCTGGGGAAGCTCGTAATTGAAATCGGAGACGAGCACGATGCAAAATTAATTACAAAAAAATATTTCTTCGGAGACTTGACCTGCACGCGCAGGAACGACAACACTAAGTTGTATCATCTGCGCCACGGCGGACCTTCTGGTTGCCCCCGCCAGGAAAGCGTAAGGTGGTCCCCGTACTGACCGTATGGCTAGTGAGCGACAATCCCGCATCGAAATCGTCCACCTCGGCAAGTTGATGCATACGTCTGGGTTCGTGGCCGGCATGGACGGCAATCTCTCGGTCCGGCTCGATGCCGACCGGCTTCTGGTCACACCCACGGCCATGTCGAAAGGGGCCATGCGGACGACCGACCTGGTTGTCGTGGACCTGGACGGACGCAAGCTGCAGGGACGGCGCAATGTTTCCAGCGAAATCGGCATGCACCTGCTTATTTACAAGCTGCGCCCCGACATCCGCGCCATCGTGCATGCGCACCCGCCGACGGCGACCGGATTTGCTGCTTCTGGAATGGATTTAAGCGAGCCCCTTGTCTGCGAACTCGTCGTCGGGCTCGGGTGCGTTCCGCTTGCCCGGTACGGCACGCCCGGAACGCGCGAACTGGCAGACGCGCTGGCACCATTGATACCCGATTACGATGCCATTCTGATGGCCAATCACGGGGTAGTTGCTTATGCCGACGATCTACAACACGCCTATATGAAGATGGAAACGGTGGAGCACTTCGCCAAAGTTGCGCTGGTTGCCCACCTTCTCGGACGTCAGCAGCCGCTCAGTGAAAGTGATGTTGAGAAGCTGCTCTCGGCCAGAAAACAATACGAGGGAGCCAGGTCCAGGGCCCCCATGCCGCCGTCCCCGCGCAACGGAAAGAGCCCTCTCCGTTCTGAGCTTGAGAAGGAATCTCTCCCAGAGCTTGCCAGTCCAGAGCGGCGGTAGCCATGCGGCCCTGGTAGCTGTTCTTCTCTGCTGGTCGTGATCTTTTCCTATATGCTCTTCAAATGGCACGTGAATCCAGCATTGCCGCCGAAACTGGCACTCTTGAGTGGGGAGAAACCTCGGCTGCGAAGTTAAGCGACGAACTGATCGCCAAGTATGGCGAGGCACAGCGCGCACGCATAAGCCAGGGCTTACAACAGGTGTTGGAATACTGGCGGCCGTCCGACGGAGATGCCGGGGTTTTCGAGAGCTTCATCCGCGCCAACTTCGCAGGTGATGAGGCCACCCTCAACGCCATCTTCACCCGCTTTCAGGACCTACTCGAACAGCTCCGTGGGCACATGCATGAGATCTACCGCACTTTTCGCCAGCAGGCCGATATGGATCTCGGCCCCCTGCTTCCCTTTGACGAAATCTTTGCCGGTTATGATCCCGCGGCCCATGTTCTCGATGACTTCTTCGAAAACAAGCTTGCCTTCATTGTCCTGCTGAATTTTCCACTTACCACCCTCGAGCAGAGGCTGAAGGAAGGCCCGCACTGGACGCGCCGACAATGGGCGGAAGCGCGGCTGGCGCAGACATTTTCCAAACGCATTCCCGCGGAGGTGAATCTGGCGATCGCGCAGGCGGCCGCTGAGGTCGATCATTACATTTCCGAATACAACATCTGGATGTACCACCTCATAGACGGTCGGGGACGGCGGCTTTTTCCGCCGAAGCTGCGGCTCCTGAGCCACTGGAATCTGCGGGATGAGATTAAAGCGAACTATGTCGATAAGACGAACGGTGGTCTCGCTAAGCAGCGCATGATCCAGCAGGTGATGGAGCGAATCGTTACGCAGACCATTCCAGAGGTGATGATCAACAATCCGCAGGTGGACTGGAATCCATACAACAATGATGTGCACCCGGCGACTGAAGAGGATTCCGACTTCGCGCCGCGCAATGGCAGGCGAATCGACGCGGGCCCGGAGCCGTCAACCCGCTACGTCATGTTGCTGAAGGCCTTTCACGCCGCCCGCAAAGCCGACCCATACTCGCCAACCGCCCCCACCCACATCGCGCGCCGCTTCGATGAAGACCGCGAGATTCCCGAAGACCGCGCCAAAGCCATGCTCGAGAAAATGGTCTCCTCTCCGCTGGTGGCGAGAGTCGCGAAGCTAATTCAATCCCGCCTCGGACGTCCGCTAGAGGCTTTTGATCTCTGGTATGACGGGTTCCGTCCGCGCAGCGCTCATACGGAAGCCGAGCTTGACGCCATCGTTTCCAAAAAATACCCCACTGCCGATGCCTATCGGCAGGACATCCCGAATCTCCTTGTGAAGCTCGGATTCAGCCGAGATCGCGCCCAATATCTAGCCGATCACATCGTGGTGGATCCCTCCCGCGGCGCCGGCCACGCCATTGGCGCCGAGATGCGTTCCGAAAAAGCTCATCTGCGCACGCGTGTGGGCCAAACCGGGATGAACTACAAGGGCTTCAGCGTCGCTGTCCATGAAATGGGCCACAATGTCGAGCAGACGTTTTCTCTCTATGATGTTGACTATTACTTCTTGAATGGCGTTCCCAACACCGCAATGACGGAAGGCTTCGCCTTTCTCTTTCAAGGCCGCGATCTGGAACTGCTGGGCCTCGCGGCTCCCGACGCCGAGTCGGAGGCCATGAAAACGCTGAATGACTTCTGGATCACCTACGAAATTTCCGGCGTCGCGCTTGTGGACATCGCCGTCTGGCATTGGATGTACGACCACCCGAATGCAACGCCAGACGAATTGAAGGACGCCACCCTCGAAATCGCCAGGGACATCTGGAACCGCTACTTCGCGCCGGTGTTCGGCAATCGCGATGTCGTCTTGCTCGCGGTCTATTCCCACATGATCGAATCGTTCCTGTACCTGCCTGATTATCCCATCGGCCACATGATCGCGCATCAGATCGAAGAGCAGATGAAGAAAGCCGGCGCTATCGGACCAGAGTTCGAGCGGATGGCCAAGATGGGCCGTGTCACGCCAGACCTTTGGATGGAGCACGCCACGGGGAGGCCGGTTGGGCCGGAGGCGCTGCTGGAGGCGACGGAAAAGGCACTGCAAGAAAGAGCTCACGCCAACAACTAGGCAATTCAACTGCTTAGTAGTAGAGTCAAGCACTCGCATGATGGTTAGCCGAGAAGCGGCGAAAGAATCTAGGCCACGGCGTAAGCCGTGGGTGTAAGTGGAAAATGGCTTGGCTCCTTCCGTGATTCTTGTCCTTGCTTCGAGCCTCTAGTTAGGATAAAAGACTCGCTAGTTACTCAACTCCATGGTTCAATTTCTCGTACTAGCCTGCCTTATTCTCAGCCAAATCGGAGTCGCACAGACCACAGCCGCTGCTTCCGCGCCCACAGAGCAAGCGGCGAACACTTATTCCGACGAGGCATTCGTCATTGAGCAACTCCGCAACAGCTACCAATTTGAAAACGACGGCACCGGACAACAAGAAACTTATGCGCGCATTCGCGTGCAAAGTGAGGCTGGAGTAAAGCTATGGGGGCAGGTAGTGGTGGGGTATAACTCCGCGAATGAATCCGTAAACATCCCGTCCGTCCGAGTCTTGAAAAAAGATGGTGGGATTGTAACAGCGCCAACCGATGCCATTCAGGATCTGAGCTCCCCGATTGAGCGCGAGGCCCCGGTTTACACCGACGTTCGCCAGAAGCACATCACTGTTCCCGGCCTCAGGCCCGGCGACACTCTCGAGTACGACGTTGTGCGTGTCGTTCACACGCCCATGGCTGCGGACCAATTCTGGATGGAGCACAACTTCGAGACGCAAAACATCGTTCTCAATGAGCGGTTGGACGTTACCGTGCCTGCAGGACGGGCAATCAAGCTGAAAACGAAGTCATCCGCACCTGCCACGGTCTCAGAAAGCAACGGAAAGCGTAAGTACGAGTGGCTTAGTAAGCACCTCGAAAAAGAGGAGGACTCCAAAACAACAACGGGCAAAAACAAGAAGCGTAAGAACAAGAAAGAGACGTCAGAAGCACCCACGATCCAGATCTCCTCTTTCCAGACTTGGGATGAGGTGGGGCGTTGGTACGCTGGACTCGAGAAGGAGCGGCGGCAGCCGACGCCAGAACTGAAAGCCAAAGCTGATGAACTTACTAAAGGCCTCACTAATGATGTCGATAAGACACAAGCACTCTATGACTACGTAGCCAAGAATTTTCGATACGTGAGCCTCTCGCTGGGTGTGGGGCGCTACCAACCCCACGGTGCGGCTGATGTTCTCCATAACCAGTATGGCGACTGCAAGGACAAGCACACGCTTCTGGCTTCTCTGCTGGCGGCGGAAGGTATCCCCGCGTCTTCCGTTCTCATTGGCAGTGCGCGCAAACTGGACCCGGATGTGCCCTCGCCGGCACAGTTCGACCATGTCATAACCCTGGCAACCCTGGGTAGCGAGCGTGTATGGATGGACACCACGACCGAAGTGGCTCCATTCCGGTTGTTACTGGTGACTCTGCGAGATAAGGATGCGCTGGAAATTCCACCCGGCGACGGTGCTCGCATTGTAAAGACTCCGGCGGATACTCCCGTAGCAGGATTCCAGACGCTGGATCTGGATGGCAAGGTGGACGAACTTGGCAAACTCACCGCAACTGTGCATCTGCAAACACGCGGCGACTTAGAACTGCTGATGCGCATGATCTTTCGCCGTGTTCCCAGCTCCGGCTGGCAAAAAGTTTTGGAGAGCGCGAGCGCCCTGTGGGGCCTTCCCGGCGAGGTCTCCGATGTCCATGTTACCGATCCGGAGCTCACACGCGCTCCTTTTGAGATCACTTACAAGCTCAGCGAAGCCGAGTATTTTGACTCCTCAAAGAAGACTTTTCAACTCCTCGTACCTCTGTCGCCGATCATGTCCATTACTCCGGCGAACGACCTCGATAGCTCGAATTCAGAGCCCATGAAACTAGGCGCGCGCATGCGGATCGGCTCGAGGGTTAAGCTGCAGCTGCCCCCCAAATGCTCGGTCGCTTCGCCGGTACCAATCTCGCTCAAGCGCGATTACGCCGAATATAGCTCGTCTTACAAGGTCGACGCGGGAGTGTTCTCGTCGGCGCGCAGCGTGGTTGTGCTGGCGACGGAGATCCCTGCAGAACGCATGCAGGACTACATTGCTTTTCAACATGCAGTCGCGGCGGATCTGGATCAGCGCTTTTCTGTGGACAATTTTGCCGCCAGCTCGGCTTCATCCGCCGATCTAAGCGCCGACGACCTCCACGAAAGCGGTGTAGCCGCACTGGATCGGCAGAACTATCCACGCGCAATTGAGTTGCTGAAGCGCGCCGTCGCCGCGGACCCCAAGCACAAATCTGCATGGAACAATTTGGGCCGCGCCTATTTGGCTATGCGGCAGTATGACGATGCCATTGCCGCATTTAACAAACAGATCGAAATGAATCCCTACGACGAGTTCGCCTATAACAACCTGGGCAGAGCCTACTGGCTGCAACGCAAGTATGATCAGGCTGTCACTGCCTTCCAGAAACAACTCGAAATCAATCCTCTCGACAAATATGCTCATGCCAACCTCGGAGCTCTTTACCTGGAATCGAAGAAATACGAGTTGGCAGCGCCGGAATTGGAGAAAGCAGCTGCTATTGAGCCCGAAAATGCCTTTCTCCAGGTGAATACAGGCAAGGCCTACCTCAACCTGGGACAGGACGAAAAGGCCATGACCGCATTTGATAAGGCCAGCAATCTCTCAGCGACCCCGGTCGTGTGGAACGACATCGCCTATGAACTCTCGCTGAAGAAGGCCCATCTCGAAAGAGCTCTGCAATTGGCGCAATCAGCGGTTCAGGCCACAGCGGCTTCCCTGCGGAATGTGTCATTGGATCAACTGCAAATGCGAGATGTTTACGCGGTCAACTCTCTGCTCGCTTACTGGGATACGCTGGGCTGGGTCTACTTCGCAAAGGACGATTTACTCGACGCGGAAAAGTACGTGACTGCGGCATGGATTGTCGGTCAGCACGCCGACATTGGCGATCACCTAGGCCAGATCTACGAGAAGAAGGGTCAAAGAGACCGAGCGGTTCAGGCTTATGCCGAGGCGATGAACGCGATCCGCCCCGATCCCGAAATCCAGCAAAGACTGGCGGCGTTGGTCGGAGCAGACAAGGCCCCTCTCACAATCGAGAAGAACCGCTTGGGCCTGCAGAACGCACGCACTCTCAAGCTGGGAAAAATCGCCAGGCACACCGGCACTGCCGAATTCTTCGTATTGATGGAACCCGTCGGCTCGCAATCAGTGGTGACCGCCGCCAGGTACATCAGCGGTGATGAGCAACTCAAGGGCTTGGCAGACAACTTGAAGAACGCGAACTATCCACTCACTTTCCCCGAGGATGTCTCGACAAAGATCGTGCGGCGCGGTGTCGCATCCTGCTCGACCGCAACCGGCGAATGCATGTTCGTCATGGTAGTACCGGGCGACGTGAGATCGATCGACTAACCTTGTAATTAAGCGGAAAGCCCGGAGTCCCATCACTCAGGTCCCGCTCTGGATGATGCCTGGAGTCTTATTAGGGCGGTTTAGCTAAAGGCTAAAAGCTAACAGCAAAGAGCTGTCTCACGGCAGCTTAAAGTTCACCGTGACCTGGGTCTGGATTTCGACCGCCTCGCCGTCCAGCAGGTAGGGCTTGTATTTCCACTGGCGGACCGCATCGATGGCGGCCTTGGCCAGGATCGGGTCGCCGCTCAGTACTTTCACGGTCGAGATGTTCCCGGATTTATCAATGACGGCAGTCAACTGCACTGAACCGCCGATGCGCATCTGCAGCGCGGCATGCGGGTAAATGGGCTGGACGCGCTTCAGCAGCATGCCTTGCGTGACACCCTGGGACACTTTCAACATCTCTGGCGCCGGCACTGCTTTGGGTACGTTCACTGGGGCCGAACTGACGATGGAAGAAAGCGCGGACTGATCGTCAGAGGTTGTGCCGATTGCCGACGGAGCTTCTACGTCCACTTCTTTTGGTTTGGAGGTGCTGGCCGGCTGTGCGGGGTTCGCTTTCACCATACGCGGCTCCTCCAGATTCTTAACGACAACTTCGGGGTCGCTTTCGACGTCAGTAGCGGATTCGGATTTGTGTGGCAGCGCCGGCCTCACCTCGGCGGATGGCTTCTCCGTGACTGCGGCCTGGGGTTTCGGTGCAGGATCGGGCGTCACGATCGCTGAAGGCACTTCCGGGGTTGCCGACGCGGTCGGGGAAGCCACCGGTTGCGCGGCTTGCGGCTCCGGCATTCCTGGCTCTGAAGACTGCCTGTGAAGCTTCGTGTATCCGAAATAGCTGGCCGCGGCGAGTGCGATCACTGCCACCGCGATAATCGCGTACTTGGCGGCATTACCCGAGGACGAGGATCCGGCAACATCCAATCCCCCGAAAGTGGGCGCGGGTGAACGCTGCGAGAACAAGCCGGGCGCCTCGGCGGGCGCAGAGCTCGCGGCTGTGGCAGCGGCAAACTGCGGCTTGGTTCCGGGATCTCCGATCTTCTCGAACTCGGGCGCTCGCGCGGGCACTTTGGCTGGAGCAGGCGCCGCTGCCGCTGCTCCGGACGCCAACACTGGAGCCGCTGGGCGTTGAGGCGCGGGTTTTGCCGTTGCCTGCTCCGCCTCCAGGAGGCTCGCAGGCTTCATCGATGGCGTGAGCTCAGTCTTCTTGGCAGGCTTCTGCTCCTCTAAATCCAGGAGAACTTCTTCCGGGGGCTCAGGCGCGGTGGATCCGACCTCGAGCACGTCGTCCACAATCGGCTTCGACATGACGGGCGTGGCAGCCATCGCTCTCGATGGCGGAGTCGGGATCGACGGCTTGGAAACGGCTTCCACGGGACTTGAAGGACGCTGAGTTGGCGCTGCGGCTGCTGGCTTCGCCGGCGTTGCAGGTGCGGAAGTCGGAGCGGGCGCTGGCGTGGTTGCACTGCTCGCAGCCGGCGATGTTTTCGCTGTTTCTCCACCCTTCTTGAGAAGCCCTCGCGCGACGCGCAGGGTGCCTTTCGCTTGCTCTACGTTGATGGGCTTGGTGAGGACGAGATTCGCGCCGATGCGGAAGGCATTGGCGACACCCGCCTGACCTTCCACAACGGCGACAGCCAGAGACGATGAATTCAGTTGCGAATTGCGCGCGCCCTTAAATAGAAGGCTGGCGTTCTGCTCGTTGTCACAGTCGACGACGACGGCATCGAAGTGTTGCGCCATCAACTTCTTGACTGCCGCGAACGGCTCTGTCTGGGTCTCGACCGTAAATTCCAGCTCATTCAGGATTTGGGTCGTAAGGCGAGCGGTTTTCTCGTCCTGGCAGAAGAGCAGCGCTTGGAAGGTCATAACAGTGTCATCGTAGGTACACTCTGGGGAGGGGACAAGTTACCGGAGTAACGGCTTCGTCGGTCAGACTAAAATTCCTTGATGCGGCGCATTCCCTTGTGGCTGAAGGTCTTGTGGACCATCTGGTTGTTCGTTTGGGCGCCGCTCTACTGGCGGCAGTATGGCGCTCAAAACTTTCTATATTTCTGCGATCTCGGGAACATTCTGATCGCGGTGGCGCTGTGGACGGAAAACGCGCCTCTCTTTTCGTGGCAAGCTGTGGGACTGCTGCTGTTTCAGACCCTCTACATCGTTGATCTGATCGGAGCCGCTCTTTTCAGCCAGCACCTGATTGGCGGAACGGAATACATGTTCGATCCGCGCATCCCGCTGCTGATTCGGCTGCTCAGCCTGTTCCATGTTGTCACGCCGCCATTGCTTCTGTGGGGCATCTGGCGATTAGGCTACGACGCGCGCGGATGGAAGCTGGCAACGTTGATGACCTGGATTGTCGTCCCGATCAATTACCTCTGGCGTCCGCAGTACAACATCAACTGGGCTCGCGGACTGTTCATGCGCGAACAACATGTGGTGCCGGGGCCTGTATATCTGATCGCGTATCTGGTCGTCGTACCGGTGGCGGTTTACTATCCCACGCACCTGGTTTTGCGTGGGTGGTCTCGCTGGCGGGCGAATGGCGGACTAGCGACTGGCCGACGATGCTCGCCGTGAGCATGGCTTAAGTAGAAATACCTAATTTTGAGTAGTTCTACTCCCCCACCCCCTCCCCCTGCGGTCTTTTGGAATCAAAGATCTAGCACGATTGTGGCTGCAGATCTTTGAGTTATAAGCACTTATATGGAAAATATTCCAAAATAAGCACTTAGCACTTTAACAACTAGCACTTAGTAATTAGGTTCAGGTGCTTTTTGCAGTATGGGGAATCGACGACCGCGGGCGGGGCACCCGCGCCACATATGGCCAGGATGTCAAAGAGCTGCGATGACCGGGAGCGCCGGCCGAGAGGTTGGGATACACCTCCCCTTACTTCCAGTATGACAGATTGGGTGGGGTGGATGGACATCTTGGCGGAACTGTATTTTGTGTGGGGTGAGTGCGTTGTGGGGAATTGAGTTGGTCAGGGGACTTGACAGCAATTCTTGGTCGTCAGCTAAGAATGCAAGAGCAGTGATGACCAGCTTTGTTAAGCCGCAAAGCTGGGTCGCCGGTTAATTGCTTGCCGGCGCGCTGAGGGATTGATCGG
>Ga0335070_10008237_pt1 | contig 12215 bp, 8 predicted proteins | sample Lox_Sample_13_FD_206722 | JGI IMG/M metagenome (GOLD analysis project Ga0335070, IMG submission 206722) | Soil microbial communities from Loxahatchee National Wildlife Refuge, Florida, United States - Lox_Sample_1.3 | ecosystem: Environmental > Terrestrial > Soil > Wetlands | place: USA: Florida...
CCGACCCGCCCAATCCCGCTCCGAATGCAAACGCGAGTCAGAATACTCCGCCTTCCGGAATCTGTGTGGCGGTCTGTTTCATGCCCTCTTTTCAGTTGTAATGTAGCACGAAAGCAAAGAAGTAAATCCAACACTAAGTAGATATTTGTGACCACACCACGAATAGGAGGCTGTAAAGAACCTTCTCTTCTCCTAGTCCATGGGTCGCACTTCGGCCACGGACGCACCCTCTTCAGTTACCTCGCCGGACCAGAAGCATTAAGCTGTTCTACCGACAAGAAATAAACCGTTGGGGGATTGGCTCGAGGCCACTTCCAGCAGATAACTAAAGAAAGGCGCGAGGAAGAAGTGAGGTCAGTCGTAAACGATACCCTAGAGCATAGTCAAGAGACGGCGAGCCCGTTCGAGGACAGGGAGCCGGTTGGACATGAAGGGCCTTTGGAATACGAACCGGAAGAGGTTGATGACGATGAAGTGAAAGACCACGTCCAACAGTACATGAGACAACTGGCGAGGACGCCACTACTCACCGTAAAAGGAGAGAAAGAGGTTGCCCTGCGTATTGAGGAGGCGAGAAGAGAGCTGGAGTATGTCGGCCTTTCTCTTCCTTTCGCGGCGCAGGCGCTTTTGCGTATTCTTTCCCGGTCAAAGATGGTCTTCGACCCGAGGTACGGAGGTACAAGCGATGAGTGGGTGATCGCGGCGCTCGAAAGTCTGAAGCAGGCCCAGGATCAGACAGAGAACCCTGAACAAAGCGATCGATCAGGGGCCGAACCAAGCCGACGTATTGCAGAGATCAAAGAACTGGTGGAGCCGAAAAGGAGCAGGTGTGCCCAGAGAATCGAGCAGGAGGCGAACATCGCCACAGCGGAGTTGAAGCAGCTTCTTGAACGGATTAAGCGGGCAAAGAAGCAGTATGTCGAAGCAAGGAACGTGCTCACAAAAGCGAACCTCAGACTGGTCGTAACCATCGCAAAAAAGTACATGAACCGCGGCCTTTCCTTTCCTGATCTCGTGCAGGAGGGGAACGTGGGGCTCATGAAAGCGGCGGAGAAGTTCGACGGTAGGATGGGCTACCGGTTCAGCACCTATGCTGTATGGTGGATAAGCCAGGCAATAAGAAGGGCGCTCGGCGAACAGACGAGAACTATTCACATACCGGCTCACATGATCGAGACGGTCCAGCAGGTCACCCGGGTCTCTCACAAACTCGCGCAGGATCTCGGAAGGGAGCCCCTCCCTCATGAAATAGCCAGGGAAATGGGTCTTTCCGTCAAGAAGATCAAAGAGGTCCTCGACATTACCCACGAGCCTATCTCCCTGGAAACCACTGCCGGCGATGAGGGCGGCCGTCTGGTTGACTTCCTCGAAGACAAGAACGCGACCGATCCCCAGGGCCCTGCCCTCTTGCACGACCTCGCCGAAGGGCTGAACAAAGCCCTCTCGATCCTCACCGCGAGAGAGGAGAAGTTAATCAGGATGAGGTTCGGTATCGGGGAAACGTCCTTTCATACGCTCGAACAGGTGGCGCAGACATTCGGCCTGACGAGAGAGAGGGTACGACAGATAGAGCGGAAAGCACTGGGTAAACTGCGGCATCACGCAAAGGCATGGGAGGCCTAAGGGCATCTCACCCATCCATTAATCGAAGCGAAATTCTCAATGACTCACCAAGCTTAGCCAACTCTTCGACCGTGGCCTGGGCCAGTGGGATGCCGTCCCTCAGTCTTTCTGTCTCGGTTCTCGACTCAGGTTCGCCAGGTATCAGAATCTCCGCTGCGTTCTTCGCCTTGGCACTCTCCTTGATGCTTCTGATGTAGTGGTCCATGCTCTTCTTGAAGGCTTCCTTACCGATGAAGCAGTCCGGGTCGATGGCCATGAAAGAGTGGCAGGTGCCCTGAATACCTGTTCTGTCCTCTTCATAGAGGCTCTTGATCTGGCTGGTTACTTTGCCGCCCGTGAGCACGGCGGTCAGGATTTCATGGACGAGCACCATGCCATAGCCTTTGTGGCCTCCCACGGGCATCAACGATCCTCCCCCCTCATATCCCTCGTAGGGGTCTTCAGTGGGCAAGCCCTCTTTATCGACAGCCCACCCTAAGGGAATTCTCTCTCCCTTTTTGCGGGCAAGGATGAGTTTCCCGGACGATACAACACTCAAGGAAAAATCGAGGACTACCGGGGAGCACTGATCTGTGGGAATGGCATAGGCCAGTGGATTATTGCCTATGATGCGTTCTCGACCGCCCCAGGGAAACATCATGGGAGCGGAGTTGGAGACGACGCAGCCGATAAGATCCTTCCGCAGCGCCATCATGGGGAAGAGGCCAGCCACGCCAAAATGACCGCTGTCCTTTACGGAGGTCCACCCGATGCCATACTCTTCCGCCTTGACGATTGCCTTTTCCATGCCCCTATAGGCGGCAATATGGCCCATCGAGCCGTGTGCTTCCAGAAAGGCGGTGGGGCCTTTATCCCTTATGGGCGTCAGTCTGCACTCTTTGCGCACGTAGCCTTTCTGCAGCCGCGAAACATAAATGGGCAGCCGGGTAACGCCGTGGGTTTCAACGCCCCTCAGGTCCGATCTCACGAGGAGGTCCGCAACTATCTCCGCCTCAGAAGCAGGCACACCAACTTTGATATACGCCTGAGAGCAGAAGGCCTTGAGGTCGGAGAAAGAAATGCGCTGGGCACCATTTTTTTTCATGAGATCCCTCCTCGTAAGAGTCCTTCATCCGGCTGAAGACTCAACCACCACCTCTTCTGTTGCAGTCGCACCGCTCACCTCTCTATCCTCTATCTTTTGAAATTTGGGAACAAATATGGTCGAGGTGATGATGTACTGAATCTTGCCGTACACTATGGAAGGCAGGGCCGTGAGCGGGTTGAAGTGACGCAGGGCAACGAGCATGGCCATGGCCGCGTTCTCTACACCCACCTCGAAGCAGGTGGCTTTACGCTGGGCATAATTAAACCCGAAGAATTTCGGCAGAAAATATCCCAATAGAAGCCCTGCCATTGCCTGAATGAGGCACACAAGCACGAGATATAAGAGCACGGAGAACTGCTTGATCAATGTGCTCGTGCCTTTAGACATGGTGCCCATAACGATGAAAGCAAGGCATATGACCGCGAGCGGGCCGAACACGGGTCTGATCTTATTTACAGACTTTGGAAAGAGGGAGCCCAGAATGGTACCGGCGAGGACAGGCACAACCACCAGGTAGAGGAGATCCTGAAAAAGTGCATTTGCGTTGAGGCTGGCCATGCCGCCCGCGAGCCACAGGATCAGGATTGGTTGTATGAAAGGCGCGAGTATCGTATTGACCGATGTGACCGAGACCGAGAGGGCGAGATCGCCCTTACTGATCATGGTGAGTGCGTTCGACCCGCCTCCTGTGGGCGTTGTGCCCAATACGATCATACCGACCGCGAGGGCTTTCCCCGTATTTCCCGGAAAGAGCTGAACCAATACCAGAGAAAGGAGAAAAGCAACCAGAGGCATACAGGCCCATCTCAGCACAACCCCGATGCCCACGAGCCTGGGCCTCTGGACCATGCGTTTCCAATCCTGAAAACTGATGGCGAGTCCCATGGTGAACATGATCGTCATCAGAAGGTGGGGGCCAACAGCCGGTACCACACTTTTCTCGACGGATGGGTAGAAGAGGTAGCCGAAAAGAATCCCGAGCGTGAGAAAGAGCGAGGGATCCGAGGAGATAAAATTACCGATTTTCATCCCCAGAGACGTTGTGGGGGCAGGCTTTTTTACGGCGAGATAGACAAAATAGGCCACGATGAGCCCAACCGTCCATAAGATGATATTGGCCATGCTCACTATCGGCATTGCCCCGAGCGGCATACCCACAAATTTCGAGGCTAAAAATGGAATGAGAAACCCGAGAACAAGGCAAAAACTGGAAAGATGTTTCATCTTTTTGGATCCCATGGCAACCCTCCCATAAAATAAACCGTTTTGCACATTTCTTCTTGCTATATTCTAACCCACAGTTGAACGAGCACCGCTTTTTGGTGCATGACAGGATGTGTTCACGCCCGTGTAAGAAGGTCACGCTCCACCCGTAAAGGGATGGGGCACAACCCGTGTCTGCTGCGGATATTGCGCACTATGTCTAATACTGATAGGCGGTCGGTATCTTCTGGGCCTTTTCCTGGACCTTCCAGTAATCAATGCGCTCCTTAAGGAAGGCCAGCCAGCTATCAACCTCCGACTCCTTGAATCCTTTGGACACAAGGTCCTTCTTGAAGTCCATGATCACTGGCTGGGACGCGTTCACCCATTTTACAGCCTCAGCATCTGAAAGCGGGATGGTCTGACCGCCCTGGCTTTTGAGGAGTTCTATACCTTCGATGTCCACATCGTTCCACTGGATTGCAAATTTGTACCTATAGTCTTTTGAGGTCTCGTCGAAAATCCTCTTGATATCCACCGGTAATGCGTTCCATTTGTCCTTGTTCATGGCGACGTAGAACGTGTACGAGGCGCCAACCTGCCAGCAGGTCGTTGCATATTTCACCAATTCACCTAATTTCCAGCCTTTTATCGCTTCGGCAGCGGTAAAGGTACCATCGAGCATGCCCCTCCTGAGTGACTCATACATGTCCGCCATTTCAATCGGCACCGGTATACCGCCGAGCGCTTTAAGGAGATCTCCGACTCTTCCCGTGCCTCTTATTTTCATGCCTTTCAGATCATCAAGCGTTCTTACAGGCTTGCTCGTGGTCATTATGATGACGGGTGCGCCTGTGACGAACATGAGTGGATGGTAACTGTCCCATTCCTTCGGTTTAAACTTCTCGTAGAAATCAGTTGCCGCATACGTGCCTATATAACTGCTGGGGTAACCAAGTGGTAACTCCATCACCTCCATCACGGGGAAACGCCCCCTGTTGTAGCCACAGTTCGAGAGACCAATATCAGCGATACCGGTTGCCACGCCAGCAGCCATCTTGGGAGCGGTCAAGAGTGTGCCGCCGGGATAATAGGAGACCTCTACCCGACCTCCGGTACGGTTCTTGATCTCTTCACAGAACTTCTCAAAGAGTGTAGAATGTTTATGTGTAGGAGGGAAGAAATTTGCGAACTTGAGTTTAATCGGCTGTGCTGCGTCAGCTATAGAGCACGTAAAACAGACAAGCAGAACCGTAACAAGTACCAGTAACACCCTTTTCCCCATCTCATACCCCCTTTTTCGGTAATACAAAATCTGTGAGCTACATGCTCCCGCCTATGTTTCTCTCCTCCCGTACACGACTTCTCCTCTCTGGCGACGTCATATCCTTTGCCCTTTTTAGACCACTGTGGCAGTGATCAAAACGGTCGTCAAGGATTCTTATTATGAAACCCCTCACAGGTTATACTCTTGCTGAATACAACGAAGGGGGTGGAGGTGCGAACGATCACTATTTGAAGTCGTGCGCCAGACCACAAGTGCTGAAAATCGTGCTTCCGGCTATACGTGGCAAATCCTGCTTTTTCTTTGTACTGCTGGTTAGTCACGTACGCTTTTACTCAAGCACTTTTTGTGACTCTCCGGCACTTTCCTTACGTCGATAGCTTACGGAAGGTTTTTTCGCACGTGCCTCAGAACGTCCTTACAGATTCTTATCTCTCGCGGATCTATCCCTTTTTCAGCGAGCTCCAGGATCTCCTGAACCAGTGCGGTAACTTTTGCCATGAGCTTCTTGCCGGAGGCGGTCAGGAAAACGCGTTTTTCCCGGGCATCCTCTGGCCCGGGTTTGCGTTCGATGAGCCCCAGGGATTCGATCCCTGAGACCAGGCGTGCAACGGTGGTTTTGTCTCTGTAAAGCTTTTCGGCCAACGCGCGTTGCGGCTGCCCGTCTTCGTCCCAGATGTATACGAGCGCGGCAAACTGCTCGGCCTTTATCGGATATTTCATCCGGGCAAGTTCCCGGCCTATCTGTTTGCGGATCGCGCCCGACGCCTCATAAGCTAGATATCCCAGAGACTCGTGCAAGGAATATTTGCGGAAGACTTTTCGCATTTGGTTGCAAGATACAACCATATCATGTCCCGTGAGTCAAGCCTTAAGCTGCCTTAGCTGCCGGCCTCCCAAATTGTTTTAAAAAACGCTTGACAACCTCGAAACTATGGTTGTATAAGACACCTATATAGTTGTGTCATGCAACCTTTTCCGGGCGGACTAGTTTCGAGTGACAACATCGGGCCTGGCTGACATTAAGCCCGTCGCACGCCGGGCACCGCAGGTGCGCAGAGTAAAGGAGGATAAGATGTTCGAGATTATGATTGATACGGGTGGGACGTTCACGGACGGCGTCTTAATTGACGACAAGCAAAGTATAAGCGTTGCAAAGGCTGAGACGCTGCCTCAGGATCCGGCGCGAAGCATACTCAACTGTATTGCACGCCTGGCAGAAGAGCGTGGCATGACGCAAGAGGAGTTACTCAAAAACACGGCCACCGTGACCATAGGCACAACGCTGCCTACGAACTGTATCCTGGAGGGGAAAGGGGCAAAGTGCTGCCTGATTCACACCAAGGGCTTCAGGGACGTGTTCGAGCTCGGGCGCACCATACCCAAGACCGATATCTATAACCTGAAGGTGCCGATCCCAAGAGTCCTGATTCCGAGGTATCTGCGTTTCGGGGTCGAAGAGCGCGTTCAGTATGACGGAGCAGTCGTCAAGCCCCTGAAGGAGAGCGATGTGCGCAAAGCTGTGCGGCAGGCCAAAGGGCAAGGCGTTGAGGTCCCAGTCGTCTGTTTCCTCCACTCGTACGTGAACCCGGTCCACGAGGAGCAGGCAGCCGAAATCATTAAGGCAGACTACCCCAACGTGGTCGTCTCATCGCGCATCCTCAGACGATGGATAGAGTATGACCGTGCGAGCACGGCGACCTATGCTGCGTATGTGAAACCGCTGCTCACCCGCTTCGTGCAGAATCTCAAAGAGCAGTTGAAAGAAGCCAACTTCAAGGGGGCCCTGCTCTTCAGCACGGGTCTGGGCGATGTTACGACAGCGGATCTGGCGTTGGAAAACCCGGGCACTGTAATCGGATCGGGCCTGGCTACAGGAGCGCTGTGCGGCAGGTTCCTGGCCGAACTCTGCGATTTTGACAACGTCGTGACCTACGACATGGGCGGTACGAGTCTCGACATCGGCGTGCTACAGAATCGCACCATAACCACCACGAGTGAGATGGTGATAGGCGATCAGAAAAATGCCATCGAAAGCATGGATATAACCAGCATCGGTGCCGGTGGCGGTTCGATCGGCTGGATCGACAGGCTCGGGGTGCTTCGTGTCGGGCCCCAGAGCGCAGGCGCGGATCCCGGTCCTGCCTGCTACGGAAAGGGAGGGCAAGAGCCGACCGTCACCGATGCCGATGTTGTCCTGGGTTACATACCGGCTGACTACTTCTTGGGGGGTACGATTCCCCTTGACCCCAAGCTCGCAGAAAAAGTTATTAATGAGAAAGTCGCCAAACCTTCCGGCATGAATACGATCCAGGCAGCCTATACCGTGGCTTCCCTGGAAGAGGCTGTCATGGGTGAGCGTGTCTTTCTGAGCGTTGTCGAGAAAGGCTATGACCCGCGTGATTTCGTGCTGGTGGTGGGAGGCGGGGCTGGTCCGGTGCACGCGGTCGCCATGGCCAAGAGGCTCGGCATGAAAAAGGTCTATATACCCAAACACTCTGCTGTCTTTTCTGCCCTCGGTGGTGTGGTCGCCGATTATGGATACGTCCTGAATCGTTTCCTCGGAAAGCGCGATGACGAAGCGGATGCCAACCAGGTGAAGTCTCTATATCAGGCAATGGAAAAGGAGGCGAAGACGATTTTCGCACGCCAGGGGATAAGGGAGAAGGATATGGCGCTGGTGCGCGGTGCAGAAATGAGGTACTACGGTCAACTGCGCGACATTGATATATTTCTTCCTGAAACGACGCTCGGAAGCCCTTTCGACCGTACAACACTCAAGGAGTTGATTGCAGCGTTTCATGTAAGACACAGGGAGCTCTACGGCCATGCGGACCCGAGCCTGCCGCTCACTATAGCGCTCCTCAAGCTGCGAGTGATTGGCAAAAGGCGCCCCTTTACGCTGGCCAAGGTACCTTCGAACGGTCGAGATCTGGCCAGCGCACTTAAACGAAAGAGGCAGGTCTACTGGAAGGAACAGAACGGGTTCGTCGAGACGCCGTGTTACGACGGAGACAGGCTGCATCATGGAAATGTGATCCCAGGACCTGCGGTCATAGAGGAAAAGAAAACGACGGTTGTGATCCCCCCTGGGTGTGAGGCCTTGGTAGACGCTTACGAAAACTACCTGGTGACCATGAAGGGCTGAACAACAAAAAGGAGGTAAAGAATATGAACGAACGCCTGAGTATAGATCCTCTAACATTGGCTGTAGTGGAGGCCAGAATAAATGCCCTCAATCTGGAGCTGGGCGCCCGTATGTTCCGTCAGGCTTTTTCTGTGCCCACTGCCCATATCCGGGACCTTGGCACGGTGCTCTTTGATAAAGACGAGCGCACGCTGGCCATCGGCAATTTCATGCCCGTCCACACTGGAGGGAGCGAAATATCCCTGAAAGGTATGCTCGATTGGATCGGGCGCGACAATATTCACCCGGACGATTTTATCATAGCAAATGACACGTTCATCGTGCGGTTTGGTCACCTCGCCGACTGGTCGTTCCTGCGGCCGATTTACTACGAGGATGAACTCGTCTTCTATCATTTCGCCCGCACCCACCAGTATGACAGTGGCGGCGCCTATCCCGGCTGCTACTTCCCGCGCAGCTATGACTGTCACGGTGAAGGCTTGATGCTCCCGCCGGTAAAGATCGTAGAGCAAGGGAAGGTGAATGAGAGTACCTACTCCGTCATCCTCAGGAATCTGCGAGGGGCAAACATGGTGCGAGCCGACAATATGCTTGTGTTCGGGTCGATGAAGCAGATCGAGCAGCGCATCATCGGACTGCTCAAGGAGTATGGAAAAGACACGGTGATGACAGCGCTCGACGAGTTGATTGACAGGGCACGCAGAGCCGTCAAAGCGGTGATCTCCAAGTACCCGGCAGGTACGTATTACGCCGAACGAGCAGCCGACTGGGATGGGACCACGGACAGGCCGGTCTGGGTGCGGCTTGCGATGACGGTTAAACCGAAAGAAGGAAAGGTGGTATTTGATTTCTCCGACAGTGATCCGCAGTGTGATTTCATCAACGTGCCGCTGGGCCAGGTCTGGTCGTCAGTGACTGCCGGGTTTCTCTGGTGTCTGCCACCGGGACTTCCACGGAACAAGGGCTTCTTTGATTGCATGGAAGTGATCACCAAGGAGGGTACCTGTCTGAGCCCGGTTTATCCTGCCACTGCGGCGTCACAGGCAGTCACGCTCGGTCTTGAAATCACAGAGTGCGTGATGCTCGCCATGGCACAGGTGGATGCAAAGGAATCGCCTGCTACGTGGGGACGCCACGTGAATCCTCTTTACGCCGGGAAGCGACGCGATAAGATCGATCCAAGGACCGGCTCGATCATGGAATACACGGCGCATACTTTCCACGCAGTTGCCTCCAGCGGCGCGGCAATGGGGTTCGATGCGGTTGACGGCAACGGTTCCACCCCGCTGGGCGGGGCCATGGTGCGCGCGCCAATAGAGGTTGAGGAGTGGATGATTCCGTACAGGTGGCTCCACTACGAGTTCCTGACCGATTCGTGCGGCCACGGGCGCTGGCGCGGGGGTCTGGGAACCCATGTCGAGGCGCAGAACATCTATGACAAGAAAGTTTGGCAGCCCCTCGACTGTCTCACCATGTCGGGTAATGCGGATGGTGAACGATTCTCGTCCGTCGGCCTCCAGGGAGGAACGGGAGGCACGAAAACGAAACTGGAAATCATACGAAAGGGGAAGCACATACGATACCGTACTTTCGACCTGATGTACCTGGAGCCGGGCGACATCCTCGTTTCCAACTCGGGCGGCGGCGGCGGCGTGGGCGATCCTCTCGACAGAGAGGTGGAAAAGGTGCGCTTCGACGCGATGAATGAATACATTTCGATGAAAACCGCGAAAAACGTGTACGGAGTTGTCCTTGACCCAAAAACGTTCAAAGTGAATGAGAAAGCGACGGCGGCGCTCCGGGCAAGACTCAAATCGAAAAAGAGTTCGCAGGCGAAAACGAAAAAGCCAAAGAGCAGAGGAAAGTAAACGGACCCGGAGGGCATATTGACCTTGATGGTAGGAGGATGGTCGTTATGAGACGAGGACCCATGAGGTTGAAGGACAAGGTTGCCATAATTACCGGTGGAGGTAAAGGCATAGGCAAGGCCATCTCTCTTGCCTTTGCCAGAGAAGGCGCCAAGGTCGTGCTGGCCGGCAGGATGCTCTCAGCATTGGAGGAGACGCGCGATATAATAAAAAATGAAGGAGCGAGGGCATGGCCGATACAGACAGACGTCACTGTTGAAAAGCAGGTAATACGGCTGGTATCGGAGACTGTCAAGAAGTTTGGCAAAGTGGACATACTCATTAATAACAGTGGCATTGCCGGGCCAATCGTCAAGCTCGCGGATATGGACCTGGCCAGGTGGAATGAAACCCTGGCGATCGACCTGACAGGAGCGATGCTGGCGTCCAGGGAGGTGCTCAAGTACATGATCCCCCAGAGGAGCGGCGCCATTATCAATATTGTCTCTGAGGGAGGCAGAGCAGGCGATGGCAAATCCGGCTTCCCTTTGAGAAGCGCCTACTGTGCTGCGAAGATGGGCCTCATAGGTATGACTGAGACGCTCGCCATAGAAGCGGGAGAGTTTAATATACGCGTCAATGCGGTCAGCCCCGGTCCTGTCAATGGAGGACACATTACGAATGCGATGATGGGCAAGGCGCGAGCAACAAACAGGCCCTTTGAGGAGATCATGAAAGATCTGGCTGCAGGCTCTTCTCTCAAGAGGATTTCGGAAGAGTCGGAAATAGCATCTGCTGTGGTCTTTCTTGCGTCTGACGAGGCGAGCGCCATTACCGGCCAGACTCTTCCGGTTAGCTGCGGGCAGCACATCAATTTTTAGCATCAACTCATGGCAAGAGGGATCCTCGTTTACGGCGGGACAGTTATCGGGCGGGCCTAAGAGCCAGATGTGAAGAGGTAGGGAGAGGAAAGGACGGGCCCGGTGGTAGAGAATTCGGTTGACACCTGTCAACAGTGTGTTACCATGGAAATAACAGACCGAAGAAAAGGGGGTACCATGAAACATAACCTGTTGTGCGTGGTTCTGGCTGTTACACTGCTGTGTGTCTTTTCTGCTGGAGCGTGGGCCGCGGAAAAGGAAATAAGGATTGGTTTTATGACCGACCTGACCAGTATGCTCAGTATCAACGGCATACCGATGAGGCAGGCCGCTATCATGGCGATGGAAGAGGTGGGTTACAAGATTGCCGGTATTAACGCGAAACTGATTGTCGAAGACGAGGCGAGCGATCCTGCCGTAGCCATGGACAGGGCCAGAAAACTGGTAGAAACGGATAAGGTCGCCCTTGTCGTCGGGACTATTCACGCTGGCTGCGCCGCGGCAACATCAGAGTATTACACCAGGACCAGGACGCCGAACGTGGCACCCTGGTACAACATGCCGAACGAAGCAGCATTGAAGGCGGCCTGGACATGGATGCCCTTCGGAACAAATGAGTGTCCGGGCTATGCTGCCGGAGTGTATGCCGCTGAGGTGCCGAAGTATAAGACAGCGACTACCATGGCCATCGACTACGTTGCCGGCCATACGTTCACCGGCGGCTTTGTGTCGGCTTTTACCGAGCGAGGGGGAAAAGTGATCCAGGACCAGTGGATCCCCATGAACACGAAAGATATTGCTCCATACATTACGGCACTTAAAGAAGCCGATGTGCTGGTGCCCTGGTTCGCCGGTGTCACAGCCACGGTTGGTGTGCGGCAGATCAGGGAGTTCAAGGTGAAAATGCCCGTGATCTTTCCGCAGTGCCAGTTTCCCTCGCATCCGAAACAGATCGCTGAAATCGGTGAAGACGGCGTCGGTATGATCGCGCCTGATTCTTATGTCTGGACCATTGACACGCAAAAAAACAAGAAATTTGTCGAGGCCTACCAGAAGAGATGGAATGAGCTGCCTTCCGGTAATGCGGGAGGGGTCTATATTGCGATGCAGATGGTTTTTGAAGCATTCAAGAAAACAAAGG
>Ga0335070_10008238_pt1 | contig 12213 bp, 8 predicted proteins | sample Lox_Sample_13_FD_206722 | JGI IMG/M metagenome (GOLD analysis project Ga0335070, IMG submission 206722) | Soil microbial communities from Loxahatchee National Wildlife Refuge, Florida, United States - Lox_Sample_1.3 | ecosystem: Environmental > Terrestrial > Soil > Wetlands | place: USA: Florida...
TCGTATTCATCGAATCGGTCAACAGGATGCGGCCTTTCGCTGGGGTTGTGGTATGCGTCAACCGCCACTCCCGGTCCGAACAACCACAAGTCGTGATGACGCTCGTTGTCGTCCGCAGGAGCGGAGACGATCTTTATATCCACGACGTCGTTGCCAGATCCCGAGATCGCCGCAATGGCCGTCAGCACGCCACTTGGGGTCGTCTCCGACTTCAGCATCACGTAAGCAACGTCGTTTCCGCCTAGCATTTCGCTTGCCAACGTCCAGCCGCCACCACCGGGTGGCAAGGGAAAATGGAAGCCTCTTATTAACTGATCATCACCATCGAGTATGGCACCGACATATTTCCAATCGTCGATTCTGGAAGAATCGTCTTGGGAATGACCTAGGACAACAGTCTTTCCCGAAGATGTAACCGCCATTCTGTCTGCAGCAAACCTAATGTGCACTCGACGGTGGCTCAATAGATGTGCTTGGTTGTCGAAGTGGTACATCTCATAAGAAGGCCCATCGGTTGGCGAGAAAGTGCGAGCTAGATTATTTAGCCCCATAGCCGTTGGTGCAATCGCGGCAGACCATGCGCTACCCGGAACTGAAAACAGCAGCGTAGAACCATCCGGCGACACGCGTTGGATGCCCCTGAGCTGCCCACCTCCAGGATGGCGATAGACTTGACCGCCGATACCACAGGTGGTCCAGCCGCCGTAACCGTCGTTGACCGATGCACCTGAAACCACCACGTCACCGATCACCTGCTCGGTGCTCACGGGAGGGCAGGGCTGCTGGGCGTAGCTGACATAGATGGGTAGCAGGCTCGCGAGAAGTACCGCGATGGCGGAGCGACATGGCATAACAATTCCCGCCTTTAGGTTCAATCATTTTACGTCCATCAAGAGACGAAATGATCCCTAACACTCATTGCGCCCAAAAGCCACTCTAAACCCGATGACTCTTTTTTAATGAGCCATTAACATCCTCACCTGCCGCCGGATGACATAATTCCCGCTTGCGATAGTGCTCGACCTTTTTTGGTGTTGAGGATCCGTGTGTCGACAGGATCCTGCATCGTTCCGACCCAGGAGATTCTTGCGATGGTGAGGCTGGTTACTCCGAAAATCGTTTGCTCCGTTGGCCTGCTGATCGTTGCCGGTGCGCTCGTGAGCTGCGGTGGCAATAAATCATCCATTCCCGCGCAGCCCGTCCCGAACATTTCCGGAGCCTGGGAATTTGTCGCCATATCGAACACGGGAAAGGTCACAGGCATCGAGGTTGCGTTAGCCGAGGGTAGCGTACTGGTGAATGGCGTAACTCAGCCCAACGGACAGATCACCGCCAACAGTACCCAGATCGCCTATGTTTCGCTCCAGTCCGCCGCGGCAGACATATGGAACATCACCAGCTTTGGCGGAGCCTGCGAGCCGGCAACAACCGCGAACGGGCTCAGCGGTTCGGTCACTGCCATCGATTCTCCTGTGCAATTCACCTTTACCGAGAATGGCAACGTCTTCAACGTAACCGGCACGTTGAGTGGTGACGGCAAGAGCTTTCTCAACGGTACCTACACCCCAGACGCAAACAACACCTGCACGGGTGATAACGGCGGCACAATCACTGGCGTGGCTGTGGCGAAGATCACCGGGAACTATACGGGCCAACTCTGCGCACTCAACGATACGTCCTCTCCCTGTTCGCCGGCTGACACTGCGACCGCAGCGGCTTCAGAAAGCTCGAGCAGCAGTCTCACTCTGAACCTGAATCTCACGGGAGCAGATAACACCAGCCTGACCCTGACTGGCCCGGTCACGGGGAACGCATTCATTGCGAAGGGAACTGTTCAGGGACAACCAGTGACCTATTACGGTTATTACGAATCGATCAAAGGAGTTCCTTCACTCTATCTGGTCAATGCGACCAACACCGCATCTCCGAACTATGTAGGCACTCTCGCAGTGCCGCAAGCGTAAGCCTCAGGCAGGTGATCGCTTCTTATCTCTGTGTACCTCTGTGTCCTCTGTGGTGAGAAAGTCAGCGAGTGTTGAAGTCCGCCGCTCCAACTTTCACAACCGTCCCGCGAGTCTGCGGTTTAGCGTTGCTCTCTTCAGCTTTCTTATCTTCCGATGATGGTGGCGGCGACGCGGTCTTTTCCGTCCAAACTCCATACACGCGCCCGCCATATGCGGCTATTCCGCTGTAGTCACCGAAAAAGACGCCGCCTGCCTCAAAGGGTTCGTCAGTCCAGGCGTAGTTCTGGAATGTGCGCCCCTGGTCTGTAGATCGGGCCAGGACCACGATTTGCTTCCGGCCCTTCGGGTCGTTCCGCCGGTCGTAAAAGATAACGTTCACCGAGCCATTGACGGGATCGACCGCCAGCCATTGGAAGAACTGCTCCGCTCCGTCGTGGACCGGATCGTTATTTACTCTCGCAGCTGGTGTCCAGTGCTTGCCGCTATCGTTAGAACTGGAGATGAAAATGTCCAGATCGCCATTACGATAGTCGCTCCAGGTCACATAAATGCGCTTGCTCTTAGGATCAATCGCGATCTGCGGAAAGCCATTGGCCCGATCGAGCGTATCAATGGCGAACATGATCGGGGCTGTATGAATGATCGCGCGAGCGCGAGAGAATGTCTTGCCGCCATCTCGCGACACCGTCAGCATGATGTCGTTGTCCTGGCTCCAAATCGCGTAGAGGGTGCCGTCCGGACCGACTACGCCGTCAAATCCCTCCGCGGCCCCGTTATCATCGCGTGGCAACCCGGGATGCGCATCGATTTCGATGGGCTCCGACCACGTTTTCCCATCATCGGTGGAGCGCGAGATCACCATCTGCGAATCACCAATTCGCCACCGTGTCCACCCCACGTATAAGTTGCCCGCGAATTTGCGCTTCGAGTTGTCCGCGACAATATACGGCTTATCTTCGAACGGGATTCCCGGTGTGCTAGGCTGCTCCGCGACCGGAATGTGATTCGCCTCCCACGTCTTTCCGCCATCGACTGAGCGCCGGATAAAGATTCCATTCCGTGTTGCCCCGTGGGCCCAGTAGTTGAATGTTCCCAGCTTGTCGAAGGCGATGTAGCAAATGAACGCGTGTCCCTGGTTATCGAAAGCCGTCGACACGTCGCCAGAAACTCGGTAATTGCTCGGAGCTACGTCCACCACCTGCCAACTCTTCCCGCCATCCTGCGAGTAGGCGGCATGTGCATTGTCCTGAAAAACGGCGACGACCTGCTGCGGATTCGCCGGGTTGACCGCCACGCCCGGCTCCGTGAAAGGTCCCGGGGTCGGAGTAAGCACGAACACCTGTGCCCCTGGCGGCTTAGGCAATTCCTGCGCGTGAAGAGGCACTCGCAATCCTGAGAGGAACAATATCGAACCGGCTGCAGCAAAGCAGCGTAGCGTTCTGAGGAAGGTCATTTGCAGTTCTCGACGTTCATATAGGTGAGTTATTGAGACCCGAAACACAGAGCCGCTCCCCCTGCAATTCCGGCATCGGCTCCGTAATGCGCCATCAGAAGCGGAATCTCCGAAGCGCGAGGATTCACACACCAGCGTGGCAGGCACCGCTTGATTTCACCGAAAAACGGCTGCAGCATCGTGGCCACGCCTCCGCCGACAACGAGTACGTCTGGATCGAGAATATCAACGATGTTGCCCAGCCAAGCCGTCAGCAGTTCTACCGTATCGTTGAGTACTTCTCGTGCCAGCGCGTCGCCGGCCGCAAACGCCTGGCCCACATGCTGACTGGTGATCGCGTTCACGTTTCCATTCGCCAGATCGAGCATAGACTTTCCCCGGGATTTCTCGGCAGCAATCTTGGCTCGTGCCCGTGCTCCGATCGCCGGACCAGCAGCCAGAATTTCGATACATCCGCGCTTGCCGCACGCGCACACCGGACCCCGATAGTCGATGCTGACGTGCCCACCTTCGCCCGCCGAACCGGTCTTACCGTGATAGATCGCGCCATCGAACACGATGCCGGTCCCAATCCCAGTGCCAACCGTTGCATAAAAAACGTAGCGGAAACCGCGTGCCGCGCCCCAAATCGTCTCCGCCAGAGCCGCGGCATTGGCATCATTGTCGACCTTCACGGGCAGGCTGTATCTCGCGCTCACTTTCTCCGCTAGCGGAAAATTCCGCCAGCAGGGAACATTTGGCGGATTCAGCACGATACCGCTCTTCGGATCGAGCGGCCCAGGCGCGCAGATTCCAATGCTCTCGATTTCGGTTTGCATTTCCGACAGCATCGAGTCGATTGCACCGACTACAGCCTCCAGACCCGCTTCCGCCGTTCCATTCGCGACCATTGGTTGGCGGCTCTGCGCGAGGATCTTGCCCTCGTGATCGACAATGCCAACCGCAATCTTGGTCCCGCCGATGTCCACTCCCAGTGCACCTTTGCCGGCTCTGGTCATGGTTCCTCGATCGCGGCCGTTCCAGGCACCGTGGAAAAGACCACTTTCACCGTTTTGATCTCATACGCTTTCGTCGGCACTTTCACCACTCCGTTTGCGACCGCCAGCTTCGCTCCCGGCCTCTCCATCAGATCCGTCTCTGATGCAGAAGTTGCGCCAACAGGAAGTTGGAGTCCCACATCGCCTTGCTTCCCAGCCCATTCATAGAAGCGCACGATCAGTGCGCCATCGTCTTCCGCCTTCTTCACAGCCGTGACAATGACGTTATCAGCCTGGGTCTGCACGAAGGAATGTTCCGCAGCTAATTTCCCTTCGTGCTTGCCGGTAGGAACCGTGATCAGCTTGTAGTTCAACTCATATCCCCGGCGAACGGTGAGAGCTTCTTTCCACCCTCCACCGTGCGGGTACAGAGAATAAGTGAATTCGTGGTGTCCCTCATCTGCATGCGGATCTGGCCATTCGGGTGAACGCAGCAAAGACAGTCGCAGAACATTGCCCTTCGCGTCGTATCCGTACTTGCAATCGTTCAGTAGGCTGAGCCCGTGTTTGCCGTCGGAAATGTCAGCCCACCGCTGCGCCGGAACTTCAAACTGCGCCTGCTCTGCTGGAGTATTGCGCGTGGTCGGTCTCTCCACCGAGCCGTACGGAATCTCGTACGTTGCCTTATCGCTGTGCGCACTCACCGGGAACGCAACTTTCAGCAGGATGTGCTTTTCATGCCACTCCGTTTGCATCTTTACATCCACCCGCGGCACGCCTGCATACAGAATGATGTCGCGCACGAACGTGGAGTTCTGAAAGTGATTCTTCACCCGAATCACCGCTCGCAGAGGCCCGGACTCTAGAAGCTTGACTTCATCCGCCTTATCGAGATCCCAATGCTGCTTCTCAAAGTCCGCATCGATGTTCCAAGCATCCCACTGCTTCGGTTTGTCCACAAAGGTCTGCAGCAGATTTCCGCAAACCATGTTCTTTGGCCCGCCGGTATCGGTTTCTGCAGGAGCCAGCGCCTCACTTCCGCTGCGCTTGTCGAACAGACTGGTCATGCACCCGGTCTGCGGATCAATCTTCACCCGCACAAACTCGTTTTCCAGCGTATCGGCCGATGCCTTCAGGAGTGAGCGCACGGGAGTAGCTGCGGTTGCACCGCGAGCCAAATAAGTTGCGTAACCCATCGCCGGAGTATGCGACAGAAGAAGAAACCGCGCACGATGGGTGGCCGAGTCTAGCGACAGCAATTGAGTCTCGGCTTGTTCTCCGGTCGAGTCCACCACCGAGATCTGCTGAGTTGACGAGGGCAACTGTGTCTCAACTTCCGTGACTTCGCTTCGCGGCCACGAAAGGGAATTGAACAGCAGCACCGGCACCCCGTCCCCCTGCGTATTCACATGTGTAGCAATCTCCCGCAGAGAGCCAATTGTCACGTCATTCGCTGCCCGGTCCACAACGTCCAAATTTCGTTCCGCATCCAGATAATTCACGGCAATGCCCGAGCCCGGCATGATGTCGTGAAAGTGATCAAACAGCAGCCTCTTCCACGTTTCGTTTATCAATTCCCGCGGATAAGTTCGCCCATATAGCGACGCCAGCGACGCGAACTTCTCGGCATTCAGGACGTTCTCTTCCGACCGGCGAATCCTGCGTTTGGTCTCCGCCTGTGTGGTAAACACACCGCGGTGGTACTGAAAGTACAACTCTCCATTCCATGTCGGAACCTGCATCGAGGGCAGCTTCTTCTCCATGTCGGCGAAGAACTCGCTGGCAAAGCTGAACTCCAGTTTAGGGAACACGGCATCGCGAGAACGCAACTGCTCGGCATGATCGAGCATGGTGCGAGTCGGTCCACCGCCGTGATCGCCCACGCCATACAGATGCATCATCTCCGGCTTCTCGGGAATCTTCGGTCCGTAGATCGATGGCATCCACGTCGCAACCTGCTGCCCCAGTGGTTCCGCGTCAATCGGATCGGCATAGTCATGCGGGAAGTAAGTCAGCAGACGGCTGCCATCCGGCGACTGCCACCAGAAAAACTTGTATGGAAACGTGGTGAACTCGTGCGCCCACATCAACTTCTGAGTCACGAAGTAGTCCATGCCGCAGCGCTTGTAAATCTGTGGCAGTTGCCAGTTGTACCCGAACGAATCCGGATTCCACCCGATCTTCACGTCCACGCCGAAATTCTTCTGGAAATATCTCTTTCCAACCAGAATCTGCCTCACCAGCGATTCACCGTCGGGCATATTCAAGTCCGGCTCAACCCACATCCCGCCGATAATTTCCCATCGTCCTTCCTTCACCCGCTGTTCGATCTGGCGATAAATATCGGGATACTTCTCCTGCATCCACTCATAGGTCCTCGCCGATGACATCGTGAACTTGAAATCGGGATATTCGCGCATCAGGTCGAGCACACTCTGAAACGTGTTGCGCACCACCTCTACGGTCTCCGTCCAGGGCCACAGCCATGCCATGTCGATGTGCGAGTTGCCCACAGCACGAATCGTGAACTGCTGCAGCCAGGGCTTGAGTACCGCGAGTTTGTCGTGTGCCGACTTCAGCGAAGCATCGAACGCGGCCTGATCTCCTTTTTCGAGCGGAGCAAAATCGATCGCTTTGACAACAGAATCCAGTTGCTGCTCGCGCTCAGCCTTGCCTTGCTCATAAGCCGCGACAATCGGACCAGCGGCGAGAATCTCCAGGCGCAAAAAGGACGGATCGGGCCGCGAACTCGGCGGGATGATCGTTAATTCGCTTTGCACAAACCCCGACTCCACCTCGTCTCCCGCTATCACGCGTGCCGCTACCAGGAACCTCTGCCCTGGTTGCGCATTCTCCGTCAGAAGCATCGGCTGGATGTTGTCATCGTCTCCCCGGTACACGATCGCGCCATTTGAAAAAACAGTGATCTTCAGGCTCTCCGGGCTGCCAAAACGCAGAGTCAGAGTGACCCGCGCCCCCCTCGTCGCATAGCCATTGATCTTCTCCGGAACCTCGATCCAGCGCCGGAACACGCGTGCGCCTTTCCAGTGCTCTTCATCCGCATGCTGCCCTCCGGGGCCGGAGATATTCTTTACAGACCACACTGCCCAATCCGAGTCATTCAGGCCTGGATCTTCCGGATGCGGAATATCCTCGTGAAACCGCCATTGCGGTTCAGATTGACGCGTGAGTGAGTTGAGCCGGTCGAGTGTGGCCTTATAAGGATCAGCGGTATTTGACTGGGACATCCCAAGAACTACAGCAAGAAAAGGGAACAGAACGAAGTAAACGCGGAAATACTTCATAACAGAGCCATACCTTTCTCACAGGAATGACGTGCATCACGCGGCTGCTAATGCCGTAGATCAATTAAGCACTATCTTTCAGCAAATCTAAGTCGCTGATTTTACAGCTTCGACCCTGCCCTCCGCAGTGATCGCAAAAAATCTGATTCCTTTTATCGAAATTTTGAGTCTAAGCCGGAGAACAGCAATGTTGACGGCAAGCAGGAACGTCCGTAGAATCTAGCCTCGAATGTCAGAGAGTCTCAATCTTCGCGCGGCCAGCTGTTGTTGCACCTGTTGTTGTTGTGCATGCGTGTGCGCTGGCGCGGGGAGACTGCTGACATAAGAATCACTTCTTAATACAAGCACTCATCAACCCACCGCCAGAGCCCCTGGCGGTGGGTTTTTTAGTGCGCGAGAAAAAATGAACACTCTAACGAACAACCCGGTCAAGGAAACGAAGGCCCAGAAAGTCGAGCGCCTCAAGCGCGCGAAGAATCCGTGGGAAGGCCTCGAAGAGATCCGGCGCTTCGCCCGCGATGGATTCGACTCTATCCCTCCCGAGTGGATTGGCACGTACTTCCGCTGGTGGGGCGTCTACACGCAAGGTGACGGTACAGGCGTCACCGGAGGCAAGAACGGCGAAGGACGCGCCCTTCCACGTTTCATGGTCCGCATTCGCATCCCGAATGGAATCATGACCTCCCGGCAGTTGCGTGCCATCGCCGATCTCACTCGCCGCTGTGCCAATAACGTCGCCGACATCACCGTACGCCAGAACATTCAACTCCATTGGATCACGATCGAAGCCTTGCCGGAGGTTCTTGAAACGCTCTGGCAAGTGGGGCTGAACACAACCGGCGCCTGCGGCGACGTTGTTCGCAATGTCACGGGATGCCCCGTCGCCGGAGTCGATGCCGAAGAGATCATCGACGCCTCGGTTCACGCTCTCGAAATCTCACGTTTGCTTGTGGGAAACGCTCAGTTTTATAACCTTCCCAGGAAGTTCAAAATTTCCGTCGCCGGATGCCACTCCTGGTGCTCCTATCCCGAAATCAATGACATCGGGCTGACCGCGATCACGCGTACCATCCTCGGCAAACCGGAGGTCGGCTTCTCGCTGCGAGTCGCCGGCGGACTCTCGACTGAGCCCTACCTCGGCGCTCGTCTGAACGCCTTCATCAGACAGGATCAGGTCGTTCCAGTTGTGAAGGGGATCGCTGAGCTTTTCCGTGATTCCGAAGTCTTGCGCGAACATCGCGAGCGCGCCCGCCTGAAATTTCTCTTCCTTCGTCACGGATGGACCGCTGAGCGATTCCAGGAAGAACTTGAGCAGCGCATCGGATTCCAGCTGGATCCCGCCGCCGCAGAGCATCCGCCGGATGACGTCTACCGCGACCACGTCGGCATCCACGCGCAGAAGCAGTCCGGGCTCTCTTACGTCGGTGCAGTCGTGCTCCGAGGCCGTATCAACGCCGACCAGATGCACGCGGCCGCGGATCTCGCCGACCGCTACGGCACTGGCGAACTCCGCGCCACCAACATGCAGAACCTTCTCATCGTCAATGTGCCAACGATCAAAACGGATTCCCTGGCGAAAGAACTAGACGCAATCGGCTTCCGGGTCAGTGGTTCCGCGTTTGCCCGCGGCACGGTCGCCTGCAGCGGAACAGAATTCTGCAAGCTCGCGATCACTGAAACAAAAAGCTTCTCGAGCTGGCTGGTCGAAGAGCTCGAGGAGCGTTTACCGGGTTTCGATCAACACCTGAAGCTTCACGTCACGGGATGCCCCAACAGTTGCGGCCAGCACTGGATCGCCGACATCGGCATCGAGGGCAAAAAGATCAAGGTCGATGATCGCCTGCTAGACGCGTACTACTTCTGTGTCGGCGGATCACTCGGCCTTCATCAATCCACGGCCCGCCCCGTCGGATATCGCTGCCTCGCGACCGAGGTGCCCGACGCGTTGGAGCGTCTGCTGGGCCGCTATCTCGCTGAGCGCAACCCTGGCGAGAATCTGCGCCGCTATTTCGCCCGTCACACTGACGATCAGCTTCGCGAGTTTCTGGCTGGCGAGAATGTGGCGCCTGTCGTGCGCGATCTCCCCTCTCCGCAAACCCTGGTTCATCTCGCAGGAGGTATCGGTGACTAGCCTTTTTCCAATGTTTATGAAGCTGTCCGGGAGACGTTGCCTGGTGATCGGTGCAGGCAAAGTCGGTGAGCCCAAGATTGCGGGTCTGCTCGAGACAGGTGCAAACATTCACGTCGTGTCCCTCGAAGCTACACCAAACGTTCGCGAATGGGCGCGCTCGGGGAAAATCCAACTGGAATTGCGCCCCTTCAACACCGAAGACCTGAACGGCGCGTTCTTAGCGGTCGTCGCGACCTCTTGCCGAACGTTGAGGGAGCGTGTTTACCAAGAAGCGCAGAGGCGGGGCGTGCTCTGCAACGTCGTCGACGTGCCCGATCTGTGCGATTTCTTCTATCCCTCGATCGTCCGCCGTGGAGATTTGCAGATTGCCGTCTCCACCGCCGGACAGAGCCCTTCGTTGGCGCAGAAGATTCGGCAGCAGCTCGAAAAACAATTCGGCCCCGGATATGCCGCCTGGGTCGCGCAACTTGGCGAGACCAGAAAGGTCATTCTCGCCAGCGATCTCGACAAAGAGAAGAAACTCGAACTCCTGCACGCCTTGGCCAGCAGGGAAGCCGTCGAAGCCGCGATCGCGGCTCATAGCGAACTTGCCGCGGAGCTCGCAACTCCAGGAGACCGCGCATGAAAGGCAAAGTCTTTCTCGTGGGGGCAGGCCCCGGAGATCCCGAGTTACTTACGGTAAAGGCGCTGCGACTCCTTCAAACCGCCGATGCCATCCTCTACGACGAATTGGTGTCGCAAGAAGTTCTTAAACTTGTTCCATCAACGGCGCAGCTCCACAACGTGGGCAAAAGATGCGGGAAGAAGAAGATTCAGCAGGAAGAAATCAACTTCCTGATGATTGCGCTCGCAGAATCGGGCCTGAATGTGGTCCGCCTGAAATCCGGAGATCCCTCGATCTTCGGTCGTGCCGGCGAAGAAATGGAGGCTCTCCGCAACGCAAACGTTCCCTACGAACTCGTGCCGGGCGTGACATCTGCTCTAGGTGCGGCTGCGGCAGCAGAGATTCCTCTGACGCATCGCCGCTTTTCTTCCGCCGTCGTGTTCATCACCGGCCAACAGGCGGCAAACAGCGATGCTGCCGACTGGAACAAACTCGCTTCCAGCGGCGCCACACTGGTGATCTACATGCCCGGGCATGACTATGCAGCAGTCGCGGCCAAACTGAATGCAGCGGGAGTGAGCAGTGATACTCCCTGCGCCACGATCTCGCGCGCGACGAATCCAGATCAGCGCACCTTCCGCACGAGGGCCGGCGAATTGCACCTCACGCCCAGATTGCCATCGCCGACTCTGCTGGTAGTGGGTGAAGTCGTCCGTTTCGCCCAAGCCGAGCACTTCGCTCTGCCCACGGGCGTTGAAGGCCCATTCACAAACGAACTTATCTCAGCGTTCCGTCCGAATTCCGTGCCAGAGGAGCCAGTCGCGTGAAAGCCCCCGTTCAAGTTCAGCTGCAGAAGTGGACTCGCGAGCAAGTCTCTGAATTGCAGACCCAGGCCGAGTCCTGGTCTCCGCATCGTGTTCTGGCGTGGGCCTTCGCAACTTTCGGGAAGAATATCGCCATCTCATCCGCGTTCGGCGCGGAAGGCATGGTGCTGATCGACATGGCTTCCCGCATCAATAAAGACTTCCGCCTCTTCACGGTCGATACAGAATTCCTCTTCCCTGAAACATACAATCTGATGGATAGGATCGAAGAGAAGTACGGCATTGCGATCGAGCGCGTGTTCTCGGCTCTTTCACCGGAAGAGCAGCAGCAGGTTCACGGACACGCTCTGTGGACCCGCAATCCCGACCTCTGCTGCAATCTGCGCAAAGTCGAACCCCTGCGGCGCAAACTTCAGGAACTCGACGCATGGATCACCAGCATCCGCCGCGATCAGACTTCAAACCGTGCCGGTGCAAAGAGAATCGGGTGGGACGCAAAGTTCGGCCTGGTGAAAATTAATCCCATCGTAGACTGGACTTCGAAACAGGTCTGGCGCTACATCCACGATCACGACGTTCCCTACAACGCACTTCACGATCAGGACTACCCCAGCATCGGCTGCACGCACTGCACGCGCGCTGTGCGCCCCGGAGAAGACCCGCGCGCAGGCCGCTGGTCGGGATTCGCCAAGACAGAATGCGGACTGCACATCATCGAGCCGGCCCCAACGGAAGAGTCCTGCGTAGCCAAGCAGGCGCAATGCGGCGCGTAGCGTAGAAAATCCCCGGTATCTCGATTCCCTCTGGGCAGCCGACAGCTGTGCGGCCGAGCAAGTTCCCTCTGTGGGGAGCGAGACATCATCATCAGAGAAAAACTCTTATCCCGCCTGACAGAATGCGGCCGAGATTCCTCCCCAGTCGCGCGAAGGCTCGACCTTCGGAAAGAAAGCCGCAT
>Ga0335070_10008239_pt1 | contig 12213 bp, 10 predicted proteins | sample Lox_Sample_13_FD_206722 | JGI IMG/M metagenome (GOLD analysis project Ga0335070, IMG submission 206722) | Soil microbial communities from Loxahatchee National Wildlife Refuge, Florida, United States - Lox_Sample_1.3 | ecosystem: Environmental > Terrestrial > Soil > Wetlands | place: USA...
TCGGCTTCCCGGACCGCCACCCGGGGACGGCCGTCTTCCCGCTCGAGACGAACTACCGGTCGACGCCGGAGATCCTCCGCCTCGCGGACGCCTCGATCGCGCAAAACGCACGGCGCTTCGAGAAGACACTCAAGGCCGTGCGGCCGTCCGGCGTGCCCGTCGCCGTCGTCGGAACGTCGGACGTCTCGCAGCAGGCCGAGTTCGTCGCCCAACGCGTCCTCGAGCTGCGCGACGAGGGGACGCCGCTCGGCGAGATCGCCGTCCTCTACCGCGCGCACCACCAGGCGCTCGAGCTGCAGATCGAGCTCACGCGCCGCGGGATCCCGTACGAGATCCGGTCGGGGATGCGCTTCTTCGAGCAGCAGCACGTCAAGGACGTCCTCGCGTACCTGCGCCTCCTCGTGAACCCGAAAGAGGAAACGTCGTTCAAGCGCCTCCTGAAGCTCCTCCCGAAGGTGGGGGAGCGCACGGCCGCGACGCTCTGGACGGCGGTCGGCGACCTGCCCGACCCCGTCGCCGCATTCTGCCGGACCGACTTCCGCAAGGCGCCCGCCGGCGCGCAGGCCGGCCTGAAAAAGCTCGCGGCGACGCTCGAGGCCCTGCGCAAACCGTCCCTCCTGAACGCGCCGGCCGAGGCGATCCGCTTCGTCGTCGACGACGGCGGCTACGCGAACGTCGCGAAGTCGAAGTTCGACAACCACCAGGCGCGCCTCGACGACCTCGAGGCTCTCGCCCAGTTCGCGCTCCCGTACGACGGCGTCGAGAGCTTCCTCCAGGAGGTCACGCTCTTCGGCGAGCCGACGGGCGAGACGACGATCGCGGGAGAGAAGGAGGACGAGCGCCTCGTCCTCTCGTCCGTCCACCAGGCCAAGGGCCTCGAGTGGCGGGCCGTCTTCGTGATCGGGCTGATCGAGGACCGTTTCCCGAACGTCCGGGCGTCCCGCACGGCCGCAGGGCTCGAGGAGGAGCGCCGCCTCTTTTACGTCGCGGCGACGCGCGCGAAAGACGAGCTCTTCCTCGTCCACCCTCTCGCGGCGTTCGACCGGTACGGCATCGTCGTCGTGACCGAGCCCAGCCGGTTCCTGCGCGAGCTCGCGGACGGGCTTTACGAGCGCTGGGTCCTCGAAGCAGGGCCCGCGCTCCCCGCCGTGCCGGGAACGTCGCCCGCGCCCCGGCTCGCGGAGCGAAGCGATCCGACGCTGGAGGACGATCCCGAGGACGTGGTGAACTGAGGCACGCGGGACTCGCCACTACAATCGCCGCGTGAGACCCCCCGCGGTGCGCTTCGGCGGTCGCATCCTCTACCTGACCGAGGACGCCCGGCTCGTGCGCCGGCAGCTCGCGGGCGAGGACCTCGCGTGGGATGCGAACGACCCCTCGCAGGCCCTCCGGAACGAAATCTCCACGGACGAGATCACGCCGGGCTGGGTCTGCTTCCACCACGACGAGACGCTCGGCCGGTTCGCGTATCTCGGCGTCACGTGCGAGGACGGGGACGGCCGGACGACGCCGTTCGGCGAGGATTCGGTGCGCGCCGGCGGGTTCGCCGTATCCGTCGCGGGCCGGCGCCGCGGCAAGGGCTCGTCGCGCGAGCAGGCGCCGTACGCCGAGCGCGCCGCAGGGATCCGGCTCCTCGTCGCGGAGAGTTTCGAGCGCATCTACCGCCAGAACGCGATCAACCTCGGGATGCTCGTCACGACGGACTTCTCGGTCCTCGAGAAGATCCGGCGCGGCGAGGAGATCCCGCTCTCGTTCTTCACGGACGCTGAAGACGCCATGACGCGCGAGGTCATCGAGGCGGGCGGCCTCCTCCCGTCCACGCGCCGCCGTCTCGAGGGACGGGCGGCGCCGCCGGTCCGCGGCGCGCCCTCCCGGCCCATGACGCTCGCGGAGAAGATCCTCGCCCGCCACGCCGTCACGGAGGCGGCCGGCGCCCCCGGGGTCCCCGCGCTCGCCCCGGGCGACGCCGGTTTCGTCCGGGCCGACTGGCGCTTCTCGCACGAGTACGTGACGCCGATGGCCGCGAACGCGTTCGAGGGAGAGCTCGGGACGGCCGCCCGCGTCGCGCAACCCGAAGGCGTCCTCCTCTTCCGGGACCACCTCGCGCTCCTCGGCGAGGTCATGCCGGAGGAGCGGAAGAAACGCGGGCTTCTCGCGCTCGCGGACGGCCTCGCGGCGCGGCAGGAGACGTTCGCGCGCGCCCAGGGGCTCAGGCTCCACGGCGCGGGCGAGGGCATCTGCCACTCGCTGATGCTCGAGCGCTACGCCCTGCCGGGGCAGGTCGTCGTGGGCTCCGATTCGCACACGACGCACGCGGGCGCCGTCGGCGCGCTCGCCTTCGGGATCGGGACGACGGAGGTCGCCTGCGCGTGGCTCGCGGGCGACGTGCGCGTGACGGTCCCGGCCACGATCCGCGTCGAGCTGACGGGTTCCCGGCCCGCGGGCGTCGCGGCGAAAGACATCATGCTCGCCCTCCTCGCGCACCCGGCCGTGCGGACGGGCGGCGCGATCGGAAAGGTCCTCGAGTACGCCGGCGAGGCCGTGGAGGCGATGTCCGTCGACGAGCGGGCCACGCTCACGAACATGGCCGCCGAAGCGGGCGCGTTCGCCGGGATCGTCGCGCCCGACGAAACGACGGCCCGCTTTCTCGCCGACCGGCGCTCTCTCCCGCTCGAGGAGGCCCGGCGGCTGTGCGCCGGTCTCGCCCCGGACCCCGGCGCCGCCTACGACTCGGTCCTCACCCTCGACGTCTCGGCGCTCGCGCCGCTCGTCGCCCTGCCGGGGGATCCGGGAAACGGCGTGAGGATCGAGGACCTCCCCGCGCCCGTGCCCGTCGACATCGCGTACGGCGGGTCGTGCACCGCGGGCAAGCGCGAGGACATGGAAATGCTCGCGGCCGTCCTTTCCGAGGGCCTCGCGCGCGGCCGGCGGATCGCCCCCGGCGTGCGGTTCTACGTGCAGTTCGGCAGCCGGGACGTGCGCGAGTGGTGCCGGGAGAAGGGCTACCTCGACCTCTTCGAGCGCGCCGGGGCGATCACGATCGAGCCGGGCTGCGGCGCGTGCATCGCGGCCGGCCCAGGCGTGTCGACGCGGCCGGGCGAGGTGACCGTCAGCGCGATCAACCGCAACTTCCCGGGCCGGAGTGGGCCCGGCTCCGTCTACCTCGCGAGCCCGTACGTCGTCGCGGCGTCCGCCCTCGCGGGTAGGATCACGGCGTGGACTCCCGGCGCCTGACCCGGGCTGCCTGCGCGGCGGCCCTGCTGCTCGGCCTCGGCGGCTGCCGATGGGCCTGGAACCTGTGGGCGCGCGGCGACCTCGCGCGCGACGTCGCGTCGCTTCTCGCGCGCGAGGGGATCCTGGCGAAAGACGTGAAGTGCCGGATGTTCGGCACGCTCAACTCCGGCGCCTGCATCGTCCCGATGACGGCCGAGCAGGCGACCGTGTTCGTGGCGGCCCTCAAGCTCAGGGTCCTCGTTCCGACCGAGCCGGTCCGCGAGTTCAAGGGGGGCTGCTCGGACACGCCGCCCTACGACACCGGGTTCATCCGTGCGTTCCGGTCCGCGGCCCCACACCCGCCGGAGCTCCGCCTGCGCGACGGCGGATCCTTCGAGTACATCTACCTTTACCACCACCCGGCGACGGCGACGGCCTGCATCCAGGTCCTCTACACGCCCGAGGGCGTGAAGCTCCCCTAGGCCGATCGTCCGCCGGCCGTCCGGCCCCGCGGAACCTTCCGGCCCGTCCGGCGTACTCCTCTCAGTGATCGGGCTCCGCCCGGGAGGCGACGGACATGGCGAAGCTGCTGAAGATCCTTCTCGGACTGGTCCTCCTCGCCGGAGCGGCGACGGGCGTTTACGCGTACAGCCGCGGCGGGAAGAAGGCGGACGGCGGAATGAAGCTCGTGGACGCCCAGGCCGGGTCGATCACGGAAAAGGCGGTCGCCGTCGGACAGATCCAGCCGCGCCAGAAGTTCTCCGTCAAGTCGAAGATCTCGGGCATCGTGCGGGTCTGCCGCGTCCAGGTCGGCGACAAGGTCAGGGCGGGTGATCCGCTCTTCGAGATCGGCCCCGACCCGACGCCCCTCGAGATCACCGAGGTGGACCGGGCGGTCGAGTCCGCGAACGCGACGTTCCAGCGCGCGCAGCTCGAGTTCGACCGGGCGCAGGAGATGTTCCGGCAGGGAATCACGCCGAAGTCCGACGTCGATCAGAAGCGCGAGAGCTTCGAGCTCGCGAAGGTCGCCCTCAACAAGGCCGAGCAGGACCGCGACCTCACGCGCAAGGGCAGCCTCGCGAAGACGGCGACGACGGGGCTCGAGTCGATCATCCGGGCCCCCGCCGCCGGGACGATCCTGACGCGCCTCGTCAATCCCGGAGACCCGGTCGTCCCGCTCACGTCGTACCAGCCCGGCACGGAGCTCGCGACGGTCGCGGACATGAGCGACCTCATCTTCAAGGGCACGGTCGACGAGATCGACGTGGGCAAGCTCCACGCCGGCCTCGCGGCGCGCATCAAGGTCGGGGCGCTCCCGACGGACGTGGTCACGGGACGGGTCTCGCGCATCGCGCCGCAGGCGCAGCAGAAGGAGGGCGCCACGCTCTTCGACGTCGAGATCGAGCTCGACGCGAACCCGAAGATCACCCTCCGCGCCGGCTACTCGGCGAACGCCGACCTCGTCATCCGCGAGAAGAAGGACGTCCTCACGATCCCCGAGCGCCTCGTCCTGTGGGAGGACGGCGGCAAGAAGAGCTTCGTCGAGATCCCGGACGAGAAGGCGGGCGGCAGCAAGCTCGTGCCGAAGAAGGTCGAGGTCAAGCTCGGCATCTCGGACGGGATGAGCGTGGAAGTGGTCTCGGGTCTCTCCAGGGGCGACAAGGTGATTCAGAGACCCCCGAAAGAGATCTCCTAGCCGATGACGACGCTGAAGGAAGTCCTCCTCCAGCTCCTCCGGGACGTGCGCAGCCAGAAGCTGCGGACGTTCCTGACGGTCTTCGGGATCGTCTGGGGGACGGTCGCCGTCACGCTCCTCCTCGCGTTCGGCACGGGCCTCAAGAAGCAGCTCATCAAGACGACCGCGGGCCTCGGCGACCGCATCTGCATCGCGTGGCCGGGCCTGACGTCCATCCCGTTCGAAGGCCTCGGCAAGGGCCGGAAGATCCGGTTCATGGAGGAGGACGTGGAGGCGATCCGGCGGGAGGCCTCCGGGCTCTCGGCGGTCTCGAGCGAGTACTCGACGACGATGAAGCTCCACCTCGACCTCAAGACGTGGCCCGTGGACGTCTCGGGCGTCTCGCCCGAGTTCGGCCGGATGCGCAACCTCATCCCACAGGCCGGCGGGCGTTTCATCGACCCCGTCGACATGAACGAGCAGCGCCGTGTCGTCTTCCTCGGCGACAAGCTCGCCGAGAACGTCTTCGGAAAAGGGGAGGACCCGGTCGGGAGGACCGTGATGCTCGGGAGCTCGCCGTTCCTCGTGATCGGCGTCCTCAAGACGAAGAACCAGGACTCGAGTTACAGCGGACGCGACAACGACAAGGCCTCGATCCCGGGGACGACGTACCGCGCCCTCACGGGCGAGAAGTACGTCGACAACCTCATTTACCAGGCTTCGTCCACGTTCGACACGGAGCCCCTGACGAAGCGGATCCTGGAAATTCTCGGGAAGCGGCAGAAGTTCGACCCGGCCGACAAGGAAGCCCTCTCCGTGTGGGACACGACGGAGCAATTCAAGTTCTTCGACACGTTCATGCTCGCGTTCACCGGGTTTCTCGGGATCGTCGGGTCTCTCACGCTCGTCGTCGGCGGGATCGGGGTCTCGAACATCATGAACGTCGTCGTCGAGGAACGGACGAAGGAGATCGGGATCAAGATGGCGCTCGGCGCAAAGCAGAGCTTCGTCCTCGGCCAGATCCTCCTCGAGACGCTCCTCGTGACGGGGATCGGCGGCGCGATCGGCTTCGGCGTGTCGCTCGCGATCTGCGCCGTCTTCCCGCGGTTCGGCCTCACGGACTACGTCGGGGTGCCCGAGGTGTCGCCGTTCGTCGCGGCGGTCACGATCGGCATCCTCGGTCTCATCGGGCTCCTCGCCGGGTGGTTCCCGGCTCGCGAGGCCTCCCGCCTCGACCCCGTCGTGGCGATGAAGCTCTGATGAAGACGCCCGCCGTCGTCCTGACGCTCTTCGTCCAGTCGTCGCGCCTCTCGAAGAAGCGCGCGTTCCTGACGATCGCCGCGATCGCGTGGGGGACGGTCGCGATCCTCCTCCTCCTGTCGTTCGGCGAGGGACTCAAGCGCCAGATGGACCGCAACCGGCGCTCGACCGGCGAGAACCTCGCCGTCATGTGGCCGAACGAGACCAGCAAGGCGTGGAAGGGGATGAACCCGGGGCGCCCGATCCGCCTGACGCTCGACGACGTCCCGTTCGTCGCGGAGCGGATGCCCGAGCTCACGGCGGTGATCGGCGAGATCGTCTCGTGGCGCACGGCGCTCTCGTACGGGCGCAAGACGGTCAACGGCCGCGTCCTCGGAACGAACGTCGTCTACGGCGAAGCGCGCAAGCACTACCCGATGGCCGGCGGCCGGTGGCTCACCCCGGCGGACGAGGCCGACAAGCGGCGGGTCATCTTCCTCGGCGACGAGATGGCGAAAGACATCTTCGGCAAGGAGGATCCCGTCGGGAAGACGCTCCTCGTGAACAATTCCCCGTTCACGGTCATCGGCGTCATGCAGCACAAGACGCAGATGGGCGTCTACGGCGGTCCGGACCAGAACCATGCCGTGATCCCGTGGACGACGTTCAAGGCGCTCTTCGGACGCGACCGGCTCAACGTTCTCGTGATCCAGACGCGGGCGCCCGAGGAAATGGCGGGGGCGCTCCGGCGTCTGAACGAGATCCTCGGCGCCAAGTACGGTTACGACCCGACGGACGAGCGCGCCCTCTCGACGTGGAACATCGTGAAGACGTCCAAGCAGGGCCAGAACATGATCATCGGGATCCAGATCTTCCTCGGGATGATCGGCGCCCTCACGCTTCTGATCGGCGGCGTCGGCGTCGCGAACATCATGTACGCGGTCGTCACGGAGAAGACGCGGGAGATCGGCGTGAAGATGGCCCTCGGAGCGAAGGCCCGGTGGATCACGTGGCCGTTCGTCCTCGAGGGCCTCGTCTACACGCTCGTCGGCGGCGTCGCCGGGATGACGATCGCGACGCTCCTCGTGACGGGGCTCGGCCTCATTCCCGACGGCTCGAACCGCGTCCTCGCGTTCCTCGGCCGGCCGACGCTCTCACCCGTCATCGCCGCGACGACCGCCGGGATCCTCGGCGCGATCGGCCTCGCGGCGGGCTGGTTCCCGGCCCGCCGCGCCGCCTCCATCGACCCCGCCTCGACGCTCCGCTACGAGTAGGACGAGAGCCAAGGAGACCGCATGGCCCGCGACGCCCGGACCGCCGCCCCGCCCCTGGACGACATCGTCGTCATGGAGGACATCCGCAAGGTCTACGACACCGGCAAGGTGAAGGTCGAGGCCCTCAAGGGCGTCACGTTCACGATCCGGAAGGGCGAGTTCGTCGCGATCGTCGGGCCGTCCGGCTCGGGCAAGTCCACGCTCATGAACCTCCTCGGCTGCCTCGACACGCCGACGAGCGGGACGTACCGCCTCGCGGGCGAGAGAGTCGCGGGCCTGACGCGCGACGCGCTCGCGGGGGTCAGGAACCGCCGCGTCGGGTTCGTCTTCCAGGCGTTCAATCTGCTGCCCCAGATCACGGCGCTCGAGAACGTCGAGATGCCGATGCTCTTCGGCGGCGTGCCGCCGAAGGAGCGGCGCGTCCGGGCGGTGGAGCTCCTCGCGAAGGTCGGCCTCGGCGACCGCGTCGACCACCGGCCGACCGAGCTCTCCGGAGGCCAGATGCAGCGCGTCGCGGTCGCGCGGGCCCTCGCGATGAAGCCCGACATGTTGCTCGCCGACGAGCCGACGGGGAACCTCGACTCGACGTCCGGGAGCGACATCATGAGCCTCTTCACGGAGCTCTGGAGCGGCGGCGGGACGGTCGTCGTGATCACGCACGACATGAACCTCGCCCGGCGCGCCGGCCGCGTCATCGAGGTGCACGACGGGCGGATCCTGAAGGACTCCGCGGCCGAAGCCGCCTGAGAGGGAGTCTCGGCTAAAATCACGCTTCACGAACAGGAGGAGTTCATGAAGAGTGTTTTTGCTCTCGTCGCGGGTGCCCTTCTCGCGGCCGCCGTCCCGGCGTTCGCCGCCGACAGCCCGAAGGAGGACCTCAAGTTCCTCGGGATCGACAAGTGCCACAAGGACAAGTTCGACTGCGTCTGGGTGGCCGACGGGTTCAGCTTCTCGGGCAAGACGATCCACGTTCAAAAGTTCGAGAAGAAGGCCGACGCCCCCCCGAGCGGCGACATGGGCGGCCTCGAGTACGGCAACGCGGACACGTTCATGCAGGAAGTCTTCGAGAAGATGACGAACGGGCGGATCGAGAAGACCGGCGCGAAGTTCGTCAAGGGCGGCTCGGGCGACTACGAGATGAAGGGCCAGATCACCGAGTGGCGCTACCCCAAGAAGGGGGCGGCCTGGGGCGGCTGGATCGGCGCGGCCGCGGGCTCCGGGACGATCGTCTACGACTGGAAGATCGTGGACAAGAGCGGCAAGACGGTCGTCGCCGTCCACCACAAGATCCTCGCGAGCGCGTCCGACACGATGGAGCGCCGCGTGGACAACGTCCACGGCGACGAGATGGTCGAGTTCGTGAGGAAGAATTCGAAGTAGGAAAATCGGCGTAAGAAATCGGGGGGCGGCATTGACGTGCCGCCCCTTTTCCTTGCTATCATCTTCCCGGAGGCGCGCGACTCACATCCGACCCGACGCCATTCCTCTCACCCTTCCCGAGGCCGGGCTCGGCGCGCTCTTCGGTGTCCACGACGAAAACCTGAGGCTTCTCGAGGACGCGTTCGGCGTCGAGATCGCCGCGCGCGGCCGCGAGGTCTCCGTGAGCGGCGACCCCGACGGCACCGCCCTCGCCGCGCGCCTCCTCTCGGACTTCGCGAAGCTCATCGAGCGCGGCTACACGCCGAAGAAGCCGGACCTCGAGGCGGCGATCCGGATCCTGCGCGAGGAGCCCGGGACGTCGCTCGTCGACTTCTTCGAGAACCGCTCCGTCGGCCCGGCGCTTCGCCAGGTCGTCTCGCCGCGGAACGTCCGCCAGCAGGAGTACCTGCAGGCCGTCCTCGAGCACGACATCGTCTTCGCGATCGGGCCCGCGGGCACGGGCAAGACGTACCTCGCGGTCGCGATGGCGGCCGCGGCGCTCCTCGAGAAGAAGGTCAAGCGGATCGTCCTCTGCCGGCCCGCCGTCGAGGCCGGCGAGAAGCTCGGGTTCCTGCCCGGCGACCTCGCCGAGAAGGTCAACCCGTACCTCCGCCCGCTCCACGACGCGCTCTACGACATCCTCGGCTACGAGAAGGTGGGGCGGATGCTCGAGCGGAACATCATCGAGGTCGCGCCGCTCGCGTTCATGCGCGGCCGGACGCTGAACGACGCCTTCGTGATCCTCGACGAGGCGCAGAACACGACGTCCGAGCAGATGAAGATGTTCCTGACGCGCATGGGCTTCGGGAGCAAGGCCGTCGTCACGGGCGACGTCACGCAGATCGACCTCCCGCAGGGGAAGATCTCGGGCCTCAAGGAAGCGGACCGCGTCCTGAACGGCGTCGACGGCGTCAAGTTCGTCCGGTTCGACCAGCGCGACGTCGTCCGCCACCGCATCGTCCAGTCCGTCGTCAGCGCCTACGAGGCCTTCGAGAAACAGAGGGCCGACGAAGCCGCGGCGGCCGCCTTGAACGGTAACGGGAATGGCAACGGCAACGGGAACGGCCATTCGAACGGGAACGGCAGCGGGAACGGGAAGGCGCACGAGTAGCGGCCCGGCTCTCGCGACGGCATATTTCTCTTAGAAGGTGAAGAGAGCGATGCGGCAGGCCGCGAGGCGTCCGCTTTCCGGCGGCGTCGACGTTTCCGTGGCGGTCGGTGGTGCGCCGCCCGGCGCGTTGAGGCGTGGGCCCGAGTCCTCCTTTCGAAGGCCGGCGCGAGGCGCCGTCTTTCGTCTTCGTCCCTCTCGATCCTCCTCTGCGGCGACGCCCGGATGCGGACGCTCAACCGACGCTTCCGCCGCATCGACCGCCCGACGGACGTCCTGTCTTTTCCTCCACTCGAGGAAATCTCTTCTTCTCCCTTCCTCGGCGACCTCGTCGTCGACGTCCCGTACGCGGCGCGGCAGGCGAGGAAACGCGGCCACGGCCTCGACCGGGAGGTGCAGATCCTCCTCGCCCACGGCGTCCTCCACCTCCTCGGATACGATCACGAGACGGACGACGGCACGATGTTCCGCTTCCAGAGACGCTTGGTCCTCGCCGCCTTCGGCGCGGGTCCGGACGGCGTGCCGTGACCGGGTTCGCGGTCACGGCGGGCGTCGGCTTCGTCGTCGCCGCGCTCTTCGCGGGCGTCTTCGTCCTGTTCTCGGGCTTCGCGCAGTCCCTCGAAAGCCTCTCGGTCCTCCGGCGAAAGGCCCTCCTCGAGGCCGACCCGGCCCGCTTCGGAACGCTCCTCGCGCCCGAGCACGTCCGCATCTCGCGCATCGCGGTGCGCCTGACGGCTCAGGGTGCCGTACTCGGCGGCCTCCTGTGCCTCGGCTCGGCGCTCGCGGCTCTCGGCGTCGGCGAGCCGTGGCTCCTCTCGGCCGTCGTGATCCTCCTCGGCTGGATCGTGGCCGAGAGCCTCGTGATCCGCTGGGTCGCCCGCCGCGGCGGCGATGCGCTCCTCGCGGGGTTCTCGTGGCTCATCCCGCTCGTGGACTTCCTCTCGGCGCCGCTCACGCCGCTCCTCTCGCGCCTCGTCGAGGTCGAAGACGACGCGCCCGAGGGGAGCGCGCCGGACCCCGCGAAAGAGGAGGCCACGAAGGACGCGGAAGTTCGCGCTCTCCTCGACGTGGCCCGTGAGGAGGGCCTCCTCGAGAAGCACGAGGAGGAGCTCGTGACGCGCGCGGTGGACTTCAACGACCGAACCGTGGGCCAGGTCATGACGCCGCGTCCCGACATCGTTTACGCGCAGGCCGACGCCCCGCTCGACGAGATCGCCGACCTCTTCGTGAAGACGAAGTTCACGCGCCTTCCGCTCGTCGAGGGCTCGATCGACAAGCCCGTCGGAATCGTCCACGTGAAGGACGTGTTTACGGTCCTCCGCCGGCCGGACCCGCCCGCGACGGCGCGCCCGCTCGCCCGGGAAGTCTTCTTCGCCCCGGAATCCCAGACGGTTGCGACGCTGCTCGCGGACTTCCGCCGCCGCCGGCATCCGCTCGCGATCGTCGTCGACGAGTACGGCGCCGTCACGGGCCTCGCGACGCTCGAGGATCTCGTCGAGGAGCTCGTCGGCGAAATCGCGGACGAGCACGAGGACGAGGCGCCGCCGGTCGTCGCGGCCGGCGACGGTTCGTGGTCCGTGGCGGGCCGCGTCCGGGTCTCCGAGATCGCGACGCTCTTCGACGTCGTCTTTCCGCCCGCCGAGTACGACACCGTCGCCGGCCTCGTCTCCGAGAAGCTCGGCCGGATCCCGAAGTCGGGCGAGGTCGCCCACGAGGCCGGACTCTCTTTCACGGTCGAGGAGGCCGACCGCCGGAGGATCCGCCGTCTGCGCGTCCGCCGCGAGGCGCCGCCTGCGCGCGACGACGGCGGCGCGGGGACCGAATGAAGGCCGCGCGCTCCGGGACGGTCGCGGTCGTCGGGCGTCCGAACGCGGGCAAGTCGACGCTCGTGAACGCGCTCGTCGGGACGAAGGTCGCGATCGTGTCCGACAAGCCGCAGACGACGCGCCGCAACCTCCTCGGGATCCGCAACGACGACGAGGGGCAGATCGTCTTCGTGGACACACCGGGGCTCCACAAGCCCCTTCACCGCCTGAACAAGACCATGGTCGCCGAGGCGCAGGACGCGCTCCGCGAGGAGGACGTGCGCCTTCTCGTCGTCGACGTGACGGTTCCGGCGGGGGCGGGCGACCGTTTCGTCCACGAGCTCCTCCGGGCCGCGCCCGCTCCGCGCATCGCGGTCCTGAACAAGATCGACCTCGTCGCGCGCAAGGAGACGCTCCTGCCGCGCCTCGCTTCTCTCGGCGAGGCGGGAATCTTCGACGCGATCGTCCCGGTTTCAGCCC
>Ga0335070_10008240_pt1 | contig 12212 bp, 9 predicted proteins | sample Lox_Sample_13_FD_206722 | JGI IMG/M metagenome (GOLD analysis project Ga0335070, IMG submission 206722) | Soil microbial communities from Loxahatchee National Wildlife Refuge, Florida, United States - Lox_Sample_1.3 | ecosystem: Environmental > Terrestrial > Soil > Wetlands | place: USA: Florida...
GTCGTATTACATGGTTCCGGAAGAAGCGGGCCAGCGCCCGTATGCGCTGCTGACCAAGGCGCTGGAGGAAAGCGAATACGTCGCCATCGCCAAGCTCACCATGCACAATCGCGAGTACACCGTGTTCCTGCGCCCGCACAAGGGCGGGATGATGTTGCACACCATGTATTACGCGGAAGAGGTACGCGAAGTGGAATCATTTGGCGCTCCAGACGTTGAGATCAAAGAGGCCGAACTCAAGGTCGCCCATCAGCTCATCGAAGCACTCGCGGGTGAGTGGGACCCGGAAAAGTATCACGATACGTTCCAGGAGAACCTGAAGAAACTCATTGAGACCAAGCTGGAGGGCGGGGAAGTGCAGGCTGTGGAAGCGCCGAAGAAATTGGCGCCGGTCATTGATCTGATGGCGGCTTTGAAAGAGAGCCTGGCGCAAACGAAGAAGCCGGTTGCGTCGGAGACGGCCGAAGCCGCGGTTATGGCAAAGTCGCGTGGTCGTCGATAGGCGTTGGTCGTTAGTCGATGGTCGTCGGGCGTTCGAGTGGGTGGGGCGAACGGGTGTCCGGCGAGCGACCAACGACTGAGAACGCGCGGGCACCAATCGCATTCCCGGATTTCCCCTCTCCCTATCCTTCCCGATACAATAGCCATTTTGCGCATCAAAGACTTTGTCGACGGAGTTCGAATGAAGCGGTTCTTGTGGCTGGGGTTGGCCCTGTGTTCGATGGTGATTGGGGCCGGGTGTGGTGATGTCTATCGTCCGGTGATCATCCCGAATCCGCCGGCGTTTCCTGACCCGCGGGCGGCCCACACGGTAGTCGCCATCAATGACAACAACACGGCCAACGGCGCAAGCAATCCGGGCAGCGCCATGGTCGTCGATGTTTCCGGAGACACCGACGTCAGCGTCGCCCCGATGGGTCTGGCGCCCGTGCATGCCGTTCAACAGAGTGCCACGCAAGTTCTGGTTGTGAACCATTCCGTATCGGGCGCTACGGGCTCCAAAGCAAACTCGCTGATCAAGGTCAATTTCAGCGGGGTCGTGATCGCGATTACCTCGACCATCAGCCTGCCGGAGGATTCCGCTCCAAACTTCGTGGCGACGACCGAGCCGAGCATGGCCTATGTGTCCTTACCCAACTACATTCCAGATCCAGTGAACCACCCCAATGACGTGGTGCCCTCGGTGGGCGTGGTTAACACCTCGAGTAACGCTGTTGTGGCCTATATCCCTGTCGGGAACAACCCGGTGGCGATGGCAGAAACGCGGGACCAAAAGAAGCTCTACGTTGCCAACCAAGGGGACGGAACGATCAGCGCCTTCAACACGCTCGACCGGTCACCGAGGAATAACCCGCCGATTGGTCTCGGCTCGGCGCCGCTGTGGGTGCTTGCACGCTCCGACAGCCAACGCGCGTACGTGCTGGAAGAAGATGGCACCGTCGCCACCCTCGACACAACCTCAACCGCCGGCCCGGACAGCGTGATTGATACCAGCATCAGCGCTCCGGGCGCCACGTTCATGCTCTATGACGGGCAGTTGAATCGCCTTTACATTCCGTCGAATGACCCGCAGACGGGAGCGCCCGCATTGGCCGTCCTGGATGTATCTGGGTCCACGCCCCAGGTCCTGGCGCGAGTCCCGCTACCCGCACCGGGCGTTGCCGTCGCCGCTCTACCGGATGGAAGCCGCGCCTACGCCGCATCCAATGGGCCACCTCAGACGACTGCCATCAACACAATCTCGTCGGTGAGTGGGGACGGCACCACCGCCACCTATACTTATGATCCGGCCTCAGTGACCGGACCATTGCCCCAGCAGGGAATGAGCCTGACCATTTCTGGCGGAAACGATGGCTTCGATGGGACTTTCATCGTCACCGCGGCCACGGGCAGCACGTTTCAGGCCGCCAACACGATCAAGACCGATAACCCCATAAACACCCCGCGCACGGCCACCGGCACGAACTTTTTGCCGCAAGTCACCGTGATCAATACGTCGGGGAATGCGGTCAAAACGACCATCACAATGCCGGCGGTTCCGGCGGCTGGTCCCTATGAAGCGCCGATCTGCACCAGCACGCGCTTTCGCTTCATGATGGCAGCCGGAGGCGACAGTTCGCGTGTGTATCTTTCGAGTTGCGACGCCGGGAACGTTAACATCATCCGCACGTCAGATGACACCTACCTTCTGAGTTTGTACGGGCCACCGAGCGCTCGCTCGCCGATCTCCCCCAGCAACCAGCCGCCGCCGCAGAATCCGGTTTTTCTGTTCGCGGGTCCGTAGGGAATTGCTAGTTGCTCGTTTCTGGTTGCTGGTTTTCCAGGGGTAGGGCCTGGTTTCCGCCAGGCGAGCTTGTCGTCCAAGGAACTGAGAGCGCGGTGCTTGTTATTCGGCTGCTCTTATGTCGGGACAAACTTGGCAATGTTGGACGTCGCGCGCGGTAGGAAGGAAAAGGAGTTGAAGGACTGACACCCAGCGGCCAGCAACTAGCAACCAGCAACTAACAACTAACAACTAACAACTTGTTCTACCCCGCGACGGCGGCGCGCTCTGCCGAGCGGCGGCGGTGGTAGCGGAGGGCCACATTCATGAAGACGTTCCCGCTGACGGTGTTAAAGCACATCACCAGGGCTTCGGTGTCTTCGCTGCTTTTGCTGCCTTGCTCGGCGGTGTGCAAGGTGGGAGGACGCACCTTGAAATGGAATCCCTGGTCGTTGAGGGTGGTGACAGCATTGCCGATGATCTGATTGGCTAATTCACAAACAGTTTCGCGGACCAGTTCATCGGATTCGGGCAGTTCAGCGCCGGCGAAGCGGCTGGCCACCCGCACTGCCGTTTCCTCGTCCAGATCAAAGATGATTCGCCCTTCGATTTCGCCGGTGAGCCAGACCTCGGCCGCGACACCTTTGCGCCGGTAGGCCTCCTCTTCCATGGTCAGGTTCTCGATGGAAGTGGGGGATTGTAGCCCCTGGGCCAGCACGGCGTCGGCGGAGTTAATGAAGGGCTGGATCAACTCCATGCGCATGACTACGCTCCCGCTCCGGCGCTCTGCGCCGAAGTTCCATCCTCCCGCATTACGTATTTGATCACCTCGTAGAGGACTTCGGGTTTCACTGGCTTCTGCACGAAGTGGCGAGCGCCCCGCTGCAGCGCAGCCACAATGTTTTCCTGGTAGCCGACGGACGACACCATGACGATGCGGGCGTCGGGATGATCACGCACGATCTTCTCCGCCGCTTCGATGCCTTCCATCTGCGGCATGGTGATATCCATGAGCACGATGTCCGGCGACAGCCGTTCGTATTCGCTGATGGCAGAGACTCCGTCTCCGGCTTCGCCCGCCACTTGTCCGCCGAACGACTCCACCATGCGAGCCAGGTTTTTGCGCGCAAAAACCGAGTCGTCCACGATCAGGTAGCGCACAGGCTGTCCGTCTTGGCTCCGTTTTACGGGCGCAAACTGTTCCATGGCACTCCTCCCCTCCTATCCCAATACCACGGGACATCCACCTTCCGATAGATAACTCTAGTTACTTTAGGCACTGGTCGCTCTCCCGACATCGGCGTCGCTCCCAGTGCGTTCCGGCGCACATTGCGCCTGCAAAGTGTTGGGCAAATCCTTCAAGTCGACGACCCGCAGTACATAGCCGCGCTCAATCGCTGCTTTGGGCATGCCAAAGACGACACAAGACTCCTCGTTCTGGGCGATCGTCATGCCGCCGGCAGCGCGCACGGCGCCCATGCCGGCCGCGCCATCATCTCCCATGCCGGTCATAAGCACGGCGATGGACTGGGGGCCGAACTCCTCGGCCACGCTACGGAACAGCACATCCACCGAAGGACGGTGTCCGTGAACCGGGGCATCCTCCGCCAGCACGGCCACGTTGCCCAGCGGCAACCTTTTCACTTTCAGGTGGTGGTTCCCGGGGCAAATCAAGGCCCGGCTGCTCAGCAGCAAGTCGCCAGATACTGCTTCCTTCACGCGGAGGGGGCAGGTTTCGTCCAGCCGCTTGGCGAAGAGCTGGGTGAATCCGTCGGGCATGTGCTGCACCACCAGGATGCTTCCGGGAAACTCCGCCGGCAACTGCGAGAAAAGATACTGCAAGGCATGGGGCCCGCCGGTGGAAACGCCGATCGCGATGATGCGGGTCGGGGCCGTCGGCGCCCGCTTCGGAACTTTTCGCGGGGCCGTCTCGGGCAGGTGCGGCACGCGCACGAGCCGGCTCTGGGCCGCCGCCTTGATCTTGGCGATCAGTTCCTCGGCAATCTCCGGCATGCGGGCGGAAACATCCTGCGGCTTGGCCACAAAATCGAGCGCACCTAGGCTCAGCGCCTTGAGGGTAATGGCAGCGCCAGCCGTGCTGTGCGAGCTCACTACGATCACCGGCAGCCGCCAGCGCTGCATGATTTCTTTGAGCGTGTCAATGCCGTTCAAGCCGGGCATTTCCAGATCCAGGGTGACCACCTGCGGTCCGAGTTCGCCGATCTTCTTCAGCCCGAAGCGGCCATCCATGGCAGTGCCCACGACCTCGATGGAATCGTCACGCTCGAGAATCTTCGGAATTAGCTTGCGCATCAGCGCCGAGTCGTCTATGACGAGCACGCGAATCTTTTCGCTCATGCCGAACCTCCTGCGGCGGAACGCGCGGCCAGCGCCTGATCGGAAGCTGAGAGCAGGAGCCCCGCCATGCGGGCACCGGGCTGGTCGGGCCGGCCCTGGGTAAAGCGCTCTACCAATGCACTGAGGTTCAAGATCAGGACCACGCGCCCATCGCCAAGAATCGAGGCGCCGCTGATCAGATCGGTGGATACGGATTGGTCATCCAGGGCCTTGATAACCAGTTCCTCCTCGCCGACCAGTTCGTCCACAATCAGGCCGAATTTCCGGTCGCCGCTGGCGATGACCAGCACGAAGGCTTTCTGCGAACCTGATTCCGGCCCCGCCTGGGGCGGAAGTCCCAGACGCAGCAAAGGCAATACCTCATTGCGCAATTGCAGCACTTCGTAATGTTCGACCTGATGGATCTCGCTTTCGAGGGTGCGCGCAATCTCCACCACGGCGTTCAGAGGAATGGCATAGAGCCGCCGCTCAACACGGAACAAAAGGGCCTTGATGATAGCCAAGGTCAGCGGCAGGCGCAGACGGAAGGTCGTGCCACGTCCGGCCTGGGTTTCGATCTGCGCGGTTCCCTTCAGGCGCTCGAGAACGCTCTGGACAACATCCAGGCCCACACCCCGACCCGAGATCTCTGTGATTTCCTCCGCAGTCGAGAATCCCGGACGGAAGATCAGTTCGAGGGTTTCGGTTTCCGTCACGCGGGACGCCTGCTCGGTGCTCAGCAAGCCTTGCGCGAGGGCCCGTTGGCGCACCTTGTCCACGTCAATGCCGCGCCCGTCGTCAGAAACTTCGATCACAACCTGGTTGCCCTGGTGATACGCATTCAGGCGCAGCGTGCCCTGCGGGCGCTTGCCGGCGCGGGCGCGTTCCTCGGTCGATTCGATGCCGTGATCGACCGCGTTTCGCACCAAGTGGGTGAGCGGCTCCGCGATCGCATCCAGGATGCCCTTGTCCAGGTCCGTGTCCCCGCCTTTCACGATCAGATCGACCTGCTTGCCGCACTGGCGAGCAACATCGCGTACTACGCGAGGGAACCGCCGAAAGAGCTGCTCGACAGGCACCATACGGATCTTCATCACCGAGCGCTGCAGGTCGTTCAGCACGCGCGCCTGAAATGCCATAGCGTCAGCAAACTTGCTCCGTAAACCGTCTTTGGAGAAACGCTGGCTAAACTCATGCAGGGTCTGTTGCAGCATGGACTTCGCCAGGATCAGTTCACCGACCAGATTGAGTACGTTGTCGATCCGCTCGGCGTCGACCCGCAGAATATTGTCCGGACCTGCCGAGGCAAATGCAGCCGGCAGTTCCTCGGAAGGCGCAGCGGAAGGCGCCGTGGTCTCGCTGGAGGCCGCCGGTGGAGTTTCAGGCCGGGGCCCACTACTGGAAGAGGCAGGGCTCGACCTTTCCCGAGCGGGCATCTTGCCCGGCAACAGCGAAACCCGGACGCTGAGCGCAATCGTCGGAATCTTGCACTTGGCGCGGATCTGTTCTGCAGATTTCTCCGAAGCGACGGCAGCTTCTACCCGGCCGGCGGATTCGCGGCTCCCTTCCGGCGGATAGAGAGCCAGCACTTCGCCGAGCGCAGCCAGTGCTCCCCGGATCAACTGTCGGGCGGCGATCGGCATACTACACTGCGGGTCCAGCTGCACCTCTACGTGATAGACGCGCCGGCCTTCCTCGCTAGCGCGTGCGATAGCCAACTGCTCATACTCGGACCAGCGAGCCGAGTGCGGGGCCGGCGAGCTAGACTTCTTCCTGCCTGTCTTCTTGCCGGTACTACTGAGCTCGGGATGCGCCAGCCGGGCGATATCCTCACGCAAAGATTGAATCTCTGGCAGCTTCTTCTTCTTTCGATACGCCACCAGCAAGGCGGCAAACACGTCGGCGGCACGTAAGGCGATCTCGGGAACCAGAGGAGCTGCGTCCGGGTTCTCCAGCGTCAACACATCTTCGAATTGGTGGGCGAGTTCGCTGAGTTCCCGAAAGCCGCAGGCGGCCGCGTCCCCTTTCAGGGTGTGAACCGTGCGCCGCAAGCTGCGGACGGTCTCGGCTTCGCCGGGCGATTTTTCCAGTCGCAACGCCTGCTCGTTCAGGTTCTGGACGAGTTCTGCGGCGCTTTCGAAGAACAGCTCGCGCAGTTCCGCCATCCGGTCTTCGGGGGACGCCGTCATACTTTTACCTCGACACGCTGATACGCCGTGCCGCTGTGCTGATGCACCATCTGAAACTTCTCGGTCAGCCCCAGCAAGCTTTCCGCGTGGCCAACAAACAGGTAGCCATGCGGATTCAAACAGCGATAGAACTTCTCGACCAGCCGCTTCTGTTCGGCTTCATCGAAATACATCATCACGTTGCGGCAGAAAATGATGTCGTTGCGCTGCGGCAGGTATTCGGTTTTGAGGTTGTGGAAGTCAAAGTGGACCAGTTCCTTGACCGCTTTCTTCACGGCGTAGCGGTCGCCCACTTTGTCGAAGTAGCGCAAACGGTAGCCATAGTCCACGCCCGACATCTGGTGTTCGGTGTATATGCCCTCCTGCGCTGCCCGCAGCACGGAATAGCTGATGTCGCTGGCCAGAATCTCCACCCGCCAGGGCGCGGGGACCAACGGTTTGGGAAGCGGAGCTTCGAAGGGAAGGGGGTTGCGCATGTAGTAGTACGCCATGGAATCGGCTACCAGCATGGCGAGCGTGTAGGGTTCCTGGCCGGTGGAACAGCCGGCGCTCCAGATGCGCAGGCTGTAATCGCGGCGGTCCTGCTTGTGCCGCAGGATGCCCTCCAGCACCTCCCGCTGGAACAGATCGAGCTGCGCCTTGTTGCGGAAGAAGCTGGTTTCGTTCACGGTCAGGTTTTCGAGCAGCCGGGAGAGCTCGTATTTTCCCTCCTCGCTGATGAGGAGGCGGTAGTAGCTGTAGAACGAGTCGAGCTGGCATTCCCTCAGACGGCGCTGCAGGCGGTCCTGGAGGAAGTGCGTGCGGCGCTCATCGAAGTGCATGCCGCACTCCTGGTACACCAGAGCCTGCAAGAGTTTCAGTTCGGCGTCGGTCAGAACCGGCACTTCGCTAGAGTTCATGGTCGATCAGGTGTTGCCGCTATTTGCCTGCGGAGGCGCTTTGCGCCGCCGCTTTCCCGTTCGTTTCTGCAGCCGCTGGGGCGGCCGTCTTCTGCTCCCCCGTCTCCTGAGCCTGCAACACCTTGCTGATGTCCAGCAGGATGATCAGCCGGCCGTGATACTTGCCCAGCCCGGTGACGCAATCCAGCCCGCCCTCCTGCATCATGGGAGGCGCCGGTTCGATTTCGCTCTCGGGAATCTTCAGCACTTCCGATGCGGAATCCACGATCATGCCAGCGAGGCGGCCGCGGTGTTCCACCACCAGAATGCGGTGGCGCCGGCCCAGTTTGCTGGCTTCCTTCCTGAAACGCTTGCGCAGGTCCACCACCGAGACGATCTTGCCGCGCAGATTGATGACGCCTTCCATGTACTCGGGCGCATCCGGCACCTGAGTGATCTCGGGTACGCGCACGATTTCATGCAACGAGGTGATGGGCACGCCGTAGGTCTCGCGGCCTACTTGGAAGCCCACGATATGCGTTTCGCGGCTCATGGCGCCTCCGTTTAGTTCGCTCCTGCCGCCGCCTGGCGGGCTGCGGGCCGGGCTGCGGCGTTGCTGCGCGCCGCTGCCTGCAACGAGAACCGGTCCAGAGACTCCAGCAAAGCGCGCGACATCTTCGACATCTGTTCGGCCGAAGCCGCCAGCTCCGTCGACCCGGAAGTCGAGGACTGCACCAGCTCCCGCATGCGTTCCATAGCTTTGACCACGGCTTGCGCTCCGGAAGCCTGCTCTTCCACTGCGGAATTGATTTCGTGCGTGATTTCGTTCAGCCGGGTGGTGGCGCGGGCAATCTGCGACGAACCATGCGATTGTTCGTTGGTGGCGGCGCCGATTTCTTGGGCGAACTTGTAGACTTCGGTGACCACGTTGGAGATCTTGCGCAGCGCAGCATTCAGTTCCTGCCCCAGGTTCAGGCCTTCGTTCACGATGGAGGTGGTCTTCTCCATGTTTTCGACGGCCCGGCGCGCTTCCTTCTGGATGCTCTGAATCAGCTCGGAGATTTCCTTGGTGGACTGGGCCGACTTTTCCGCCAGCTTGCGGACTTCATCGGCCACCACCGCGAATCCGAGCCCGTGTTCGCCGGCGCGTGCGGCCTCGATAGCCGCATTGAGGGCCAGCAGATTGGTTTGCTCGGCGAGATCGTCAATGACCTCGATGATCTTGCCGATGTTGTCTGCCCGGGAACCGAGCGCATCAATGATCTCGCCCGAAGAGCGGATGGTGGTGTTGATCCGGTTCAGTCCGTCGGTCGCCTTCTCCATTGAGCCGATCCCGCTGTGCACCTCTTCGCGCGAGCGGTTGGAGATGTCGAGCAGCACTTTGGCCGTGTCGGCCACGCGTTGGATGGAGGTGACCATTTCATCGATGGAGGCCGAAGTCTCGCTCACGCTGGAAGCCTGCATCTGCGTGCTCTTGACCATGTTTTGCACGTTCACGCTCATCTCGTGCATGGTGCTGGTGACCTCATCGATGGCGGAAGAAGTCTGCAGGCTGATTTTGGCCGACTCGTCCGATGCGCTGGCCACCTGGGTGGAAGCGCTGGCAACTTGAGAGGCGGCGTCGCGGCCACCTCGCACCAGTCTGCGCAGCCCTTCGATCATGCGCGTGAAGGCATTGGCCAGCGTGTCATTTGCGGAACGGGGCTGGACTTCCACCGCCAGATTGCCGCCGGCGATGGCTTCAGAGACCGACGCCATCTCCTTCAAGTACTTCACCATGGAGTCGAAAGTGCGGGCCAGTTGGCCGATCTCGTCCTGTCCGTGGACGTCAATGGTGTGTTCCAGATCGCCGGACTCACCGATCTGCTCGGCCACATGGATCAGGCGGCTCAGGGGTTCGGAGATCCCCTTCGAGGTGCGGTAGGCGACCACCGCGCCCACGCTGAGTGCGAACAGCGCGCTGAGAATGGTGATGAAGACGGTCGCGGTGGTGGCGAATTCATCGCTGCTGCGGCGCTGCTCGAGCAGCTTCAGATTCATCCGGTCCGACTCGTCCAGAACGTCGCTGGAACGCGAGACCCAAGAGTTGGGGTCTTTCTGCAGGTAGAAGATCTGTAGTTCCGCCACGGTAGCATTGCCACTATCCACTTGCCGGCGCTTTTCTACGAGCGGATTGGCAAATTCGTTGACCCAGGACTGCTCCAGTTGTTGCACCTTTTCCAAACTGGCCCGCTGTTGATCGGCGCTTACCAGGTCCCCGGCACGGCGCAACGCATCATTCAAGCGGCGCACGCCTTCGTTCATTTTCTCCACGTCCCGGGTGTCGCCGCTGAGCAGGTAGTTTTGCAGGTGGAGCCGGTTCTGCATCATCTCAAAGCGAACCTGCGAGGTGGCCTCGGTCATGTCCATCGAGCGCTGTGCAGCCGCTTTGGTGGCGTGCTCGCGCCATACGGCCAGAAGGTTGACGACCAAGAGGATGACAACGGTCAGCAGGATGATGCCGAAATTCAGATAGAGCTTCTTGGCGATGTTCATAGAGGTGCCTTCCTCAGCCCGTGGCTGGTTCTGTCACTGGGCCGGGTCAAAACGGAATTCCACGATTCCGGTGGTTTCTTCGGCGGCGGGCTCATAGCGCCACTTCTTGACCGCGTCCAAGGCGGCGTTTGCCAGAACCGGATGCCCGCCCACAAGTTTTGCGCTCTTCACCGTCCCATTCGGGGCGACAGTAATTTGGACCTTGACCACCCCGCTGATGTTCATGCGCCGGGCCAGTTCCGGATAGGTTGGGGGTACCCTGATCTTCACTTTGCGGTTGATCTCTTCCTGTCCCCAAGCCACACCGGGACGGGCCGCGACGCATCCACCAAAAAGCAGCAGACCCATCGCGAACCAACGAGTTAGGGCTCGAAAAGACACAGTTCCTCCCTGTTCTTCGACATGAAAACCTTGAGCTTGGTGCACGGCCGGTACCAGCAGGCCCCTGGAGGTTCCCCTTCCCCATTACTTTAGTGATGGCTGTATGTACATGAAAAAACTATTGTTAGTTGGAGGCCGATAGAGTAGCTCTCAGTTACACTTGGCCGTTCCCTTCTTTCAGGGGGAGATTGCCAATTTGTGATAGCAAATTGAGACGCTTTTGCCCCTCTTGGGCAGCGTTTCACAGTTTGACACCCGCTCCACCGTATTCTCTTGACTCAAATTGAGAATCAAGCGTAGCTTCTAGGGTATAATCCAATTGTTTTCAAGTGCTTAGCCGGAGGGTGGTGCCCCCTGACGAGGCCCGAGGGAAATTCGGTTCTGGTGCCGGGAGTGGTGTCTCACTCTGACGAGGCGTTCCAGAAACTGTTGCTGGAACTCTCGCGCGCCGCGTTCCAGTCGAGCGATGCCAGTCAGCTCATCAGTTCCTTCTGCCGCCTGACACGCGAATTCTTTCGGGCCAGCGGTGCGTACTTCTGGAGTCGCACTCCGGAAGGCGAGTTGGTTGGGGCGGAAGCGGACGGATTTCAAGCGGAACATTTTCGGGGTCTCCGGCTTCGCCTGGGAGAAGCGGCGATCGCTCTGGAAGCGGTCCAGGCGCGGCGTACTCTCTTCCTCAACGACGTCGACGCGACCCGCTATCCCCGGCTAGCCGAATACCGCGCCCAGGCCATCATGGCAGCGCCTCTGCTGGTGTCGAACGAGGTCGTCGGGACAATCGCTTACCTGCGGGACGTGCGCGGTTCGTATTTCGATGAGGATGCTGCCGCCAAGGCCACCATTCTTGCCACGCAACTGGGCACCGCACTGGAAGCGCTCCGTCTTAACCAGCTTTCGCGCGAAGAGCACCGCCGCGCCACGATCCTGGCGGAAGTCGCCACTACTCTGCATGGCATGCCCGACACATCGGCCGTGATGGAGGGGATCGCCGATCGTCTGCGGGTGTTGCTGCATTCCCCTGTCGTACTAATCTTTGTCCGCGAAGAAGCGTTCTTCCGCTTGCAGGCCGTCTCCACCGAGAACCCGGCGCTGGCGCGTCCAATCCGGGCTCGTGACCGCGAAGACAATTTGCGATCGCCGCGGGAAATTGCCGCCCGGGCCGTCTCTGCGGGAGAACGGATCACGGTGAGCATCGATGGGGCATCTCACTTTGGAGAGGATGTGCCGCCCGGCGCCCTGATCGCCGCTCCTTTTCGCACTTCTCGCTCGCACGGCGCCGTGCTTGTCTATCCCCGTTCATCGGCGCCCTTTTCGCAGGAGGAAAAGGCGCTGGTCTCGGCGCTCGCCGGTTTCGGAGCGGTCGCGATTGCCAACGGCGAGCTGTACGGAATGGCTCGCGCCCAGGCCCACGAGCTGCACGATCTGCTGGAAATCTCGTCAGAATTGAGTTCAGCGGGCAAGCTCGAGCAGTTCATGCATACCTTTGTGCAGCGGGCGGCCGCCTTTCTCGGTTTCCGCCGTTGCTTCATCGGGCTGCTGGAGAACGACACATTCTCGGCGCGATGGGGTGTTGAGGACGGCCAGTCCCGGCCCATGGACATACCTCTGTCCGAGGGCCCGGCAACTCGC
>Ga0335070_10008241_pt1 | contig 12212 bp, 13 predicted proteins | sample Lox_Sample_13_FD_206722 | JGI IMG/M metagenome (GOLD analysis project Ga0335070, IMG submission 206722) | Soil microbial communities from Loxahatchee National Wildlife Refuge, Florida, United States - Lox_Sample_1.3 | ecosystem: Environmental > Terrestrial > Soil > Wetlands | place: USA...
AAGGAGTTTTCCGTCATGGTCAAGTTACTTATCGTCGCAACGAAGCTCGCTGGGCTACTGCTAGTCGGTTGCCTGGGCTGGCTGCTCGGGCTCGCCTCGGCCTCCCGCGGGCTCGATCACGCAACCGAAGCCAACCTGGTCCCGCTCACCGAGCTGATCCGTGCGCTCGACGAGGTAAGCCTGGTCCGTTACCACACCATGATGGTGACCTCTACCGCACGCAATCAGGCGGATGAGGAGCATCTGCGCCGTATCGCGACCCTCGACCAGGGGATCCTGCAGCGCGTCGCGGTGGAACGCAGCACAGTCGAGACCCGCGAGGAGCAGATGCACCTCGACGCGTTCGCGCGCGCATGGAGCGGCTATGTGGCCGTTCGTGACCAGGCGATCGCATTGAAGAGAGTGGGAAGGGCCCAGGCGGCGCACGAGCTCGCCATGCGCGAGGCCTATGTCCAGCATCAGGAAGTTCGGGCCGCGCTGGTGCGGCTCATGTCGGACCAGATCGAGTCCATTCAGGCGCTGCAAGCCAGCGTCGAGGCCGAGCGCAGCTTGGCGCGCAGGCTATCGACTTGGATTGCAAGCTCGGTCCTAGCGGTATGGGGGCTCGTCGCTCTCGCTGCGACCGGGTTTATCGTAGCGGCCGCAGTGATCCTCAGGGATTGATGCCCGCATAGCGGATGCGCGCGGCGGGAACTGCCTCTGCACTGCCTGCGTCAGGCAACGCATAGCTGCGGAAACCTGCCGTAGCGCCGGACGTTAGAACTGCGCCACGAGCGTCAGCCTGAACTGCCTCGGTTCCGCCGGGTGGAAGTGCACCGCATTCTGCGGCGCCGGGATCACCCCGGGGATGAACGACTCGTAGTAATACGCGATGTCGTCCGCCGCCACGTTGAACAGATTGAAGACGTCGAGCTGCAGGCGCACCTTCGGCGTAAAGGCGTAGCCGACCCGCATGTTGGTGATCGTGGAGGAGTCGGCGCGCACGCTGTTGTCCTCGATCAGCGGGCGCTCGCCGATGTAGCGCACCTGCAGCGTGCCAAACCAGTTGCGGATGTTGTCCACCGTAACGCCGAGCGTGGCCACCGCGTTGGGAGCGCCAGGAATGTAATCCCCGGCCGGATCGGCCTGCGTGAAGCGCGCCTTCGTCAAGGCCAGCTCTGCGTCGAGGAACAGCCACGGCAGCGGCCGGTAGTAGTTGATCCACTCGATGCCCTGCCTGCGGCTCGCGCGGCTGGGCTCGGTGGTGCCTGCATCACCCGTGAACAGCAGCTCGGAATCCTGCGTGAGAATCCACAAGGCGAGCGAGCTTTGCAGCTTAGGGATGATCTCGGTGCGCACCCCCAACTCGGCGCCTTTCGTTCGTACCAGCGGGTCCACTGGGGCGACGGCTGTAGTTGGGTCCTTCGGATCCACCCTAATCGTCGTGCCGCGCGCGTCGTTGCTGTGAAAGCCATAGCCCGCGTTGACGAAGTACTCCGTCTGGTGCCACGGGCCGAAGATCAGGCTCGCCTTCGGCGACCAGATGTCTGCGTTGACTTTGCCTGAGTTCACCGGAATGCTGCTGTCGACGTTAAAGTCGTAGTGGTCGTAGCGCAGCCCGAGCAGGGTCCGGAACCAGCGGTTCCACTGAGTCGCGTTCTGGCCATACAGGCCCACCGACGATTCCTTAACCGAATCCTGGCGCGTCGTGTCCCAGATCTGCCGCGCCTGTGTGGAATAGAGCGCGACATTGCTGATGTCGTCGTAGCGCGCCTGCAACCCGATGGTGTTGGTCATATCAGCGCCGCCGAGCTTGCTCGCCCAGGTATAACTTGGGATGAGCCCATACACCGTGCGGTTGTCCGATTGCTGGAACTGGTCGCCACGCGTGGGGTTGTCGAGGAAAAAGGTGAAGTTCGACCACAGATCCAGCTTGTAGCGGATGATGTAGGCGTCGAGCCCAAACGTGCCGCTGCCATAGGTCTTGCGGCCGTTGAAGTTGAGACTGTAGCGCTCGGTCTGCCCTCCATCGGTCGGGTCGATAGCGCCGAACCGGGAGATGTAGCCGCTGTCCACCGCGTACTGCGGGATCTGGTCGGTCGAGTCCCAGGTGGCCTTGTAGCCCATGAGGCCGACGTTGAAGCCATTCGCCGCGTCTCCCTGTGTGTAGCGCAACACGGCTTTGTAACCCTTCATGTCCTCGGGCACGACCCAGGGCCCGTCGTAGCCCTTGGCCTCCGCGGCGATCAGCAGGTGCCCCGCGCCGACCTCAGGTGACATCGCCGCCATCGCGCGCAGATAGTTGTCCGTGCCGATCGTGACCGATGCGATGTTGGACGGCAGCACGTCGAAGTACCGGATATGCGCGGCGCCCGCGGAGGAGAAGTCGCCCTCGGTCGCGTAATACGGCCCCTTGAGGAAGTCGAGACCCTGGACCAGCTCGGGGATCATGAAGTTGATGTCGGCGTAGCCCTGCCCGTGAGCGTGGGTGGGCATGTTCACCGGCATGCCGTCGACCCAGATCGCGAAGTCGGTGCCGTGGTCGAGGTTGTAGCCGCGCAGGAAGTATTGGTTGGCTTTGCCGTCGCCGCTGTGCTGGGTGACCGCCATGCCGGGAACCAGTTGGATCACCTCGCCCGGCCGCAACTGCGGCACCGAATCGATCCGCGTATAGGTGACAGTGCCCTCGCTGGCAGCGTCGGAGCTGCCGACCGCGGTTTCGTAATGGCCGATGACCTGCGTTTCCGGCGTCTCGGTTGGTTCGTGCGCTCGCGCGCTGGCTGCGGCTGTGAAGGCCAGCACGACGGCAAGAACGCGCGCCTCCCGGCGCGTCTGGTCACGGTCCATCGATCCCCCCTGAGGTCTCGAATGCCGGGGCTAGGCCACAGCGAGCCTAGCCAAGCGATTGATTATTAGTGGTATGCGGTATGATCTATTATTAATCGTTAAGATACGCAACCTCAGGTCACATGTAAAGTCCCTTTCGAATAGGGGCACGAATCGGCGCGCGTTTCGTCCGCTTCGGACGTCGAGGCCGGCTTTGCGCTAACATCGGACGCATAACACCACAGGATCGACCATGGAGCGATTCACCATCTCCCTCAGCGAGAGCCTCGCGCACGACTTCGACGACTTGATCCGCAAGAAGGGCTATCAGAACCGCTCCGAAGCCGTGCGCGACATGGTGCGCGACCTGCTGAAGAGCGACCGGCTCGAGCGCCATGAGGCGCCCTACTGCGTAGCGGCGCTGAGCTACGTCTACAATCACCATGCGCGCGACTTGGCCGAGCGGCTGACCAACCTCCAGCATGAGCACCATCATCTGGTGCTGTCCGCGATGCATGTGCACCTCGACCACGACAACTGCCTGGAGAACCTGATGCTGCGCGGCGCGACGGAGGAGGTCGCGCGCTTCGCCAACGCGCTGATGGCCGAGCCACAAGTCCGGCATGGCCGGCTCAATCTGGTGCCGGTGGAGTTGGAAGTCGCACACGGCCAGACGCACGCGCACGACCACCAACACCATCACGTCCACACTCGCCCGAGGACCTAACCACGTGGTGCGCAAGTGGCGCACCCATTGCACCCACCCGGACTCCAATGCATCAACCGCTCCTGTTCTCGCCGATCGCCCTGCGCGGACTCACACTCAAGAACCGCATCGTCATCTCTCCGATGTGCCAGTACTCCGCGCACCAAGGCGTGGCCAGCGACTTTCACTTCGCGCACCTTGCCCGCTTCGCGCTCGGCGGCGCCGGCCTGATCTTCACCGAAGCCGCCGCGGTCCAGCGCGAAGGCCGCATCACCCATGGAGACCTGGGCATCTGGAACGACGCGCAGATCGAACCGCTCAGGCGCATTGCCGCTTTCCTCAAGGCGCAAGGCTCGGTACCAGCCATCCAGCTCGCGCATGCCGGGCGCAAGGCCAGCATGCAGCGTCCTTGGCACGGCAACGGCCCGCTCGGCGACCGCGACCGCGCGCGCGGCGAGGACGTCTGGCCGATCGTCGGTCCGAGCCCCTTGCCGACCGCGCCGGGTTGGCTCGTGCCGCACGAGCTCACCGCGGACGAGATCGCGCAACTCAAGCAGGCTTGGCGAAACGCCACGCGGCGCGCGCTTGCCGCAGGCTTCGAGGTGGCCGAAGTGCACGGCGCGCACGGTTACCTGCTGCACTCCTTCCTGTCGCCGATCTCGAACAAGCGCACCGACATGTACGGCGGCCCGCTCGAGGGACGCATGCGGTTGCCGCTGGAGATCGCCGAGCTGGTGCGCAGCCTGTGGCCCGCGGACCGGCCGGTGTTCTTCCGCATCTCCTCGGTAGATGGCGCCGAAGGCGGCAACACCCTCGACGACTCGGTGGAGTTCGCGCGCCAGCTCAAGCGGCGCGGCATCGACGTCGTGGACTGCTCCTCCGGCGGCATCGGCGGGTCGGCGACGGCGGCTGGCGTCAAGCGCACGCTCGGGTTCCAGGTGCCGTTCGCCGAGCGCATCAAGCGCGACGCGCAGATGCCCACGATGACCGTCGGGCTGATCCTCGAGCCGGAGCAGGCCGAGCGCATCCTGCAATCCGGTCAGGCGGACTTGATTGCGATCGGCCGCCAGGCGCTGTTCAACCCGAACTGGCCGTTGCACGCCGAGATCGCACTGGGCGTGCGCAACGAGTTCGCCTCGTGGCCAGTGCAGTCCGGTTGGTGGCTGGACAAGCGGCAGCGCTCCTTGTCTGAGGAAGACGGGCAGCGCGCACTCAAAGCCGCGGGCACGGTGTAACCCGCGCATGGTCACGCTCAGAGCGCTGCCCGGCCTGGCCGCGCTGGCGATCGCCTGGGCAGCGCACGGCGCGCAGCCGGGAGCACTCCTGGACCAGTATGCGGAGCAGGCGCGGGCTGCGGACCCGAGCTTCGAGCGCTTCTCCGCCGAGCGCGGGGCGGCGTTCTATGTGCGCCACCACCAGGTCGAAGAGATGGGCAGTGTCAGTTGCGCGTCGTGCCATCAGTCCGACCCGCGCAAGACCAGCCAGGCGCACCACGACCAGATCCCTTGCCGCGCCTGCCACGTCGTGTTCACGCGGCAGCCCGAAGGACACCGCCCCACCCGACGCGAGCTGCCCCCACTGGCCCCATCGGCCAACCCCGAGCGCTTCACCAACGAGTGGCGCACGGAGTATTGGTTCGGCTACAACTGCAAGCTGCTGCTCGGGCGCGAATGCACCGCCCAGGAGAAAGGCGATCTCATCACCTGGCTGTTGACGATCAAGTAAGCGGAGGCGCAAAGATGGCAATCGTCGGCATGAATCACTTCACCGTCCTGGCGCAGGACTTGACCGCCACCAAGGCGTTCTACATGGGCCTGCTCGGCCTTACGGAGGGCTATCGGCCCGACCTGGGGTTCCCAGGTGCGTGGCTGTACTGCGGCGATCAGGCCGTGCTGCACATCATCGCCGGTCGCCCCTTGCCGCCCGACCCGCGCGGCGTGCTCGACCACATGGCCTTCAGTGCGCAGGACTTGCCAGCAGTCGCGAGCAAGCTAAAGGCCAACGGCATAAAGTACGACCTGCGCCGGCAGAACGACTCCGGGGTGTGGCAATTGTTCTGCTTCGATCCCAGCGGCGCGCGCGTGGAGCTGGACTTCGATGCGTCGGAGGTCGCACCGTAATCGGTGCACAGCCGTCGCGGCGATCCTTTTCGGGGAGCAGTCAAGGCGAGGGATTCAGCGCCGGGATCGCACGGAACTCCTGCTGCAGGAAATCGACGAACGCACGCACCTTCGCCGACAGCATGCGATTGGAGGGAAACACCGCGTTGATGTCCATCGGAGTGGGCGCGAATTCGGTCAGGATCGCCTCGGTCGTGCCATCGCGCAGGCCGTCGTGCGCCAGCCAGTCAGGGCTCACCGCGATGCCCCGCCCGGCCAACAGCGCCTCGCGTAACGCGTGTCCGTTGTTGGACTTGAAGTTGCCCGACACGCGCACACGGATCTCCCCTTCGGGCCCCTGAAACATCCATTCATTGCCGGTCGACAGGTAGCTGTAGAGCAGGCAGTTATGATGCGTCAGGTCCTCCGGATGCCTGGGCCGGCCGTGCTGCTTCAGATAATCGGGCGTGGCAATGGTCACGCGGCGCGTGGCGCCGATCTTGCGCGCGACGACGTTGGACTCTCCCAGGCGGCCGATGCGGATCGCCACGTCCACACCCTCTTCCACGATGTCGATAAAGCGGTCGTTGAGCGTCAGCTCCACCGACAGCTCCGGGTACTGGCGCTGGAACTTCAGCACCAGCGGGGTCAGGAACATCTGCCCCATCGCGATTGAAGTGTCAATATGCAGGTGCCCGCTGATCGAACCCTGCAACCGGCCGAGCGTGCTCTCGGCCTCGCGCACATCGTCGATGATGCGCTTGCAGCGCTCGTAATAGGCCTGCCCCGATTCGGTGAGGCTGAGCTTGCGCGTGCTGCGGTTGAGCAGCCGCGTCTTCAGATGCGACTCCAGCGCGGTGAGCTGCTTGCTGATCGTCGGCTGCGTGGTTCCTAGCTCACGTGCAACCGACGAAAAGCTGCCGGTTTCGACGATCCGCACGAACATTTCCATGGCATCCAGCCGGTCCATCCAATCGCTCCTGTGCGATGCAAGGCGTCAGATGGTACTTCAGGCGCCCGTTAACGGGCGAGATGAATCGGTCAACGGCGCTCGGGACGCGGGGCGGGCGGTTCATTGGTCGGTGCTGGCGCCGACTCGCCAGCCGGAGCATTGGGCGCGCCGCCCCGCTCACGTTCGCGCTGGTAGTACTTGAGCCAGTTCGAGACGTTCCCCTCCTGAACCGCCTCCGCTGCGTCCTTTGCACGGGACTGCCCACGCTCCTCATCAGCACGCGAGGCGTGGGCGAGGGCCAGCGCGCAGGCCAACAGCAAAGCAGCGAACGCGAGTCTCACGAGATCGCTCTTGGCCGAGTGTGTAGCCAGTCTGGCAAACGCACCGAGGCAGAGGCCCCACGCGCCGCCTGCCCAGGGCAGCGCAGGGATCGCACCGACCGGTCGACTATAATTTCGCCGCCGCGGTCCGCTGCAGGCTGTTTCAACGAGTGAGGGTATCGCGCCCCCAGGAGACCTACTATGAGAACTGTTCATCTGATTCTGCTCGCCGCCATACTCGCACTGCTGGCCGGCTGCGAGTCGGCGCCGATCACCGGGCGCAAGCAGTTCATGCTGGTGCCGGAGTCGCAGGCCATCGAAGCCTCGGCGCAGGCCTACACTCAGACACTGCAGCAGGAGAAGCAAAAAGGCAAGCTCAACACGGACCCGGCGCTGAAAGCGCGCGTAGAGCGCATCACGGGCCGGTTGATCCCGCAGGCGATCCAGTACCGCCCGGAGACCGCCGATTGGAACTGGTCCGTGGCGGTGATCGACGAGCCCAAGACGCTTAACGCCTGGTGCATGGCGGGGGGCCGCATGGCGATCTATACCGGCATCATCAATCAGCTCAATCTGAGCGACGACGAGATCGCGCAGGTCATGGGGCACGAGATCGGACACGCCCTGGCCAAGCATACTGCGGAACGCATGTCGCAAGCGATGGCGACGCAAACTGTACTGTCTATCGGCGCCGCGCTTCTCGGATCCGATGTCAGGAGCCAGGCCGCGTTGCAAGCCGCCGCGATCGCCACCACGGTCGGCGTGCAGCTTCCCAACAGCCGCACGCAGGAAGCCGAAGCCGACCGCATCGGCATCGAGCTGGCGGCCAAAGCAGGCTACGACCCACGCGCGGCCCCGATGCTGTGGAAGAAGATGATCGAGGCTACCGGGACCGCGGGCAAATCCGATTGGCTGAGCACGCACCCGGCAGGCGAGAAGCGCCAGGAAGCGCTGGCCGCGCTCGTCCCGGAGATGCTGCCGTACTATGAGGACAAGTCCCCCCGCCCTACGTACAAGTTCCACGCAGCGCAGGCCGCGCAGCGGCTGGCAGGAACTGCGCGGGATGCACACCTAACGTATTGATCGCCCTGGCCCGCGCTTGCTGCCGAACGCCGGTGCCGCCGACTGGCGCCGTCCCAGCTACCCACAGAAGCTGTGGACAAATGTGTGCGTAAGGCTGCCGCGAGCACCCCGAAAGCCCGCCTGACGGGCCTGTCGTTGGGGCTGCTCAAATGATGCGCAGCTGTTATTCGGCTTGACTAAACATCGCGTTAGCGGTCTCTTATGCGGAGACCTCTAGAATCCGCGCGCTTCTTCACACTTCACTTTAAGTTCTGTTGATAACAGGGTCGGACCGATCGTCCCAAAGCCCCGCCGGTACGGACGTCCGAGTCGTAACGACGTTGACATACTCCTGACGTCCTCCATCCTGAGATTGCCTACGCGGTGACGCTGTGCGCTCGTCCCGGATGCATCCAAGCGGGTAACTCCAGCGGCCCGTTGCCTCCGGAGGCCGCATTGCTGGCCCAGCCCCGCTCGTAGCGGAAGCTATCTAGACGCCATTGCTTCATTAGCTCGACGGCGAGCTGGAAGTCCCTGTAACCGAGCGCGTACAGCGCATTCAGATCGAACTGGTCGCCGGCATCTAGCGCCTTGATCAGCATGGAAAAAGTTCGCGAGGTCGGATTGGCTGGATCGAGGCGAATGCGCCCCAGAACAGTGAACAGCGCGTCCATAAGGTCCCTTTATCGGTTATAAGAGTGCCGAGATCCTAACGAGGAATTTTAACCATGGTCAACTGCCCGTCGAAGCCGTTGAATTTACTATGCGCCGGCGCTGCGGATTCGAACCGGGTCCACGCGGACTATTACAGTAGCTTCCAGGTGACAGTCCGTTAGGCCGATGGGACTGCCTCTTATTTGATCAACGCCTGGACTTTCTGCAGTTCGACCTGATTGACCGTCACGGCGGACTTGCTGAGGAGCCCTTCGATGTAGGCGCGCTCCGCCTCCTGCGCCTTGCGCAGCCGAAGGCTGGCCACGAGCTGATCGCGCACGTCGGCCAAAGCTCGCACGCTGCTCGGCTTGCGATCCAGCAGGCGCACCACATGCCAGCCGGATGCCGAGCGGATCGGTGCGCTCACCTCCCCCTTGGTCATGCGCACTACGACCGCGCGGATCTCGGGGAGCAGCTGCGGCTCTGGCAGCCAGCCCAGCTCGCCGCCCTTGGCCGCGCTCTCTTTGTGCTCGGAGGCTTCCTTGGCGACTTTGGCAAAGTCGGCGGGCGCCTTCTGGACGCGTGCTGCCAGATCGGCCGCCTTCTTCTGCGCGGCGGCCGCGGCAGCCGCCGTGGCCCCTTCCGGCACCGCCACGAACAACTGGGCCAGCTCATACTCCGCCGGTATGGTGAGACTGTCCCTACTAGCGTCGTAGTAGGCCTTGATCTCGTCCTCGGACGGATAGGTCGCCGGAGGACGCGCCAGGTTGTTGACGTAGCTTTGCAGCAAGGCCGTATCCCGCGCTCGCTCCATCTGAAACTGGATATCGGGCTTCTTCTCCCATCCCTGCTGCCTGGCCTCGGCAAGAATGGATTGCCGCACCAGTTCGCTGCGCACCAGGCGATCCATCGCGCCGAGGTCCGCCGCGAGCTGCTTGCGCACTTCCGGCGGCTGTGCGTCGATCATGCGTTTGAGGTCCGGCAGACGCAGCTCCTGTGCCCCCATCTTGCCGATCACGTCTTGTGCCCCGGCTTCGGCGCCGGCGGTCAGCGCCACGGCGGCCACGAGCGTGCAGATCATGTGTTTGGTGACGGCGGACGAAGGCATGCAGGACTCCTAATCCAGCGGGGGCGGGATGCGGCAAATAGGGCGCGCAAGACGATAAGAGCGGCGATCGGGCGCCGAATTCTACCCTGAAAGGCGGATCATCCAGGCGCCTCTCGTGCCGCGCTCAGCCGGCGCGCCGTCGAGATCGCCCAACCAGGGCTCTGGTCGGTGCTTCACGCGCATGGAACTGCACGTGACTACGGCGCTAGTGTGCTGCGTCGTACTGCTGCGTTCGATAGGCGTTCTCTACATACCAGGCGTAGGCGCGCCGGAAGCCTTCCTCCAGCGGTGTGGCCGCCCTCCATCCGAGCGCCGTGAGCTTGGCAACGTCCATCACCTTGCGCGGCATGCCGTCGGGCTTGGAGCGGTCGTACACGAACTCGCCCCGGTAGCCGGCGACCTTCGCGATGAGGTGCGCCAGTTCGTCGATCGTGATGTCCTGGCCGGTGCCGACATTGAGGTGTGGGGCGTCGGAGTAGTGCTTCATTATATAAACCAGGCCGTCCGCCATGTCGTCGACGTAAAGGAACTCGCGTCGCGGCGTCCCCGTGCCCCACAGCTGCACCGACGGCGCGCCGGTCACTCTCGCGTGATGGATCTTCACCTGCAGGGCAGCGGCAACGTGCCCCTGTTGCAAGTCATAGTTGTCGCCGGAGCCGAACAGGTTAGTCGGCATAGCGGAGATGAAGTCGCAGCTGTATTGCTTGCGATAGGCCTGGCACAGCTTGATGCCTGCGATCTTGGCCACCGCGTACCACTCGTTGGTGGGCTCCAGCGGCCCGGTGAGCAGGGCCTCCTCGGCCATCGGCTGCGGCGCACCGCGCGGATAGATGCACGAGGAACCCAGAAACAGCAGCTTCTCCACCCCCACCTTCCAGGCGGCATGGATGATATTGGCCTCCAGGATCAGGTTCTCGTACAAGAACTCGGCCGGCCGCGTCAGGTTGGCGAGAATGCCGCCGACCTTGGCCGCCGCGACGAACACCGCCTGCGGCCTGGCCTGCGCCATCCACGCTTCCACCTGCGCCTGCCGGCCGAGGTCGACCTGGCTGCGGTCGACGGTGATGATCTCGCAGCCTTCCGAGGCGAGCCGGCGCACGATGGCCGAGCCGGCCATGCCCTTGTGACCGGCCACCCAGACACGTTTTCCCTGCAAGTCGTATCTCAAGTTCGCGCTCATGATGTCGCTGTGTGAAAGCAAGGCCTGCGCCGGCCGCGGCAGCCCGCGCCGGGGACGGGCTAGTTGCCCGGCCTCCACCGATCTGCAAAGTACTGCATGCTACCATCTGAATCTTTCGAGACTGCACGATGAAACGCGCACTGATCACCGGCATCACTGGACAGGACGGGGCCTACCTGGCGGAGTTCCTTCTCGAGAAGGGCTACGAGGTACATGGCATCAAGCGCCGCACATCGTTGTTCAACACCGACCGCATCGACCACCTGTATCAAGATCCGCACGTGCGCGGCCGTCGCTTCATCCTGCACTACGGCGACATGACCGACTCCAGCAGCCTGGTGCGCGTGATACAAGAGGTTCAGCCCGACGAGATCTACAACCTGGCCGCGCAAAGCCACGTGGCAGTGTCGTTCGAGGAGCCCGAGTACACCGCGAACTCCGATGCACTGGGCGCGTTGCGGGTGCTGGAGGCCATGCGGATCCTGAACCTCGGCAAGCGCACCCGGTTCTACCAGGCCTCCACTTCGGAGATGTACGGACTGGTGCAGGAAATCCCGCAGAGGGAGACCACGCCTTTCTACCCCCGCTCCCCGTACGCAGTAGCCAAGCTCTACGGGTACTGGATCACGGTCAATTACCGCGAGGCGTACCAGTTCTTCGCGTGCAACGGCATCTTGTTCAATCACGAGAGCGCCATCCGTGGGGAGACCTTCGTCACTCGCAAGATTACCCGCGCGCTGGCGCGCATCAAGCTCGGGCTGCAAGACTGCCTATACCTGGGCAACTTGAGCGCCATGCGGGACTGGGGCCACGCCCGCGACTTCGTCGAGGCGATGTGGCTGATATTGCAGCAGCCCGTGCCGGAAGACTTCGTCATCGCCACCGGCCAGCAGTTCAGCGTGCGCGATTTCGTCAACGCTGCCGCGCACGAGCTGGGCATCGGTGTACGCTGGGAAGGATCCGGTATCGAGGAGAAAGGTTTCGACGAAAGCGGCCGGTGCATCGTCGCGGTGGACGCGCGTTACTTCCGCCCCACCGAGGTGGATGCTCTGCTGGGCGATCCGACAAAAGCCAAGGCCAAGCTCGGTTGGAGGCCGCGTACCTCCTTCAAGGAGCTGGTCTCGGAAATGGTGCGGGAAGATCTGAAGTCAGCCGAGCGCGACGAGCTGGTGAAGCGACACGGGTATTCGGCGTACGAGTATCACGAGTAGTTCCGAACGCTTGATAGCGCTCGCCCGCCCCATCCTCGTCGGACATGATCTGTTACAAGATGGAGCTCTTGGGAACACAACACACTCCGGGCATTATTCTGTAGCGGCGCAACCT
>Ga0335070_10008243_pt1 | contig 12211 bp, 12 predicted proteins | sample Lox_Sample_13_FD_206722 | JGI IMG/M metagenome (GOLD analysis project Ga0335070, IMG submission 206722) | Soil microbial communities from Loxahatchee National Wildlife Refuge, Florida, United States - Lox_Sample_1.3 | ecosystem: Environmental > Terrestrial > Soil > Wetlands | place: USA...
GGTCAGTGAACGCGGTCTGAAATAGGTCAAATCAAGGGTGATGCATCTGAACGTGAGCGAACAGGCGATCTACAAGGAAAAGCCCCAGTTACGCGATCTGGCGGAGCATACGGAAAAGTTGGCAGAGTGGGTCTCCCAAAAAGTCGGAGAGCCGAATCAATATTCTCTCGCCAGCCTCAAGCCCATGTCGCCGGACGCCAATGGTTTTGCGGGCGAGACGTTTGTCGTCACGCTCACCACTCCAAAGTCCGATACGGTTCGATGCATCTTGAAGAGGAAACCCACAAAGCACCTCTACTTCCTGGAGCACGATTTTGATGGAGAAGTGCGAACTCAGCGGGCGCTGGGAACGCGCGTGCCTGTCGCGCGCGTGATCGCATATGAGCAAAGCAGTTCCATCCTGGGGTCGGCCTTTTACTTGATGGAATATGTCGAAGGAGTTCCGACCAAAGATCATCCGAGCTACTATCGCGAGTCTTGGCTATCCGAACTTCCTGCAGAGGGCCAGTATCGGATTTGTGCGTCCGGCCTGCAGGCTCTGGCCCTTTTGCACTCAGTGGAAATTGATGAAATTGGCGCCGGCTTTTTGCGTCGAGCTACGACCGACGTTGGGCAGCATATCTATAATCTAGATGTCTGGCGTCGATTTAGCGACGCAGCTTGGTGTGGCGAGGGGCCAAGTTTTGTTGTGGAGGGCGAAAGGTGGCTCAGAGAAAACGCACCGGTCCCGGCGCGTATCGCTGTCTCGTGGGGCGACGCCCGTCCCGGAAACATTCTCTTCCGGAATCAGGAATGCGTGGCACTGATCGATTGGGACATGGTCGGTGCTGCGGCGCCAGAACAAGACCTAGGCTATTGGCTCGCGATGGACTATCAATTTCAACTTGTTGCCGAACAAATGGGCGGCTCGTGTCTGACCGGGTGGCCCGATCGTCGCGCGATGGTCAAGATTTACGAAGCCGCGGCCAGACGTACTATAGATCGTGACGCACTGGCCTACTATCGCGTGTTCGCAGCGTACAAAATTGCCAATATGTTCGCGCGCTTTCTTAGCATGCAAGCCGAGCTGGATGCTACGAAACGGGCCGCAATGACGACAGAGGCATCTCCGCCGATTGCAGTGCTACGCAAAGAGATGGATGCAGCCCGTAACGCGCGGTTCAATTAGAGGATTGGAATGTGCTGGATGACGGGGCGAACGTAAATGCGGTTTAAGGATAAGGTCGTGCTTATAACTGGCGCCGCATCGGGAATTGGCAGGGCGGTGGCGCTGGCGTTCGCTCGAGAAGGCGCGCGCCTGTTTTGCGTGGACGTCAATGTGTCCGAGGTGGAGCAGGTCGCGAAACAGATCGGCGGAAAGGCGCAGCGATGTGACGTTGGCATCGAGGCGGATGTATCGGGCGCCGTCGAGCAATGCGTCAAGTCGTACGGATCGCTAGATGTTGCGGTGAATGCGGCAGGGATCGATCAGGACGCTGTGCCGTTCGAGCGGTCGGAATTGGCCACGCTTGAGCGGGTAATGCGCGTGAATGTTTTCGGAATGTGGTCCTGCATGCGATCGGAATTGCGCGTTATGCTGGAAAGGGGGAGCGGGGCCATCGTCAACGTCGCTTCCATTGCGGGACTCGTGGGAGCACCTGCTATGCAAGCCTATGTCGCGAGCAAGCACGCCGTCGTTGGGTTGACCAGATCGGCGGCCCTCGATTGCGCAAGCAGAGGCGTTCGCGTCAATGCGCTGTGTCCCGGCGGAACGCGGACACCAATGTTGGCCCACCATTTCAAAGGTGTCCCTGAGCTCGAGGAAATCGCAGCCAAGAGCCATCCGCTGGGTCGACTCAGCGAGCCTGATGAGCAGGCGCGAGCCGCGCTATTCCTCGCGTCCGATGAGGCCAGTTTTATAACTGGACAGGCGTTGGCGGTTGACGGCGGTTACACTGTTCACTGATGGATTGAGCTTGGAGATTACAATGAGTGCAATCGGAAGCAGTCAGGCGGATCAAACCTCACTTTACGCAAAATCTCCGGGCGAGTCGGTTCAGGAGATTCTTGCGCGCGACAAGCACTTACCGCCCAAGGCGTACTCCCGCTCGTCATATTATTATTTGGGCAACGACGACATTCCGGTGGAAAGATATCTGTCTGCCGAATGGCATCGTCTCGAGGTCGAGACGGTTTGGCGAAAGGTCTGGCAGGTTGCCTGCCGCGTCGAGGACATCAAGGACCCAGGCGACTTTATTGTTTATGACATCGCGGACGACAGCGTCATTGTAGCGCGCACCTCGAATGGCGAGATAAAAGCGTACACCAACGCTTGCCTTCATCGCGGTACCGCGCTCTGTGTGGGTGTGGGAAACGCGAAGAGCTTTCGTTGCCCCTTCCACGGCTTTACCTGGTCGCTAGAGGGCCAGCTGCGCTACATCCCCGGTCAGTGGGATTTTCCGCACGTCGACAAAGAGAAATTCCATCTGCCAGAAGTCAAAGTCTCTACGTGGGGAGGCTTTGTATTCATAAACCTCGATTCGTCCGCGCGCCCGCTCTTGGAGTATCTGGAGATTCTGCCGCAACACTTGGACGGCAAGGTGTTTGAAGGTCGATTCAAGTCGGCCCACGTGTCTCAGGTTGTTCCCTGCAACTGGAAAGTCGCGCAAGAAGCGTTCATCGAAGGCTATCATGTTGCGGAAACGCACTTTTCGAAAGATGAAAATGGCTTTGTTCGCGCTGACGATCCGATTGCGGCGTTCAGTCACGACACGGCGACGGAATACGACATCTGGCCGGAGAGCAGACACATCAATAGATTGATGCAGGTCGGCGGAGTGCCGAGTCAGTACGTTGCGCACCACATCAAGAGCCAACAGCAAATTGTCGACCAGATTTTGCGGAGAGTTCCGCAAGACGCGAGACCAAAGCTGAAGGCGGGAGAAGAGGCACGGCCCGCGATCGCCGAATTCAATCGTCGCGCGCTTAGTAAACTCTATCGCGCCGATCTTAGTCGTCTGACCGACGCGGAATTCCTTGATCAGAGCCAGTACAACATTTTTCCGAACTTCACGCTCTGGCCCAACGTCTTTTCTCCCCTTTGTTACAGGTTCCGGCCATACGGCAACGATCCGAATCAATCGTTGTTTGAAGTGTGGTTTCTACATCCGAAGCCGGAATACGGAGAGCCCGAGAAGGTTGCGAAAGAGCACCGATTGGCTCCGGGAGAGCCCTGGGCCAGCGTGTCGGCTCTCGGACCTTATGGTCCGATTATAGACCAGGACATGCCCAATCTGGCTCGCATCCAAAAAGGGCTAAGGGCGACGAAGAAGCCTGGCGTGACGCTAGGAAACTATCAGGAGGTGCGCATTCGGCACTTCCACAAGACCCTGGGCGAATATACCGCCGGCAACCGATAGACAGACCAAGAGCAAGAAGCGACACGGGACGGGAACAGAGAAATGCCGGTTTGGGGTCGGGATCTAAAGTCCAAGAAAATTGGCACGTATGCGGTGCAAGCGCTGTCGCCTCGCCCTTCTAGAATAACGGCCATCCTCGAAGAGGCGAAAAAATGGGGTGACCGGGAATTCATAGTGTACGGCGACCGGCGGATTTCATTTTCCGAGTTTTTGGGCAGCTGCACGGCAGTCGCGACACAATTCCGCGGACGCGGAGTGCAGGCAGGCAAACCAGCGCTGGTTCTGGGGGCGAACTCGCCAGAATGGCTCGCCGCGTTTTGGGGCTTGGCCGGCTGTGGTGCCATCGTTGCCCAAGGAAATGCCTGGTGGAGCGCTGACGAGATCGTAGAAGCGACTGAGCTTCTCAAGCCGTCCGTTATCGTCGCGGACAAGAAGCGCCTGGGTCTCATCCGAGCCGACTCCCGCCTAAGCGCCATCTCTGTGGTGGCGATCGAGGAAGTGGCCGCCTGGTGCGACACCTCTAGGCAAGTGATGCATGAGTTTCCGGATGGAGACGAAGAAGATCCCGCCGTGCTCATCTTTACTTCGGGAACTACAGGGAAGCCGAAAGCGGCAGTCTTGTCCCACCGAGCGGGGATTTCTGCGTTGCACACAATCTACGTTGCGAGAGGCAAGACGCCGGACTGCATGTCGTCCTCTGACCCGCAGATGACACTGCTTTGTTCAAATCCGTTGTTTCATGTGGGTGGATTTCTGCTGCAGTCGCAATGTCTTCTCTCCGGCCATCGCCTGGTCCTGATCGAGGGTAGGTTTGACGCTGCGCAAGTTCTCGGATTGATCGAACGCGAAAAGGTGAATATCTGGTCGACGGTTCCAACACTTCTCGCGCGCGCTCTTGCTCACCCAGACATCGCATTGAGAGACCTGCGCAGTGTCAAAACATTCTCTGCGGCGGGCAGTATGGTGGATCCGGATTTGATTGCGGCGGCTAGGAAGGCGTTTCCCGAAGCGCGAGCTGGGGGAGGAACGACTTATGGAATGACCGAGTCGGGAGGCTCTGCCACGCTTATTGGTGGCGAAGACTATGTTTCTCATCCGAATTCGTGCGGTCGGGCACTACCGGGCTGCGAGTTGGTGATTCGAGAGCCCGATGCGGAGGGAGTCGGAGAAATCTTGATCCGGTCGCCTTCGGCTATGAGCGGCTACTGGCGCGACCCGTCCAATAACATCGTTGACGAAGAAGGATGGGTGCATTCTGGCGATCTGGGGCGGATAGATTCTGATGGCTACCTCTACGTTGTCGGCCGAAGCAAAGACATCATCATTAGAGGAGGAGAAAACGTCTCGTCGTCTGCCGTGGAGAATGCGCTCATGCAACATCCGGATGTCGAAGAAGTCGCTGTTTTAGGCCTACCGCACCGGGATCTAGGCGAAGAAGTCGCAGCGATTGTTGTCGTAAAATCGGGATTCAGCGGCTCGGCCGCAACGTTTTCAGACCACCTCACCGCCCGCCTGGGCTACTTCCAGATCCCAACACGTTGGGCGATCCGCTCCGAACCTTTGCCCGTGAATGCGTCAGGAAAGATCATGAAGGCGGTCCTGAAGAAGAATTGGAAGGATCAGGCCAAACTTGAGCACGCAGGCGTTTGAGGCCCGCGCGCCGCGCGAACTATCGCTGACGAAAGATCGAATTGAGCCAATCGATCGATGCGGCCGCAACTGTATCGCGAAGTGACTCGTACACGTCGTAGTGCCCTCCCGGCAACGAAATCAATTTCTTTGGTTCTTGTGCTCTTTCGAATGCCTCGATTTGAAGCTCGGTCAGGCTCCTTCGATCGGAGTCGGTAATGATCATCAAGAGCGGTGTCGGCGCGATTCGGTCAATATAGGCTACCGGCTCGTACTCCATCACCATGTCGTGTGAGACTGTGGAGACCCGATTTTCCCATGTGTTAGAGCTATTGGACCTTTCGAACCATCCCAGAGATTCGGGAGCGGTCGCGTGCACCTGATAGACCGTAGCCCCGGTTTCCATCTCTTGCCTGCGCGCGTGCGCGGCGCGTTGGAGCCGTTCCTTGAGCAATTTCGGGTCGAGGCTGCGTGCAATCACCTGCGACCCGCTCGTTAGTGGAACGATGGCAATAACAGCGCGCACTCTGCGGTCGACCGCTCCCACGACCAGCGCGTGGCCGCCCGAATAACTCGTTCCCCAAATCACGATTTGGTCTTCGTCAATTTGCGCGACCGTACCTGCAAAGGTCACGGCGTCGCGCATGTCTTGCATTTGCAAGAATGGGTTTGTCTCTGAGCGTGGCGTCCCTGCACTTCGGCCATAGCCCCGATGGTCATAGACGAGGCAGGCATAGCCGGCGTGGGCATATGCTTCCGCAAAAGGGGGCAATCCCTGGTCGATGACCGCCGTAAAGCCGTGCGACATGACTATACACGGGAATGGCGGGGCGCCGCTGGGCAGATAGAGCCAGCCCCCCAACCTTGTGCCATCGCGCGTGGCGAAGCTTATGTCCTGGCGCATTTGCCGATTGATCGCCCACGGCCGATTGGAGGCAGGAGCATTTCGAGGGCGGAAATCTTTCGGACCGGGTACACGAGGTTCCGCATGGGCAATTGCATCCCGAAGCCTCCTAACATATTATAAATAATCAGTCAGTCAAATAATAACGCGCGAGGGCTCTGATCGTGTCGAACCGAGGTCTTGTCAGCCGATTCGTTCATGCGCTGATGTCCGGGAACAGCGAGCGAATGAACGAGTGGGTCGCGACGCACGCCACTTACCGAGGACCTCTGGTGGACCAGGCGGCGGGAACGGTGCCACTGAACGGCGTGATCAACTCATTGATCAACTCTGCGCCTCTGCCATGGATCCTGGTGAGCATCGTGGAAAATGAGGCCGGGACAGTGGTTCTTCATCGCGAACTCCGAATTGCAGGTGGCGTCGCGCATGCCGAGACGATCGAGGCGACAATACGCGTTCACGATGGCAAGATCGCAAGGTGGATGGAGCATAGGGAAAACGCCCCGAATGACCCGCTCGTGGCGGACACGGAGCGAGGCTTCACCGAGGCAAACGCTGCCGCGAGAGCCCGCGAAGTGTCAGGAAGATGGACTTAGCTAGGCATCGGCGAAGGTACGGTGGAGAAGCACATACAAAAGGGATTGCTCGATCTCAGGGGCAAGCTCGGGTTGGACGAGAGGGACCCCGCGCGAGTCGCGGCCTAGGCTCGTAGCGGTTATTTGCGGGCGCACTTGTAAGGCGGTCCGATCCTCTCCAGCAGCTTCAGGAAATTTCACGTTGCGTACCTCCGCCGTGAACTGCGGCAAGCCTGGAGAATTGTCGTTGCTATCCAAGATCGTGGTCTCGTTTATCGACCCGGTGGGTTATGGCCGCCTTCTCGCTGTCGCCGCGATTGGGTCGTGCGACAGTCAGTGCAAAGGCCTGAAAAGCCGCAACTACACTTACGTTGTGACGGGTCGGCAGGGAATGTTCATCACGGGGATATCCATCGGCGGCATGGGCTCGCTCCGCATCGCCTTCAAGCATCCTGATCTGTTCCAAGGCGTGGCGAGCCAGGAACCGGGAATTGAGCCCGCGCTCGCCTTCGACGACATCAAGCTCCTCGATCGCTACTGGCTGTCGGACGAGCTATTCCAGCAGATTTACGGCAAGCCGATCGACAAGGCTTATTGGACGGACAACAATCCAGCGACTATTGCCTCGCGAGCTCCCGACCGCCTACTGGGTTTCGACATCTATCTAAGTCGGCGATCAGGATATGTTCTATCTTGACCAAGGAACCGAATTCCTACATCGGGTTCTGTTCGACGCTGGCATTTCCCACGAGTACCGGCTAGTGAAAGGCGGCGACCATGTGGGCGCGTCGCTGATCCCTCGGTACCTGGATGCGATGGCGTTCATTGGCCGCATGATCAATCCGCCACTCTGGATCGACGACAAGGCGCTCGCAACTCGCAAGCAGCTGGATAAGGTCAAGCAAATGGCGGGTTATCCAGTGACCCCATTCGACCCAAACCGCATCCACGCACAATAGGTCGTTTGTCAATGCCGAGCTTGGGCTGGCGGGGTGCTGCCGGCCGGCTTCGATCGTGTGGAGGCGCCGGTCGAATGATGGGAGGAGTGTGTCCGGATGCCAGGAAAATTACTCCAAAATGGCCCCTTTGGCATGGTCTTGCCCAGACTGCGGTTGGCGGAAAAAGCGTCCGCTCAGGCTCACGCGCACCTCGGAAATGCGTTACTTTCCACTTCGATCGGGGTTCATCCGGAGAATGTGCGTTTGACGACGATCGTCATTACCGCCTTTGAGCGGTCACCCGATGGGGGCAGGGGGCTGGCGCGCGATACGCGTGTTCGCTGGGCTCTTGAAGAAGTCGGTCAACCCTACGAGGTTCGCCCCGTATCGTTCCGCGCGATGAAGGATCCCGCGCATCTGGCTCTCCATCCGTTTGGACAGATTCCGACCTATGAGGAAGGCGATCTCGCCTTGTTCGAAACGGGGGCGATCGTGTTTCACATCGCAGAACGCCATGCTGGCCTGCTGCCGCACGATGCCAACGCGCGGGGGCGCGCGATCGCCTGGATGTTCGCCGCGCTCAACACGGTGGAACCGCCGATCCTCGAATTCGCAACCGCGAAGCTTTTGGAGGGCGATAAGCCCTGGACGAGCGACCGCCTGCCTCTGGTCATGGGTCGTATCCGGGAGAGGCTGGACCAACTGTCCGCTCGCCTGGGCGACGCCGACTGGCTCGATGGAATGTTCAGCGCGGGCGACCTGATGATGGTGTCGGTGCTGCTCAGGCTGAAGCCGTCAGGTATCCTGAACGAATTTCCGAATCTGGCCGTCTATGTCGCTCGCGGCGAAGCGCGACCAGCTTACAAGCGGGCTTTCGACGCGCAGTTGGCGTTTAACACCCGGTGAAAAAACGTTCAAATGTCGCGGCTCTTGCCGCGGCCGATGCGCTGGTCACATACACCTACGACGCGCGGCCGACCGACTACCAAGCCCGGGCGCTGAAGGAATTCGTCGACGGCGGCGGCCGCTGGTGTGCGTTGCACGCGACGAAGCGGCTTCAATCGTGAAGTCTCAACGACCCCATTCTTCGGGACCTGCCGTTCGTCGACATCCATGCATCCACGATCGCAATTTGCCCTGGGTGCTCGTGCCCCGTGAGGGCTTTCCATCAGCTTTTTTTAAGTTCATGCGAATAGTCCGCATTAGACAATTCAACGGCTTGGCTGTCTCAACCGGACCACTGGCTCGACCCCTTGTTGTAAATCGCTCGAATCCTCTAGCGACGCCCGGAGACGGCCCTCACAAAATGGGCTAATATGAAAGAAATGCCGGGGGGCAAATCATGAAGAGAGCGAATAATGCCACACGCTTGCTAGCGTTCGGCGTCAGTCTGTTCGTATCCGTGACTCTGTCAGTTGCGATGGCGCAACCGAGCCCGCCTAGCCCCGACGACAGACACCAGGCCGCACTCATCCAAGAAATGCGCGCATATAAGGATCGCTGCTCGACCATAGCCGAACGCGATGCAGCGAAATTCGCGCGCTGTGTAAACCAGAAAAAGTCATTGGAAGAACGCGCAATCGAACTTGGCATGCCCGAGACGCAGGAGATACGCCATTGGAAGTTCCACGGTGGCGACGTCCTCTCGTTCCATTGGATATGCCATGGAACCCATTGCCAGCGTCCATGAGGCCCCTGGTTTCCAATTTGATTGGCGCTGTGATGGCGTGCCTGCTCGTTGGGCTCGTTACCGGAGCTGCAGTGGGGACCGAAAATGCTGCGATATTCCCGCAGCTCGGCAATTCCTCCGCCGTTACCGCATTTGCATTCTCCTATGACGGAAAGCTGCTGGCTTCCGGCGGCTATGAGGGGCCGATCGTCATCTGGGACACGCGCGCGCAACGGCAAATTAGAACGCTACGAGGTACGGTCTATCCCGAATTGCTCCTTTTCGCCCCCCGCAATCAGCTAATCGAGTTAGGAGGCGGCTTTCTCACGTTTTGGGATCTCGCTCGCGGCTCACAATCAACGCCGACCGGGAACGGCAAGTTTATGAGTCCGATCACGTCCGCAGCATTAACGCGTGATGGTCGGCTCCTCGCATATGGAGATCAGCAACACAAAATTACGCTCTGGGACTTGAGCTCGCGCAAGGTGATAGCTTCCTGGACTGCTCACGATGACGAGGTTGGTGCATTATCGTTTTCGCACGATGGAAAGATACTCGCCTCTGGCTCAGGCTCTACTCAAAACCCAAAGGACTGCTCGATCAAGCTGTGGAACGTTGCTGACGGGACGCTTCTTGTGAAGGTCGGCGAACTGACAACTAGGGTCTCTTCGATAACATTTTCGCCGAATGGAAAATTTATTGCGTCTGGCTCCGATAAGGGCGTGACGGTTTGGTCGAGTAAGGGCGGTTCAATCCGTTCCTTGACAGCGAATTATGTCTCATCAGTTGCCATTTCAGACGACGGCGCTTTTCTGGCAGCGGCCGAAAAAAATCTCGCCGCGAGAGTATGGGATCTTTCGACGGGTCAAGAGATGGGAGAGGAGTTGAACTTAAATCGCGCAGCGGGCCCTGCCGTCATTTTTGCTGCGCAGGCAATTGCATTTGAACCGGGCACGCGCCGACTTGCCACTGGCTCTTCAAACGGGAGCGTCGATCTCTGGTCCGTAAGCCCGCAAAAAATCGTCGACGAAATTAAGCCCGTCGTTGCCGCTCCGGCTGTCGGCGCTGTCGCAGTCTCGAGCGAAAGGGGATTGATCGCTTCAGGCGATGATAGCGGGGCCGTTACGGTCAGAAGCCTGACGGATGGTCGGACCGTCATAAGAATCACACGTCAGGGCCCAGCGATCACCGGACTGGCCTTCGTGGACAAAGGGCTGCGATTAATATCCTCGAGTGGCGATGGCACGATTGACGTCTGTGACACGAACACCTGGTCTGTAATTAAGCAGCTTTCAATTCCGCTCCCGTACCCCGGTGCATTCCCCCAGCCGATCTGGGGGATGGCCGTGTCTAGCAGTGGCACCCGCATTGCCGGCTGGTCAGTCTCGACTATGGCAGGGCGCAACCATGTGGTGGTTTGGGACGCGACGTCCGGTTCACGATTGTTCAGTTGGGATATTCCCCTTGTGGCGTCGTTGGCCATTTCCCCTGACGGGACAACACTGGCCGTCGGTACAAACGAGAACAAGGTTGTCTTGCTCGATACCAACACAGGTGCGCAAACACAGACTTTCACAGGCGAACCACCAGTTGGCTACTCTCCCAATGGCCGCGAGATGCTGGTAAGTCGTCTCGAACGGCAAGAGCTTTCACTTATCGACGCAAAAACTGGAGCATTTCTGCGAGCAATGTCAGGAACGGGAGACATTCGGCTCGGCGACCGGCGACCGATTGCGTTTTCGAAAGATGGTCAAGCAGTGGTCTCGATCACTACGGACAATGGGGTTGTCGCAGCGCAAACCCAGAATGGGCAGCAGATTGCGGGATTTTCAGGACACGACGGCTCGGTGCGGTCCGTGGGGATTTCGGACGACCGCACGAAAGTCTTCTCCGCCGGTGATGACGGATCGACGCGGGTTTGGGACGTCGCAACAGGCCGGATGCTCGCCGAGTTGATTTCTTTCACTGATGGCTCCTCGATCACGGTGACGCCTGAGGGGTTCTTTGATTCTTCGTCGATAGCGGCGGAAGACAATCTGAACGTGCGGATCGGGGATCGGGTGTTCGGGATCTCGGCGTTCCGGAGCCAGTTCTATCGTCCGGCGCTGGTCAAGAAGGCGCTCGCTGGAGAGCCTATTGCACAATATGGCAGCATCGATCGGGTGAAGCTGGCGCCGCGGGTGGACTTTGCGGCTATGCCCTCGACGACGGACAAGGCCTCGATCGAGATCAAGGTGACCTTCACCAACGATGGAGGCGGGTTCGGACCGGTCACAGTCTTTCGGAACGGCGCCTCGGTCACGGAAGACGACAACGTCCCCGCCACGGGAGAGAGCTTCACCCGGACCTACAAGGTGCCGCTCTTCCACGACCGCAACGACATCTCGGTGCTTGCCTCGAATGCCGACGGCACCATGGCGAGCAACACACAGACGACGGTCTGGGCCAATCTGCCCGCTCCGGAGAAGCTCACCAGTGCCAAGGGGACGCTGCATGCGGTGATCGTCGGGATCAAGGACTTCCCCAACAACCCTGATCCGCAGGCCCAGCTCAAGTTCCCGGTCGACGATGCCAGGCTCATCTACAAGACCTTAAACGACAAGAACGTCACGGGAGCGGTGTTCGACGCTGTCGATATCAAGCCGCCGCTTGTCACGCCGGAGCAGACCGACAAGACGCATGTGCTCGATGCCCTGAAGGCGATCGCGCCGCAAGTCGGTCCCAACGACACCTTTGTGTTCTATGTGGCGAGCCACGGCGTCGTGAAGGACAACGAGTACTATCTCATCACCTCCAACGTCGATGCCGACAGTCGCCATCTGAAGAGCCAGGCCATCAGCGGCACCGAGCTTGTCCGCGCGCTCAACGCCATCCCGGCCGCCAACAAGCTCGTGATCCTGGACACCTGCGATTCCGGAGCCCTCACCGAAGCGCTGCTGCATGCAGCTGGCAATGGCGGCCTCGATGCACCCACCGCCTTCACGCTCCTCGGCAACAACGGCCACCTCACCGTGCTTGCGGCAACGACCGCCGAGCAGGACGCCGCCGGCGGCTACAAAGGCCACGGCATCCTCAGCTGGGTCATCAATGACGGGCTC
>Ga0335070_10008244_pt1 | contig 12211 bp, 11 predicted proteins | sample Lox_Sample_13_FD_206722 | JGI IMG/M metagenome (GOLD analysis project Ga0335070, IMG submission 206722) | Soil microbial communities from Loxahatchee National Wildlife Refuge, Florida, United States - Lox_Sample_1.3 | ecosystem: Environmental > Terrestrial > Soil > Wetlands | place: USA...
TGGCGCAATGGGAGCGGGGGTGCCTCCACCGACGATCGCAAAACCCCAAAATGCAGCGCAGAGATAGATGACAATGCCCGCTCCCATCACCACAATCGCCGCCCATGCCTCAATGCCCGTTACCGCCATAACATGCCGCTCAAGCCGCCACGGAATGTATCCGGCGATTGTACCCGGCACGAAGATCGTAAAGATTGTCGTCTTCAAGAGGGCGGAGAAATTCTTCACAAAAACATTGTTGGCTCGCGCGCAGCACGAGTCAACGGCTAGTACTTTTGCCCTTCAATCGCGTGTTAGCATTTGCGCCATGCGAACCCAAGTCTTTGCCTGCATTCTCTTGATGGCTGCCTTTTGCTCCGCCCAGCCCGCTTCCAATCTGTATCCAATCCAGGAAGGTTTCGTAGACTCGCGCGGCGCGCTGATCTACTACGAGGTCGTTGGGCACGGCCAGCCCTTAGTGATCGTTCATGGCGGTCCCGGCGCCTCGCACGATTACTTTCTCCCATACTTGCTCCCGCTGGTGCGCACAAACAAGCTGGTCTTCATCGACGAGCGCGGCGGCGGCAAATCTTCCAAGTGCGTCGATCCGAAGGATTACACCGTTGCCAACATGGTCGAAGATATCGAGGCGGTTCGCCAGGCTCTAGGTCTCGGCAGGATCAGCCTGCTCGGGCATTCTTTTGGCGGCGTGCTCGTACAAGCGTACGCGTTCAAGTATCAAACAAATCTTTCGCATCTGATTCTAGGCAGCACTTTCTCCAGTACGCGGGAGATCAACGAGGCGCTTGCCCGCATGAAAGCAGAAATGGACCCGAAGGATCGCGATCGCATCAATGCCCTCGAAGCCGCTGGTCTCTTCGGCAAGGGAGAAATCTGGGAGCATGGCCGTTACTCAGAGGAGTACGCCAAACTCGCCTGGGGCAAGGGATATTTCCCCTTCATTTACGTCAATCAGCCGGATCCGGACTACGATCCTGTCGCGGGCAACACCACAAATGCCTGGGACGTCTACCGCGAGATGTGGGGCTCGGATGGCGAGTTTGTCATCGACGGGAATCTGAAAGAGGTTGAATACGTCGACCGGCTCTCCGGAATCAAGGTGCCCACGCTGATCATCGTCGGTGATCACGACGAGAGCGATCCCAGAATGTCAAAGGAGATGCACGAGAAGATTACTGGTTCCCAGTTGGTCATCCTGCCGAGGAGTGGCCACATGACATTTATCGATCAGCCCGAGATGTTTCTGAGAGCGATTGGAGACTTTGTTGCTCATTGACGCGAAAAACATTAGGACGGAGTGTTCTCTGAAGTGGTCGCTTTTCGGTTATTTATCACTTCCTGGAGCGCTGGTCCGGCGCTATCCTGACAAGTAATCCTGGAAGCACTCATGAATGACATTGCTCGTCTCTTTCAGGCTTTTCTCGCTCCTGCCATTTTTGTCTCGGCCGCTTCGCTCCTGATTCTCTCCATTAACGTGCGCCTGATGGGCATTGTCAGCCGCCTGCGGCAGTTCGTTCACGACAAGCACGACGCCGCACGCAACAACCGGCTGCAGGAAGCCGAGGCCTATACCGCGCAGATCAACTCAATCGAGAAGCGCGCGCAGATGATTCAGCGGTGTTTTCTGTTCGCGCTGATTTCGCTGGCAGGAACCATCGCATCCTGCCTGCTGCTTGGTTTCGGCCTGTACACGAAGACTGCAGCGCTGGCCGCCGTGATCGTTTTCGTGCTCTCGATGATGTGCCTGCTGATCGGCGTTCTCTACTACATCGCTGAGGTGACAGTCGCGCTTAGTTCGGTACGCGACGAGGCGCGCGACCTAGGCTTCATGGATTTGGGCACCCGCGCGATGCGAGACCAGCGCGACATCTTGTAGGGGCTAAATCTTTCTCCCGGTCACGGATTTTCACGGGATTTGCCTAGCCGCAGGCGACCTAGCGCCTTGCCATTTCTCTTCTTATGCAAACAAATGCATGTCCTGACAAAAAACTCGCCTTCGCTGTCGCTTTCCGCGTGCGTTCCTGCCAATTTCACGCTATAAACTATACGCACTAGTAGAACTAGGTTTTCTAGTACTACACCTACACGTCGACCCCCCTCTCGGCGTTCATTTCACGGTTTGAAAGTCAGACGTTTGCGCACGAGGAAAACATAGCGAACATGTCGCTCGCAAAAGCGTTTTGCTCCCGGGCCCCTCTCCATCTTCTGTTACTGCTTTTCATTGCATTTTCCATTTCGCTGACCGCGCAAGGTTCCGAGAAGGAAAAAGAAAAAGAGAAAGAGCAAGAAAAGCCGCACAAGAACAGCGCCGGCCTCGAGTTTGTGAAGGTTAAGGGTTCGCTTCGTTGTGACAAGCCGGAAAAGGCCTATTCCATTGACGTTCCCGACCGCGCCGGGCATTCACTGCTGATCACTCATCGCAAATGCACGTGGACTCAGCCGATGGAAATTCTCGGCACGAAAACCACGGGCGGTGAGTGGGATGAGTTTAGCGAAAGGATGGAGGGCAAGCTCCACCCCCATAGCTACGAAGTCGACACCATGGCCGATGGCGAGAAGGTCACCTTCCAAACCGAGGGCCAAATCGACTCCGACAAAAACCCCATGACCATCAGAGGCAAATTTAGCTACACCCGCGGTACGGGAAAGTTCAAGGGCATCAGGGGCGGCGGCAACTATGAAGGATCGACCGACGCCAATGGTGTGATGACGTTGGAACTGGAAGGCGAATACGATCCGTCGGCATTCCAGGCTGCCGGAAAGAAATAAGCGAGACAAAGTACAGGAGGAATAAGGAACCATGACAACCAAACGAGCTGTGGTAGCGGCGCTCCTTGGGCTGGCCTTCATCTTTGTGGCCATGCCGGGCTTCGCTAAGACCGGCAAAACGGTGATGACACATCCGGTCATCACTAAGGACGTCCACCACGATACTGGACCGCTGCTTCGCGAAGTTGCTCCGTTACTTCCCGAGCACAACATCCAGCCCTTCCATGAGATTGAAAACAACGAAGACCCAAGATTTAAGGAATGGCTCAACCGCCCGCATCCGATTGACACGGTAGTGCAGCGGCCCGAGAATTCGCCTACCGTCCAGACTCCTCCTCCCAACGTGACCTTCGATGCCTTGGGCTTTGGGGACAATTTCTTCTGTGACTGCATGCCCGCGGATAACGATGGCGCTCCGGGCACGACTCAGTATGTGGAATTCATCAATACCGAGTATGCGGTTTACAGCAAGACCGGCACGCGAGAGCTGGGACCCCTGGCGGGAAGCAGCTTCTGGTCTGGTTTCGGCGGCGGATGCGAGGCGGACAATTGGGGCGACCCGACGATCCGCTTTGACGCAGCTGCCAAGCGCTGGGTAGCCGCACAGTTCGATCTTGGACCGAGCGGCAGCGGACCCTACGCCGAGTGCGTCGCGGTCTCAACCACGGACGATGCCACTGGTTCCTACAACCGCTATCGATTCACGTTCGGCCAGTTCCCCGATTATCCGAAGATGGGTGTATGGCCGGATGGCTATTACTTCTCCTACAACATCAACGGATCGAGCGAGGAAGTTTGCGCGAACGACCGGACAGCCATGTTGGCCGGCGCTTCGGCCACGCAGGTTTGCTTCAACCCCAGGGGCCAGTTTGGAATGCTGCCCGCCGATTTGGATGGCGTCAATCCGCCTCCCGCGGGGACACCTAACTTCTTCCTGGAACTGGCACGCAGCGGCGGCGCCAGCCTGCCGATGTATGCCTTCCACGCAGACTTCGTTACCCCGACCAACTCTACCTTCACAGGGCCGACGAACATCACCGTCCCCTCGTACACGCCGGCCTGCCCGGGCGCGAGCCGTGGTGCTTGCGCGCCGCAGCCGGACGCGGGGAGCGACAAACTGGAGACGCTTAGCGACCGTTTGATGTATCGCCTTGTCTATCGCAATTTTGGCGATCACTCGGTCCTGCTCGCCGCCCACGCCGTGCAAGTCAACGGTACTGGATCCGGCGCACGCTGGTATGAAATCCGCAACCCGGAGACCAATCCGACGGTGTTCCAGTCGGGGACGTTCGCTCCGGATTCGCAATACCGCTTCATGCCGGCCATTGCCATGGACCAGAGCCAGAATATCGCTGTCGGATATACCCGTTCGGGGTCGGGAGCTGGTCAGTTCCCGTCGCTCGTATATGCCGGGCGTGTCCCCTCCGATCCCGCGGGCACGCTGGAAACCGAAGTGACCATGCTCGCTGGAACCGGTTCCCAGTCGAGCGGTGGCTTTTCCCGTTGGGGTGATTACAGCTCCATGACGGTTGATCCCAGTGACGACTGCACCTTCTGGTTCTCCGAGTCTTACGTCAAGACCACGGGCCAGAACCAGGGCTTCAATTGGAGCACTGGCATTGGCAGCTTCACTTTCCCAACCTGCGGTGGCGGCGGCAGCGGCGACTTCAGTCTGAGCGCCAACCCGACCTCGGTCACCATTGCCCAGGGTCAACAAGGCACCAGCACCATCACCGTGAATCCAATCAATGGCTTCTCCGGCAGCGTTAACCTTAGCGCCTCCGGGTTGCCCAATGGTGTATCTGCCAACTTCAATCCCAATCCGACGGCGACCACCAGCTTGATGACCATCACGGTTCCGTCCGGCACCCCAACCGGGACGTCGACAGTCACCATCACGGGCACATCAGGCAGCTTGACCCACACGACGAGCGTGCAACTGACCATCACGGGTCAGGGTGGCCCAGTTGTGAGCTTGGCCCCGACCTCGCTCAAATGGGGCAAGATCCTGGTGGGCCAGACCGCGACTGGTAAGAAGAAAGTCACTCTTACCAACACCGGCACTGCCGATCTGCATATCTCGACGATCGCGGTCACAGGCGACTTCGCCCTGTTCCCGGTCACCCAGACCAAGAGAATCACACCTTGCCTGAACGGCAGCGTTGTTCATGCTGGCGGGACTTGCGTGATCAAGGTCAGCTTTACACCGACGCAGTTAGGCGTGCGAACTGGCGCTGTCAACTTCACGGATGACGCTCCGAATAGTCCGCAGTCCGTTGCTCTGTCGGGCACTGGCAAATAACAAATCTCACTTTTCCTTCAGGGGCTGCGCAAGCAGCCCCTTTTTTGTTGTGATAGGCGCCTGACATTCTCGGCAAACTTCGAAACTGTGCAAGTAAATTCACCTGCCGTCCAAAAATGTGGATGTTTGCGGGCGATTCTTGATGCTTTCTTCGGAGAAGAAGGCTATAAACTATAGACGATAGTACTAGCCCTCACGCCGGTCAGTCCCTCAATCGGCGTCACATGAGTAGCCTAAACACATATGTGGAATTGGCGGGCATGTGTGCGTCTGCAAAGTGCTCCCTCGCGCAGTGAGGACATTTAGCAACATGTCGTTGGGTATCACGTCGGGCCCCACCTTCGGCCGAGAGTTCTTTCCACCTGCACAACGATCATCAGCAAACAGATGTTTTATCTCCCCGCATCACGAGGACAAAAAACCATGGTTCGCTTCAGGACAATGATTCTGCTCTTTCTCCTCTGTGGCCTGGCACTAACCACGCTGGCCGTCGCCAAAACCAAAAACAAAACCATCGTCACTTATCCGACCTTCGCGGTTTCAGCGCCAGTCGCCGACATGCCGGTCGAGTACGCGATGTTCCCCTTCGAAACGATGCCCGAGCCGAGGAGCAGTCCAAACCATGTCCCGCTTCCTGAGGGTTTCATGGACCCAATCGTGCAAACGCAAGACATCGAACCTCTCGTCGCTGTGAAGGGCATCGATTTTGACGGCATCACCTCGAATGGTTCCGCCCCATCCGACTCCAATATGGCGGTTGGCCCAACCAGAATCGTCGAAGTTGTTAATGTGCTCTATGCGGTCTATGACAAGACTGGCAAGACGATTGCCGGGCCGACCAACATACGGAATATTTTCAGTTCGCTCGCAGGCGATTGCTCCCAGGGCACCTATGGCGACCCCGTCGCGCTCTATGATCGCGCGGCCGACCGCTGGCTCCTGAGCATGATCGGCACAACCGGCGGCAGCTTGATTTCGGAGTGCATTGCGGTTTCGAAGACCAACGATCCAACCGGCGCTTATTACCTGTATGGCTATTCGTTCGGCACGAACCTGAACGATTATCCGAAATTCGGCACCTGGGCGACCGCTACCAACAGCGCATATCTCGCGAGCTACGACATCTTCGTCAACTTCCAAAACTACGGCGGCGCAGCGCTCTGCGGACTCGACCGCACCAAGATGCTGGCTGGAAACTCCACCGCGGCGCAGCTCTGCGGTATGACCTCCGCCAATGAATTCAGCTATCTGCCATCCGACATGGACGGCCCCACTCCCCCGGCCGATGGCACTCCCGGAGTGTTCATCAATCACGATAACGGCACCACCAACCAGCTATTCCTGCGCACTCTGGCGCTCGACTTCGCCAGTGGTACGGCCACTCTCTCCGACCCAACGAAAATTACGGTCTCCACTTTCCGCGACGCCTGCCACAGCAGTTGCGTTCCGGAACTCAGTGGTTCCGCTCTCGATGCCCTCGGCGATCTCCAGATGTACCGCTTCGCCGTGCGTCATTTCCCCGATCACGATCGCGCCGTCCTCAACAACACCGTTCTCAACGGCAGCGTTGGAGCGGTGCGCTGGTACGAACTCTACGACCCGGCCGGCGCGGTTACTCTCAATCAGCAAGGTACCTTCTCGCCGGATACCACTTGGCGCTGGATGGCCAGCGCCGCGGAAGACAAGAACGCCGACATCGCCGTCGGTTTCAGTGCTTCCAGCAGCAGCATCCATCCTGGAAACCGTTTTGCCGGTCGTGTTCCCACGGATCCTCTCGGCTCGCTGGAATCAGAAATCGACATCATCGACGGCGGCGGATCGCAGAGCGGCCTGTCGCGCTGGGGTGACTACTCGGCCATGCAGGTTGACCCGACCGACGACTGCACCTTCTGGTACGTAGCTCAGTACGAGCAATCGGCCGGCAACACATGGCACACGCACATCGGATCCTTTGCCTTTAACGAGTGCACCGGAGGCGGCGGTGGCGGTCCGGCCGTCAGTCTGAACCCGGCCTCGCTCAAGTGGGGCAAGGTCTTGGTCGGCCAGACCGCGGCTGGTAAGAAGAAAGTCATTCTCACCAACACCGGCGATGCCGATCTCCACATCTCCACCATCGCAACCACGGGCGACTTCGCTCTGTTCCCGGTCACCAAGACCAAGAAGGTCACACCGTGCGTCAACGGCAGCGTAGTGGCTGCGGGCGCGACTTGTGAGATCAAGGTCAGCTTCACGCCAACCCAAACCGGCCTCCGTATGGGCAGCGTGCAGTTCACCGACGATGCTCAGGACAGCCCGCAATCCGTAGCTCTCACGGGAACCGGCAAGTAAAGAGTAGTTTGTCGCCTTCCAGGGCAGGCGGGGCTGCGCAAGCAGCCCCGTTTTCTTTGCCCCATGCGAATCGTGTAAAATCACTTTGGCGAGTACTGGCAACGCTTCCACGCGTGTGATTCTGCCGGAACGATAGTCGACCGGCATCCTCTTTACTCCCCAATTACCAGGTAGAACCGCGGCTTTCGGGCCGGCGGCACATTCCTGTCAGGAGACTGTAATGGCAAAGATTGCAAAAACGGCTGACCGCAAGAAGATCATGGACACTTCGAAATCCCACGACTGCCCGAAGTGTGGCAAGGAGACGCGCATCGTGAAGCGAGTAAAAGACCGCGAACGCGGCGTGCCTGGCGGCATCTACATTTCGTGCTCAGCCTGCGAATTTTTCGAGAAACTATAGAAAATCTTTCAGGTGATCCGGGAACTTGTAGATCCCGATTCCCAGTCCCAACAAAAAAGCAGAGGCGTAGAATCATTTGGCGTCAATTCCCCGGGCCCTCCGCTTCCAGCCGGAGGACCTCATTGACGCAATAATTCAACGCCTCGAATTTTTTGCCGCCGCGAAAACTTCGTTCGCGGGAATGCTTGTCTTTTTCCTTTACATCGACACAAACAACGCGATGCGCACGCCCGGATGCAGCACGTCGAATAAGAAATATTCGCCGTCCACGTAGTCGATATAGCAGTCATCCGAATAAGCCCACTCGGCCGGCCACGGATCGACCATGATGAACGAATATCCGCCATACACAAATGTCGGCTGGCCGTTCACGACGGTCGGCCGGCTCGGATGAAAATGGTGTTCCTTGCCAAAGTGCGAGCGGAACTTGTCGTCAGGAATATGTCCGCCCTTGCCCGCAGGACGCGCATGCGCTTCGTTCTCGTTGTGCATGTTGTCCTTGTCCATCCGCTTGTCTGATTTCCGGTCTTCTTTCTGCTCCTGTTTTTCCTGCTCCTTGTCTCGTTTCTCCTCGTTCTTCTCCGCGTTCTTGTCCTGCTTTTCCTGCTCGTTTTTCTCCGGCTTCATCTCATCCGGTTTTTGCTCCTGGCTCTCCGGCTTTGCCTCCGGCTTCGCCGCTGGATGCTGCATCGCCGGAGATTTCTCGGGCGCCGACTTCTCTTGGGGCTCGTCCTTTTGCTGAGGCGCAGCGAACGCCAAGGCCGCGAACAGCAGGAAGAAAAGAACCGAACTCATAATTCTCATTTGTTTCATCTTTCGTCTCCTTCGGCGCCCGGTTCACTCCTGGCTCCATCCGAACGCACGTCGAGTTTGCGCCTATCCGATGACCATTCCATCCGCCAAGGATGGCCGCCTTTGTCGCACATCAGGCAATGCGGATGCGAAAGATACAGCGCGGAAGGTAGATTTTGTGGGGGTTTCGGCCTAGGGGCGCGACAAAAAGGCTGCGGTCGCAAAGAGCATTTCTCAGCGGCCTCCGCGAAACCTCAGCGGTCTCTGCGTTTTAAGACTTTGGAATTCCCGGTCCGATGAAGCAAAATGAAACGCCGACACCGTGGAAGGGCAAGGCTTCAGCCTGCCGTCAGTCCAACCCAGCGTCTATCGGTCACCGCCGGACTGAGCTTCCATGTAGGAGCGAAGGATGGCATTCATGCGGGTCTGATAGCCGGGTCCGTTTTTCTTCAGCCACTCGCGGCATCGTGATCCACTCCGATGGTCAGCCGATCTTTGGGCGCAGGCATCACGAGCCTGGCTTAAGCCTGCTTTTCATCTCGATGAGCCCTTCTGGCCGAAATAATCCGCTCTGCGATTGCCGCGCATCGGGTAAACCGCCACGATCTCTATGGACTCACCTCAAATACGGTGCCGTAGCCACGACCTTTGCCGGCATGTCCATAAGCGCCGCCGTCGATAGTAGTTCCGTAGAGGTTCCCCTGCTTATCAAGAACCAGGCCGCCGCTCGGATAGGCCCCATCCATCCCATTCCCGAAACTCCAGAGAATTCTTTCCGTCCAGGATTCGGTACCGCCTGATGGTGGACTCAGCTTAAACACCGTGCCGTATCCGTAAGTCCCGCCTCCCAGGGTTGTGCCGTAGATATTCCCCATCTTGTCAAAGATCAAGTTGGTTGCGGGTTCAGTCCCGTCCGTCCCGTTGCTACCGAAACTGTACAGAGTGGACTCTGACCACTTGCCATGAGAGCGCGTCAGCGCAAAGACCATTCCGAATCCATAAGCGCCGCCACTATTAGCCGTGCCGTAAAGAATCCCTTTCTTGCCTCGCACTAGAGTTCCGTCAGGATAGGACCCGTCCCCACTGGCGCCGAAATCGTGGAGAATCGCCTCCGTTCCCGATAGTGCTACTTCAAACACCGTGCCGCATCCGTCTCCGTTACAGCCGTAAGGACCTCCATAGGTCGTGGTTCCGTACAGGTTCCCTTTACTGTCGAGTACCAGGCTGGCAGAGGGATAGTATCCATCCAAACCGTTGAAGTCGAAGCTGTGGAGAATCGTCTCAATCCCCGAAGGTGTCAGCTCAAACACCGTGCCGTCACTGTACTCACCGCCCGCATAAGTAACGCCGTAGAGATTGCCCTGCTTATCAACAACCAGACCCGCAAAAGGTTGCCCACCGTCGACCCCGTCCTGAGCGAAGCTGTGGAGAATCGTCTCAGTCCCGGAGGGGGTAACTTCAAAAACTGTACCGTACCCGTAATAGCCATAGGCTCCACCCATCTGGGTCGTACCATACAGATTTCCTTCCTTATCCAAAACCAGGGTCGAGTACGAGTTATATCCGTCCGCTCCGTCGTAATCGAAGCTGTGGAGGATCGTCTCGGTACCCGTGGGCGACAATTTGTACACCGTCCCGTAGTTATGGGCGCCTCCGCCGTAAGTCGTCCCGTAAAGATTTCCTTTCTTGTCCCGGGCCAGCCCCGCATAGGGATTGTGTCCGTCACCGGACTGACTCCCAAAGTTGTAGAGCACAGTTTCCGTTTGCGCGTGCCCCTGCCCTCTAACAGTTAACAGCATGAGTGAAACGGCCAGTAAAGTCCGAAAAACGGGAAATGACCCATCGACCATGATGATTTCTCCAACTTCTGCTGTTGCTCAGGACTGCGCTAAAGGGCTAATTCTGCGCTGCGGTGTCCTCGGGCGTCAACGTGAAATAAGCTGCGCATTTTGAACAATACTCCACGCTCAAAGAATCCGGGGAGTTGGGATTCTTGCCGTGGATGCTTCTCCCGCATTCGCGACTGTTCGGAGAAATCCTAACTCGGCATCGCGGGTGTCCCATGTCTCGCGGTTTTTCGAGACATGGGCATTACAACTGCAGAAGGGAATTCTGGAAGAAGCAGGGGACAGAGCGGAGGTTCACCCCTTTTCTCGCCCAAAAATCAAAAGACCCGCTACGTCGAGGGCCGCGCGGAGGAAGACGGAGTCTAACTTGAGGCGTCTTCGCGGCGTCTGAGCCGCGAGCCGAAATCCCGAGCTAAGCCGAGGGACCCGCTGATTAGGCCACTTCACTATTTCGCAGATAGCGTCCAGTACCCAGTTGACCAAGGTACAGATTCCTCTTGATGACCGAGAGCGAGATATACAACAGCGCCTTCGGGACCAGTTAACAGAACTACTTCGCTTTCACGGCATGCAAGATCACGGGTTCGATAAGATCGAAGCTCTCGTCCTTTCCCTTACGAAAAGCCGTTTCTATCGGGAGGCTCTGTTGATTGAGTACTTGTTCGCCATTCATGAGCTTTACGATCACCAACCCGGGGTTTCTGTCGCACGTTTCTTTTCGAATGACGTTCGACGTCGTATCAAACCACGCAATTACATGAAAATGTGCTCCCGCACTAGAGTAGGTCTGACTAACATGTGTGACAGGATCACCTTTGGTCTTGGAGGAAATCTCTACCCTAACGGTTAGCCCCTTCGTTGGACCGGCGATTTCCCCGTCAAGCGTGATCTTTAGCGAGATACATTTCGCCGAACACCGCTGAGCGCCGACAACCAACACCGTCGCGAGAAGCGACATCGTCCCTAGTGTTTTGGACAGCTGAAGCATTTTTTCTCCATCTCTAATGGCCCGACGAGAAGGTTGTCATTGTCCTGCTGCTCATTGATCCCATGAGGCAGTAAGGACGGACGCTGTAATCATGCCATATCGTCACTGGGCGTGGCGGGGGCGGGACGGGGCGGGACAGACGGGAACGGGGCGGACGGGGCGGGACAGACGGGAAATTCCACAATTTCCCTGCCTAAATCCAACTCACTTCACCCAGCAGATTTTGATCTCCCGCTCCAGCGCCCTGAATTCCGCATCGCCAGTCACGAGTTCCGCTTTCTTTTCTTGGGCCAGAGCGGCGGCAAAAGCATCGGCCAAACTCAACTTGAAGCGCGCTTTGAAATCGGCGGCAGCGTCCGCCAAACCGCGGCTCGTCGAATGAAAATCAATCGGCAAGCCATCGAGAACTTTCGCGGCCTCCGCCCAGGCAGCGGCGCCGTCTTTTTTTACAATCGAGTACTTCACCTCGGCATAGTTCACGTCGGTCATGTGCAGCGGGCTGTCTTTCTTGCCGGCGGAGACCAGCAGTTGCTCCACCGCTTCCGCCCCTGCCTCGTCGCGGAAATAAGCGATGAGTGCAAAGCTGTCGAGCACCTTAGCGGGCATGCCGCTCCTCGATCGCGCGCTCCTGTTTCTTGTGCTCGGCCCACTCTTCACTTAACGAGCCGGAGACCTGCGCCCCCTGAGCCGGTGACTTGCGTCCCGGCGCGCTCTTAAGGATGCCGCGCCCCCGCCGGATCAGCGCCGCCGTCACCGGTTTGAGCAGGATGCCCTCCGGGGTCGCC
>Ga0335070_10008246_pt1 | contig 12209 bp, 6 predicted proteins | sample Lox_Sample_13_FD_206722 | JGI IMG/M metagenome (GOLD analysis project Ga0335070, IMG submission 206722) | Soil microbial communities from Loxahatchee National Wildlife Refuge, Florida, United States - Lox_Sample_1.3 | ecosystem: Environmental > Terrestrial > Soil > Wetlands | place: USA: Florida...
AAAGATCAGACACAGAATCGCAACGGCGTTTTGGTCAGAGCATGTCGCCTTCCATCGCTCGAATTCTCGAGACTGCGGGCTGAGACGCTCTGCATGGCTGGGAGACTGTGATCTATCGCACGGACTGCGTGATGGAATCGCGATTGCATCTCCAGCTCCGTGGAACTGGTCAAGGCTTTTTGGTCGAACGCCGGGGCGGCGTGCACGTAATGCCCGGCAGATCACGATTATGATCAATGGAACGAATGTCAGCCAGGAACAGGTGGCGGGCTTCCTGCTAGGGTTGGGAATCGGTCTTGTTATCGGTCTGCTCTTTCAGCCGCGGTCCGGCGCTGGTCCTCGCGGGTTGGATAGAGAGAACGTAAAGCACGCAGAGTCGTCGCACATAGAATTCAGCCGGATGGGAAACAGCGAAGCTCTCTGACAACAGTCAGCTCGCATCCCGCAAGGGATGCGTGTGCCAGAGTTCGGCCCAAGCGCGATCTGTAGCAAAAGCCACATTGGTTCATCTGGTGCTAAACGTCGCATTCCTGTCCTTCGCCCGTTGAACGGCCACAGGTTAGCCACAGGACAGACTAGAGGGATGAAGGTTCTACATGGACAAAATTTCGGGGCAGACGTTTTGGAGCGGCTGGAAGCAGAGGCTCGTCGCCCTTCGAAATATTCCGCCCGTACTGCGAATCGTCTGGGCGTCGGGTCCCGGAGTGATTTCGGCCGGCATGAGTTTCCGCGTGGCCGCGGCGCTCATTCCCGTCGCGATGCTGTCCGTTTCGCGGTTGATCATCGATGCGGTTGTCGCTTCCACCACGGGCCTGCACGCACTCGCTCCCGGCTTCTGGTGGCTCGTCGCGCTGGAGTTTTCGCTGGCCGCGCTCGGCAGCATTCTGGGCCGCACCGTCGGATATTTTGACAGCCTTTTCGCCGACCGCTTCACCCGCTACGTCAGCATTCGGGTGATGGAGCACGCTTCGCGGCTGGATCTGGCCGCGTATGAAGACCCCGTCTTCTACGACAAGCTGGAGCGTGCCAGAGTACAGGCCACAGACCGTATCGCCATGATTCAGGCGACCGGTACCATGTTGCAGCAGGCCATAACTGTCGCGACATTCTCCGCGGGCATCCTGCTCTTCTCGCCCTGGCTCTTGCTGCTTCTGATCGTCTGCCTGGTGCCCGCATTTCTCGGAGAAAGCCATTTCGCGTTTCTCGGCTATTCGCAGAACTTCCGGCAAACGCCGGTACGGCGCCAAATGGATTACCTGCGCGTACTGGGCGCGAGTAAGGAGTCGGCGAAGGAACTGAAGTTATTCGGGCTCAGTTCCTTTTTAGTCCGGCGCTATTCGGAGCTGTCCGATTCGATCTATAGCCAGAATGTAGCGCTGGCACGCCGCAGACTATGGGCTGGCGCGCTGTTGTCGCTACTCAGTGCAACCGGCTATTACAGCGCCTATGCGTATGTAGTCTACCGGACCGTTCTGGGCGACCTTTCCGTGGGCACCATGACGTTTCTCGTGGGCTCCATCGCCGGAGCCAGCACTAACATTCAGGCCATTTTCTCGACCTTCTCGAGCATCGCGGATCAGTCGCTATTCCTCACGGATCTACTGGAGTTATTCGCGCTTCGGCCCAAAGTCCAGAGCCCGCCCAATGCGCTACCCGTTCCTCGGCCTGTTCGCAGCGGCTTCGAGTTTCGCAATGTGACCTTCGCGTATCCCGGAACCACCCGCTTGATCCTGAATCGGCTGAACTTTCGCCTGGAGCCGAATGAACGCGTGGCGTTGATCGGAGAGAACGGCCAGGGAAAAACAACCATCGTGAAGCTATTGACACGCCTGTACGACCCAACCGAAGGTCAGATTCTGCTGGACGGCGTAGACCTGCGAGAGTACAGCCTCGAAGATTTGTGTCATGAAATCGGAGTCATTTTCCAGGACTTCATGCGCTATGAAATGTCGGCCGCGGACAACATTGCGATGGGCCGCATTGAGGACCGGCAGGATCTTCACAAACTCCAGAACGCCGCGCGTAAGAGTCTCGCCGACACCGTAGTCGCGCAGTTGCCGAACGCCTATGAACAAATGCTCGGGCGGCGCTTCGAGGGAGGTGTCGATTTATCGGGCGGCGAGTGGCAAAAGATCGCTCTGGCGCGCGCGTACCTGCGTGACGCGCAGTTGCTCATCCTCGACGAGCCGACTGCGTCACTCGATGCCCGATCTGAACACGACGTATTCCAGCGTTTTGCAGACCTCACACGTGGAAAGATGGCATTGCTCATCTCTCATCGTTTCTCGACGGTTCGCATGGCGGACCGGATTGTCGTGCTGCAAGACGGCCAGATCGCCGAAGAGGGAAGCCACTCGCGCTTAATGGCAACCGGCGGTCTTTACTCCGAGATGTTTGAGTTGCAAGCCGCCAGTTATCGGTAGGGGATCAGTAATGGGGACCATGGACACACGCTTAGAGGATCTGGTAGTCAACCTGAAGCCGCTCCACCAGGTCGTCGCTATAAACAACGGAGCCGGGCAGGAATCGGCCCATCGCGACGAAGAGTTGGGTGACGAGGCCCGCGGCGAATCCTCGCTCTGGTGGCCGGTCAAGGGACGGTCACGCTGGGATTCGTCCGATGTGACGCGGGTGATTGGTGCTTTGATCGAGGGGACATCGTCGGCTGGATCCATATCCCTGGCTCGTGAGGATCGGGAGTGGGTGCTGGATAATGCACGACTGCTTCGCACGGCACTGCGCGAAGTGGTTCGGTCGCGGCGTTCCATTTCCGAGCAACCTCACGTGAAGAATCAGGACGGGCGTGTGTTACCCCGCCCGTTGGTGATTGCCGAGACATTCCTTAAGGTTGTCGACTTCGATTTCGAGGTAGAAGATCTGGCCACGTACCTTGCGGGCTGGCAGGAGCAGCAGCGGCTGCAAATGCAGGAGCTTTGGGCTCTCAAGCCTGCACTGCAGCTCAGTGTGCTGAACCAACTCGCGGATACAGTTCGGCCGCTGGTCGATCCGCCGTCGGTGGAACTGCTCCCGCCTCTGGACGCTGCGGCAACCAACATCCCGCGGCTCATCACTGCTCTCCGCAAGATCGGCGAAGAGGACTGGAAGGTTCTGTTTGAGCAGCTCAGCCTGGTCGACGAAGTGTTGCGCCAGGACCCGGCCGGCGCGTATGTCCGCATGGATTACGAGAGCCGTGAACTGTATCGCGGCGTCCTCGCCGAATTGGCGTCTCATTCCGAACTGGATGAAATTGAAGTCGCTCAAATCGCCGTTTCGCTGGCGTTGAGCTCGGCGAGGAGTCAGACCGCCGATTCGCGGATCCACGAACGGCAAAGCCACGTGGGTTATTACCTGCTGGACGGCGGCCTGCCACAGCTTCGCAAGCGCATCGGTTATTCCGCCCCGCTGCGACAACGGCTCCAGGAACTGCTGCTGCGGTTCCCCAATTCGTTCTATCTGGTCGGCATCGAGATTCTGACCTTTCTGATCGTGGCGCTAGTCGTTAGCGGGCTTCCGCGCCTGGCTCCCGTAGTCGCCAGTTTCTTCCTCTTATTCATCCCGGCGAGCCAGGCTGCCGTGGAGATCATGAACGCGCTCGTGACCGCATTGTTGCCTGCCCGGCGATTGCCCAAGCTCGATTTCTCCGAGGGCATACCCGGCCAATACCAGACCATGGCCGCCGTGCCGTCGTTGTTGTTGAACGAGCGTCAAGTACAAGACTTGGTCGGTGGCCTCGAAATCCGCTATCTCGCCAATCGCGATCCCAATCTGTATTTCGCCTTAGTCACCGACGGCCCCGATTCAGACCGGCCCTTCGATGAAAAGGAAAGGCTGGCGGGATACTGTTCCAATCTAGTGAGAGACCTGAATCGGAAGTACGCCGAATCCGGAAGACAACCCTTCTTTTTGTTCCATCGCCATCGCGTTTTCAATCCCAGCGAGCAGGTCTGGATGGGATGGGAGCGCAAGCGCGGCAAGCTGCTGGATCTCAACAAATTGTTACGAGGGGCCGAGGATCGATTCCCGATTAAAGTCGGCGACTTGTCGGTTTTGCCTCAAATCCGTTTCGTCATCACGCTTGATTGTGATACTCAGTTGCCGCGGGATACGGCTCACCGGCTTGTCGGCGCTCTGGCGCACCCCTTGAACCGCGCCATTGTCGACCCGGTCAGCAACACCGTCGTCAGTGGATATGGCATTCTCCAGCCGCGCATCGGAATTAGCGTGAACTCAGCCGGACGGTCACGACTCGCCTCGATTTACTCCGGCGAGGGCGGATTCGACATCTACACGCGAGCGATCTCGGATGTCTATCAGGATCTCTATTCCGAAGGCATCTTCACCGGAAAGGGGATCTACGAGGTAGATGTTTTTCGCCAGGTATTGGAGGAACGCTTTCCGTGCAACACACTCCTGAGTCACGACCTGATCGAAGGCGCATATACCCGCGCCGCTCTGGTTTCTGATATCGAACTGATCGATGATTACCCATCGCATTTCAGTGCGTACAGCCGGCGCAAGCACCGCTGGGTGCGAGGAGATTGGCAGATCACGCAATGGCTCTTTTTGCGCGTGCCGGGTTACGATGGGCGCTCGGTCGCGAATCCCACTACTCTGGTTTCACGGTGGAAGATCTTTGACAACCTTCGGCGGAGCCTCATCGATCCTGGCCTGTTCTTTCTGTTGGTCGCAGGGTGGCTGTTTTTGCCCGGATCGCCTTGGTACTGGACTCTGGCCACGATGTTCCTGTTGCTGGCCCCCGCGTACGTCCAGGCGGTCGTGTCGATCTTGGGGATAACGAAGCTGGAGCAACTCAGGCCTGGCATTCGGTCCGCCGGAGTCGCCCTGGCGAAGGCCCACCTCACCGCGCTGGTCACACTGACTTTTCTCACCCACCAGGCTCTGGTCATGCTGGATGCCATCGTTCGTACGGTGATTCGTCATCGCATCACGCGTCGCAGATTACTCCAGTGGGAAACTGCGGCCGAGGCGGAATCCGGACACGCCAGGAAAACGCTGGTCGACACCTGTCTTGCCTGGACGCCGTGGATTGCGCTGGGGATCACCTTGGTTTTGGCTTTACGCCGGCCGGAGACATCCCTGTTCGCCGCTCCGATCTTGTTGCTGTGGGCTGGTTCCCCGGCCATCGCCCGCTGGCTCAGCCGACGGAGGATCGATGCGGGACCGCGCGTGACATCGCAAGAGCAACAGTTTCTGCGCGCCGCAGCATTGCGAACGTGGCGCTACTTCGAGGAGAATAGCGGCGCTGGCGAGCACTGGCTGATTCCCGATAATGTTCAAGAGTCTCCCGAAGGGGTGGCGCATCGTATTTCGCCCACTAACTTAGGGCTCCTATTGAATGCCCGCCAGGCCGCATACGGCTTTGGATACCTTACCCTGCCTGAGTTCGTTAGCGTCACTGCGTCCACTCTCGCAGTCCTCGCGCAGTTCCCGAAACATCGTGGACACCTGTTTAATTGGTACGACAACCGGACTCTTCAGCCCCTCGATCCTCTTTTCATTTCTACCGTCGACAGCGGAAATCTCGCCGCCTCTCTTTGGACCCTCAAGCAGGGATGCCTTTCCTTGCTTGAGGAGCCGGTCTTTCCGCAGTCGTTATGGCAAGGGATCATCGATCACATTCGGATTCTGCGCGAACTCGATCCGGAGAAAACCGCTAATTTGAGCACAATCGGCAGAGAATTTGGCGCCGACGGTTCAAAGTGGCTTACGGGTATCGACGCGGTCCAGCGTGAGGCGCAACTGCTGCTGACAGCGCCTGATGAAATGGTGCGCTGGTGGGCCTCCGCGTTGGCGAAGCGGCTGGCGGCAGTAAGCCGCCTGGCCGGCGCCCTGGCGCCTTGGTTCGGAATCGGTTATTCCGACGCCTTGCATGATTTAATTGGGGATCCGAAAAAATGTTCGGATGGGCTGACCTTGGCGCGCGTTCCTGTGCTCGGCGAACAGGTGTGTGCTCGACTGAATTCGGAGAATCTCGGCCCGGTCAAGGATGCGTTCTACCACGCCTCGGCGCGCTCTGAAGCGCTCCAGTGCGATTTGCGACGGCTCGCCTCCGAAGCCGGGCAGTTGGCGGATGAGATGGATTTTCGGTTCCTCTACAACCGGCGCAAGAAGCTGCTGTCGGTCGGATACGACGTAACCGATCGCCGTCTGCACTCCGCCTGCTATGATCTGCTGGCCTCTGAGGCTCGAACGGCTGCCTTCGTTGCCATCGCAAAGGGAGACATCCCCCAAGAATCGTGGTTCTACCTGGGCCGCACCCAGACGGCATATCGAGGGCGGCACATTCTCCTGTCTTGGACTGGAACGATGTTCGAGTACTTGATGCCTTGTTTGTGGATGAAAACCTATCTGCATACGATCTTGGAGCAGAGCGCGCGCGCCGTTGTCGACGCCCAACAGCTCTACTGCCGCAGCCGCCGTATTCCTTGGGGCATTTCCGAGAGTGCGCATGCAGCAACGGATGCGAACGGGTGCTATCAATACAAACCGTTTGGTCTGCCCGCCCTCGCTTTGAAACCGGGGAAATCACGCCCTTGGGTGATCGCGCCGTATGCCAGCTTTCTGGCTCTTGAAACACATCGCCCTGCCGCCATCCGCAATCTCCGGCGCATGTGGCAGAGTGGCTGGTTCGGCAAATATGGTTTTTATGAGGCCATCGATTTTCAGCTAACCGCGGAGACGCACACTGAAGCCGTACCGGTAAAGTGCTGGATGGCCCATCATCAGGCGATGAGCCTTCTTGCAATCGCAAACCTGCTCCTGCGATCACCATTCCAACGATATTTCCATGCGGAACCACAGGTGATGGCCACGGAGTTGTTGTTACATGAAAGGTGTCCGGCCGGGCTGCATGTGGAATCAGAGCCTGAGCTCGAGCCGGCAGTCACCACACTCGGTCGGAAACACCTCGGCGATCGCAGCCCCGTGCCACACGTCATTTTGGAGTAGCAAGCGCGCCTGCAAATATCGCGAATTCAATGAGTTCCCACGTCTCGTCCCCGGCGAAGCCGGAGCCGAACCTGTCGCGGCCTGTCCTCGGCAGTATCTTGGGAGTGAAACCTTGCGTCAAACTAGTGGGTAGGAATGTTGAGGCGGCGCTGGGCGGCATTGTTGTCGTGTTTGGCAATGGGGGTTGCTTCCGTCCGCGCCGCGAACCGGGATGATCTGAAACTCACTCCAACGAAAGCGCTAAGTCCCATCGACAACGATCTCGTCGATGATCTTTCGCGCCGCTCTTTCCGCTATTTCTGGGAGCAAACCAACCTCCGCACCGGCCTGGTGCTCGACCGCACCTTGACCAATGGCGGACCTGGCGACCAACGGAACCATCAAGGCATCGCAAGCATCGCCGCCACCGGCTTCGGACTGACAGCTTTTTGCATTGCCGCTGACCATCATTGGATCAGCCACGAGGCGGCTCGGCAGCGGGTGCTGGCCGCGCTGCGTTTCTTCGCGAACCGGGCGCCCCAGGAACACGGCTGGTTCTACCACTACATGGACTCCGCGACCGGCGAGCGGCGCTGGCACAGCGAGGTCTCCTCAATCGACACGGCCCTTCTATTGGCCGGCATCCTGACTGCACGGGAGTACTTCCAACGCGACCCGGAGATCGTCGCGCTGGCCACTACCATTTACAACCGCGTCGATTTTCCCTGGATGATGGATGGGAATCAGAAATATTTTTCGCACGGCTGGACGCCGGAGAGACACTTCCTGCCCTTCCGCTGGGACACCTACAGCGAATTGATGATTCTTTATGTTCTGGGAATCGGCTCTCCTACGCACCCCATTTCCTCCGACACCTGGGACACCTGGCGGCTTCCAGTGGTTAACGTGGGAGGCTACACCTACGTAGGAGGCGGACCGCTTTTTATTCATCAATACTCTCAAGCGTGGGTGGACCTTCGCGACCGGGGAACGCCCGAGGTCGCGCGCTGGGACCTGACCCAACCGCGCGTGAACTACTTTGCCAATTCCGTCGCTGCGACCCGTGCACAGCAGGAGATCTTCAGCAAGCAGCTCTCCCGGGAGTTTCCTGGATACTCGGCAAACATCTGGGGTATCACGGCTTCCGACAGCAGCAAGGGCTACAAGGACTGGGGTGCCTACCCGACGGATTCCCGTATCGACGGAACAGTGGTTCCCAGCGCGGCTGCCGGATCCTTGATGTTTGCCGCGGACATCTGCATTCCCGCGCTGCGCACTATGCTGCTGCAATACGGGAAAAAGATTTACGGGCGCTACGGATTTGCCGACGCCTTTAATCCCACCACCGGCTGGGTGAGTCAATACGTGATCGGGATCGATGTCGGTATTTCGCTGCTCAGCGCCGAAAATCTGCGAACCGGCAAGGTCTGGCAGTGGTTCATGAGCAACCCCGAGCCGCAACGCGCGCTGGATCTCGCCGGCCTGGTGCAGTTGCGCGATTCTCTGCAGGCGCCCAGGTTACTCAGTCCCGGCGCGCAGAGCCACTAATCGGCGGCAGACAGAACAGATCCTGTCGGGTTAGCACTTGGTCCTTTGTTGATCAGTTGTCGCAGGGCAACGTGGTCTGGATTGAGCAGCTCGGCAGTACGCGCTGTGTTGACATCGGCGACAATGATGAGCCCGGCCTCGGCATTCACGTGGCTGAAGATTCCCAAGTTCTCCATTCTCCGGGCCTGGCGAAGGTTGTCTTCGGTCGGGCTCAGGTAGTGCACCCACCCGACCTTGTAGCGGTGAATCAAGAAGAGATGCGCCAGCGTCATCAGGCGCTTCTGGCGCAGCGCAGGATTAAAGTTGTTCTGATCGCGGATGGATAGGATTTTGCGGCCGCGCCGGTCTTGGACATCCGCAAAAACGACGTTGACCAGCTTGTCCGTCGAATCGTTCCACACACTCAGCTCCAGGAGTTCCGCGCCTGCGGCAACCGGCTGCAACAGCGCGCGCAGCGCTAACGGCACGCTGTTGGAGTCCGCCCAGATCTTGAGCCACTCCTCCAGAAGCCCCGGAGGCACCTCGGTCTGTACCAGGTGCTGGTGCTGCGTCGATCCTTTGCCCATGGCCTTGGTTGTGGCAGTACGACCGGACGCGGCCATCAGCGCTGCATCCAGCCGCGGGCCGCCGACCAGCGTCTGCGGCGTCCGGTAGGGCGATTCCAGCAGCCTGAACCTTCGCTGTAAGCGCGCCAACGACAGCATCCCGTCTTGCCGAAGCGCCGTCGCGAATTCTTCAGCGGCCAAACCGTCGATTTGATGCCCGCCGTAAGTAATGAAGTTGAAGACGAAACCCAGCTTGCCCAACTCCTCGGGAAAGCGCTTCATTTCCTCATCGCTCATACCCGTGGTGTCCCAGTTGAAGGACGGTGAAAGGTTGTACGCCAGCATCTTGTCGGGGAACTCCGCGTGAATCGCCTCCGCAAATGCTTTCGCTTCCTCGAGGTTCGCCGTGGAGGTCTCCATCCACAACAGGTCGGCAAAAGGCGCGGCGGCGAGGGACTTGGCGATCGCGTAATCGAGGCCTCCCTGCACCTGATAGTAGCCTTCGGGTGTCTTGGCGAGTTCGCAATCCCAGGCGACGGTGATGCCCATCGACTTTGCCTTTTCACGGGCAGAATGCAATGAAGCACGCTTGGAGAAGGCCAACCATTCGTCGACGCTCATGTCGAAGGACTCGCCCTGGCTGGCGCGAAACACGATGGCGTCAGCAACCGTCTGACCATACGTCTCGAGCTCCGCCGCGTCCTGCCACGCGTCCAAGAATCTGGTGATGACCTTGTCGAGCATGGCGTCCACTGTCGAATCCCTGCCCTGCTTGAATGCAGCGGCGTTCTCCTCGATGGTCGACACCATGCCCGTCTCTTCGAGCCACCAGGCAGCGAAGTCAGACTCGGATTGGGGCACAGCGAACATCATGTGCCCTCTGATCTCTTCGATCCCCAAATCGAAGAACTTTTTCAGGATCGCGAGAAAGGCGGCCTTGTAACTCGGGACTCGGACGTTGGTGGCTCCCAAAATGAATGGCTGATCACGTTCGTCCGCACAGCCATCGAGAAGGTTAGCCGCCTCAGCATCAGTACGAGCCACGATGATACCCGGCACACGCATGATATCGAGCTGGAATCGCGCCGCGTTGAGCCTTTGAATCTGTTCGTGTTCAGCCACGAGGACCTTGCCACCCTGGTGGCCGCACTTTTTCACTCCGGGTTTCTGGTCCTCGATGTGGTACCCGGGCACGCCGACCTCGACAAATCTGCGAATGAGGTTCCGGACGTGTGCATCCCCGCCGTGTCCCGTATCGGCATCGGCGATGATGAATGGCCGATAGTCGATTTCCGGGGTGGCTGCCCGTCGTTCCGGCGTCAGGCGCGAGCGGTGGAAGAACTGGTTCTTATCGGCGGTGAGCAGAGCGCGCACCATCGACGCTGCCTCGTCGGGCACCTGGCTCAGTGGATAGCTGGCCAGATCGGCGCCCGGGTCCTCCGTGACGCCTCCCTTGGCGGACGTCGCCCAGCCGCCCAGGTAGATACCTTCGATTCCAGCTCGCTTGATGGCTACGGCTTGGCCGGGCGAGTACGGGCCAAAGGTGGTGATCGCCTTGCGCGCACTGAATAGCTCTCGAAGACGCGTGTAGAACGCCTCCGCGGCCATTCGAGCGACACGATAATCAGCCTCGATCATTCCCCGCTGTTCTACCACCTGACGCGGTGAGTACAGGCGTAAAATTCCCGTGAAGCGCGGGCTTGCAAACCAGTTGCTTACTCCAGCTACTTGTTCTTCGAATGAACTCATGATCGGCCCCCAACGCGTTCCCTATTGATACGCCGCATCGAAGTCACGTTCTCCGTAAGCCGGATCCGGTTCACGGGAAACAAAATCCAAAAGACGTTTGAAGTCGCTATTGGCGAGATCGTCCTATAGGCGTCCCGGCCAGCAGTATACCACCCGGAGCAATGCAAAACAGTGAAGCGAGTCTGTTTCTCCTAAGCATCTGATACAGCTTCGTGGTTCAGAATACGTGTGGCGTCCTAAACTTTGGGGGCGGTTCTCATCTATCTGCGCGGGTGAGGCGTGGCGGAACGTGCGGGGAATTCTTGGCTAGGACATCGAGTTCGACTCGAACGGGCCCGTATCGACGTATTCACCTGCCACCTGCCGCAGGACTCCGACGAGCCCGGCTGACCGCACAAGATCCGGACGGCCTATCGGCGGGCCCAAGCTGGTACTTAACCGCTCCAAGGTTGTCCAGTTACGACAGGAAAGACTGAGTTGGCGGCCAAATCGCACGACGGCTCGGTGTTTCGGTCGCATCGGCCCGCCGTGTGTATCTGACCTTGGGGACTGGTCATCTCAACTTGATCGGCGCCACGCCGGCACTGTAGAGCCCGGGCATGCGCCGCCTCTACAATAGAACCTTAGGAGTTCACCCTTATGCGTCGAAATCAACTGACCTTTCTGCCCTTTGCGCTTTTGCTTGTGGGCGTGGTTGCCGCCCAAACCTCCGACAACCGCTTCGTCATCGTCCTGATCGGACCTACCGGCAGCGGTAAGACCACACAATCGGAGTTCATCAAACGCGAATTTGGAATTTCTATTATCGGCGTGGACGACCTCATCAAAGAAAACCCGGCAGCGCTCGAAAAGTACCGGACCGCGGGAATCGATCCAGGACCTCCGCAAACGAGTCCTGCTCTGAATGATCTGGTCCGCGCGCGCGTGACCAAGATGGATTTGAAGAAGGGGATCGTGCTTGATGGCTACCCTGCAACCAAGAACCAGGCAGACCACCTCGCAGCCCTGGTGAGGGAACTGGGCCTTCCCTCCCCTGTGGTCATTCAAATCGACGTTCCGGATGAAATCGTTCGCAAGCGGCTGCAGAAACGGAAAGGTCCAGAGGATACGCCGGAGCAGATCGAGCGGCAACTGAAGGACTATCATCGGGAGTTGGACATGATCCGCGACTACTACCCGCGGGCAAATATCTGGACCATTGACGGCACGCGTTCGCCCGTTGATGTCTCGCAAACGATTCAGGTGATCCTCAGGGACGAGCTCCCACGCAGGCGCTAGTGGGGCATTTCTTCGCATCGCGCCGGCGTCCAATGTAGCCCGCAGGTTTTTATTTCAGGAATTAGAAGAACGTGGCATGCACTCATCGCGTGATGTTCCGCGCGCAAATACCCACCCAGACAGTAAAGTCAGTCATTTGGT
>Ga0335070_10008247_pt1 | contig 12209 bp, 5 predicted proteins | sample Lox_Sample_13_FD_206722 | JGI IMG/M metagenome (GOLD analysis project Ga0335070, IMG submission 206722) | Soil microbial communities from Loxahatchee National Wildlife Refuge, Florida, United States - Lox_Sample_1.3 | ecosystem: Environmental > Terrestrial > Soil > Wetlands | place: USA: Florida...
GCCATGCCCATGGACAGCATGAGGAGAGTTCTCCTTCTCGGGCCCGCGCCGGGCAGCGGCTGTGCGGATGTCCACTGGAGCATCTTCCTGTGGGAGACGAAGTGGCGGTACCCTGTTCGCACAATCGCATCCAGCGCCAAGGCGGCCTGGTGGGGGAGAAACGAAGCTTCCGCAAGGGCCCGCAGCACGTCGTGAGCGACCCCGGAGAGAACGAAGCCCTTGAGCCCGCGACGGGTGGTTACCATGGTGAAAGGTTGAGCCAGGGGCCGAAACAGCAGCTGCGCGGCGACGACGATGGCTGCTATCCAGCCTGCGCCAGGGGAAATGATCCAGCACGCGACGAGCAGACCCAGGCTGGCTGCCGGTACAAGGCTTCGCCGCAGGTTGTCAAACAGTTTCCAACGATCGAAGAGGGAGAGCGGATTCGCCTCCCAGCCTCCCTCCCGCCGGGGGACCCGCCCCGAGACCCACGCTGAAACCTGCCAGTCCCCGCGGATCCAGCGATGCTGCCTCTCGGCGTAGCCTCCGTAGCCCTGGGGGAACTCGTCGTACAGCTCGATGTCACTGGCAAGCCCCACGCGCACGTGCGATCCTTCTATCAGGTCATGGCTGAGCAGGCGTTCGTCGGGGAAACGCCCGCTCAGGGCGCGATCGAAAGCTCGAACGTCGTAGATTCCCTTTCCATAATATGAGCCTTCGCCGGTGAGATCCTGCTGGACATCGGACACCACGCGGGTATAGGGATCGATGCCCGTCGCATCTGCGAACAGACGGCTGAAGAGAGATGCGCCCGCGCTCGGCAGAGAGGGACTTACGCGCGGCTGTATGATCGTATAGGTGCCGGCCTCAACTCTGCCGGCCTTGTCGAATCGCGGCTGGTTCAGGGGATGCGCAAGAGTCTCCACCATGCGGCGGGCTGAGCCCGGCGGGAGCTGGGTGTCGCTGTCCAGCGTGATCACGAACCTGACGTTCCGCAGCGCAGCAGGGTTGCCCACGCGTACCAGGTCCGGGGATTCCTCCGGGCGTGAGCCCACGATGAGCCGGTTCAGCTCTTCCAGCTTTCCCCGCTTGCGCTCCCAGCCAATGAACTTCTGCTCGGAGTCGCTCCAGCCGCGCTCCCGATGGAAAAGCATGAACCTTGCGTCCCCGTGGCGCCGGTTCAAGTCCTCGATCCCCTGAATCGCAGCCGCGAGAAGGCCGGTGTCATCGTCATGATGCGCCTGCTCCGCGTCCCGATAGTCGGTGAAGAGACCGAAGAGAAGGTTGCCTTCCTTGTTGGCAAGGTAGCGCACTTCCAGCTTTTCCACTTCGGTCCTGATCGACGCCGCGCTGCCGAGCAGCACGGGAACAACGACCAGCGTTCGAAACTCCTCCGGGATTCCAGAGCGTTTGAAATCCATCTTGGGAAGGGCACGGGGCGGAAGGAGCCGGGTGACGAGGTAGTTGAGAAGCTCGAGGACGATCTGGCTGGCGGGAAGAACGAGAAGAAAAGCCGCCAGAAGACGCATTCCCGCCGCGATCCCGCGCAGGCCGGCCAGGGAGATCACGAGGGTGGACAGAATCGTGAGCACGCCGAAAGCCGACAGGTACAACGCCGTGGCATGGCGGTACGTCCAGTGCAGAAGGCGGTAGCGCCGTCGTTCTCTGCACTGCAGCTGCAGCACGAGCGCCCGCCTTCCCTCTCCGATCAGCCATGTGCCGACGTGACGGGGACGCTCGTCACCGTCGACGCCACCCGCCGCTTCCGCGGCCAGCGCGAGGGCCCGCTGCGCGACATCCTCTTCCGTCCGTCTCGACAGCCGGGACAATTCCTCCACTGTTCTCCGATAGCGATCCCGCGTTTCGAAATCCATCCCGGGATACACTTCCGAAGGGTCCGTGCGAAGGAGCCGCTCCACGCGGCTTGACACCTCGAAAATCTGCCGCCAATCCAGCAGCGCAAGCTGCCGAAGGCTCGTGAATGCGTTCCCGATGGAGATTTGGTCTCTCGCCTGCCGATTCTGCTCGCTCACGGTGATCTCGCGCAGCGGCCGGTGGTACGTGCGCTCCAGCCACGCGTGCACCAGGACGAGGACCGCCTCCTCGTCGTAGAGGTGATCGACAAGCTGACCCGCGAAATAGGGACTTGGACGAGGCTGCTCGGCGGCAAGCTCGGCGAGGATGGCGAAGAGCTGGTCAGGACCCCGCCGGGTAGCCCGGATCAGCCGGTTCGCCCAGAAGCCGGCGATCTCCCGCTCACGCAGCTCGGCTTCCGCGCGCACAGCGAGATTCCGGACACTCTCCAGGAGGGCTATCCGCAGCATCTGGGGCAGCGCCCAAAGCTCGCCCATCGTGAGAAGGCCGGCTGACTGGTATCCGTCGATGAACGTCGAGATGTTGTCCCTGTCCAGGGGCACCTCCAGGGCCGCCACGAGCTCGCCGGCGATTTCGTAGATGCGGGGCAGTCCGGCGAGGCCCCCATCTTTCAGGCTCGGGAGCTGCCGGCAGAATTGCGGAGGGAGGTTCACCTGGACGTCCCGCGCGTTGCTTTCCACGACGTATTCATTGTCGAGAATCCATTCCGCCGTCGGCGGAGTTCCCTGTTCCAGCCTGCCTGCCCGGGCGAGATCTGCGCATATCTCGTGAACCTGGAAGCGGGCGTCCTGCAGGCGCTCGAAAAGCCCGCCACCGCCTGAATGCCGTGGATCTACAACCTGACCGAGAGCAAGCCGCCCGGCGCGCTCCCTCAGGTTCGCCGGCAGAAATGGCGCATGCAGGCCCGGTGGTTCGCTCGTCGGCATGTCCGGTCGCGGATGAAGGATGAAGACAGCGGGCGGGATGTCTCCGCGTTCCCGCAGCAGGGACATCGCCGCATGCAACCTATGAACGGGCGCCCGGAGGATCAGGACCGTCTCATCCTGTACGAGCCATCGTGCGTGATCCTTGAGCAGTTTCCGCGAGATCCCGTGTCTCGAGAATTGAATCGATACCAGACCAGCGACAAGCCCGAGAAGACCTCCGGCCAGGCCCGCCGGCAGCGCCGGCCAGCCGCGGAGGAGAGCTGCACCCACGGAAACAGCTGCCACAATGACTGCCGCCAGGAGCGGCGCGAAAGCGCGGCGCGTCGAGAACGCGGCCCGCGCATGCGTATCCCCTCCCAGGTCCTTGTGCAGCAGCGCAATGCGCCGAAAGCCACGCCTCTGGAGAGTCTTGAGAGCGCTTCCCGCTTCTTCCGCCTTTACGAAATAGGCGGCAAGAACAGCGGTTCGCGATCGCCGGGTGAAGGCGAGATGAGGCCTGACGGGTTTCTTCAGCGTGCTGTGCCGCCCCTCGTGATCGGGGGAACGATCGGGCGCACGGGCACGGCGGTGAATCTGATCACACGACAGAGTACATGAAATCGCGGGCTTTGCACACGGCCCTGCGGCTTCTTCCGGCCCGGCCGTTGGGGGGTTGTCATTGTCATCTTTATCTGTTATATTACACATTAGACATGGAGTAATCTCCAAGGAAGAGAAACGGCATGGCAGGAAAACAGCGACCGGGGAGAGGATACGACAGGCTTTTCGCCGAGCTCGAGGGCATCCGCGACAGGTACCGGCTCGACGTGAAGCAATTCATCGGTTTCGTAAAGAGCCGGAGGCTTTTTATCGTGGACGGGCTCGCGCAGTATGCGAAATGGCTGGATGACGGGGGGAGCGGCAAGAGCTACTCCCCGGCCACGTTCAACCGGAAGATCTCGGCGGCGAAAAACCGCGTCCGGTACGCCTTCCGGCACAGCGACTATGCCGCGGACCTGCGCCGGAGGTATCAGCTTGAAGATGTCCTGAATTCGGTGCGGCTGAAGAAGATCGATCCTTTTCCTGTGCCGCCGGAAAAGCTCCTGAGCGTTGACGAAGCAAAACTGCTTGTGCGACGCACGAGAGACGGCACGATCCGGCTGATGGTCACGTTTCTTGTCGGTACGGGGGTGAGAGTGTCAGAGATGTTGGGAATACGACTCTCGGCTATCAAGGCCGGGAAGGGCAGGTTCGCGGAGGTAACGATCACGGGGAAAGCCTCGAAGGTGCGTACGATTCACGTCAAGAAGGAGTTCGTGCAGCGTATCAAGGAACACTTCCACAGCACGACCCGCCTGTTCGAGCATCAGGGGAAACCCTTCAATCGGATATCCGTCACCAATCGCATCAAGCACGAAGCCCTTCGGACGATCGGAAGGGAAGTGACCGCGCAGCAGCTTCGACACACGTGGGCGGCGATCCAGATTCAGCGCGGGAAAGAGATCCAGGCAGTGGCGGCCGTGCTGGGACACACGAACCCAGGCGTGACCTCGCGAATGTATGTGACCGCGAGGCTCACTCCGGAGGAAACATTTCTCGACCTTGAAGAAAAGCAGGCGGCACAGCCTGCACGGCAGGCTTCGGCGCCGGCTCGTCGTACAGGACATGCCGGGTGAAGTCGGTGACGGATGAGCAGCATGAAAAGGCTTTTCGCGTGCGCAGGGATTATTCTCGCCAGCTCTCTCTCGTTTGCAGAAGGCTCAACGGGGGGAGATTTTGCCCGGCTGGTCGGGGTCGGCAGCCCCGAGCAGGTGTCGGGCGCGATCAAGGCCGGAGGGGACGTGGCTGCGGGAGAACCTCGGCATACTGGGCTTTGAACAACGCGGGGTATTGAAGTGATGCGATTCGAGCCGAAAGACGAGTCCCGGCAAGAACGTGCAGCCGGCCGAGATGAGGGGGGTACCATGGAGAATCCATCGGATCGGCCCAAGGAGAATACGCGGGGAACCACGAACCCTGCGCTCGTCTACCTGAATGATCTGGCGAGGAAAGGACGCTTCGCAATTCGTGGATCTCTGGATTCAGTAGCTCAGCGGCTGGGCTATGTCGATGCAAGAACCGTTCCGTGGCATGAGATGAAGGCCGAACATGTCGCCGCCTTGCGGTCGTGGCTTTCCGGAACCTTCGAGCCGGCCGTCGCGGACCGCTGCCTCGCGGCACTGAAAGGGACGCTGAGGGTCGCCTGGCAGCTTGGACAGATTGGAGGAGGGACATACGCCAGGATTCTGAGCGTGAAGCCCATACGAAGATCCTCGGGCCCGCTGGGCAGGTCATTGTCAGCAGAGGATATCCAGACCCTCGTGGAGACGTGCGTTGATGGGACGTACAAGGGTCGGCGGGACCTGGCGGTCATTGCCCTGGGTTACTGCGGGGGCCTGAGGCGATCTGAGATCGCCGCGCTGGATGCCGATGACGTGAGGGCCGTCGCCGAGACCTTCATGGTACGGGTACAGGGGAAGGGAGGTCAGGAGCGACTCGTGTTCATTGCAAATGGCGGCGCCGATGCAATCCGCGACTACCTGGTGCAACGGGGTGAGATTCCCGGGGCGCTTTTTCAGGCAGTGAAAGCGGGTGCGCAGCATGGGCCGCGGAACCGCCTGACAGCAGACGGGCTCTTTCAGCTGTTCAGGGAACGCGCCCGGGAGGCGGGAATCGTGGATGTCACCCCGCACGATCTTCGTCGAACATTCGTCTCGGATACGCTTTCAGCCAGCCCTGATACCCTGACCATTTCGGCCCTCTCAGGCGCTCGTAATCCACCTCATGTCTCTTTCGAGAGGAAGGGCACGGCGGCAATTTCGAAGTTTCCCTACCGTTCACGCGAGGCATGACCGCAGGAGTCCGTCGATGATGCGGGGCAGGATATTCGGCACGGCTGAGCTTGAGCCCTCATGCTGAACCTCTCTCCCGCGGCACTGATCCAAGCCATCATCATCGTTATCATGAGCCTGACAGTCCACGAGTTCGCACACTCCCTGGTCACGATCCGGCTGGGGGACGACACTCCGAGGCGCCAGGGACGGCTCACGTTGAATCCCCTGGCACACATCGACCTGGTCGGCTTCATCCTGCTCGTCGTCGCAGGATTCGGCTGGGCCAAGCCGGTGCAGATCAACCCTGCCAACCTGCGAAAGCCCCGAAGGGATGAGATCCTGATCGCGATTGCAGGACCTCTTTCAAACCTGCTGTTCGCAATGATTTCCGTGATCGTCATCTGGGCCGTCGTGACGACACACGCGCTGGCGTCCCAGAGCTCCCTGCTGAGCTTCGGCAGTTTCATGGTGATGCTTGCTGAGATCAACGTGAGCCTTGCGATATTCAACATGATTCCCATCCCGCCTCTTGATGGCTCTCACCTGGTGACGCCTTTTCTTGGTAAGGTGAACGCGACGCTCGCCGCCAGCTACTTCCGCTATGGATCTTTCGCCCTTCTGGCCATCATCCTTGTCCAGAACATCGCGCGCGTGGAAATTCTCCCGATCAGCAAGGTCACCTACGCGATCGTGCTGTGGATGTTCAAGCTGGTGGGGATCAGCTGAACGCTCCACGCAGCCCGAGGGCTCCGCGTACCTGAGGACGTGGTGGTGGCGGGATTCGACGACATCGCGGCCGCCTCCTTCCTGAACCCCAGCGGAAGGAGGTGGTCAGGAAAAGCGGCGCTTGCAGGCTTCGAACTGGAGCATCGAGAGGCGGCGCCGCGGCGCCGTACGGTCATGCCTGACCGCACCTGATGGCAAAGGAGGTCGTACCTACGGAGTGAACCATTCTGCATATGCCCCGTCGCCACGAAACACTTTCATCAACGCCTCTTTCTCTTCGTTGGTTATCTTCCGGACGTCGATCTTGCTCATGAATCCGTTCGGATGCTCGCTTGCCCTCGTCATGGCGAAGATCAGGACAAAGTCAGCAACGACGATCGTCCCGCGCTCATAGGGCAACGGGACGACGAATGGGTATTCTGCCTTCGCCCCGATGAATCCTGCTTTTGTCTGCGTGCCGATCGAAGCTGTCATTGCGGATCCATCTCTGATCACGACGGTGAGATACTTCCCCAGGTTGTCTCCCAGCCTCGAAGAAGGGTAGTCACCGGAATAGTTCAAATAGAAGTCGCGGCCCAGCGGGAGGCCGTCTGGATTGATGATGTCCGTCTTGATGACGACGAGACTGTCCTGTGACGAGCTCTTGGCCGGAGCGGACGCGCAGCCGGCAATCAGCAATGCAGTAAGAAGAAGCTGGACGCACAGCAGACAACGGCTTTTCATTCTTTCCCCCCATCATTTGCTCTGCAGACTGAGCATGTATTTCCGCTGGGACTCATATCTCTCATTCTCCATCGCCGCCTGCCATTCCAGCACGGCGGTGCAGACGAGGAGCAACCCTCCCGACACGCTGAAAAACGTGTTTCGGTCAGAGACCCCGACACCGAGCAGCACGATTCCCACGACGCCGGCGCCGCCCCCGCTGCACCCCAGAAGCAAGCTCGCTGCGTCATGCCCGCGCTTCCTCTCCCAGGTCACATTCGAACTTCTGTCAGCGCGAACGGGGATGTCCAGGCGGTCAAATGGCTGCACCTGCTCCTCCCAGACATAGACAGCATGAACGCCTGGCAGGAGCACGAGCGTGTCAGTCCCCGGATTGGGAAAGGGTCTTCGGTCCACCCAGATCCTGGCCTTCGAATCCAATCCCCCGATTCTCAAGGACCCCGTTCGCTGGAAGGGCGCGAGATCCACGACAAGCGCCTCCTGCTGAACACGAACATGGACGACGACCTCGTCAAAGGCCTCATCCCCTTCCACCGTGAGGTTCCAGTCACCCGAGGGTAGTGCCACGTCGTCGCCTTTGCGGAAGATCGCGGTTCCGAGGGACGAGTCGAACCGCAGCACCGCACCGGAATCCGGCGGCATTCCGTCCAGTCCCACGGCGTAGGCGCGCCTGCCGGCGAAACTGAACCTCTGCGGGCTTTCCCCGCGCACCTCCATCGACACGTTCTCGTACCACTGCCCGCGCTGGCGCAGTTGTATGTTGTACGTATCTTCCGGCAGGGATGCAGTCAGGGGGGTCGTGCCCAGGTCTCTTCCGTCGGCCACCACTGTCGCGCCGCTCGGCTCTGACGTGAAGAGAACGGAGACTGCCTGAGGTGACAGGACATCACCAGCTCCGCTCGAGTCCGAAGCGGAGCTCGCCACGATGTCCGGCAGACGTTGATTCCAGAGCACGATGTCCATGAGCCCCTTCTTCCGTAAAAAGTCGACGACTTCCACGGAGTCAATAGCGTATGCGAGGCTGGTGCTCTTCTCATCCGATCCGGCGGTATTGACGCCGACGACGACCCCGGCGGGCGTCATCAGGGGGCCGCCGGAGCTTCCGTGACCCAGGGCAGCGGTGTGCTCGAGGCTCGGGTCCTTCTTTCGGAAGGCTGAAAGCGTCCCCTGCCTCATCATGACCGCGCGAGTTTCGTGCATGACGTCCGGCTCGAGGTTGAATGGACAGCCAAGGCTGAAGACCCTGGCGCCCACCAGGTTCGGTCCGATCAGGGGACTCGCCGCGAGTCTCAGGGGGCGGAAAGATCCGTCCGTGACTCTCACCACCGCAAGGTCCGGCTCGTTTTCAGCCGCAACAGCGACTTCGGTCACGACGCCCAGGTTTCGCGTTCCGAGCAGGGCCTGAAAGGTGAGGCGTGCCTTCAGAACCATCGCCTGGAAGTCTTTCTGCATTGCGACACGCTCGCTGGACGAAAAGGCCGCGGAAAAGTCCTTGTCAAGGATATTGTCCATCCACCAGATGACGCTGGCGCGGGCGCGCGGGAGGTTTTCCATCGTCACCACATGCCGGTTCGTCAGGATTGTCCCATCAACGTCCAGGAAGAACCCGGACCCCGAGGCAACGGACAACGGAACATCCAGGACTGACTTCCCGGCCAGTTTCTCATACCGCTTCCAGAGCTCCGGCCGGGCGCTGTCGGAAGAGCTGAGATTGATCGTATGCAGAAGATAGACGACCGAACCGGACGCCGCAGAGTAGAGGGCTGGGTCATTTTGCGCATGGACAAGCAGAGATGCGGCAAGAAACGTCGCCAGAAAGACCGCTTTCTTCATGGAAGCCGACTTTCACGGACACGAATTGCGTGCCCGCCCTCTTCTTCCGTGATTGTACCACGCCCTGCGGCGGACGCAAGAGGTCTCTCGATCACGGCAGCTCGAGAAAGGACTCCACGGTCCCGTCCTCGCGGCGCAGGCATCGCTCGGAGATCGCAGCAGGGATGACCTCTCCGTCCCTGCGCAGGAGGCGCTTGTCGAGAGAGTAGCCTGAACGTGATTCCGACGGGTGTGGCCTTGAAGACGCTGCGCAGCCGGGGTCGATGGCGCGCAGAGTCCGATCCACCGAGGCGTGGGTGGTCTCGAAACGGATGGCAGTCTCTGCCGCGGCCGCCCGCCGCACGGCCCGGCGCAGCTCAGAGACAAGGCACCTAGCCTGTTCCGCCGCTCCGGGACTCTGGTCAGTGGGGGAGTCTCGCTTCACCTCGCTTGTTTGAACATGGTATGCTTTTCCGCGGGCATCCTCAGAGCAGCCGAATCCGTTGCATCGGACTGTCGAAATCCTCGATACGGGCCAGGGAGGGAGGGACGGTGTGAAAGTGCAGTCTTTCGAAAACCGTGTCGTGGCGATTGCCAAGGCGCTGCGGAAGGTCTCACCGGCGGACATGTCATCGGGGATCCCCCGCACGGGGAAGGATGACCCGCTCGATCGCCTTGTCGAAGCGATCGACGACTTCCTGCGGCGTTCTCATGAAAGCGCGGGAGTCTTTCAAAGCGCGCAGGAGCTTCTCCGCAAGCCGCTTTCCGACGAGGGGCTCCAGCTGACCGAGGAGCTGATGGAGGCCCTGGACGAAAACATCCCCGATACGATCTATTTCAAGGATACGCAGAGTCGATTCATCCATCTCAGCAAGGCGCACCTGAGCGCGTTTCACCTGACGGACAAAAGGGACGTCATCGGGAAAACGGACTTCGACTTCTTCACGGAGGAGCACGCCCGGCAAGCTTTCGAGGACGAGCAGCGGATCATCCGCACGGGTGAGCCCATCATCAACAAGGAGGAGAAGGAGACCTGGGCCGACCGTCCGCCGACCTGGGTCCTGACGACGAAAATGCCGCTGCGTGACAGCCACGGGAAAATCGTCGGGACGTTCGGCATTTCCCGGGACATCACGGGGCGCAAGCGCGTGGAAGAGGCCCTGCGCAGGAGCGAGGAGCGCTACCACGTGCTCTTCAACTGCATCAACGACGCGGTGTTTGTCCACGGGCTCGGGTCGGACGGGGCGCCCGGCACGATCACGGAGGTGAACGACATAGCCTGCGAGAGGCTCGGCTATTCCCGCGACGATCTTCTTCGGATGACGCCGTACGACCTTTTCACGGCTGACAGCGCCCCCATCGTGACCGAGGTCATGGGACGCCTCACATCGACAAAGCACGCCGTCTGGGAATGCACGCAGGTCGGCCGGAGCGGGACCAGGATCCCCGTCGAGATGAGCAGCCACCTCTTCGACCTCTCCGGAGAGCCGACGGTCCTTTCGACGGCCCGGGACATCACCCGGCGCCGGCTGCTCGAGGAGACGCTGGAGAGGGAAAAGGCCCTGCTCGTGACGCTCATCGACAACCTGCCGGACTACGTATCCGTGAAAGACACGGAGAGCCGTGTCCTGATCACCAACGCGGCAAACGCCCGCGTCATGGGCGCCGCGCGGCCGCAGGATGTTGTCGGCAAAACGGATCACGATTTCTATCCCGCGGAGGAGGCGGCGCGCTACCTTGCTGACGAGCGCACCGTCATGGCCACGGGGACAGCCCTGATCAACAAGGAGGAGGAATCCACCGATCCGGAGCATTGCAGGCGCTGGACGCTGACGACGAAGGTGCCGCTGAGGGATGCGCAGGGACGCATCATTGGCATCGCGTGCACGGGACGCGACATCACCGAGCGCAAGCAGGCGGAAGAGCGGATTCATGATCTTGCGCGGTTCACGGATGAAAGCCCCAACCCGGTCATGCGCGTCTCCGTGGAGGGCTCGATCCTGTACGCCAACGAGTCCGCCCGGACGCTTCTGGCATCGTGGGCGGGCACACCGGGGACCAGCGTGCCCGCCGGCCTCATGCCGGAGCTTCTCCTGGCGTGGAAAGCGGATGAGAAACGGGAGACCGAAACGCGCGACGGGGAGAACGTCATCGAGCTCACGATCACACCGATTCGCAGCCGGGGCTATATCAACCTGTATGGAAGAGATATTACGGAAGAGAGGTCCCTGGCGGAAAAGTTCCTCCAGGTGCAGAAGATGGAGGCCGTGGGCCGGCTTGCCGGCGGCATTTCCCACGACTTCAACAACCTCCTGACCGTCATCGGCGGATACTGCGCCCTTGCACAGGAAGAGATGCCGGCGGGAAGCCCCGGCCGCACCCAGGTCGACGAAATAGCCCGGGCGACGAAACAGGCGGCCAACCTGACCGCGCGGCTCCTGGCGTTCAGCAGGAAGCAGGTCCTGATGCCGCGCGTCATCGACCTGAACAATCTGCTCAGGGCGGAGCAGGACATCATTGCGCGGCTTGCCGGTGAAGACATCCAGCTCAGGATGGTGCTCCAGCCGGACGCGGGGAACATCAGGGCGGATCCCGGGCAGATCGAGCAGGTGCTCATGAACCTCGTCGTCAATGCCCGCGACGCGATGTCCGGCGGCGGCCGGTTGACCATCGAGACGTCATGCCAGCTCTTCGACGAAGAGTACGCCTCCACGCTCCCCGGCGTGCGGCCGGGGTCCTACGTCCGGATCACCGTCACCGACACCGGGCACGGGATGGATCGCGATGTCCTGTCCCACGTCTTCGAGCCTTTTTTCACCACGAAAGAGCCTTCCAAGGGCACGGGGCTCGGCCTGTCCACTGTGTACGGCATTGTCAAGCAGAGCGACGGCGCCATCACGTGCGCGAGCGAGCCGGGCAAGGGAACGACATTCACCGTGTCCTTCCCGCGCTCGATGGAGCCGGCGGAGCCGGCCGCTGCTCCGCTCGCGGACGCCGGTGAGCTGCGCGGCACGGAGACGATCCTGCTCGTGGAAGACGATGACATGGTGCGCCGGCTGACCCGGACCATGCTTGAGAGCAGCGGGTACAGGGTCATCACGGCGCCGGGGGGAAAGGCGGCGCTGGCCCTCATGGGCTCCCACGGCGAAGTGGACCTCGTCGTGACCGACGTCGTCATGCCGCAGATGAACGGACGAGAGCTCGCTAAAAGGCTCTCCGTCGCCCGCCCGACGCTGAAGGTCCTCTACATCTCGGGGTACGCGGAGAGCGCGATGACGCCGCGAGGAACGCTCGATCCGGGCGTGGATTTTATCCA
>Ga0335070_10008248_pt1 | contig 12207 bp, 13 predicted proteins | sample Lox_Sample_13_FD_206722 | JGI IMG/M metagenome (GOLD analysis project Ga0335070, IMG submission 206722) | Soil microbial communities from Loxahatchee National Wildlife Refuge, Florida, United States - Lox_Sample_1.3 | ecosystem: Environmental > Terrestrial > Soil > Wetlands | place: USA...
GATCGGGCATGGGAACCGCCCTAGGGCGAGTAGGGTAAGTTCATGATTGAGTCTGGAGACCGAAACGTCAAGCCGGTGCGCTGAATCTGATACTAATCGGAATCGTGATGGAACCGGAAAGGGGAAAGCATGGGTGAGAAGCTGCAAAAGAGCGAGGCCGAGTGGCGCAAACAACTCTCGCCGAATCAATACTATGTGACCCGGCAGAAGGGGACCGAGCCGCCGTTTACCGGGGAATATGAGTCCACCGAAACGCCAGGCACTTACATGTGCGTGTGCTGCGGGCAGCCCCTGTTTCGGTCGGAGGCGAAGTTTCATTCGGGCTCCGGTTGGCCGAGTTTCACAGCTCCATTAACCGAGCAGGCAGTTGACGAAGCGTCGGATATTTCGCATGGAATGATTCGTACCGAAGTGAAATGTAGCCGATGCGACGCGCATCTAGGACACGTCTTTGAAGATGGCCCGGACCCCACCGGCCTGCGCTACTGCATCAATTCGATCTCGCTGCATTTGGAGAAGAGCAAGAAATAGCGCGGCGGAAAACGCATGCCGCGCCAGTTTGCAAGTTTGGGATGACGAAAAATCGATTGGGATTTGATTCAGACCGCAAAAGCGATAGCCGGGCTTTCGCACTCCAAAGAAGACCGAATTTACGCGGCAGGGCAGGAGTAGGCCACCATCTCCGCGACGGGGTCTACTTCGCGTTGCCAGGCGGCCAGCAGCAATACCTTGTGTCCGGTCGGGTAGCGGAAAATGTAGTAGACGTTGCCCAAGCCATCGATCTCAAAAAATCCGGGACGCCGCGGATCGGGTCGGCCGGTGACACCGGCGCCCAGCAGCAAGCGCAACTCCGCCATTTGTTCCGCCGAGTGGGAACGCAAATCTTCCAGAATGGGCGGTTGTTTGTTGATATTCGACATCGTTCTCTCTTTAAATCTCGCAAGCATCATAACCATTCCTCACACATAAAGACGTAAAAGTTCTCCAAATGTTTCATGACCCGCACGGGAGAATTTGCGTGGGTCGCATCGAAAATTCCGCGGGAACTGCGTGCGGTCGTCGCTGCGGCAGTCATCGCCGGGCGGCGGAGCCAGGGTATAGACAAGCGCAAATCTTTTCGATATGGTGCGGCCTACCTGCCGCTCCGCAGAGTCGAGTGGGGTCTGTGTCGAGTGCGCCGATGGCTGCTAAGTTGCTGGTAAGACTGATGTTCCTTGGCGGGTGGATGGGCCTATTCCCGCTTCTGGCGCAGGATTTGCCGTCTGCCCGGGAGCAACGGCCTCTGCTGATTTCGGCGAACGATCTCCTGCCACACACCAACGTTGCCGCTCTTCCGAGCGCCATCGACTTGCGTACAAGTTTGATGCCGGCTGCGGTGCCTGGTTACATTTCTCCGCAGCTCTCCGGCCTGCCGACCGGCTTTGCGAAAATTTCGTGGAGAACATCTCCCAACACCATTGACCGCATGGAAGCGGCGTTTTACTGCAATGATACGCCGTTTGTCGATCAAGTGCGCTTGCCGCTGGCGGCGTTTTGGAACGGGCGCGTGAAACTGATCGGCTTTGAGAGCGACGTGACCACGGCGAATTTCGTGTTGGGGCTTCCGGGCCAGGGTGCGCTGCACAGTCTGAGCGCGTTCGGCAATGCGTTCGTCGCCACGCACACACCGCCTTCGGATCAGCTCGCAGGAATCAACATGACCATCTCCTTGCGCCCCCGGGATGCGGACGCGTTCGATAACAGCGGCTGGCGCGGTATCGAGTACCTGGTGAAGGCGAGCCGCGGTTTTCTTCCGTTTTTGAGCGCGCGCTCCGATTCATTTTCTTTCCCGGCGCGCTGAAATCCAGAGTCTTCCCAAGAATGTTAGAATTGCGCGAAGTTTCGCTTGCGGGTGGAATCCATTCTTGCGATAGTTGGCAGTTACGAAACGTACAAAACAGAGGTTATCGTGGCAAAATCGTCAACAAATTCCAAAAGCCCCCGGAAAACCGTACGCGATGAAAAATCGGAATTCGGGAAGGACCGGCGCCGGAAGCATCACCATTATCTGGTGAGCGTGAACTACGCCGACGGGGAGACTTTCGGACGCGTGTATACCGACAAAGACAAAGCCACGCGCTTCGCGGAGCGCCAGCGGCGCTCGCCCATGGTGAAATCCGCGCGGGTAACGCAGGTTTCCTGATCGGCGATTTCCAATTTTGATTTCCTGGGCGAAGCCTTGTTGTTTCAGGGAGAAGCGTGCTATAAAAGTGATAGTCGGAGCGGCCTTAGTATAATGGTAGTACGGAACCTTGCCAAGGTTCAGGCGTGAGTTCGATTCTCATAGGCCGCTCCATTAAATCAATCACTTACCGAAGCCGACCGGCTGAGCGTGGGAACAAATGGGAACAACTTCCGTTCCCGTCGTCGGTTGGATCATCTCAACAACTTTCAAATGCGCAGCGCGCTTCGCTGGCGTCAAGGCTTGGGCGTATACATCGAGCGTGAGCCTGCTATTCGCGTGTCGCATCAGCTCCTGGACTGTCTTTACATCCTCACCACAGCCCTTTAGAAGCGTTGCAAACGTCCTACGAAAAGAGTGCCAGCCGATTTGTTTTGTGATGCCCAGGCGCTTCGTAGCGGGCTCCACGTAGCATCTCAGCAGCGTCTCTGGCCAGTAGGGTTGTTTGCCATGCATCTTCGGGCTTGCGAAGACCCAGTCTTCCGGTCGACGGTGCCACGTTAGCGTTTTCCAATAACGCAGAACGCCAACCAAGGCACCGTCCATCGGTACTGGTTTCTGCGACGTTTCCGTCTTCATTTCGCCAACATGTTGATGGACAACTGCGCGGCTCAGATTGATCACGCCGAAGTCGAAGTCTACGTCAGACCACTTCAACCCCAACGCTTCCGAGATTCGTAATCCTGTGCTAGCGGTCAGAAAGACCACAGCACGGGCGGGATATTGGAGTTCGGATAGGAGCTTCTTCAGTTCTTCGGCATTCAAAACGTCCGGCGTTTTCGTCCGCTTGGCACTTTGACGCACCAAGCTGATGGGGTTTCTCATCAGCCACTCGTGTCGGCAGGCATGCGTGAAGGCGGAATGCATGACGTTTCTGATCTTGGCCTTTGTTGCGTTCGCCAGTGAAAGCCCGCGAAGCCAGCTCTCAACCTCGACAGCTCGAATATCTGAGAGTCTGTATTCTCCCCATTGGGGAATCACCCAGATGTTCAATGTTGTCGTCGCGGTTCGCTGCGTCGAATGCGCTTTGCCCAGCAGTTCGTTATCACTGTAGTGCTTGACCAACTGCCTGACGGTCACTGGCACTGCGGGATTGCCCGCGGTTGCGTTCGTGCGGACTGGGTCAGCCGCTTTCAGCGCAGCTGATCTAGTTGGGTACTGATCGACGGTGCCCAGGATCGTCTTTCGATTGATCCTGCCCGCTGGCGTGTCTTCACGCCAGCGAAAGACCCAGACTGCAGGTCCGGCCCTCCGCTTCTCTCTAAACAAACTTCCTGATTGATACCGTTGACGAGTGAATCTCAAGGAATCTCCTCCTGTACGAGATCCACGCGGTCAGCGGGTTGGCAGTTTGAATTTAATCGAGAACGCAGCCAGGAGTCCAGTTCAGATGCACGAAAATACCAGTGGCCTCCAATTTGATAGCCAGGGATGTTGCGGTTTCGGGCGTAACGCTGCAGAGTTTTCACATGAATATTGCCAAGCAATCGAGCGGCTTCACAACTGCCAATGAGTGGCTCAAAGTCTCGCCGTAGCATTACGGACGAGAGGGGCCGTGATGCGGCAATAGGATGCGTAGGAGCGCTGGGGTCTTTCCCACCTGTGGCCGCGTGGGGTATCGCGGCATTTGGAACTGTATGGGTGGCGACTGGCGATTGATCGGGCACTGGCGGGGATGACGGCAACGCGGGAGTGTCGCCCCTGATGGAGTTTTTGTCAGCACCATTATTGATTGCCATAGGCGAGCCATGTCGTCGGTCGGACGCTGGGTTCTCACGGATGTCGAATTGGGAGCGACGGCGCATTCTTTGTTATTTCAATTCCAGTTGGAATGAGTCTCCCTTCTTGACAGGCTCGGCAGCTGTCTTTTGTTGGCCAGAGAGCCAGGACTGGAACTCTTTGTCCTTGTTGCAGACGAGCTTGAGGGCTTCCGTCACGACATAGGACGGAGAGCAATCGAGAAACTCAGCATATTTTATGAGCTTTTCTCTTGCATCGTCGTCGAGCCGTAACTGTACGACCGTGGTTTTGGGCTGTTTGGGGGGTGCTTTCAGAACTGCCATTGCGATTTTCTCCTTCCTGCATTTGGAATTATTGCGACTCCGCAATCTGGTTGCTTACAACTCTGTATGCACGCGGGCAAAACACGGTCACCGTTCTTCGGTGACAGGCCGGGAGCGACCCCACAGAGGTTTGGGCGGCTGAAGGCCGTCCAAACTGGGGTCGCTCCCGGCCATCTGAGTGTTTCGCCCGCGTGCATTCTTGCCGTTCTCCTTCTTTGCATCTTCTTACTCTTCCGGCGCTTCGCCCTGCTCGCTGGTGAACTTCGCTCTGAAAGCTGGGCTGAAAGTCGGTTGAAGCTCCTCCGTCACTGGAGCGATCCGTTTCTGCCGCTTTGGACTGCTTGAACTTGGCTCGAAAAGAGCCACTTGACCATCCACGAGTTCGCTTCGGAAGGACACGTCTCGTCTTGGTGCCAATCTGCGAAATTCGTTGGTGACGGCATTCACGGGAATCTGCCCAAGAAGCCACGGGCGGTAGAGCGCTTCGAGCCTGGGGTCCCGATACCGCTTTGTCGCTTCATTCAGATACTCCAATTTGTCGTCGTCGAGCTTTGCGTATTCCTTCTTCTCCCAGTGAAGTCGGTAGGTGAAGTAACGCAGGCCTTCCACGCCAGGGTCGGGGTTCGTGACGCGGGGAGCCAATACATGGAACAGTTCCCGAGCCGCCTCAAAGTGGTTGGGCCGCGTTGCGATGTAGACGAACTCAAACTGCGGCAATGCCGAAAATAGGTTTCCGTAAGCAAACAGATGCGTATCGAAACTCGCCAGGCTCAGCAGTCCGGCATCCACAAAACTGAAGGTGACCACAGAGGGTGAAGAGGATTCGGGCGAGAAAAACATCGGGAATTTATCGACAAAGTAGCGGTCCGTGGTTCTTTCCCGGATCGCTCCGGCATAGTGTTTCACGGGCAGCACGAATCTGGCGATACCCAGTTCTCTGCAAAAATAGGCGACTTTTGCGTCCTCCGTTTCAAGATACCGGTAATCGAGGTGGCCGAGAACAAAATCCAGAATCGCGAGCTTCGTGCGCATGTGCTCGACGGAATGCTCGCGCCGGTTGCGGAGATGCTCACGGCCAATGGCCCGATAGACCAGACGCGAAAACAAATGATAGACGCGGCCGTTTCTGAGGAGCATCCGAGCCGTTGCATGGCCTTTCCCCAGGACCTTCTGAGTGAACGCCATGCTCCTTTCGCCGGTAGTGGCACCAATAAACGTCAGGTACTGGCGGGCCGAGAAGTATCCCGAGTGTGTTGCCACCACATACAGGAACTTGGCCTCGTCCTGGGTGTAGCCAAGGCTGCGGAGGTTCTCGATGCTGGATTCTGGGAAGTTCATAAACTCAAAGGCTGAGAATCGCGGTCATAATCTCCCGCTCATCTCGCACGCGGCGGAGACCTGGCGCATCTTCAGAGCGGGCGTAAATCTGAAAACCCGCGCGCGCCTTTTCGGCGAGATGTTCGGCATGGTAGTGGTCCGTCGCCAGTTCCAGGTCTACGCGCGAGATTTCCATCTCTTGGTTGGCGTACTCGATTCGCAAGTCGGGGAAGGCGACCTTGCCATTCACGACGGGTAGGTGCAATTCGCGGGCGAACGAGACCTTGGACTGCTGGTTCTGACGATCATCCTGGGTCCGAGCCTTGCCCATTTTTCGATACAGTTTTTCCTTTAATTCGTAGTCGAGTTGAACGCGAAGGACCTTGCCGCCGTCGCGCTCGATCGCACTGGCAGCTTTTTGGTAGAGCCGGTAGAGACTGGCATCGTGATCGGCCTCCATCGGTTTCACGAGACCGGAATAGATCGTTTGGTCCTCCGGCACCAGGGCATGCTGTCGGAGAAACCGTTGTCCCTGTTTGGTGAGTGTAAGGATGCGCTCGGATTCTTTCTTGAGGGCACTCGTGCCACGTGTTTGCAGGAGGGCTTGTTGCACGAGATTGCGGAGCTCTCTATCCATTCGGGAGCGGTCGCTGGCGTAGCCTAGGTTGGCGAGATCTTCGACTGCTATCACGCGAAACCTGCCCACATCGGCGAGGGTGTGGACCTCCGATGGCCGGAGCGAATACGTTCTATCTCGATCGGTATACTCGGTCCGTTGACGGTCAGAGCGAAGCGAAGAATCGCGGTCCTCGGTAGAAGCAGGGCGAGCGATGGGAAGTTGCGAGTCAAAATGATCGGAGGCCGCTTCTTTCTCTCGGAGCCTTTGCAACTGTAGTCGGGTACTTGTGTAGGATGGGGAACTTCCGCCCTTGCCGGTGCCAATTTCCCTGCCGTGATCATGGGGGTCGGACTCCCGGAAATCGTCCATAAAGGAATCGAAATCAAACCCGCGAGACATGATCGCCTCCTCCCGAAGGAAATGGGCTACGCAAGAAAGCGAGGCGACCACTTCCCCCCGCTACAGATGGCTGCATAGAGAACAACGGGGACGGACACAAAAGGCCGACCGAAAGAAGCCGGAGGTACGACGCGATACTCATTGGAGTGAAGGGGGCTAGCTAGACGGCGGGATTCGTCGTTGCTGGTTGTTCGTTCTCCTGATAAAGAAAAACCTCTTCCACGGTCTTGCCAAAAGCTCGGGCGATCTTGAAAGCCAGCGGCAGACTCGGGTCGTACTTGCCGGTTTCAATGGCATTGATGGTGCCGCGCGCGACTCCCACATAGGCGGCAAGGTCGGCCTGCGACCATTCCTTCTCTGCCCGCAATACGCGTAGCCGGGTTTTCATCGATACCGCCATGAGTAAAGAATCAATCCGATGCTCCACAGAATGATCATGAGTGGGGGAATGCCCAGCCAGGAGATCGGATGAAAGCCAAAGCTTTGGAGGAAGCCGATAGCGGCAGAAAACATCAACGTTCCAGCGAAGGCGAATGTCAACGCACGATAGTTGATCAGCCGTTGGTGCTCGTCGTTTGAGCCCAAAAAACGCAGCAGGAGGAAGATGGCCGCGATCGCTCCCAGGACGGAAAGAACCAGTAAGGGCGAACGGAAAGTGGGAATTCTGGCTGAGAGGGCAACGGCAAAAACGGAGAGAACCGCTGCGGAATAGAGGGATAAGAGCGTGGTCTTGCGGCATTCTGCGAGATCATCTCGAAAGGGTTGGTGGAGCACACTGACCTCCCCGAAGGCATTCAATATGGTATGCTATAGCGATTTATATGTCAAGTAAAACATACTTTATGCGATGTGTAACGGACCATTCGGCGCTGCTCTTGCCCGCTGTGATTCCGGCAGGCCCTCCACCTCGGAATTTGCTGCATATGCTGCCGAATGATGTAGTCGTCTCCAGCCGTCCTCAGCCCATCGTTGAACGGCTCAAAGCGGTAGCAGAGCGGGAGAGCGATCTTGTCCATCAACCAAGGAAAAAGTAGACCGTGGTCAACGGAATGGGCGATGTAAGGGAACTTGCAAGAACGGCAGTCCCAACAAGATGGGCTAAGTCCAAGAACAAAACAAAAACCTCCGAAGTTCACGAACCAGCTGAAGCCTCTTGTACTAGCAAATACTTCAACTTGATCAGGGGATACAATGTGACAGGGCTCTCCCAATTTGATGGGGGTATTGACAAGGCATCTAGATTAAACTAATTTAACCTCATAAGTGTAACGCCACGTATTCCGTATTTAAACATCTTTGGGAGGTCCCCATGCCCACCCTGCCTCTCTCCGCCCGATTTCTTTGCGCACTCGCGGTTTTTCAACTATGCGCCTTCTTGTTTGCTCCCGGTTCTCGCGCGCAGCTTTCGCAGAACTCCGGGATAAATAGTAGCGATACATGGGTCACTGTGGATTTGACCGTGACCACAAGCGGGACGGTCACGCTTCCGCAGGCGGTGTACAATCCGGCTACTGGGACCTCGTCTAGTATTTTGAATTTGGCTCCACCAACTCAGACCTTTCATGTCGAAAGCGGGTACGACACGACCGGCGCTCTGATTATGAATTTGTGGCCCACTGGCACGCCCGTCAACCCCAGTTCGAGCGATGCACCTGCCATTGGCTTTATCCGTTTCGGTGGCGGCCAGATGACAGTCTTCGGGCAGGATGGAACACCGCTTTATCTCGTTCCGCCATCGGGCGTCTCGAACACCACTTGGCCGTCAGCCTTGTTCGGTACTAACCCGGGGCCGTCAGTAATTCAGCACCTGGTCGTTGCCAACGTGCCGACGTACGCGAGCGGAATCCATGCTGAATACACTTCAGACTCGCAACACTACTATGTGACGCCGCCTATGCCGAGCGGGATCACGGCCACTTGGACTTACGGTTCATCTGGGTCCTCTTGGCTGGCGCAAAGTTTTGTCATGACCGCTCCAACTTCAGGCGGCTCGACAACTCGGTCGATTCAATTTGCGAATATCCATTGGCACGACAACACAACTAACGATGCGGCACGAACTTCGAAAGGCTATACAGCGACCGCGCCAGCGACGGCGACAACAAGCACACCGGCCACTCTGTCGTCGTCCAGTTCGCCGAACGCATCGACTGGCGTCTACAACCTGGGCGGATCTCAAAATATAGTTTTCCAGCACGGATTATTGTCGGACGCAAATACTTGGAACCGCATGAGACCCTGGCTCAACCAGGACTTCCTGTTCGGCACGGAAATTGTCTTCAATATTGGCAAGACCGGTTCTCTAGTGAACAGCCTTTCGACTCAAGGGGGAATGCTGTTCAATGAAATCAATTCGGTTGGCGGAAGCAATTACATCCTCCTCGGTCATAGCCAGGGCGGACTAATCTCTCGCTACGCCGCACAGTCCTATCAACAAGCGAACCCCAAGCAAATTACGGTTGCAGGCGTGGTCACGTTGGACACCCCTCATCAAGGAGCCCCGCTCGCGCTCACACCAGCAATAGCGGCATCGAACGGGCTCCAAGCGCTGTCGACAAACCTCTACAACTCGACCGGATGCCTGACTGCATACGACAATCTCGTGTGTTTCTTTGCATCCCTCACCTACACGGGAGCGCCGTTTATCGCGGCGTATGGCGAACAACAGGGTGCCCCTGCCATCGCGGACTTGACGCCCGGCAGCCCCTTTCTCACTCAGCTGAACAGCTTTTCAGAAACCTTCAAACAGGCTGCTGTTGTCTCAAACACACCCATGCGTTTCAACGAAGCGCGGCTCCTTGACGACTTTATCTTCCAGCCCGCAGGGTGCTATCCGGAGACTTATTGCGGCGAACGGGCTATGGCCACGGTCGTCAACATTACTTACGATATTGTGGAAGCATATTTCATCTTTGCGCTCCTTGAAGAGATATTCGACCCGGAGGACGCTGATCTGTGGGCGGCGATTGCAGACTACTACTTCCAGATACTCTTCTTTATGGATGCGGTAGACGCCTTCTGGAACGTGATCGCGTCGGGTTTTTCATCCTCCGACGCCATCGTGCCCAGTTCCAGCCAAAACTACCCTTATTCGAGCGCTCTGCAATACCCGATCAACGGCGCGGACTCTCATACGGGAGCCACGAACAGTACCTACGCACACACCGCGCTCTACAACGCACTCAAGAACTTTCCCTTTAGTGTTCCCACCCAGGCCAGCTGCTCGTTTGCGGCATCGCCAGCGACGTACTCGATTTCCGGGAATGGCGGCGCGGGCAACTTCAGTCTAGCCACTGGAGCTGGATGCCAATGGTCCGCCGTGAGTCAATCTCCCTGGATCACTATCACCTCGGGTTCGAGCGGGACTTCAAGTGGGTCGATCAGCTTTACAGTCGGCGTGAATCCGCAATCCATTCCGCGCACAGGAACCATCACCGTCGGGAGTGGCGCAGCCAGCACTACGTTCACGGTCCAGCAAGCAGGCTTTTGCGGGTACAGCTTGTCCGTAAACGCCATCAGCATCCCCCCGGGTGGTGGAAGCGCGACGATTAATGTGTCAGCGGGAACCGGCTGTGCGTGGTCCGTCGTGACGAACGCAGTCTGGCTGACTGTATCTAACGGCAGTGGCACCGGCGCCGGTTCGTTCACGGTGTCTGCAGCAGCGAACACCGGCAGTACAGATCTTCTGGCAGTCATTACGGTGATGGGTCAAACCCTAACGGTGATTGAGGGCAACCCAGTCGGCACCTCCAGCTCTGGATCGATCACGATCAGTGGAAATCCCAACTTCAAAATTGTATGCACTTGCAATGGCTGCGACGACCCTTGCACCAAGGAGATCGTAGAGGCTGGCACCATCTGGGTAAACATCGGAGGGGACGTGTACTCAGTAGCTTACGGCGGTACCCTTAGACAGTCGTCTAGTCAGCTAGCGACAACTCTAGCGAGCACAATAAACACAGGGTCTCTGGTTTCCGCTACGGTGTCGGGTTCGACAATTACCTTGGTATCTGAAATCAAAGGAGCATTGACGAACTACAGCCTTGGAACCTGGTATTCTTACGATTATCAGGACTTTTCTTCACCGGCGTTTACCGCGACCCTGTCCGGGCCGACAATGACAGGTGGGACGGACTGAGCAGGAGGCGAATGGGCATCCGAAGGAGGACGGATCGGTTTGTCGATAGCGTCCTTGCAATAGGTCTCCTCGGGTTTTTGTTTGTGAGCGGATGCGCTGGCGGGTCCGGTGGAGGCGGAAATCCCCCACCTCCCCCCGAAGTAACAATCAAGAGCATTTCCGTCTACTACGCCAACAATAGCGCCCTTAGCCTGCCCTTTGCCATCGCCGGCCAGCCTGGTTTCCAGCTTCTTGTGAATGGTACAGGCTTTACAAATTCGGCGGTGGTGCAATGGAACGGCAATGCGCTGCCAACAATGTTTGGAGACAACACGGACTTGGCGGCAAGCGTTTCCGAATCGTTGATTGCCGCACCCGGAAAAGCCACCATCACCGTCAGCGATTCAGGCGCAGCATCGAATGCAGTCGCCCTGCCCATTGCTTCCCCGGCAGCCGCAACGGCGGGAGTGGTGGCAATGGTCACCGTTGCGCCGGATGGGACTCCTGCAAACGGAGATAGCCTCGTTGCACCATCCATCAGCGCGACCGGCCGCTACATTGCATTTCAATCCAATGCCACGAACTTGGCACCGGGCCCGGCGAGCGGCTTCCAAGAAATCTACGAGCGCGACACATGCGCCGGCGCGCCAATAGGATGCGCCCCGAGTACTATCCGCATCACGGTCACAGCCGACGGCTCGCCAGCCAATGCACACAGCCGAAGTTCCGCGATCAGTGCCGATGGCCGCTATGTGGCGTTCGACTCCCAAGCAACGAACCTACTGCCCGGAACGAGTATCTGCGCCAATAATTGTGTTTTCCTGCGTGATACGTGCATTGGAGCATCTAGCATTTGCAGCCCGACGACAGAACTCATTTCTCTTGCATCGAACGACACCCCCGCAGGGGGTGCTGATCCGTCGATAAGCCCAGATGGAAGGTTCGTAGCCTTTGATTCTCTCTCCCCCAACATTGTGAGCGGCGACAGTGGCGGCACAGGCGAGGCGTTCGTGCGGGATACCTGCGCAGGTGTTGTGAATTGCACGCCGCAGAACGTTTTCGTATCGGTACCAGCGACCGGAACTCAAGACAGTGCGACTAGCGGCCTTCCTGCGACGAGCGCGACGGGCCGCTATTTTGCCTTCCAATCCTGGGCGACGAATATTGTGTCAAACGAGACGAAAGTACCCGGCGATTTTTGGCGAGATACCTGTGTCGGCACCACTGCCTCTTGCACATCGACAACGGTTAGGGTGGACGTGGGCAACGACGGGACACAACCCAACAATAGTGTTTTCACCCCCATGCCACCAGCGATCACAGCCGATGGGCGTCTCGTTGCTTTTGGTTCCGGCGCGACAAACCTGGTTTCCACGAAAGTGCTGGGGCAGGGAGACGTCTACACCCGCGACACATGTGCCGGGGTGGCTTCGGGTTGCACTCCCAGCACCAGCCTTGTTTCCTTCGCCAA
>Ga0335070_10008249_pt1 | contig 12206 bp, 12 predicted proteins | sample Lox_Sample_13_FD_206722 | JGI IMG/M metagenome (GOLD analysis project Ga0335070, IMG submission 206722) | Soil microbial communities from Loxahatchee National Wildlife Refuge, Florida, United States - Lox_Sample_1.3 | ecosystem: Environmental > Terrestrial > Soil > Wetlands | place: USA...
TCTCACGGTGGTCGGGGACCGTGCCGGCCGCGTGGGGTACGGATTCGGCAAGGCCAACGACGTGTCCGACGCCATCCGCAAGAGCATCGAGAAGGCCAAGAGGAGCATGGTCCAGGTGCCGGTGAAGAAGGCGACGCTTCCCCACCAGGTCATCGGGAAGTTCAAGAGCGCCCAGGTGCTCCTGAAGCCCGCGGCGCCCGGCACGGGCGTCATTGCCGGCGGCCCGGTGCGGGCCGTCATGGAAGCGGCGGGGATCCACGATATCCTCTCCAAGTCCATCGGGTCCTCCAACGCCATCAACACGGTGAAGGCCGTCTTCCAGGGCCTCGGCTCTCTCATGGATCCCCGCCTCATCGCGGCGAACCGGGGCAAGAGCCTGAAGGACATGTGGGGGTAGGGATCATGGCAGGCAACACTCTGCGGATCAAGCTCGTTCGCAGCACCATCGGCTGCGTGCCGTCTCATCGCAGGACGGTGGCCGCCCTCGGGCTGCGCAAGCTGGGCGCCGTGGTGGAAAAGGCGGCGACGCCGGCCGTCCTCGGGATGGTCCGCTCCGTCTCCTATCTGCTCGACGTCGAGGAGATCAATTAACCATGGAAGGATTCACGTTTCGCGCGCCCAAAGGCCGCAAGAAGAACAAGAGGCTCGGCCGGGGAGTCGGGTCCGGGCACGGCAAGACGGCGGGCAAGGGCACGAAAGGCCAGAAGGCCCGCGCCGGCGGAGGGGTCAGGCTGGGCTTCGAGGGAGGCCAGATGCCCCTGTTCCGCAGGATTGCCCGGCGCGGATTCTCCAACTATCATTTCAAGCGGGTGTATCAGATCGTCAACGTCTCCGATCTCAACCGCTTTTCCGACGGCGAAACGGTGAATCCGGACACTCTCCGGGCCCGGGGGCTTGCGCGCAAGGCGAGCCTGCCGGTGAAGATCCTGGGGATGGGCGAGCTTGCCCGCAAGCTCGTCGTTGAGGGCGCGAAGGTCTCCAAGGCCGCGCGCGACAAGATCGAAAAGATGGGCGGGCGCATCGCGGACGGGAATGGGGGAGAGGCCCCGACGAAATAATGGCGAATCCGATTGTCGACATCTTCCGGGTCAAGGAGTTGAGGGACCGCATCCTCTTCACCATCGGCATCCTCGTGATCTACCGCCTGGGAACGATCCTTCCGGTCCCGGGCGTCAACATCGCGGCGCTCAAGATGTACTTCGCCGCGCAGGGCACGTCGGGGGCGATGGGGATCGAGGACTTCCTCGACTTCTTCGCGGGCGGGGCATTCAAGAACTTCTCCATCTTCATGCTGTCCATCATGCCCTACATCTCGATGTCGATCATCATGCAGCTGGTGACCATCGTGTTCCCGCGGCTGAAGAAGATCCAGGAGGAAGAGGGCGGTAAAAAGAAGATCAACCGCTGGACGCGCTACGGGACGGTGTTCGTCTGTATCGTCCAGTCCTACACGGTCACCGTGTACGCCAACCGCATCCCGGACGCCATCTCCATGCAGAGGCTGCCCTTCATCCTCCTCGCGATGCTGACCATAACCACGGGAACGATGTTCCTCATGTGGCTCGGTGACCAGATCACCCGGCGGGGCATCGGGAACGGGATCTCCATGATCATTTTCGCGGGGATCGTGGCCCGCATCCCGGGCGCGCTCTGGACGCTCGTGCTCGCCATCCAGCGCCGCGAGCTGAACCCCGTGTTCGTCATCATCGTGCTGGCGCTCTTCGTCGTGGTCGTGGCCCTGGTCATCATCGAGCAGCAGGGCCAGCGCAAGATCCCCGTGCACTACGCGAAGCGGGTCATCGGGCGCCGTATGTACGGGGCGCAGAACACGTATCTCCCGTTCAAGGTGAACCCTTCCGGGGTCATTCCGGTGATCTTCGCCTCCTCCGTGCTCGTGTTCCCCATCCAGATCGCGCAGAACCTCGGCGCGCGTGTGGAGTGGCTCTCCCGCTTCGCCGCGTGGCTGCACCCGCAGGGCCTGCCGTACGTGGTGGCGTACGCCATGCTCATCATCTTCTTTGCCTACTTCTACACGCAGGTCACGCTGAACCCGGTGGAGATCTCCAAGCACATCCGTGAGAACGGGGGGTCCATCCCGGGGATCCGCAGCGAAAAGATGGAGGAGTACCTCTCGCGGATCCTCTACAGGATCATCCTCCCCGGGTCGCTCTTCCTGGCGTTCATCGCCATCATCCCGACGCTGGTGCAGACCCTGTTCCGGTTTCCCAGCGCGGTGGCCTACCTCATGGGAGGCACCTCACTCCTCATTCTCGTCGGCGTGGACCTGGACACGATGTCCCAGATCGAGGGGTACCTGCGGATGCATCACCACGACGGGATCGTCAAGCGGGGCAAGATACGTTCCCGCAACCTGTAACGGAGGCCGTGACATGAAAGTGCGCGTCAGCGTGAAGCCGATCTGCGACAAGTGCAGGGTGATCAGGCGCCGGGGCGTCGTTCGCATCATCTGCTCGAACCCCAAGCACAAGCAGCGCCAGCGGTAGACAAAGGAGAGCATGGATGGCACGTATTGCCGGTGTCGATCTTCCCAACAAGCACGTGGACGTCGCCCTGACCTACATCTACGGGATCGGGGTCACCTCCGCGCGGAAGATCTGCGGGGCCACGGGTGTGGATCCCATGAAGCGCACGAACGATCTCTCCGCCGACGAGGTGAACAAGCTTCGGACGGTCATCGAGAGCGACTACAAGGTTGAAGGGCGCCTGCGCACCGAGGTCTCCCTGAACATCAAGAGGCTCATGGACATCGGCTGCTACCGCGGCATCCGCCACCGCCGCGGTCTCCCCGTGAGGGGGCAGCGGACCAAGACGAACGCCCGCACGCGTAAAGGCAAGCGGAAGACCGTGGCCGGGAAGAGGAAGAAATAACCCATGGCGAAAGCAAAGGGCAAAAAGGAAAAGAAGAAGAACATAGCCGAAGGGAGGGCCTACATCCAGGCCACCTTCAACAACACCATCGTGACCATCACGGACCTCATGGGAAACACCATCTCCTGGGCGTCCGCGGGAGCGCTGGGGTTCAAAGGCGCCAAGAAATCGACACCCTTCGCCGCGCAGACCACCGCGGAATCCGCGGGAAGCAAGGCGATGGAGCAGGGACTGCGGGAGCTGGTCGTGCTCGTGCGCGGCCCCGGCGTCGGCTCCGAGGCCGCCATCCGCGCGTTCGGGGTCCTGGGGATCAGGGTGCGTTCAATCAAGGACATCACCCCCATCCCCCACAACGGATGCCGGCCCCCGAAGAAGCGGCGCGTATAAAAGGGAGGAGGAATCGTGGGAAGGAACATCGGCCCCCAGTGCAGGCTCTGCAGGGCCCAGGGGTATAAGCTCTATCTGAAGGGGGACCGCTGCAAGGGCCCCAAGTGCCCCGTGACCAGAAAGAAGGGGGCCCCCGGCAAGGGCCCGCGAAGCCGCACGAAGAAGATCTCGGACTACGGCGTGCAGCTGCGGGAGAAGCAGAAGCTCAAGAGAATGTACGGGATGCTCGAGGGGCAGTTCCATCTCTTCTTCGGCAAGGCTGTCCGCCGCAAGGGGGTCACCGGAGAGAACCTCATCCAGATGCTCGAGAGGCGCCTGGACAACGTCGTGTACCGCATGCACCTGGCCCCGTCGCGCAAGTCCGCCCGGCAGCTCGTGCTCCACGGACATATCGCCGTGAACGGACGGCGGGCCTCCATCCCCTCCCAACTCGTGAAGGAGAACGACGAGGTGGCCGTGCGGGAACCCAGCACGAAGCTCACCGCGATCAAGGAGAGCCTCAAGGAGTACTCCCGGGCCGGGATCGTACCCTGGCTTGAAATCGACCCGGATCGGATGGTCGGCAAGGTCCGTGCCATTCCCCGGCGCAGCGAGATCAGTGACCTCGCGGATATCAGAGAGCAGCTGATCGTCGAGCTGTATTCGAAGTGAGGTTTTTTCGATGGTAAGAAAGAACCTTCTGAAGGGATTCAAGAAACCGAAGGGCATCACCTTCGAGCACAGCGAGGTGGAGGCCAACTACGGCCGGTTCGTCGCCTACCCGTTCGAGCGCGGCTACGGCGTCACCATCGGCAATACCCTGCGCCGCATCCTCCTGTCCTCCATCCAGGGATACGCCGTCTCCGCCGTGAAGATCACGACGTACAAGGATGACGGCACCCCGCACACCATTGCGAGTGAGTACGAGCCCATCCCCCAGATGGTGGAGGATACGCCGGACTTCATCAACAACCTCAAGCAGGTCCAGGTGAGGCTCGGCGGTGACCTGGAGGAGAAGACGATCATCGTGGAGGCGAAGGGCTCGAAGACGCTCACCGCGAGCGACCTCGCCGTGGACAACGACGTGGAGATCTTCAACGAGAAGCTCCCCATCGCCACGCTCATGGACAAGGCCAACCTGGAGTTCGAGATCCAGATCAACCTCGGGCGCGGGTACGTGCCCGCGGAGAGAAACGAGAAGTACATCGAGGTCATTGGGACCATTCCCATCGACTCGATCTTCTCCCCCATCCAGAAGGTGAAGTACAGCGTGGAGAACACGCGGGTGGGGCAGCGGACGGACTATGACAAGCTCATCCTCGAGATCTGGACGGACGGGACCATCACCCCGGACGATGCCCTCGCGGAGGCGGCGAAGATCGCCAAGGACCACTTCACCATCTTCATCAACTTCGACGAGTCGGAGGCCGGGGGAGATGAGGACGTGGATGAGGACGAGGAGCGCATCCGCGCGCTCCTGGACACGCCGGTGGAGGAGCTGGAGCTCTCCGTGCGCTCCAGCAACTGCCTGCGCAACGCGAACATCCGCACGATCGGAGATCTCACGAAGAAGACGGAAGAAGAGATCACCAAGACGCGGAACTTCGGGAAGAAGAGCCTCCAGGAGATCCGGGACAAGCTCCAGGCCCGCGGCCTGGACCTGGGGATGAAGGACTACTCGGCGCTGAAGAAGCAGCTGAAGAAGCAGCTGGCAGGAGAGGTTCCGGCGGCCGTACCGGGTGTCGGGGCGGTGGCCCTTGGAGAGGAAAATGAATCATCGCAGTAGCTACAACCGGCTGGGCCGCACCTCGGCCCACCGCAAGGCGCTCCTGAAGGCGCAGGCCAAGGCCCTGTTCCGTTACGAGCGGATCCGCACCACCATGCCGAAGGCCAAGGAGGCGCGCCGCCTCGCGGAGAAGCTCATCACGAGGGCCAAGGTGGACTCCGTGCACAACCGCCGGATGGCCGCCCGTTCGATCAATGACGGCATGATCCTGAACAAGCTTTTCGTCGACATCGCGCCGCGCTATAATCAGAGGCCGGGCGGGTACACGAGGATCCTGAAGATGGGCCGCCGTTTCGGGGACGCCTCCGAGATGGTGATCCTGGAGCTCGTGGACCGCAAGGAGCGGGAGCGGAAACGCAAGAAGAAGGAAGCCTCCGAAGCGGCGAAGAAGGAAGGTTAGCTCAGTCGACGCCGCAGGGCCTCCCCGAAAATCGTGCTCACGGGGCATCACCCCGTGAGCCGATAGAGAAGGAAGAGGGAAACCGTTTCTCATGCGGCAGGGTCTCAAAGTAGCGATCAGTCTGCTCGTTTCCGTTCTCCTGTTCGCGGGATTCGCCGTCCTCGCATTCTCGGGTCTCTTCAACGTCCTCCAGGCCAGCTTCTTCCTCCCCCGTGTCCAGCAGGGCTACGTCACCCAGGTCGGGATCCTCGGCGGACGGATCGAGAAGTTCCACTCCGCCAATCTCGAGCGGTTCGCCGCGGTGGCCAAGAAGGACTTCGCCGTAGCTTCCTTCGAGCCCACCCTGACCCCGGCGGTCATGCGCCAGTGGGCGGATGCCCTGGGCACCCTTCACGTGGCGGGAGTGCGCGTCATCACCGCCGACGGCCAGAAGATCGTTTTCAGCTCGATTGCCGCGGACGCGAAGAACCTGACTCCCGAAAAGTTCGCCTACCGCAACTACACGGAGGTGGAGCCTTCCGTCCCGGTGTCCACGGTGCTCCTGGGCCCGGGAGACGATCCGCGGCTGTTCATTGACGGCGACCAGGGGAGACTGATCTACAGCGCTCCCGTGTATCAGCCCACCGGGGCCGGCAACGCCCAGCAGTACCGCGGAACGGCGGTTTTCTACCTGGGCGCCCTCGACCTCCTGGCAGACCTCCAGCTCATGCCGCAGATCGCCGTTACCAGTGTCTCTCTCATCAAGAGCGACGGCGTCCTCCTGAACTTCAGCGCCGGCGACATGAATGCCGTGTCGTCCGCCCTGGTGCAGATGTGGCGGGACCATCCCGACGTTCCGTCCTTCAGCAGCCCTTTGACCCTTTCGGGAGAGGGAGGAAAGCCTCAGGCGTTCCTGGCGTTCGCCGTCCGGCTGCATCCGGGAGGCGTGGCGAGCCTCCTCGTTTCCAGCTCCGTTTTCGAGATGACGGACCTGATGAAGGGACTTCTGCTTGCCACCTTCTTCCTCACCGTCTTCCTCATCGTCTACCTCCTTATCAACCTCCGCTCCGATCCGCTGGACGTCCTTCGGCAGAGAGTGAAGCGCTTCCAGATCCAGCTCATGACGGAGCTGATCGAAGGGCCGGGCGGAGCGGACTGGAGCAGGTGGTCGCGGGAGCTTGAGTCCCGCCGTGAAGAGATCACGTGGCAGATCCAGCGGGGGATCGGGAGGGTGTCCCGCAAGCAGAAGCCTGTCATCGACGAGTACATGGCCAAGAGCTGGAACGAGATCATCGACCTCATCTCGCGCCGCTCCCAGGCGCCCCAGGCGCCTGCCATCGGGGCGCTGGACATCTCCCGGCTGGAGTCCCTGATCAAGACGGCGCTTCAGAACGCCAGCATCGCCGGGCCGGCGCAGAAGCCGGCGGCGCGCGCCTTGAAGGCAGAGGCTGCGCCCATTGCCGCCACGGAGGCTCCCGCGGAGGCGGAAGCTGTCGAGGAAGTCGGAGAAGCGGAGGGCGTAGAAGAAGCCGAGCCGGTGGAAGAAGCCCCTGCCGCCGAAGCCGAGGAGCTTGAAGAAGCGGAAGCTGTTGAAGAGGCTGAGGGCGTCGAGGAAGCCGAAGCGGTAGAGGAAGCTGAGGCCGTCGAAGAAGCGCCGGCTGAGGAGGCCGAGGCCGTCGACGAGGCTCCTGTCGAAGAAGCGGAAGCTGTTGAAGAGGCTGAAGGCGTCGAGGAAGCTGAGGGCATCGAGGAAGCTGAAGCGGTAGAGGAAGCCGAGGCTGCCGAAGAGGCACCAGTCCCGGAGGCAGAAGAGGCGGAAGCCGAAGAAGCGGAGGCTGTCGAAGAAGCGCCAGCCGCCGAAGCCGAAGAAGCGGAGGCTGTTGAAGAGGCCGAGGCTGTTGAGGCTCTCGCGGTGTCTGACGAAACCGCTGCCGCCCCGAGGGAAGCAGCCGCGGAGCCGCTTTCAGCGGAATTTGTTGAAGAAGTCGAGCTCGTGGATGAGTCCCAGATCGTTGAGGCGCCTGCCCTCGACGAGGCCGGCACGCTGGAGGTTCCCTCCGAGGTGACCGACGCAGCCGCGGCAGCGCAGGAGGCAGATCTCGAAGAGGTCTCTCTGGAAGAGGCGGGTTTCGCCGAAGCGCCCGGCGCTCCGGGGCCCGCGCAGCCCGCCCCGGCGGAGGAGATCGGAGAGCTCGAGTCCGTGGGGGAAGACGAGCTCGCGGAGCAGGCCCCGCCTCTCACGGCAGTGACCCCGTTCCCCGAGGCGCGGTCAGGCATCCGCCAGGCCCCCGAGCCGGCCGCCATTATTCGCGACCTGCAATCTTACGACACCCGGATCGATTCTCCCGAGGAGTCCCTGGAAGAGCTCGAGTCGCTCCAGGAGATCCAGCCCCTGCCGCCGCTCCCGTACGAGGAGGGCCTGGAGCTCCTTCCTCCGGCGGATGAGGAGGAGATGGAAGAGAGGGTCCTGGACGAGCGCGGCGTGCTGCTCACGTTCGGCACGGACGACGCCCCTCCCGGCTATTTCGAAGGCAGGGAAAGTCCCGCCGGGGCGGCTGAAGAAGAGGCGGAAGCGATCGCCACGGCGGTCAAGCCCCCTGCTTCCAGCGTTGCCCGGGAAGAGACCGTCGCCGAGGCGGAGGTGGAAGAGCTGGAAGCGCTCGAAGAGATCCCCGAGGGCGGCACGGAACCCGGGTACGACGTGGAGGACGCGGAGGACGAGATCCCGGGCCTGATCGCCGGGGGAACCATCAAGGCGTGGTCCATCCCCGAGCTCCAGAAAATCGTTGACGAGTCCAAGTCCGCCATCGTCATGGAGGACGGCGTCTTCAGGATCAAGGACGAGCTGTACGCCAGCCCGGCGCAGCCGCCGCGCGACGTGTCGGCCGCCCGGAGCGCCGCGCGCCAGGGCGGCCTTCTGGAGATTGCGCGGGAGGTCGTGAAGAACGCGGCTGAGGACGCGCGCGAACCCCGGGATGAGGACCTGTTCGCCGGAATCGGGGACCTGATCCGGGAAGAGCAGACGATCGATCTTTCCGAAGAGGTTGGAGACAGGCAGGACGAGGAGCGGGAGGAGGTCCTTTCCGCAGACCGTGAGAAGACCGCCTCCATGCACCTCAAGAGAAACGGCATCGACTATGACGAGTTCCTGTCTCTCTATCCACGTTCGTTCACGCACTCGTCGCAGATGAAGTCCCTTGTCGAGGTATCCCGCCGAGTGTCGGCGGTCAGCGCCTGCCTGCTTCTGAAAAAGCCGGAGGGCTTCCTTGTCGACCTGACCGTCGGTCTCAGCGAAAAGAGCGGTCATGCCCTGCGCTTCCTGGTCGACGGGCGGATGTTCAAGCTCCTCCTGTCCCAGCGGAAGGCAGTAGCGGTCAATCGGAACCCGGCGGAGATCCAGTACTGGAGGGCCTTGTTCGACTTCGAGGACCTGCGGTACATGAAGCGGATCGTCATGCTGCCGGTGACATTCCGAAACCAGGATGCCTACGCTCTTCTGGCATTTGCCTCTGACAGCGATATCGTGATTTCAACAATCCTGAAAAGACTCATCGTTCTCTAGCCTTTTACATCAATATGATACGAAACTCTTCGTGATATCCCAGATCAACGCCAAAAGGCTTCCCTTGACAAACCGGCTCATGTGATTTAAGCTGTCTTTTACATAGCACGCGAGTGGAGGAAGATATGAGCACTCTGGCGTACTTCATTCTTCCTCTCGCCGGTTTATTTCTAGGTTGGCTAATTCGATGGCTTTACGCACGTTTTCAGCTTTCATCGGCAGAGCAAAGGGCGACGAGAATCGTCACGGAGGCCTTAAGAGAAGCGGAAGCAAAGAAGAAAGAGGCGATACTTGAGAGCAAGGACCAGCTGTTGCGGGAGCGGAACACGCTGGAAAAAGAGTCGCGGGAGCGCCGAATCGAGCTCCAGCGCACCGAAAGACGCCTCCTTCAGAAGGAAGAAAACCTAGAAAAGCGCATTGAGTCTCTTGAAAAACAAGAGAGGGCAATCAGCAACCGGGAGAGGGGAGCCGCGGAACAGGAAGCGGCACTGCAGCAGGAAAGCGAGCGGATAGCCGCAGAGCTGGAAAGAATCTCGGGCCTTACCAGGGCGGAGGCCAAGAAGCTGCTTATACAGAGCCTCGAGAACGAGGCCCGACACGACGCCCAGGTCACGATCAACGTCATCGAGCAGGAGGCGAAGCTCAGCGCGGACCGCAAGGCGCGCGACATCCTCGTTACGACGATCCAGCGTCTTGCCACGGACGTCGCCTCGGAGGTCACCGTCACCACGGTGAGCCTGCCGAATGACGAGATGAAAGGCCGCATCATCGGCCGCGAGGGCCGCAACATCCGCACGCTGGAGACACTGACCGGCGTGGACATCATCATCGACGACACGCCCGAGGCGGTCGTCATCTCCTGCTTCGATCCCATCCGCCGGGAGATCGCCAAGACGGCGCTGAGCCGCCTCATCTCCGACGGGCGCATCCACCCCGCGCGGATCGAGGAGATCGTCCAGAAGGTCGGCAAGGAGATCGCCCAGACCATTTACGAGGAAGGCGAGCGGGTGCTCTTCGAGGTGGGAATCCACACGATGAGCCCCGAGGCCATCCGGACCCTTGGCCGTCTCCATTACCGCACGAGCTACGGGCAGAACGTCCTCGCCCATTCGAAGGAGGTGGCGCTCATCGCCGGCATGCTCGCCGCGGAGATCGGGGCGAACGTGGACCTGGCCAAGCGGGCGGCCCTCCTCCACGACATCGGGAAAGGCGTAGAAACGGACGGGGACGGCAACCACATCGAGGTGGGCATGGAGCTCGCGCGCAAGCTCGGTGAGGACGCGCGGGTCATCAACGCCATCGGCGCGCACCACGGAGACGTGGAGCCCGAGAGCGTGGAGGCGGTCGTCGTGCAGATCGCGGACGCCATCTCCGCCTCCCGGCCCGGCGCGCGCAAGGAGACCCTGGACAACTATCTCAAGCGCCTGGAGAACCTCGAGGCCATCGCGGAGGACTTCGAAGGGGTCGACAAGGCCTACGCCATCCAGGCGGGCCGCGAGCTTCGCATCCTCGTCAACAATGAGAAGATCAGTGACGAGCAGGCCAAGGAGCTCGCCAAGGGCATCGCCAAGCGGATCGAGACGGAGCTGAAGTATCCGGGCAGGATCAAGGTCACGATCATCCGGGAGATGCGCGTCGTGGAGTACGCCCGTTGAGGGCGGGCTGAGGGCGCGTGTCCGAAAACCTGAGGGTCCTCGTCCTGGGAGACATCGTCGGTCAGCCGGGATGCAGGGCCCTCTTTGTCGGCCTGCCGGATCTCGCGCGGCGTTTCCACGCGGACCTCGTCATTGCCAACGGGGAGAACGCCGCGGACGGCTTCGGCCTGACTCCCGAGATTGCCGAGCGGATGTTCAAATCCGGTGTCCACGTCATCACTTCCGGCAACCACATCTGGCAGAAGCATGAAATCTACCCAATGCTCAAGACGAGCGACACGCTCCTGCGGCCGGAAAACTACCCCGTGATCTCCGGGCCCGACGCCATCCCCGGCAAGGGCCACTGCATCGTCACCGCGCGGGACATTCCGGTGCTCGTGGTGAACCTCGAGGGCAGGGTGAACCTCTCCCCCCTGCGGGACCCTATCCAGGTGGGCAAGTCGATCCTGAAGCAGTACCGGGGGCGGGCGCGGGTGTCCATCGTGGACTTCCACGCCGAGGCCGTGGAGGAAAAGGAGGCCCTCGGGCTGTCCTTCGATGGGGAGGCCACCGCGGTGATCGGCACACACACGCACGTGCAGACCGCGGATGAGAGGATCCTTCCCGGCGGAACCGCCTACATCACCGACATCGGGATGACGGGGCCCACGGACAGCGTCATCGGCATGCGCCGTGAAACCGCGCTGAGCCGCAGCCTCACGCAGATGCCCCTGAAAATGGAAGTGCAGAACTCCGCGGCGGAGATCTGGGGAGTGTTCATCGAGTGCGACCCGTCCAGCGGCAAAGCGGTGCGCATCGAAAGGATCCGCCAGCTCTCCGCGGTATGAAGCCGCGGCGGGTCCCCCTCATCGATCTGCTCAAGTCAGCGTACCCCGGGCGTCCGGAAAAGGAGCTCTTCGCGCAGGTGCTTCGGGGCGACATCATCGTGAACGGTGAGCGCGTCATGAAGCCCGGCCTCCGTGTGGCTGCGGATGCCCTCGTCAGCTCGCGCGTCCCGCCCGCGTTCGTCTCGCGCGGCGGAGAGAAGCTCGCCCACGCCATCGATGCCTGGGGAGTTTCCTGCGCCGGCTCGGTGTGGATCGACGCCGGTTGCTCCACGGGCGGCTTTACCGACTGTCTCCTTCAGCGCGGCGCATCCCTCGTGTACGCGGTGGACGTCGGGGTGAACCAGCTCGACGTCCGCCTGCGCGGGGACGCGCGAGTGAAGCCCATGGAGGGGACGAACGTGATGGACCTGCGGCCGGACAGCTTCGATCCGGGTCCGCGGTGTGTAGCCGCGGACCTCTCCTTCCGATCCCTGCGCCGAGCCGCCGCCCATCTGCTCAGCCTTGTATCCGAGTCCTGGGGGATCTTCCTCGTCAAGCCGCAATTCGAATGGAAGTCCCCGCCCCCGGATTTCACCGGCGTGGTCAGGGAGCCTGACGCGGTAGTCGGCATCGTGAACGAGCTGATCGACGCGCTTGCCGCCGAGGGGGTCGGAGTGGAGAAGGCGCTCCTGTCGCCGATCCGCGGACGCAGGGGGAACCGCGAGCTCCTGTTCCTGCTTCGGTCGGGGCCGCCTCTGCTTGG
>Ga0335070_10008250_pt1 | contig 12206 bp, 10 predicted proteins | sample Lox_Sample_13_FD_206722 | JGI IMG/M metagenome (GOLD analysis project Ga0335070, IMG submission 206722) | Soil microbial communities from Loxahatchee National Wildlife Refuge, Florida, United States - Lox_Sample_1.3 | ecosystem: Environmental > Terrestrial > Soil > Wetlands | place: USA...
GAACCCTCATCGCAGACTTCGCTCCTGTCGGCAGCGCGTCCCGGCGTGCGCAGGTGGCTATTTCGTGAAGTCGCCGCAATCTATCGAAGATCGACGGCGAACGTCCTGCTTCCGGATGACGCAAGTGGGGTTAGGCAAACGCGAATTCAACGCGCGGTGCCGCCGAATCCGTCGCACGCTAACGATTGGAGAGGCTAGCCTCCGAAGCGCGATTCCGGGAGGCCTTTGACGCCGGGCTCGAAGGCGAAGATGCCGCCGGCCTGCGGCTGCTGGCGCAGCTCGTCGGGCGTCAGCTGGTACGACGCGGACGTGACATAAACGACATCGAGACCGGGTCCGCCGAACATCGGGCAGGTCGGCTTCTGCACGGGGAGCTTCACGGTGCTGACGACAAGCCCCTTAGGGTCGTAGCGGGTGACACGCCAGCCACCCCACTGCGCCACCCAGACGCCGCCCTCGGCATCGACGGTGGCGCCATCGGGATCGCCTTCGGCCGCGGGAATCTCGACGAAGACGCGACGGTTGGCGATCTCGCCGGTGGGAGGGTCGAAGTCCCAGGCCCAGACGGTGTGGGCGCAGCTGTCGCCGTAGTACATGGTGCGCCCATCGGGGCTCCAGCACAGCGAATTCGAGCAGATGATGCCGTCGACCATGCGGCGACAGGAGAGATCGGTGCCCAGGCGGTACAGTCCGCCCGTCGGCGCCCCTTCCTGATCGTGCATGCTACCGGCCCAGAAGCGCCCCTGGCGATCGGGCTTGCCGTCGTTGAAGCGGTTGTCCGGCAGATGGCTCTCGGGCTCGACGATCGGCGTGACGCGGCCATCGGCGGAATCGAAGAAATGAAAGCCCTGGTGCATGGCTACGACGAAGCCGCCGTTGGCGCGCACGGCAAGCGAGCCGACGTCCGCCGGTGTCGACCACTTCTCGTCGCGGCGCGTCGCCGGATCGAAGCGATGAATCTCGCGGCGCTTGATGTCGACCCAGTAGAGGACGCCGCCGGCGGGGTCCCACAGTGGACCTTCGCCGAGCGCGGCCTTGGCGTCGAGGATGCAGGCGACCTCGGTCATGTCCGCCTAAGTCGTCTGCTCCTCTGCCGGCGGTTTCATGGCGCCGGTCATGATGGCGACGGCATCCGACATCGAATGCTGGGACGGCCGGATCAGCGCGATGCGCCGCCCGAGCCGATGGATGTGGATGCGATCGGACACTTCGAAAACGTGCGGCATATTGTGGCTGATGAGGATGATCGGCAGCCCACGTTTCTTGAGGCCGAGCATGAGCTCGAGCACCCGGCGCGATTCCTTCACGCCGAGGGCCGCCGTCGGCTCGTCCATGATGACGACACGGCTGCCGAAGGCGGCGGCGCGCGCGACCGCGACGCCCTGGCGCTGGCCGCCGGACAGCGTCTCGACGGTCTGGTTGATGTTCTGGATCGTGAGCAGGCCGAGCGAGGAAAGATGCTCGCGCGCCTCCCGCTGCATCCGGCCACGGTCGAGCCAGTAAAGATACTTGCCCAGGAAGCCCGGCTTCCGTCGCTCGCGGCCGAGAAACATGTTGTCGGCAATGGAGAGCGCCGGCGACAGCGCCAGGTTCTGATAGACCGTCTCGATGCCGGCGGCGCGGGCATCCATCGGCGAGCGGAAGTTCACTTGCTCGCCGTCGAGAAAGATCTCCCCATGGTCGGGGATCACGGCGCCGCACAGGGCCTTGATGAGCGTCGACTTGCCGGCGCCGTTGTCGCCGATGACACCGAGAATCTCGCCGGGCATCAGGTCGAAATTCGCGTGGTCGAGCGCCGTCACGCGGCCATAGCGCTTGACCAGCCCCTTGCCCATCAGGATGGGCTGTGGCGCGGGTGCCTCGGTCATGCGGCCACCTTCCGGATCCATTGGTCGAGCGCGACGGCCACGATGATCAACAGGCCCACCGCGAACTCCTGCCACAGATTGTCTAGGCCGTAGAGGGCGAGGCCGTTGCGGAAGACGCCGACGATGAGCGCTCCCACCAGGGTGCCGACGATGGAGCCGCGGCCGCCGAAGAGGCTGGTGCCGCCGATCACGACGGCGGTGATCGAATCGAGGTTTGCCGTTTGCCCTGCCAGCGGGCTCGCCGCGCCGATGCGGCCGATCAGTACCCAGCCGCCGACGGCGCAGATGGCGCCGGCGATCGCATACACCGCCAGCAGCGTCCGGTCCGTGTTGATGCCGGCCAGTCGCGCAGCGTCCGGATCGTCACCGGTGGCATAGATATGCCGGCCGAAGGGGGTTCGATTGAGCGTGTACCAGACGACGACGGCCAGCAGGATCATCAGGATCGAGCCGTAGGTCACGGGAGCGTTGCCCCACGGCGTGACGATCTGGATGCGGGTGCCCATGAACTGCAGGAGCGACGCTGTGGCGTCGATGTCCTGCTGACGAATGGTCTCGCTGCGCGATATGAAAAGGACGAGCGCGCCAAAGATGCTCCAGGTTCCGAGGGTCACGATGAACGGCGGCAGTCGCACATGGGTCACCAGCGCGCCGTTGATGAAGCCGCACACGAAACCGGTGAGGATGCCCAACGGAAAGGCGACCGCGACCGGTATTCCCCAGACAACCGCCGAACGCGCCATGATGATCGAAGCGAGCACCATGATGGCGCCAACAGAGAGGTCGATGCCGGCGGTGAGGATGATCAGCGTCTGGGCGATGCCGACGACGCCGATGATCGTGACCTGCTGCAGGACGAGCGACAGGTTGAACGGCGCGAAGAAACGACCGCCGACGAGCACGCTGAAGATGAGGGCGCTCAAGATCAGAACAATAAAGGGAACGGCCGTCGGATGCTCATGGAGGAAGTGCTGCACCACCTTGAGGGGGGTGGGTTTCTCCTCGTCGAAGGCCGCAACCGTCGTCTCGGCACCCGTGAGCACGCGCTCGAAGTCTGCGGGGCCGCGCTGAGCTGGTGTATCGCCCGTGCTCGTCATCGATCGAATTCCAAGTGCCTGGATGAACGGGAGGGAGGAGCGGCGAGCCGCTCCTCCCGACGACGTCAGGCCTCTTGCGTCATCAGCCCCAGCAGAGCTTCAGACCTTCCTTCGTATCGATCGACTGCACGCCCGAGACCGGCTTGTCGGTGATGAGTGTCGCCCCGGTATCGTAGAAATCGAGCCCCGGCGTTTTCTCCGGCTTCTTGCCCGATTTGGCGAAGTCCGCGATCGCCTGGAGCGCCATGGCGGCCATCTTGTGCGGGTATTGCTGCGAGGTTGCCCCGATGATGCCGGCCTGAACGTTCTTCACGCCTGGGCAACCGCCGTCGATCGACACCACCAGCACGCTGCCGTCGTCCTTGCCTGCGGCCTTCAGAGCTTCCCAGCCGCCGGCGGCAGCCGGCTCGTTGATCGTGTACATGACATTCACGTCCGGGCACTTCTGCAGCAGCTTCTCCATGGCGGTGCGCCCGCCGTCTTCGTTGCCGCCGCTCATCTCGTGGCCGCAGATGCGCGCATCCTCTTCGTCGCCGTAGCGCTTCGGATCCTTGATGTCGATGCCGAAGCCCTTCATGAAGCCCTGGTCGCGCAGATAGTCCACCGTGGGCTGATTGATGGAGAGGTCGAGGAAGGCGATCTTGGCATTCGCCGCCTTGTCGCCGAGGGTGCCCTTGGCCCAACCGCCGATCAGTTCGCCCGCCTTGAAATTGTCGGTGGCGAAGGTGGCATCGGCGGCATCGATCGGGTCGAGAGGCGTGTCGAGGACGATCACGAGCAGGCCGGCGTCACGCGCCTTCTTGATCGTCGGGACGATGGCGGAGGAGTCGCTCGGCACGATCGCGAAGCCCTTGGCGCCGGCGGAGATCAGGCTCTCGATCGCCGCGACCTGGCTCTCGTTGTCGCCGTCATACTTGCCGGCGAACGTCTGAAGCGTAAGGCCGAGTTCCTTGGCCTTTTCCTGGGCGCCCTCGCGCATCTTGACGAAGAACGGATTGCCTTCCGTCTTCGTGATCAACCCGACGACGATATCGCCGGCAATAGCGGTGCCGGCAAAGGCAAGCGTAATCGCGCAAACAACCGAGGCGTGCAGAATGCGAAGTTTTGTTCTCACGTCATCCCTCCCGTTGAAACATTCCATGGCCCGGTTTGCTTAGGACCTTCTTCTGGTTGAGCGGATCCGCCGGTAGACCGGCCGCTCACTCTCCCACCCGCGCATCAAACAGTCGTACCAAGGTCGAAGGAAAGTCAATACGCAAGTCCGGTCAGGTCGTTGGCCCTGCAGATCTGCGGCGTCGCCGCAGGGTCGGCGCGCGTCCCCAGCTAGTGGATCTCATCCGCTTCGCGGATGGCGCGGGCGAGCATCTCGTAGTTGAAATCGGGGCGGCGGCTGGCCGCGATGAGATGCTGCTCGCGGCGGCCGATCTGCGCCGCCGCTTCCGGGACCTGGCGGGCCACGGAAACGGGAACGACGACCGCACCGTGCTGGTCGGCGTGGATGAGGTCGCCGGGCTGCACGGTCATGCCATGCACGGTGACCGGCTTGTCGATCGACTCCAGATGCACATAGGCATGCGAGGGATTCACGCTGCCGGCCAGCAGCTGGAATCCCTCGGCGCAGAGCGGCAGGTCGCGGATGCAGCCGCTGGTGACGACTCCGAGGCAGCCGAGCCCTTTGTGCAGGTTGGTGTTCACCTCGCCCCACCAGGCGCCATAGCCGGGCAGGGGATCGAGGTCTTCGATGACCATGACGCTGGGACGCGGTCCCTCGCCGACGTAGCGGTAGTAGGCGAGCCGTTGATCGCGCATTTCCGCGGCACCGCGCTCGGAAGGATGCATGGCGCGGATCGTCGCCGTGCGCGCATAGCCGACGATGGGCGGCAGCTCCGGCCGAGCACAAACGAAGGTTCGCGTCGTATAGCCGTAGCCGCGGCGCTGCGGCGCAACCACCTCGAGCGCGTTGCAGATCGTCGGCGTGTCCAGCGCCTTCAGGGCCTCCAGATCTTTCGACGTCAGCGGGCTATCGGCCACGGCATGTCCTCTCAGCTGGTCGCGGTATCGAAACGGGCGGTGACGCGCAATGTCTGCCCCGGCTCCAGCACGAGCAGGCCGGTATCGGTCCGCCCGGCATTGATGAAATTGACGGCATCGGCGGCATGGCTCACCGGCTCGACGCAGAAGAAATCCTGCTTCGGCGGCGTGTATACGACGAGGAAATCGAGCGGCGCATCGGCAGTCATGGTCAGCCGCGCCTTCCACTCCGGCCACTCGATCACGGCGCGCCGGTCCCAGCCGGTGAAGCAGTTGTCCATCGCCACGCCATCGACACGCACGCCGCGCCGGAGGTCGCGATCGGCCGGAGGATCGGCGAAGCTGAGCGGCATTACCTCGGCATCGTTCAGCCAGACTTTCTGCACACCGGCAGTGACCGTCGTCTGCGGCGTGCGCACGAAATAGGGGTGCGGACCCAGCCCGGCGGGCATCGCGTCGGGGCCCTCGTTGGTGAGCGACATCTCCAGAGTCAGGCGCTCGGGTGCCAGCGTGAAGCGCTGGGAGGCGCGGTAGTTCCACGGCCACTCGTCGGCCTTGTGGCGGATGTCGATGGTCGCCGTCGTCTTTTCCTGCTGCACGACCGACCAGGGCAGCTGCCAAGCCTGGCCGTGGATGCTGTTGTTCTCCGGCAGGAAGTTCAAAGGCAGCGTGATGGCGCGGCCGCGGAAGGTGAAGCGGCCGTCGCGGATGCGGCCGGAATAGGGAACCAGCGGAAAGCTCGAATAGGCGAGAGGCATGCGTCGCTTCAACGCCGCCGCCGGCGTCGGGCGCATCCACTCGATGGTGCGGCCCGGACGTTCCGACCAGTAGCGGGCGATCGAGCCGCCGGCCACCGGGGCGATGCTCAGGCGCGTAGCGTCGGCCTCCAGCGTGATGAGATCCATCGCAGCGCCCCCTGACTTCACGGTGCTCGCACTTCCGCAAGCGGCGCGCTATCCAATGTCCGAACGGTGACACTGTCAACCGCACGATCGCGTGGGCGACGGCGCTGCCGTTGACTTTATCCGCATATCGTATGAGGATTTGTCGGCACGCGAAAACCGCCGAGAACCGGCGACCGATAGGCGTCGCGTGCGACCGGGGAGGAAGCCGCCTGACCTATTCGAACCGCAGCCTGCACGGTCAGGTAGCGCACGACATCGGCGCCCGCATCCTGCGCGGCGATCTCGAGCCGGGCGCGCCGCTGCCGACCGAGGCGGATTTCAGCATTCGGCTCAAGGTCAGTCGCACGGCCCTGCGCGAGGCCATCAAGGTGCTCGCTGCCAAGGGTCTGGTTGAGTCGCGGCCGAAGACGGGAACGCGGGTGCGTCCGCGCGACGACTGGAACCTGCTCGATCCGGATGTGCTCGCCTGGCAGCTGGCGGCAGGGCCGGTCGAGCGTTTCGTCAGCGACCTCTTCGAGCTCAGGCAGATGATCGAGCCGCCGGCGGCGGCGATCGCGGCGCGACGGGCCACCCCGGCCGAGATTCGCCGCATCGCGCAGGCCTACGCCGCCATGGAGGGAGCCGGCAACGACAACGAGCGCTGGATCGATCCGGACCTGCGCTTCCATCTGGCGATCATGCGCGCCACCGGCAACGAGCTGCTGGGCCCGCTCGGCGCCATGATCGAGACCGCGCTGATAACGAGCTTCCGCCTCTCCGCAGCGAATCCCGAGGGGCCGCGCCATTCGCTGCCGCTGCATAGCGCCATCCTGGCGGCCATCCGGCGCCGGGACGCCACGGCCGCCGCCGCGGCGATGCAGCGGCTCCTGGCCGGCGCCGCCGAGGACGTGCGGCGAGCCCTAGAGACGGATAGGATGTCGCAAGCGCCGCGCCGCCGCGCGTCGCGTCGACGGCCGCCGATCGTGCATTCGAACGCATAGCAAGGATTACGTCATGGCCACAGAAAAGACGAAGCTTCGCTCCGCCGCCTGGTTCGGCAAGCCCGACCGCGACGGCTTCCTGCATCGCAGCTGGATGAAGAACCAGGGCTTCCCGCAGCACCTGTTCGACGGCCGCCCCGTCATCGGCATCTGCAACACGTTCTCGGAGCTGACGCCGTGCAACGCGCATTTCCGCAAGATCGCCGAGCATGTGAAGCGCGGCGTCTATGAGGCGGGCGGCTTCCCGGTCGAATTTCCGGTCATGTCGCTGGGCGAATCCAATCTGCGTCCCACCGCCATGCTGTTCCGCAACCTCGCCTCGATGGACGTCGAGGAATCGATCCGCGCCAACCCGATGGACGGCGTCGTGCTGCTGACCGGCTGCGACAAGACCACGCCGGCGCTGGTGATGGGCGCCGCGAGCGCCGACGTCCCGGCGATCGTCGTCTCCGGCGGGCCGATGCTGAACGGCCACTACCGCGACGAGACGGTGGGCTCCGGCACCAGCGCCTGGAAGCTCTCGGAGGAAGTGCGCGCGGGACGGATGACGGTCCAGGCCTTCCTCGAGGCCGAGGCGGGAAATTCGCGCTCGGCGGGCCACTGCATGACGATGGGCACGGCCTCGACCATGGCCTCGATGGTGGAGGCGCTGGGCATCGCGCTGCCGACCAATGCCGCCATTCCGGCCGTCGACTCGCGCCGCTACGTCCTTGCGCACATGGCGGGCCGGCGCGCCGTCGAGCTGGTGCATCAGGACATCCGGATATCCCAGATTCTCACGCGCAAGGCCTTTGAAAACGCCATCCGCGTCAACGGCGCCATCGGCGGCTCGACCAACGCGGTGGTGCATCTGCTCGCCATCGCCGGCCGCATCGGCGTCGAGCTCTCGCTCGAGGATTGGGACAAGCTCGGGCGCGATATCCCTTGCCTCGTCAACCTGATGCCGTCCGGCAAGTACCTCATGGAGGATTTCTACTACTCGGGCGGCCTGCCCGTCGTGATGAAGGAGCTGGGTGACCGCCTGCATCTCGATCACATGACAGTCAACGGCAAGACGGTTGCGGAGAACATCGCGGACGCCGAATGCTTCAACCGCGACGTCGTGTTCCCGTTTGGACAGCCGTTCAAGTCGCACGGCGGCATCGTCGTGTTGCGCGGCAACCTCGCACCCAACGGCGCCATCCTCAAGCCGTCGGCGGCCACTCCCGCGCTCATGCAGCACAAGGGCCGCGCCGTCGTCTTCGAGAACGTGGAGCACTACAAGGAGCGGCGCGACGATCCAGCGCTCGACGTCGACGAGAACTGCGTGCTCGTGCTGAAGAACTGCGGCCCCAAGGGCTATCCGGGCATCGCCGAGGTCGGCAACATGGCGCTGCCGGAGAAGGTGCTGAAGAAGGGCGTGCGAGACATGGTGCGCATTTCGGATGCGCGCATGAGCGGCACCGCCTATGGCACGGTCGTGCTCCATACGGCGCCGGAAGCGGCCATTGGCGGGCCCTTGGCCTTGGTCAAGGAGGGGGACATGGTCGAGCTCGACGTTGCCGGCCGCCGCCTGCATCTCGACGTGCCGCAGGCCGAGCTCGACCGTCGCCGGGCTGCCTGGACGCCGCCGCCGCCGGCCATGACCAGCGGCTATCAGAAGATGTATATCGACCATGTGCTCCAGGCCGACCGCGGCTGCGACCTCGATTTCCTGGTCGGCAGGCGAGGCGCGGCCATACCGCGCGAGTCGCATTGATCGGCGGCGGCGTTGCCGCAGAGAAAGGGAGGTGCAGGCGACGCGATTGAGGCAGTGTAGTAACGAAGCGTGGGCTCGCCGGTGGTGGTGATGCCCTCCGAGAGCAGCAACAACGTCCAGAAGGGAGGACGCAGATGAAGAAGAATTTGCTCATGGCGGCAGGTCTGGCCGTCGCGTGCATGACCGCCACGTCTGCCTGGGCTCAGACGACCGGCACCGTGGCGAAGGCCGTCGGCGGCTATGATTTCAATGCGGCCGCCAAGGCGGATCCCAATACCCCCAACTTCCACTCGAAAGACGGCAAGCTCACCTTTGCTATCGTCACCCACACCGCCGGCAACGGCTTCTTCGACCCGACCTATGTCGGCGCCAAGGCGGCGGCCGACATGCTCGGCGTCAACCTGATCATGCTGGGCTCGGAAGCGCCGGTCGACGACATCCCGCGCGAGCTCGAGATCCTGAACCAGATCATCCAGGACCCGACCATCGACGGCCTCATCATGACGACGCCGCAGTCGGGCGCCTATGACGACATCGTCAAGAAGGCCTTCGATCTCGGCATTCCCGTCGCGACCACCAACAGCTTCGATCCGGTGATCCTCAACCGCAACCAGATCAGCCACACCGGCCAGCATGCGCAGGCCGCGGCGATCGGCGGCGAGGCCCTTGCCGATTGCGTCATGAAGCAGGGCACGAAGGGCACCATCATCTTCCCGAACACGACGACGCTCGGGAACGTCGAGGTGAACAACCGCATCACCGCGGCATTCCAGGCCGCCGTCGCCAAGCTCAAGGCGGCCGGCAAGCTGGCGGACTACAAGGTCGATGCCGGGCCCGAGAACATCGGCATCGACGTCGACGCCAACAACATCGTGAGCTCGATCGTGAGCCTGGTCGAATCGCGCGGCGACGTCGTCGGAATCATGGGCGCCAACGGCTTCGTGACGCCGGCGATCGCCGATGCCATGGGCCAGCTCAAGCTCGCCGGCAAGGTCTGCGCGTTCGGCTTCGATCTGGGGCCGAAGCAGCTGGAGGCCATCCGCAACGGCAACCTCACGGGCTCGCTGGGCCAGCAGCCGTTCCTGCAGGGCTTCTGGCCGGTGATGATGCTCTACCTGCAGATCGACCGCGGCGTGTCCGCGGCCGACCTCGACACCAAGGCGCAGCTCATCACCAAGGCCAACGTCGACACCGTCGGCAAGCGGTTCGAGAACTAGTCCAAGCCGTGGAGTGAATGACAGACAGGATCGTCATCGCCGGGTCCAGCCCGAGCATGACGGTCCTGTTTGGATGTCCGCTTCAGGGCACCCGACAATGAGACAATTGTCGAAAGCATTCGGCACCTGGGAGTTCGGCCTGCTCGTCTTCATGGCCGTGCTCTACCTCGTCGGCACCTGGATCAATCCGAATTTCTTCGGCAATGCCACCGCGCTCATGAGCGTGCTGCGCGACGCGGCGCGCTTCGGCGTCATGGCCGTCGGCATGTCCTTCGTCATCATCAATCGCGACCTCGACCTTTCCATCGGTTCGACGCTGGGCCTCGTTTCGGTCGTATTCGCGATCACGATCGGACCCACCTTCTACGATCTGTCGCCGTGGATCGGCGTCGTCGTCGCCATCGCCGTCGGCGCCGCGATCGGCCTGGTCAACGGCGTCCTCGTGACCTACCTGCGCGTCCCCGCTTTCATTGCGACGCTCACCATGCTGTTCATCGGCCGCGGACTCGTGCTCGGCCTCACCGGCGGACAGAACATCGGCTTCGCCGCCAAGGGCGACAGCGCCTTCTTCGTCATCGGCGCCACCAACGCCTTCGGCCTCAACAACCAGGTCATCGTCTTCCTCCTGGTCGCCATTGTCGGCGGCTTCGTCCTGGCGGGCACGCGCTGGGGCTACGAGACCTATGCGACCGGCGGCAATGCGCTCGCCGCGGGTTACGCCGGGGTCAACACCAACATCGTGCGCATCCGGGCCTTCGTACTCTCCTCGCTTTGCGCCACGCTGGCAGGCCTCATGAACATGGCCCAGGACAAGGGCGTGCACAGTCAGTATGGCGTCGGCAACGAGCTCGTCGTCATCGCCGCCGTCATCATCGGCGGGGCCAGCATCCTCGGCGGCCGCGGCCGCATCGTCGGGGCCTGCCTCGGCGCCATTCTCATCGTGCTCATCGACAAGGTGCTGCGCGAGGGCGTGCCGATCACGCGCGTCATCGATGTCGGTGGGGAGAAGATGGAGGTCCAGGCGATGGCGCAGCTGCCGCCCGGCGCCGTGCCAGCCTTCCTCGGCCTGATCCTCATGGCCGCCGTGCTGATCGAGCCGTGGGTGATCCGCCGCCGCCTGATCGCCCGCGCCGTGGCCCGCCTGCGCGGACTGCCGCCGCCGCCGGCGATGACGGAGACGGTTGCCATCGAGACCGCACGCACCACGGGCACACGCGCCACCAGCCGCGAGACCGAAGGGAACTGGCTCGTGCGGCTGCTGGCGCGACGGGAAGCGGCAGCCGTGATCTTCGTCGTCATTCTCTGGCTGATCGGCTTCCGGCTGCGGCCGGACTTCTGGGGCAACCTCGACAACAGCTTCAACCTGCTGCTCGCTTTCAGCGAGATCGGCCTGATGGCGGTCGGCATGGCTTACGTGATGCGCAACGGCGACGTCGATCTCTCCGTCGGCTCGACGCTCGCGATGGCAGGCGCCACGACCGCTTTCCTCATGAAGATGGAGGGCGTGGCGCCGCCGCTGGCTGCGCTTATCGGCTTCGTCGTGGGCACCATGGCCGGCGTAGTCAACGGCTTCCTCTCGACCAAGGCCAAGCTGCCAGCCTTCGTCGCCACGCTCTGCATGTTCTACGTGGCCCGCGGCATCGCCGCCTGGCTGGTAGCCGGCCGCCAGCTGAACCAGTTCCCCGAGAGTTACAACCTCCTGGGGCGAAAGCTGATCGAGGTGCTGGCCGCCTGGGGCATCACCATGGATCCCTACAGCTTCCTCGGCAGCGTGGCGGCCGCCCTCAGCACGCAGACACTGATCCTCTTTGTCATTGCGATCATCTTCGGCGTGATCCTCTGGAAGACGCCCTTCGGCTACATGGTGACGGCGACCGGCGGCAACCGGCGGGCCGCCGGCTACGCCGGCATCAACACCGATCGTGTCCGCTTCCTCAGCCTGTTGTTCTGCTCGATGTGCGCCTCGCTGGCCGGGCTCATCTACGTGGCCTTCTACCGCTCCTTCAACCCGTCCGCCGGCATGTCGCGCGAGCTCGACGTCATCGCCGCCGTAGTCATCGGCGGGGCCAGCATCTTCGGCGGCTACGGCTCGGTGCTGGGCGCGCTGGCCGGGGCCCTCGTCATCACGCTGCTGCGCGCGCTGCTGTCGCTGCAGATCATCACAGCCGCGGGATCGTTCGTCATGCCGCAGCATTGGGTCAACGTCTGGATCGGCATCATTCTCATCGTCGCCGTGCTCGGCGACATCTGGCTGCGCCAGGAGCACATCCTGCAACGGCTGCCGAGACTGTTGAGACGCCGCACATCGGTGAGCGAGGCAACCGCATGAGTACACCCGGCAACGTTCCCGTCGTCGAGATGCGGGGCATC
>Ga0335070_10008251_pt1 | contig 12205 bp, 16 predicted proteins | sample Lox_Sample_13_FD_206722 | JGI IMG/M metagenome (GOLD analysis project Ga0335070, IMG submission 206722) | Soil microbial communities from Loxahatchee National Wildlife Refuge, Florida, United States - Lox_Sample_1.3 | ecosystem: Environmental > Terrestrial > Soil > Wetlands | place: USA...
CGACCGGCCTGTTCTTCGCGGTCGTCCACCGGTGGACGAGCAACTTCATGAAAAGGGGAGCGCGTTAGAACCTCGCTTTCTGGCGCCAATGAACAAATAAATTCTGAAAGACATCCTATAAGGTGTCAAGAGAAAAGTTGAAGGTCGTCTAAAAAAGTTTTCCACACGATATTCACTTTTCAAAGAGCGCGTTCTTTGACAACTTAACAACTAACGAAGACCTTTGCTGGACTGTAAGGTTCTCCGGATTTGAGCATGGCCAGCATGATTTGGAGAAGTTTTTTCCCTACGGAAATGAGAGCCTGTTTCTCTGTCTTGCCCTGGGAGAGTTTTCGGTGATAAAGGGTTCTCATTTCTGGGTTATGTTTTAGGCTGGCAACAGCAGCCATATAGAGGGCCCATCGGAGGAGTTTGGGACCTCTTTTGGAGATGGTATTGTCCCGTTGGGTTTGGCCAGACTGATAGATTTTGGGGAAGTAGCCTACATATCCTACAGCCTTCGTGGAGCTGGAGAAACTGGAGCCATCCGTTCCCAGGTAGGAGAGAACAGCGGCCAAGGTTTTCTCTCCGACTCCTGGGATGGTCAGAAGATTTTCTCCTGGAAAGGAGTCTTGAGATTCCTGGGGCGAGAGGATCTGTTTGATTTGAGCTTCCAGCTCTTGGATGGAGCAGGAGAGGGTTTCGACATGCCTCAGGAGGATCCGGAGCGATGTGGCTCTGGCCTCTTTGGCTCGGCCTGAGTAGATGGAGGTTTGAGCGGTCTGGATGAGCTTTCCGATCTCTTCGATGTTGAAGTTATTGCCTTGGATGGAGCGAACGATTTTTTCAATCTGTTTGGGCTTGGCTTGAGCGAGATCTTTGGCGGTAGGGAACCTTTGGAGAATGGCCATGGAGGCTACGGAGAAGGGGTTTTTGAGGGCCGTTTTCTCCAGTTCAGGGAAGATGATGGAGAGAAGGGAGAAGACCTGACGCTGGAAGTTTTTTCGTTCTGTCATGAGTTCGTAACGGAGTTTCGTGAGTTCCCTGAGGGATTGGATGAGTTCTTCGGCGACCTGGCTTTGGACGTATTCTCCCGTTCTTAGGAGCTGAGCGATGACTAGGGCATCGATGTCATCGGTTTTGGCCTTTTTGGCCAAAGCCTCCCTGAAGTTTTTGGTATGGTAAGGGTTAAGAAGGACGACATGAAACCCATTGTCTTTGAGATGGGAATAGAGGTTTTCCCAGAATCCTCCCGAAGCTTCGAGGCCAATGAGTAGATCCTCCTTAGGGATAGAGGGCTCCTCAAGGCGTTTCAGGAGATTTTGGAAGGCCTCATGGGTATTATCCAAAGAGAAGCTTTTAACTTTTTGGCCTTCCTGATTGAGGAGGAAGTAGCGACAAGATTTCTTTGAAACATCGATGCCGAGGTAAAACATGGTTGGATCTCCTTTCTTTTGGGTGATGACTCTAAGCAGGTTCCCTCCCTGCAACGATCTAACCCATATAGCCTGGGAGATAAATGGTCCCTCGATATCAACCGAGGGCCATAGCATCCTAAATGAATACTCCCAGTTAGACCAGCAGGAAGCGGTGGTCTTTGGCAAATGGTCTCTGGGGAACCAGAGCCATAAGGAGGAGGCAAACCGTCAAGCCTGCTTAAAGACATGAACATGAGATTTCCACAATTCCACATGAGTTGTAAAGAAAGAAAAAGTAGCAAAAAGAAAGAAAGCTACGACGACTAACCTTTAACCTAGATCAATATGATCTTTATACCAGGAGGTAAATTATGAAAACATTCGTCATATCGGCAGTAAGCATTGTATTGGTGGGTATTTTGCTTTGTACTATGGCGATGGCTGCCCCTACTATGCCAGCTGACCTTCAAATGGTCCAACCAGATCCTTCGTTACCAAAAGAACTTTCAGCCTTTTTTGGTAAATGGCAGTCGCTTCGTTACCCGGAAACATTTTTTGTAATCGTAGAGAAAATCGACGAGGAAAAGGCGAGCCTTTATATTTGGTTTTATGCGAGTACTGAAACACCTGCTGTGGTCTGGACGAGACGTGAAGCCCAAGTAATCAAAGAACGTGGGAAATACAAACTTTGGACCATTGGTCGTTTTGGTAACGCTGAGTACACTTTAAAAGGAGAATACTTAGTTGTAGGTACTGAGCGACTTAAACGGGTCGAATAAGTTGTAAGAGCTGGCCACTGGGCAGGCATACAGAGGCAGGGTCCAAAGTAGCCCTGCCTTTTTGTTTATTTCAATTGTAAATCTTTAATTCGCCTTGTCGTGCAGAACTACGGACTTGTAGGTGCTATTCGCACCCCCTATCTCCTCTTTTCCTTCCGAAGTCCAGGCTTCCAAAAATCTTACAATGGGTGTATATTACTAACCACTGATGATTGGTAATTTCCAATCCCCAAAATCGTCTGTATTGAAGCTTTGATAGATCGAGAATGAATATGGAGACCAAATACCTGAGAATGATCCAAGGGATGAGAAGAAAGGGAGGAAGGGATTGGACAGTCTATATCCTGCGCTGCGGGGATGGGTCGCTCTACACGGGGATAGCAAAGGATGTGCGGGCCCGGGTCAAGCAACACAGTGAGGGTCGGGGAGCAACCTACACTCGAACTCGTCTGCCTGTCGAGCTGTTATATCAACTGGAAGGCTTGACGCGTTCTGAGGCTCTTATTCGAGAAGCACAGATAAAGGCGATGCCACGCTCCAAAAAGGAGGAAATCATCTTTAGTGAACGTTGTCCCTGACCATTCATTCCAGCCGTCGGAAAGACAGAACTGATGACGCAACGGCACTCTCGAAGCGAAAAGATGAAAGCCAACGGGAATAGGAGGTATACAATGGGAGACAAAGGCAAGAAGGATAAGGACAAGGGTCGAAAACAGAAGATGAACAAACAGGAACAAAAGGCAAAAGAGAAGCTCTCGAAGCAACCGAGAAGAACCCCTTGATAGAAAGGACGGAGAGGTGCCGCCTCACCTATACGGTCAACATGGTCGTGTCCTTTGATGGCCAGGCAGTGGCAGACGGTGTCATCTCGGTGGGCTTTTCAGGGAGACAGGGTTCACGGAGTCATCTTTTCGATTTCTTGCCTCCTTTATCCCACTCCCCCCCGCGGCTCTGATGATCCCGATTTTCCATGATCGTCTGGTCGACAACCTCTCCACAGATCAAGCATCGCCAACTAAGGAAGGGACCGTTTGTATCGAAAAACTCCTCATGAATCATCATCCCGCTACATCGATCGCATTTCATATTAAGCTCCCCCAAATTGTCCTTTTGACCTGAAACGATATGTTTAATGTTCATTATAACCTACTTTCCTTTTTAAGACCATCTGATGTTTTCGAGAATCCTTGAAACCCTTCGGGACGTTTGTGCAGAACACGCCCGGAGGCATTAAGCGATGCGATCGAAATCACTAAGCAAGAGGGTCAGGCCGAGGCAGATAAGGATCATGCAAAAAAATGGGTAATTGTTGTATTCGTTTTCGCGTTGATCATTTCGCATTTAGCCTCCGATCAGTCGCTGGCTCCAGGTCAGATTGGGGAAATGAGTATGAATTAGAGGTCGAATCGTGCAAAGAGCAGTACGATGGCCTAGGTGAAGCTGACATGCTCAGGATGTGCATTGACGACGCCGAGAGCCAATACCAATTCCGAAAAAAGTTCTTCTTGACTTTCACGAAAAATTTTTATAAAAGGAGTCTTATGATTCTACGAGTCGAAGAAATTGAACGGATGGTTTGGGAGGAAGAAAAGCTCTTCCTCATGAAGCAGGTCGGGATTCTTCTGATCAAGAACAATGCCATCAAATTTGGTGACTACATCTTAGCCTCCGGGAAGAAAAGCCCTTACTATATCGATCTGAGGCAAACGATCTCTAGCCCGAACACCATGGACTGGATCGCCAATTCGTTGACCCGGATCGTCCTCAACGAAATTGGGAAGGAGAAGATCGACAAGATCCTGGGTGTCCCGACGGCAGGAGTTCCTTTTGCAACGGTGGTGAGTCAGAAATTGGGCATCCCTCTGATCTACTATCGGCAAGCCAGGAAGGAGCACGGGGTGAGGAAGAAGATCGAGGGGATACTGGATCGGAATGATCGGGTTCTCGTGATTGACGATCTCATCACCACGGGGGAGAGTGTCATCGAGACAGCAGAGGTGATCAGAGACCAGGGGGGTGTGGTTAACGAACTGGCAGTACTCTTGGATCGGGAACAGGGAGGCCAGCAGAGGCTCCGCTCATCCCGGATTGAACCTCACATTCTGTTTAAGATCTCAGATGCCATGGAATGGCTTCACAAAGTAGGCCTGATCGAGGACAAGATGTACGACCTCTTAGTAAAATATGTAGAGGAAGAAAGTCAGGCTAGCGCAGCCAGTTCATCGTGACGCTCCAACCTCTTCATTTCTCCTTTCTCGCTGCATCGGCAAAGCCCTTACGACAAACGGATCAGATGCCTTCCGGCCACTTGCGGCACTGTTCATAAATCTCTTGATATAATAGGGATTTATTTCTAAGGAAAGCTCCCACATCGCGTTATATCCCAATTTTTCTTGACAAAAGAAATTTTTTTTATATATTTACTTTCTTAATTTAGTGTGGAAGGATCGGAAGGGATGTTTACTCTGAAATTGGATGAAATTCCGCAAGAGGGTCTGGATCTGAAGTGGACCGAGGAAAAGGCTACTTTGGTAGCTTACCTGAAGGACCTTTCAAGAATCGACTTTGACTTCGAGACTCCGCTCCAATCCGAGGTGAAAATTAGGAAGGCAGGTCGATCGGTCTTAATCGCCGGGAAGGTCGAAACCACTCTTCGTTTACAGTGCGTAAGGTGTTTGAAAGAATTTTCTTATCCTCTTTCCACTACTTTTGAACTCACCCTTCATCCTTTGAAAGAGTCTCCCGATGCGGAGGAGACCGAATTGGGGAGCGAGGAGATGGAGGCGAGTTTTTTTGAAGGTGGAGAGATTCACCTCTCCGAGATTGCCTGCGAACAGATTTTTTTAGAAATCCCTTACCAACCCCTTTGCCAGGAGGCATGCAAAGGGCTTTGCCCGTCGTGTGGACAAGACCTCAATCTCTCTTCCTGTGGATGCGTGAGGGAAGAATTAACGTCGGGTTTCGCTGTTCTTAAGAAATTAAAGCTTGATTAATGCCGCCATAATCTGTTATGTGGAAAAGATAAGAAATTTGACTAAACCCTTGATTTCGCCGGAAGGCGAATTTAATGGTGAGAAAGGATGTGTTCGAATGGGAGTTCCAAAACGGAGAACATCGTCGGCCAGAAGGGATCAACGTCGAGCCCATAAGAGATTAGCTACCCCTAACGTTTCTCTTTGTCCTCAGTGCCATGAACCCCTGCTTCCCCACCATATCTGCCCACACTGCGGAACTTACAAGGGGCGAGAGGTGGTCAAAGTGGAGGAAGAGAAATAGGTTGTCGAGGATAAGATCAAGAGAAGGTAGTGTGACATGAAGATTGCGGTCGATGCGATGGGAGGGGATTTCGCCCCTCAGACGATTGTTGAAGGGGCCTTCCTGGTTGCAAAACAATATGGCGTCAAGGTGGTCTTGGTAGGGGATGAGGATCAGGTGAGTAAGGAACTATCCAAATATCCCACCTCAAAACTTTCAATCTACATCCACCATGCCCCCTTGGTGGTCGCCATGCATGACTCCCCTTCTACAGTGATCCGAAGGATGAAAGAGACTTCTATTAAAGTTGCCCTTGATCTGGCAAAGGAGGGCCAGGTCAGCGGGGTGGTCTCCGCCGGGAACTCAGGAGCAGCCATGGGATTGGCAATGTATATCCTGAAAAAATTGGAGGGCGTAGAACGACCAGCCATTGCCACGATTCATCCCACCACGAAAGGTAACACCGTTCTCATCGATTCCGGTGGCAATGTGGATTGCAAACCCATTCACCTCGTTCAGTTCGCAACGATGGGGAATGCCTATGCGAAATATATCCTTGGGAAGGACGACCCTCGGATCGGGGTGTTGAGCAACGGCGAGGAGGAAGGAAAAGGGAATGAGTTGACACGGGAGGTCCACGACATTCTATCAGAAGCCGACCTGAACTATATCGGTTATGTGGAAGGACGGGATCTCAACAACGGAGAAGTAGATGTGATCGTCTGCGACGGTTTCGTCGGGAATGTTGCATTGAAAGTGAGTGAGGGACTCTGGGAGACCATCCACGCTATTCTCAAGTGGGAGGCACAGGACAATATCAGGGCGAAAGCCGCCTATTTCCTCATGGGGCGAGCCATTCGGCGACTGGAGAAGAGGCTGGACTATTCGGAAACCGGAGGAGCGCCCCTCTTGGGAGTGAACGGCAACTGTGTCATCTGCCACGGTTCATCCAATGCGAAAGCGATCATGAATGCGATTCTTCTGGCTTTGGACCTGGCCAAGAATAAGCTGAACGAGCATGTCATTGACCAGCTTAAGGAGAAACAGGACATGCTTCGTCTGGGACAGAGACGGCCGGAGAAGGTCAGCGAGCCGGTGAAATCGATTCACTGATATCCTTAGATGACGGAGGAAAAGGCGATTGGATTATTTTTTCACGTCAGAACAGAAGATGATTCGAGATTTAGCCAGGAAGGTCGCTGAGAGAATGGTTCCCGTCCGGGCAGAATTGGATGAGAAAGAAGAGTTTCCGTGGGAGATTGTTAAAGTCAGCGCGGAAGCAGGCCTCATGGGTGTCTCCATGCCTGAAGAGTATGAGGGCTTCGGAGGAGGTATTTTAGAATATTGTTTGGTCGCAGAAGAATTGAGTCGCGTCTGTCTCGGGATCGCTACCAGTGTGGTGGCAAGCGGCTTGGGCGCCATGCCCATCCTGCTGTTTGGAAACCCCGAGCAGAAGAAAAGATATCTCCCCGATATTGCGAAGGGGAAAAAATTAGCCGCCTTCGGGTTAACCGAAGCGGATGCAGGGAGTGATGCGGGTAGCATTCGAACGACTGCTGTCCGGAAAGGAGAGGGGTATGTTTTAAATGGAACGAAGCAGTGGATCACGAATGGGGGGGAGGCGGAAATCTACTCCATTATCGCCATGACCGATCGGTCAAAGGGCCCCAGAGGGGCAAGTGCCCTGATTGTCGAAAAGGGAACCCCGGGCTTCGATTTCGGGAAGAAAGAGAAGAAGATGGGCATCCGGGCTTCTGCTACCCGCGAACTCGTGTTTCAGGATTGTTTTGTTCCTAAAGAGAATCTGATTTCGAAAGAGGGGATGGGATTCATCGTCACGATGAGGACGTTTGACCGGACCCGACCCGGCGTGGGTGCCCAGGGGGTGGGGTTGGCCCAAGGAGCCCTGGATGAGGCGGTTCGATATGCCCGGGAACGGGAACAGTTTGAGAAGAAGATCATCTCTTTCCAGGCGGTTCAACATATGCTAGCCGATATGGCGACCCTCGTCGAAGCCGCAAGGGCATTGGTCTATTCTGTTGCTCGCTATATCGACCAATCCGAAAACGCAAAAGAGGTTTCGAAGGTCTCCGGGATGGCCAAGGTGTTTGCCAGCGATGTGGCCATGAAAGTGACCACCGATGCGGTTCAGATCTTTGGCGGCTATGGATATATGAGAGACTATCCTGTTGAAAAGATGATGCGGGATGCAAAGATTCTTCAAATCTATGAAGGGACAAACCAGATCCAACGGAATGTGATCGGTTTGGAACTGAGCAAGGAATACGCTGGAAAGAAGGTCTCCCGATGAAAGCACTTGGCTTTGTTTTTCCGGGACAAGGATCTCAGTATGTCGGGATGGGAAAAGAGCTCTTCGAAAATTTCAGCTCTGCAAGAGAGATCTTTGAAGAGGCGGGTGATGCCCTCCACTACCCCATTTCTGGACTCTGTTTTAAAGGTCCTGAAGAAGCGCTGAAGCTGACGGAGAATACCCAGCCCGCCGTGTTGACAACCAGTATCGCAGCGCTTAAGGTACTGGAGGGAGAGAAAGGCTTGACTCCGCAATATACTGCAGGGCATAGTCTCGGGGAGTACAGTGCCTTGGTTGCCTCTGGAGCGCTTTGCTTTTCCGAGGCAGTAAAGATTGTCCGTCTCCGCGGGAAATTTATGCAGGAGGCTGTCCCCGTGGGAGAAGGAGCGATGGCAGCCGTCCTCGGCATGGAACGGGAGCAGGTAGAGAAGCTTTGTGAAGAGGTTTCATCCGGCGACGTTCTTTGCCCCGCCAATTTTAATTGTCCAGGTCAGATCGTCATCGCCGGGCATTCCAAAGCGGTCGAGCGGGCGATAGCAAGAGTAAAAGAGGAAGGCAAAAAGGCGGTTCCCTTGCCGGTGAGCGCTCCCTTTCATTCTCCCCTGATGAAACCAGCGGGGGAGCGTTTGGAAAAGGCATTGGATGAGATTTCTGTTAGCGATTTGAAGATCCCCGTTGTGACGAACGTGGAAGCAGAAGTCAATTCTTCGGCAGAGAGGGTGAGAGGGCTGTTAGTGGCTCAGGTGTCGAGTCCTGTGCGCTGGGAAGAGTCGATGAGGAAAATGATCGAAAGAGGGGTTGAAGAGGTGGTGGAGATCGGGCCCGGAAAAGTGCTCTCTGGCTTGATGAAAAGGATTGACAACCGTGTGGAAACAAGGAATGTAGAAGATCTTCAAACACTGAAAAAGATCCCTTAAAACTCGCCGTCTCTTAACGGAAGAGGGGAGATGAGGGCGGAGGAAGGATTGAAACTTGCGGGTAAAGTCGCCTTAGTCACCGGGGCGGCTCAGGGCATTGGGAAAGCGGTTGCGTTGCTTTTGGCTCGCAACGGCGCCAATATTGTTGTTTCGGATATCAATCTTGAAAAAGCCGCGGAGACCGCCAGGGAGATCGAGTCGATCGGAGTCAAAGCCATGGCGCTCAAAGTGAATGTAGCCAGCTTGGACGACGTAGAGCAGATGACAGGAGCCATTTTAGAAAAGTTCGGCAAGATCGATATTTTGGTCAATAATGCCGGGATCACCCGGGACAAACTGATCCTCAGGATGACTGAAGAAGATTGGGATGCGGTCCTCGACGTCAATTTGAAAGGGACGTTTCATTGCACCAAAACAGTTGTCCGACACATGGCGAAACAGAGAAGCGGGAAGATCGTCAGTATTGCCTCGGTGGTCGGAGAGATGGGGAACGCGGGGCAGGTGAACTATGCTGCTTCAAAGGCCGGGGTGATCGGTTTGACCAAGACCATTGCGAGAGAATTTGCGCAAAGAGGGATCAATGTCAATGCTATTGCCCCCGGATATATTGAGACCCCGATGACCGAGGTTCTTCCGGAGAAGGTGAAGGAAGAATTGAAACGGTTAATTCCCATGGAGCGTTTGGGTAAACCCGAGGATATCGCAGAGGCCGTTCTTTTCCTCGTTTCCGAAGGATCGAACTATATCACCGGTCATGTGTTGAAAGTGAACGGTGGCATCTATATGTAGACAAGAGTCAAAATCCCAAGGAGGTGATTACATGTCCATTGAGAAGAGAGTCAAGGAGATTATTGTGGAGCAGTTGGGGGTGAATGAGAACGAGGTGACGCCGGAGGCAAAATTCGTTGACGATTTGGGAGCGGATTCTCTCGATTTGGTGGAGCTCGTCATGGCTTTGGAGGAGGAGTATAATATTGAGATCTCCGATGAAGAAGCAGAGAAAATTCTGACTGTTGGGGATGCGATTGACTATATCCAAGCCCATGTCACTCAGTAAGGGTTTCAATCGTAAGGAGGTATAGGTTTTGGGAAGAAGAGTCGTTGTCACAGGAATGGGGTTGGTGATCCCCATTGGAATCGGAGTCGAAACGGCGTGGAAAAACGTCTGTGAAGGAAAGTCGGGCATCGGTCTCCTCACGCGGTTCGATACAAATGGGTTTGAGACGAAGATCGCAGCGGAGGTTAAAAACTTCAATCCAGAATCATGTATTGATAAGAAAGAGATCAAAAAGATGGATCTCTTCATTCAGTATTCCATCGCGGCTACCAAGGAGGCGCTGGAGGATGCCCGGTTGGCCATTGGGCCGGATAACGCTGAAAAGGTCGGTGTGATTGTGGGAACCGGTTTGGGAGGATTGCCCACTATCGAAAAATATCACAAAGTCCTCTTAGAGAAAGGGCCGGGCCGGATCAGTCCGTTCTTCATCCCCATGCTCATCGCCAATCTGGCATCCGGGCAGATTGCCATCCAGTTTGGTCCCAAAGGGCCAAACACGTGCGTGGTGACCGCCTGTGCGACAGGGGCTCACTGTATCGGAGACGCCTTTCGTGCCATTGTCTACGGGGATGCGGAGGCGATGATTGCAGGGGGGACGGAGGCGAACATTACGCCGCTGACAATTGGTGGATTCAATGCGATGAAGGCCCTTTCGACGAGGAACGGCGAGCCGGAAAAAGCCTGCAGACCCTTTGAGAAGAATCGGGACGGTTTTGTCATCGCAGAGGGTGCAGGAGTTCTGATCTTAGAGGAATTGCAGTTTGCTTTGAGGAGAAAAGCAAGAATTTATGCAGAATTGGTAGGCTATGGTTATACGGGTGACGCCTATCATATTACCGCTCCTTCGCCGGAGGGAGATGGTGCTGTGAGATGTATGAGGATGGCGATCAGAGACGCTAAACTGAAACCCGAGGAGGTGGATCATATTAATGCTCACGGAACCTCCACTCCGCTTAATGACTTCACCGAGACGGTCGCTATCAAAACGGTATTCGGCGATCATGCCAAGAAGGTACCCATCAGTGCAACCAAATCGATGACCGGTCATCTTTTAGGAGCGGCCGGAAGCACAGAGGCTATTTTTACAATCTTAGCGATCCGGGATGGGATCATGCCACCCACCATCAACTACGAAGAGCCCGACCCGCAATGTGATCTCGATTATGTCCCCAATGTGGCAAGGCGAAAATCTATAAACGTTGCGATGTCCAACGCCTTTGGGTTCGGCGGAACCAATGCCACGCTCGTCTTCAAAAAATTTGAAGGATAATCCATGCGGATTGGTTTGGCCTGTGACCATGGCGGCTTTGAGCTCAAAGAGGAACTGAAAGCTTTTCTGATGTCCCTTGGCCTCGAACCGATTGACATGGGTACCTCCAGCGAAGATTCCGTCGATTATCCCGATTTTGGGGCACGGGTGGCAGAAAAGATCTCCCGGGGAGAATTGGAGAAGGCGATCCTGATCTGCGGCACGGGCATCGGGATGTCCATGGTCGCGAATAAGTTTCCGAGGGTGAGAGCGGCACTGGCGAATGATCTCTATTCCTCTCGCTGCAGTCGAGAGCATAACGATGCGAATATCCTCATTATCGGTGGCCGAATCGTGGGGAAGGGACTGGCAAAGGAAATTGTGAAAGTCTGGCTGGAGACGCCTTTCGCCGGGGGAAGACACCAAAGGCGATTAGAAAAAATCGAGGCCCTTGAGAAGAAGAACTTCGGCCAATAAACACCAATCCCAAACACTATTAAGGTCATTGAGTCATTAAGTCATTAGGTCATTAGGTCAATAAGTCATTGAATGACTTAATTACTCAGTGACTTAGTGACTAAGAAGAATTTAGAAATTGGGATTTGAGACGAGTGGCACGTCCTTGAAAGTAAAAGAGAAAAAAAAGAGTACTCCCCATCGACCTTCTTGGGAAGAGTACTTCATGGATATCACTCGTCTCGTTGCCAAGCGGTCGACTTGTCTTCGAAGGCAGGTCGGCGCTGTCCTCGTCAAAGACAAGAAGATTTTAGCAACAGGCTATAATGGAGCTCCTTCACGGCTGGAGCATTGCCTGGACATCGGGTGCCTTCGCGAAAGCCAGGGCATCCCATCCGGTGAACGGCATGAACTCTGTCGCGGCCTCCATGCTGAACAGAATGCAATCATTCAAGCCGCGTACCATGGCGTGGAGATTCGCGGAGCCACCCTCTACTGCACGAACCACCCTTGCATTATCTGCTCTAAGATGATGATCAATGCGGGAATTGAGAGGGTTGTCTATGCAGAAGGGTATGCTGACGATTTAGCCAAAGAGATGCTGAGAGAATCCAGAATCAACACTGAAAAATTTAAGCGCAGCAAGTAACGATTAAGCTTAACGGTGCAGTTTCAAGTTAATCAAAACCTGGAAGAAAGTTTGAAACCTGCAACCTGAAATTTGGAACAAGCAGCGAAGCTCTATGAAGTGTCCCTTTTGTAGCCATCCCGAAAGCAAGGTGGT
>Ga0335070_10008252_pt1 | contig 12205 bp, 9 predicted proteins | sample Lox_Sample_13_FD_206722 | JGI IMG/M metagenome (GOLD analysis project Ga0335070, IMG submission 206722) | Soil microbial communities from Loxahatchee National Wildlife Refuge, Florida, United States - Lox_Sample_1.3 | ecosystem: Environmental > Terrestrial > Soil > Wetlands | place: USA: Florida...
CCCAGGCATCAGTGGCGATGGTGATTTTCAAGCGGCATCCGCCACCAGCCGCGTCGCCGTGCGCCGCGCCGGAATCCGTCCATCGGGCCAGCGCATCAGCTGCAGCTCGCCGTCCACCGTTTCGATCAATGCCGAGCAGGATTCGACCCAATCACCGGTGTTGCAATAGAGCGTACCGTCGCAGTTGCGCAGATTGGCGCGGTGGATGTGGCCGCAGACGATTCCGTCGTAGCCTTCGGCGCGCGCATGACTGATCGCAACCTCTTCGAAGCGCTCGATGTAACGCAGGCTCGGTCCGATCCCGAGCTTGATGCGCTCAACCAGCGGCCAGTACGGTTTCCCGAGGGCGCGACGCGCGTCGTTTACGGCGTGACTCAGCGTCACGGTCACGTAATACAAGGCATCGCCCACTCGGTTGAGCCATGGAGCGCAAGGAACGATCCCGTCGAAGCGGTCGCCGTGCGTCACCAGCAGTCGCTCGCCCCGTGCGGTGCGGTGAACCCACTCGCGATGCACTTCGACCTGTCCGTGCAGCACTTCGGCCATCATCGAAAGGCTGGCGTCGTGGTTGCCCGGAATATAGATGAGGCGCGATCCGGAGCGGCGCTTGGCCAGCAGGGAACGGATCACGTGGGTGTGGTCGGCCGTCCAGAAGAAACGCCGCGCGAGACTCAGGGCGTCAATGATGTCGCCGACCAGGACGACCCGTTCCGCCTCGATTCCCCGCAGGAAATCGCACAGCTCCCGTACCCGGGCGCGCTTGTAGCCCAAGTGGATGTCCGACAGAAAGAGCGTCCGCACTTTGCCAGGTCGTCTGAGGCCAGTGGTCATTCGCTCCCCGCGGGCTGCTGTCGCGTGACCGTAGCGTGGTGCCCGGGTGTGTCGATCAGATGACAGCGCCGCGAAAATTTTTTGACCTTTGAGGAGCTTGCGCGGAAAAACTAGACGTGGCACGCAAAACCGGAACTAAACGGTTCCGGACGTGGGCCAGGACGCCGGAGGCCAGCCTGTCAGGACGTCAGGCGTCTGCGCTCAGGCGTCTGCGCTCAGGCGTCTGCGCTCAGGCGTCTGCGCCCAGGCGGTGAGCGCTGCGGCGGGAGCGCTCAGACGGCTGGGCCATCAGGCGGTCTCGCTGGCCTCGGCAGGCTCGGTCTGGATGCGGCTCAAGGGGAAATGACAGACGAAGCGACTGCCGCTGCCGATCGTGCTCTGGACCTCGAGCTCGGCGCCGTGGCGCTGCAGGACGTGCTTGACGATCGCCAGGCCGAGACCGGAGCCGCCGGTGGAGCGCGCGCGGCCCGCATCGACCCGGTAAAAGCGCTCGGTCAGGCGCGGGATGTGCTCGGGAGGGATGCCGATGCCCGTGTCGGTGACCGAGAAATGCCCACCCTCCTCGTCAACCCACCAGCGCATCTCGATGGAGCCCTCGGCTGGCGTGTACTTGGCCGCGTTGTCCACGAGGTTGGAAAACGCGGAGTGGATCTCGGGTTCATCGCCCACCAGCTGCGCATCGGAATCCACGCGAACGCGGATGTCCTGCGGATGGACCGGGCGCGCCATGACATCCTTGCGCAACATCGAGAGCAGCGCGGCGATATCCAGCGGCTCCCCGCCGAGCAGTTCGTCGGTTTCCTCCAGGCGCGACAGCTCGAGCAGATCGCGGATGATGGCCGTCATGCGCTCAGCCTGGCGGCGCATCTCCGCCACCGGTCCCTGCAGGTCGCGGTCGAGGGCCGGGTCCTGACTCAGGGTCTCGAGGTAGCCGGAGATCACCGTCAGGGGCGAGCGCAGCTCGTGGGAGGCGTTGGCCACGAAGTCCTTGCGCATGGCCTCCAGGCGCATCTGGCGCGACACATCGCTCACCAGCAACAGCTGCTGCCCCTCGCCATAGGGCACCAGCTGCAGCGACAGATAACAGTCCTCGCCCGTGGTGGTGCGGATGACGATGGGATTGGCGAACTCCCCGCCCTCCAGGTAGCGGGCGAATTGCGGCTGGCGGATCAGATTCTCGATCCGCAGGCCGAGGTCCGCCGTGCGCCGCAGATCCAGCAAACGCGCGGCCATGCGGTTGAACCAGGCGATCTCGCGCTGCGCGTTGAGGATGACCACCCCATTGGGGAGCGCGGCGGTCGAGCGCTGCAACTGCCGCATGAGCTGCACGAAGCGCTGTTTGTGGAAGCGCTTGCGCCGGTGCAGCCGCACGATCTGCGCGATGATCTCGCCGAAGACGCCGCCGACATCAGGCGGATCGGCGTAACTGCGATGACGCAGCCACCACTCCAGACGAAACAGGTTGGCGAGCTGCCAGCCCAGGTGCAGGGCGAGCGCAATGCCCAGTCCCAGCCAGACATTGCCGAACAGCCAGCCGCCGAGCAGACCCACCGCCACGGTGGCTAGCATGCGACCCGTCGCGAACCACCACGCCTGCGTGCCCGGTTGCATGGACTGGATCCGAATTTCCTGCGCGCCTCGCGCGACCCTAGACCGTGCGGGCGGAGAAGCGATACCCCGAGCCGCGCACGGTCTGCACGAACCGATCGTACCCGAATTCCTCCAGCGCCTTGCGCAATCGGCGGATGTGGACGTCGATGGTGCGCTCTTCGACGTAGACGTTGCCGCCCCAGATGCGATCGAGCAGCTGATCACGCGTGTAGACCCGCTCGGGGTGGGTCATGAAGAACTCGAGCATGCGGTACTCGGTGGGACCCAGCGGCACGGTGCGGTCGGCCACCATGACGCGGTGGCTGGCCTGATCCAGTGCCAGGCCCTCGAACTCGATCATCTCATCGGCACCGTTGCCGGTGGCCCGGCGCAGCACGGCGTTGATGCGCGCCAGCAGCTCGCGCGGCGAGAAGGGTTTGGTGACGTAGTCATCCGCGCCACCCTCGAGTCCGGCGACCTTGTCGCCCTCCTCGGCCCGCGCGGTCAGCATGATGATGGGCAGCTCGCGGGTCTCGCGGTCGCGCTTGAGCGCGCGCGTGAGTTCAAGCCCACTCATGTCCGGCAGCATCCAGTCGATGAGCACGAGGTCGGGCCGCTGGTCGGCCAGGGCCGCCCGCGCGGAGCGGCAATCCTCGGCCTCGCGCACTTCGAAGCCGGCGCGCTTCAGGCCGAACGCGATCATCTCGCGGATCGGCCGTTCATCCTCGACGATCAGAACCTGTTTTGCGGGCATGGTTCGCCAGACTGTGGGGCGCGGGTATTACGCAGGCACCATGTTGCAGATTCATGACATTGACACCGAATGCCACACACCCTGTCAATTCCGGGACTTGGGTTGCGCCACATCGTCGCGCAGATACGTCGGCAGGGCCTGTTCCGCCGGGACGAGGCGACCGGCCCGGACCTCCGGTACCGCGAGCGCGGCAATATCCCGGGCCCACGGCAGGATGTGCTCATCGCAGCCCGCGAGCACGGCACCGAGCGCGGCGCGCAGCTGCGGATAACTGGCGAATCCGCGGCCTGCGCCGAAGACCGGCCCTCGCCAAGCATCGGGCAGCATCACGGCAGCTGGCTTGCTGACCCGTTCCGCACCGACGGGCTGCATCAGTCCACCCGGCCCCGGCACGAAGCAGGACCAGTACACCTCCTGCATGCGGGCGTCGTTGCAGACCAGCGTGGGTAGCACATCGGCGTGGCCGCCCGCAGTCCGCGAACCCTGGTCGGTCCGCAAACCCTGGTCGGTCAGCGAACCCTGGTCGGTCCGCAAACCCTGGTCGGTCAGCGAACCCCGGGCGGTACGCGAACCCTCGGAAGCCTGAGAACCCTGGGATCCTTCGGCGGGTTGGGCTGCCTGGGCTGCCTGGGCCGCCAGTGACCCCTGTGCGACCGCACGCAGATCCGACACGGGGACCACGCCCAGATCCGCGCCGAACGCCAGGCCCTGAGTCACGCTGGCCGCGAGCCGCACGCCGGTGAAGGAACCCGGACCTCGTCCGAAGGCGATGGCGTCCAGGGCCCGCAGCGCGGTGCCGGATTCGGCCAGGAGTTCCTGCACCATCTTCAGGATACGGTCGGCATGCCCGCGGGGCAGCTCGGCGGCGCGCTCGAGGAGTGCCCCGTCGATCCACAGGGCAGCCGAGCAACCCTCGGTCGCCGTATCGAGCGCAAGGATTTTCACGACGCGGCCGGCCCGGCGGAAGCGTGGCGCCGCAGAAAGCGCAACGCCTCTTCCTGATCGCGCGTCACGCTCATGGCTGGCAGCGCAGCCGCGAACACCCGACCATAACCCCTGCCGGTCATCCGCGGGTCGCAGATGACCACGGTGCCGTAGTCCTCCTCGCTGCGGATCAACCTGCCGGCTCCCTGCTTGAGCGCGAGAGCGGCTTCGGGCAGTTGATAGTCTCGGAACGGATTGCGTCCGGTGGCCTGCAGATGCTCGATCCGCGCTCTCACTAACGGATCATCGGGGGAAGCAAACGGCAGTTTCTCTATGACGACCAGGCGCAGCGCCTCACCTTTGACGTCCACGCCTTCCCAGAAACTGGTGGTCCCCAACAGCACGCCATTGCCGTCTTCCCTGAATTCCTTCAACAGGCGTTCGCGGGGCGCTTCCCCTTGCACGTACAACCGATAAGGTGCGCCTTCCTGCCAGCGTGCGCGCAACAGCGTCGCACCCTGCGCCAACGCGCGATAACTGGTGAACAGGACGAAGGCACCACCACGCGAGGCTTCGATGAGCGGAATGGCGGTCTCCATGACCGCGCTCACGTACCCCGACGTGGCTGGCTCAGGCAGTCCAGGCGGCAGATAGAGCAGGCTCTGGCGCTCGTAATCGAATGGGCTGTCGATCTTCAGGGTGGGCGTCTCGCCCAGTCCCAGGCGTCCGGTGAAATGGCTGAAGTCCTCGCCGAGTGAGAGTGTCGCCGACGTGAAGATCCACGCGCAACGCCGCGCTGTCACGAGCGACTGGAACCGCGCGGAGATGTCGAAGGGCATCAGACTGAGCGTGAAGCCGCGCTGCAGCGTTTCTACTGCCCGCGCACCTTCCATGTCGTCGGCCACGATGCGCTCAAGGCTCGCAACCAGATCACCGGCGCGGGGAGCCAGTTGCGCCAGCGGGCTCTGAGCGTCCAGAGCTTCCAGCCGCGCCTGCAACAGACGCAGGCTGTCTTCCAGCTCTTCCACGGCGACGTTCAGCGGTGAGCGGGTCTCGTTCCAGGCCGTGCGGCCGAGGCGCGTTGGGACGCAGGCAAGCACGTGCTGCAGTGATTCGCGGCTGGCGCGCACAGCATCCTCCACGTCGGCGAGAGGGCTGCGCTCGAGTTCCGTCTGCACATCTCGCAGAAGGATCTCGATACGCCGGCTGCTGACGGTGGCGCCGAAAAACTGGGTGGCGAGATCCGGAATCTGGTGCGCCTCATCCAGGATGATGGCATCCGCCGAACCCAGGATGTCGCCGAATCCGTCTTCCTTGAGGGCCAGGTCGGCCAGCAGCAGATGGTGATTGACGATGACGATGTCGGCGTCGAGCGCCGCGCGCCGCGCGTTGGTGACATGACACCGCGCCAGTTCCGGACAGCGGTTGCCGAGACAGTTCTCACGGGTCGAGGTGACCTGCGACCACACGGGATGGTCGTCGGAGAGGCCGCGAAGTTCAGCCAGATCGCCGCTGCGTGTCGTCAGGGCCCAGCTGCGGATGCGGCCCAACATGCGGGTCGGGCGGCCGCGCCCTGCCTCGAACAGCGGTTCGGTCTCGGTGCCGGCCCGATCCAGGCGATAGCGGCACAGATAGTTCGCCCGACCCTTGAGCAGTGCGACGCGTGCCGGGCGGCCGAGGGCGGCCGCGACCAGCGGCAGGTCTTTGTTGAACAGCTGATCCTGCAGGGTGCGGGTGCCGGTAGAGACCAGGACTCTCGCGCCCGAGAGCAGCGCGGGCACGAGATATGCGAAGGTCTTGCCGGTACCCGTTCCGGCTTCCACCGCCAGGGACTCCCGGCCGGCAATGGAGCCGGCGACCCGTTCGGCCATGCGCAGTTGCTGGCGACGGACGCGAAAGTCCGGAAGGGCGCGCTCCAGGGGCCCGCCATGACCGAAGATGTCCTCAAGCTCCAGCATCCGCGGCACGCTAGCGTGCGCATCCGGGTGTGTCGAGCCGCCGGACCGCGGCGCAGGACGTGTAATCCGCACTGCAGTGCGGTAATAGAACATAAGGGCAGGAAATGTCCTATTAATGAGGGCGCGGCATCCGGGCCGGCTATACTTTCCCCGGCGGCCCGCCGGCCGCACTGAGCCGGTACCGCATCAGCCGGCCGCGCGCGCCCACACGATGTGGGTTGCGCCACCGAACAGACCCAAAAACCTAAGGAATCGTGGATGGCCACCGCCGCACACCTGATCACCCCCCTCGCCCAGCTCAGCCCCGAAGTCGCGGACTGGGTGGACTCGGTACGTGCGCTCACGCAGCCGCGCGCCGTGCACTGGTGCGACGGGTCGGAGGCGGAGGTGCGCGATCTGACCGCGAAGCTGCTGCGCGCGGGTGAGCTGCAGGCGCTCAACCCCGAATTCTTCCCCGGCTGCCACCTCTCCCGGTCGAACCCGAGCGATGTGGCGCGCGTCGAGCATCTGACCTACATCTGCACTCCCAACCAGGAGGATGCGGGCCCGAACAACAACTGGATGGATCCGCAACAGGCGCACGCGAGGATGCGTGAGCTGTTCCGCGGCTGCATGCGCGAGCGCACGCTGTACGTCGTGCCCTACTGCATGGGTCCGATCGACTCGCCGCTGTCACGCTGCGGGGTGGAGATCACCGACAGCCCCTACGTCGTGCTCAACATGGCGATCATGACGCGCATGGGGCGGCCGGCGCTGGAGCGCATCGCGCGCGACAGGACCTTCGTGCGCGGCCTGCATTCGATCGGCGAACTCGATCCCGAGCGGCGTTTCATCATGCACTTCCCGCATGAGCTGGCCATCGAGAGTTACGGTTCGGGCTACGGCGGCAACGCCCTGCTGGGCAAGAAGTGCCATGCGCTGCGCATCGCGAGCTGGCAGGCGCGCACCGAGGGCTGGCTGGCCGAGCACATGCTCATCGTCGGCCTGCAGAACCCGAAGGGCGAAACGCATTACCTGGCGTGCGCCTTCCCCTCGGCCTGCGGCAAGACCAACCTGGCGATGCTGATTCCGCCGGACTCGCTGCCGGGCTGGCGCGTGTTCACCGTCGGCGATGATATCGCCTGGCTGCACCCGGGTGCCGATGGCCGGCTGTGGGCCATCAATCCGGAGTCGGGTTATTTCGGTGTGGTGCCGGGCACCAACCCGGAAACCAACCGCAACGCCTACGAGATGATCCGTCGCGATACGTTGTTCACCAATGTGGCGCTGACGGCGGACAATCAGCCGTGGTGGGAGGGACTCACCAGTGGCAAGCCGGTGATCGACTGGCAGGGCCGGCCGTTCGACCCCGCGCGCGGACCCGCCGCGCATCCGAATTCACGCTTCACCGTGTCGGCCCAGCGCAACCCGAGCTACTCGCCGCGCGCCGAGGATCCGCAGGGCGTGCCGATCACGGCGCTGGTATTCGGCGGCCGCCGCCGCGAAGTGGCGCCGCTGGTGTACGAGGCGCGCGACTGGCGGCACGGCGTGCTGGTGGGCGCTTCGGTGGCCTCTGAAACCACGGCGGCAATGGTGGGCCAGGTGGGTATCGTGCGCCGGGATCCGATGGCGATGCAACCGTTCTGTGGCTACAACTTCGGGGACTACTGGCGTCACTGGCTGGATGTCGGCTCGAAGCTGGCGCGGCCGCCCGGGATATTCCATGTCAACTGGTTCCGGCGCGATGCGCAGGGGAAATTCCTGTGGCCCGGGTACGGCGAGAACCTGCGCGTGCTCGAGTGGATCCTGAAGCGTTGCAGCGGCTCTGCCGGCGCGGCGGAGACGCCCATCGGCCGCCTGCCCCGCCCGCAGGATCTGAACCTGAAGGGGCTGCAGGTGAGCCAGGAGGCGCTGTCCGCCCTGCTCGCGGTCGACCCGGCGCTGTGGCGCAAGGAGATGACCGAGGTGCGGGCCTATCTGCAGAAGTACGGCAACCGGCTGCCGCCGGAGATGCTGGCGGAACTGCAGGGCACGGAAGAGCGGCTGGCGGGCCAGTAGCGCCGGCGGCTGGCTAGCAGTCCTCGCAGACGAAGCGGATGGTCTGCGGGGAGTCCTGCTCCGGCAGCTTGCCGAGCCCGATCATGCCCTCGCCCTTGATCTGCAGGCTGTCGCGCCGGACGAAGGATTCCTCGCCGCCGTTGGTCTGCACGAAGGTGCCGTTGGTGCTCTGATCGACCAGCACGAACTTGCTGCGATTGATCTCGATCCGTGCATGCAGGCGTGAGATCAGGTTGCCCTTCACGACGAAGTCGTTGTCCTCGGCGCGCCCGATGGTGATGCTCGAGTGCGTCTCATCCAGGGTGAGTTCGCGGTCCTGGCAGCGCAGCTTCAGGCGCATCAGGCGCACGGGCCGTGCATTCAGCGCAATGGCCGGCACCATGCTGGTGACGTCCTCGGATTGCCAAAGCACCTCGTACAGCGTGACTTCGTTCCCCTGACCCTTGAGCGTGGCGACGTCGATCTGGCGGCAGGACGCACGCCACTCCGGCGAGAGGCGTTCCACCGTGGCCGCCGTGGTGATGATCTGCCCGGCTTTGGCCTGGCTCGTCATGCGGTTCGCGGTGTGCACGGTGGCCCCGAACACGTCACGGGCCTCCAGCACCACCGGTCCGAAATGGCAGCCGATGCGGATCGCGACCGGCTGGTTGTCCACTTTCAGCTGGGCGTGGGTCGATATCTGCTGCTGCATCTGCGCCGCGGCATTCAGGGCGTCATCCGCGGTGGGGAAGGTGGCCATCACCTCATCGCCCATGGTCTTGATGACCGTGCCCTGGCGCTGCTCCGTCGCGCTGCGCATCACGTCGATGCAGATGGCGACCATGTCGCGGGCGCGCAGATCACCCATGAGTTCGTAGAGCCGCGTCGATCCGACGACATCCGCGAACAGGATGGCGAGTTCGATATCCTTTCCCATGCAATGCAGTCAGAGCCCCGTACGGGGTGCAAACTCCTTAGGCGACTCAAGCAATTACGGGAGATTATACGCAAGCGACCCGAGCCGCCAGCCGACCCGCCCGCGCACCTCCCGGCCCGCTCTGGCGCCACGCACGCGGGTCTTCACCGCATGCGGCGGCACCACGGCGCCCTGTCCATGTCGTCCCGCCCGCGGGCATCCCCCGTGGGAGCGCCGTGAATCAAGCGCGTCGCAAACGCGAGACAGCTGCACCGGCCTCCCGGATGAGCTCGGCACCGGCCCCTGCCGCGCGGGACCCTTCGCTCAGGTGGCGGCGGAATTCCCGTGCTCCGGGCTGCCCCCCGTAAAGCCCAAGCATGTGGCGTGTGATGGCCGGCAACCGGTCGCCGCGGGCGAGTTCCCTGTCGGTGTAGCGGGCCATGCGTTCGAGCAGGTCGTCCCGCGAGGGAAGCTCCAGGTGGTCTTCGGGATAGAACGTCCTGTGCATCTCGCTCAGCACGTAGGGACGGTGATAGGCCTCGCGGCCGAGCATGATGCCGTCGCACCACTCCAACGCGGCCCGGGCTGCTTCAGGATCGCGAATTCCCCCGTTCACGATGATCGGCAGGTCGGGGAATGACTGCTTGATGCGCCGGACGACTTCGAAACGCAGCGGCGGAATCTCCCGGTTGTCCTTCGGAGACAATCCGCCAAGCACGGCTTTGCGCGCATGCACGATCGCCACCTGACAGCCTGCCTCCCTGACGGCGCTGACGAACCCATGCAACGCCTCAAAGTCGCCTTCGTCGAATCGCATTACTTCCGCGCGCGCGTGGCCGGCGTGTGCGTCCACGACGCCGACACGCATTTTGACGGTGACCGGTACGCGTACGCGGGCGCGCATGGCCGCGACGCAATCTGCTACGCGCGCCGGCTCCAACATCAGGCATGCGCCGAATGCTCCGCTCGCCACGCGATCACTGGGGCAACCGCAGTTGAGGTTGATTTCGTCGTAGCCGGCCTCCTCTCCCGCCTGCGCCGCCATTGCCAAGTCTTTGGGTTCGCTCCCGCCGAGTTGAAGCGCTACCGGGTGCTCCTCGGGATCGAACTGCAGCAGTCGTTGACGGTTGCCACGCAGGATGGCCGCAGCCGTGATCATCTCCGTGTAGAGCAACGCGCGCGGGGAGAATCCGCGCAGGAAGTAACGGCAGTGGCGGTCGGTCCAGTCCATCATGGGGGCCACGGAAATTCGACGATCTATGTTGCTGCTTTTACCAGACAAAATGACCCCAGGTAATCCTACCGCTGATGGACCGACACAATTCTGCTGAGAAAGCCCGGCTCCTGCAAACCCCTGTTCTGCGGAGCTTTCTCACCACAGGCCTCAATCAAACTCCTGACGTGGGACCTCGGTCCCAAATCCAGGCGCTCAACACTGCAATTCCTCTCCGCCGGTGCGTGCAACGAGGTCGGACTCCCGCGCCGCACCGGCAATCGTCCTGGCAACGACTTTCAGCACTTCATCGCCGGCGGCATGATCGTAGGCGTCGTTGTATCTCTTGAAGTGATCGACGTCGATGCTCAATAAGCAGAGTTCGCGACCCTAGCGCCGGGCACCGGCGAACGCGTGTACCAGGAACTCGTCAGAAAGGACGCCAACGTATGGCGGAACAGCTTCGCGTGCAGAGCAGGTCCAGTACCGTAAAAGCCGCAATGATCACGGCGACCTCCGACCAGGTCAGTGCCAGCCAGGGCCACAGGAGGAGAATGGGCAAAAGCGCCTCGGGAACCTGGTCGAGAAGCGGCACGTCGGTGCCGGGCGGACGCCGCAGACGCCGTTTGATTGCGCTCGACAAGGCGTCGCCCAACAGAGAGAGGGCCCCGAAGCCCGCGGCCACCCACGCATCCAGGCTGCACAGCCATCCCGCAATGCAGCTCGCAAGGCTCCCCGCCATGAGGCCTCGCCAGCTCTTGTGACTTCCCAGCAATCGCTCCCCGTCCCAGGCGATGAGTCCGAAGTCCAGTGCCCGGGGAGCGCGCGCCGAAGGAAACCGACCCGCAATCCAGGCGGCACTGTTGGCCACGATCAGCATGGACAGGACATGAACCGCACGAGCCATGTGCCCCTCCCAGAGCCTTCTGGCCGCGACTCGCAGGGCGCGAGCTCCAATCCCGTGCCTGATACGCCTCGCGACTTGCGATGTTGGCGTCAAGCGCCGCGCTTCTCACTGACGATCACGCTGCGAATTTCAGGTCCGGAAAGCCGTGCACCATCGTAATATGCGCGGCGCAAGGCATCGACGAATCGTCCGGCCGCCAGGTCCGGGTGGCCGTCGTTGATGAGGATGCGATTCTTCATGATTTAAATTTAATGCGTGACTCATTCGAGTCCGCTAGGCATTTTCCACGATGGTGATCGATCAGCGACCGGAACAAACTGGATTGGTTGTCTCGTTGCGCATATCGTTGCCTCGCAGGGCCACATATGGCTGACCGACGATCCGTGCGGGGAATGATCCGTGTCGCCGTGGCGTTGCTCGGATTTAGCCGCAGCGACTGCGTACCGGCAGCCACGGGTTGGCTCCACGACGGCGTTCCCACGGCCCAGGCCATCCAGATGATGCGAGTGCTACGCAGTGCCGGTGAATTCGGGCTGCAGCCACAGGACTATCAGGGTGCATGGGATTCCCACCGGGTCCTGCCGTCCGGGGAGCACGCAACGGCTGAGGCCGTTGTTGACGAATCGTTATCGGATTCGGTCGCGCACTTCCTGCATGATATCCACTTTGGACGGGTGGATCCCCGCGCGGCGGGCTTCAACCTGGCCACTTCACGCCCTCCGCTGAACATCCCCGCCCTGCTCGATCGGCTGCGCACGGCCGACGACCCCGGGCAAATCATCGCCTCGGTGGAGCCTCAGTTCCTGCACTACCGGCTGCTCAAGCAAGCCCTGACTCGATTCCGACTGCTGGCACTGGGCGCTGCCGCACCGAGCGCAGAGGAGGCGCGTTCCGCGCCGTATGCGCGCCGTGTCCGGCAGATCGAGCTCACTCTCGAGCGCTGGCGGTGGCTTCCCGAGTTCGACAGTCCGCCGATCATCGTCAACATCCCACAATTCCGGCTGTTCGCCTTCCGCTCCACCCAGGATCTGAAGTCGCAGATCCTGCAGATGGATGTGATCGTGGGACGCACGTTCCCGCGCACGCAAACGCCGGT
>Ga0335070_10008253_pt1 | contig 12204 bp, 11 predicted proteins | sample Lox_Sample_13_FD_206722 | JGI IMG/M metagenome (GOLD analysis project Ga0335070, IMG submission 206722) | Soil microbial communities from Loxahatchee National Wildlife Refuge, Florida, United States - Lox_Sample_1.3 | ecosystem: Environmental > Terrestrial > Soil > Wetlands | place: USA...
TCAATTGCCGGTCATCGCAGGCGCCGATCGCGGAGCCGTGCGGGGTCTGCGAGTCATGCACGGAAATTCGGGCGAGCAATTCCGTGGACGTGATTGAAATCGATGCGGCGACCAACCGTGGCATCGACGAAATCCGCGAACTGCGGGAAGCGGCTCGCTACCGGCCGGCTCGCGACCGCTTCAAGATCTATATTCTCGACGAAGCGCATCAAATCACCGATGCGGCTTTCAACGCCCTGCTGAAAACGTTGGAGGAACCTCCGGGTCACGTCGTTTTCATGCTGGCGACCACTCAGCCAGAGGACATTCCGCAAACCATCCGCTCACGTTGCCAGCATTTCAGCTTTCATGCCGTATCGTTCGAGGAGATTCTGGGACAGCTGAAGGACCTGATCGGCCGGGAAAAGATCGAAGCTGATGAGGATGCTTTGGCCTTGCTCGCCGAAGCCGGCGACGGTTCCATGCGCGACGCCCTGTCGATTCTGGACCAGGCCATCGCGTCCTCGAGCGGGCGCTTGACCGTGGATTCCGTTCGGCAGTTGGTGGGTACGGCTTCGTCTGGAGTTCCGGAAGAAGTCATGCAGGCCGTTGCCCAGAGTTCGAGCGAGGAGGTGATTCGCCTGGTGGATCGCCTGCTCAGCGAAGGTCACAATCCGACCCACTTTGCTCGTCAGATGGTGCGGTTTCTACGGAATGCATTGGTGGCCAAGGTAGCTGGCGGAGACTCTTCCCTGCTGCAGATTTCTAGTGACGAGCGCAAGCGTGTGGCAAGGGTAGCGGAACTGTTCGGCGAGGAAGACCTGGCGCGCCATCTGCAAATCATGCTGCGCACTCACGGCGAACTTGGATACCGGCAGGAACAACGCTTTCATCTGGAGTTGGGACTGTTGAAGATGGTGCATGCCCAGCGCTTGTTGCCGATCGAGCAATTGCTGAGTGAGACGGCGATGCCTGTTGCCGGAGCCGGACAGCCGCCGCGCAGGCCAACGGTTGTGGAGCCAAAGAAGACAGAAACTCCATCCGGACGCGCTTCTATTTCGCCATTCGCTGCTGATTCGGCGCGCAAGAGCGGATCAAAGCCGGAGCTGTCAACGGAGAACAGCACGGTAAGTGGGCCCCGGCTGGTCGCCGGAGCCGCCGCATCGCGCGTGGTTATGGGTACCGCCGCTCCGGCTGAATTTCTTCAGCAGGCCAACGAAGACGCGCCTGAGCCCGATGAAGGTGTGCCGGAAGCACAGCCTCCTGAGCCGGGCGATGTGCGGAGTTCTGTGCTGAATGCTTTGTCTGGCGCGGGTCACCGGGTGCTGGCTTCCATGCTCGAATCCGGGCAATGGAAGGTCGAGGGCAACGACGTGGTCATCCTGGTGGGGGCATCGGCCACCGTTATCGACATGTCACTAAGCTCGGATGCCAGGCGGCTGGCAACCACTGCGGCCACCACTGCCCTGGGAAAACCGGTCAAGCTGAAGGTTATTCCCGGCACACCGCAGAACAATGCGCCCAATCACACTCCTTCGAATGGCGGGGGACGCAGCCGGGTTGAGCAGGATCCCGTGGTCCGGCGGATGAAAGAAAAATTCGGAGCCGAGATTCGGACGATTATTGACTATCGCGAGAAGCACTAGAACCTTCCGCAGGAAAGACAGGAAACGGAATGGGTGGATTCAACCTGCAGGATTTGATGTCGCAGGCCAAGAAACAGTACGAAGCCCTGCAGAAGAAGATGCAGGAGACTGTCGTCGAGGCCTCGTCCGGCGGCGGCACTGTAACCGTCAAAATGGATGGGCGGAAACAGGTGCTCGGCGTCAAGATTGATCCTGAAGTAGTGAAGGCCGGCGATCTGGAAATGCTGCAGGATCTGATTGCGGCGGCGGTGAATGCCGCCGGCAGAAAAGTAGACGACGCCATGCAATCGACCATGGGCGGAATGCTCGGCGGCTTGGGAATGTTGTGATCGAGATTCCATAAGCTCCCGCCAGTTCTAAGCGGTCAGATTCGAGGCGTCACCAAAACTTTCGGCAGATTGTCATTTCGAGCATAGCGGGAAATCTGCTTTCTTCCAGACGCAAAAGAAAAAGCAGATTCCTCAGGCTAAAGTTCTTCGGAATGACAACAGATAAAAAGTCACTTCCATGTCAAGATTTGCTGAGCCGATGGCCCGGCTCATCGAAGAATTGAAGAAGTTGCCAGGGATTGGCAGCAAGAGCGCCCAGCGCCTTGCCTTCCACATCCTGCGCTCGAGTGACGACGATGCCGAGGCGCTCGCCACCGCCGTGCGCGACGTGAAAGCTAATTTGCGCCTCTGTTCCGTCTGCAACAACATCACCGACGTGGATCCCTGTGCGTACTGCAGCAGTGCCACCCGCAACCAGCGGCTGGTTTGCGTGGTGGAGGAGCCCACGAACATCGCGGCCATCGAAAAAACCAAGCACTTCAACGGCGTTTACCACGTGCTGCATGGTTCGATTTCGCCGCTGCACGGCATAGGACCAGAGCAACTCCGCACTGCTAACCTGATGCGGCGCGTGGACGCTGGAGAAGTCGATGAAGTGATCGTCGCCACTAATCCGACGGTTGAAGGCGAAGCAACGGCTGTTTACCTTTCGGGACAGCTGCGGCGTCCAGGGCTGAAAGTGACGCGCATTGCCATGGGAATTCCGGTAGGCAGCGACATCGAATATACCGACGAGATCACAATGCTCAAGGCCATGGAAGGCCGCAGAGAGCTATAGGGAACGTTTCCTGCTGAAGGCCGAACGTTAGTGTCCGCACATCACGGCTTGTCCTGCCTTTTAAGCTATCCTGAATTGCCGGTATGAACAGCTTCAAGCGGCGACTTTCGGTTGTGCTTTCCTGCTCTGTTTTGTTTTTCTTGGTCACTTGCAAGAGGGAGAAGTCAGTGCCTCCGCCCGACAAACCGCGGCTTACGCCCGACGTGACGCTCCAGGATATCGCCTTTCACAGCGCTGCGCTGAATCGGGACATGCAGTACCGCGTTGTGTTTCCCGTAAACGTTGCGCCCGGCCAGAAGTTTCCCGTTGTTTACTTACTTCATGGGGTTGGCGGAAGTTTTCAAGACTGGTCAAATTATTCCGACGTTGCCCGTTTCGCCGAGCGTGGGCTGATCTTGATCATGCCTGAGGGGCGTTCCTCTTATTACACCAATTCGGCGGAGCACCCACAGGACCGCTACGAAGATTACGTCGTGAACGACCTCGTCGCTGACGTTGAGAGCAGATTCCCGGTCGCCCCTGGAGGTTCCCATCGCGCCATTGTTGGGATTTCCATGGGAGGCTTCGCTGCCATCAAGATCGCACTCAAGCATCCGGCAATGTTCGCTTTTGCCGGCGGAATTAGCCCAGCGGTTGACGTTCCCAGCCGTCCATTTTCCATTAAGCGGCCTCTGCAGTGGCGCCAGCATAGCTCGATCTTTGGACCCTGGAAGAGCGCAACGCGACGCGAAAACGATCCGTTTCTTCTTGCCCGCTCCGCGGATCCGAAGGGGATGGCGTACTTCTTTCTCTCCTGCGGTGAACAGGAAGGTTTGCTGCCTTCAGTTCGTCAGTTTGCGGCCTTGCTCGGAAGTCGACACTTTCAGTACGAATTCCACGTTAAGGCGGGAGGCCACGACTGGCAGCAATGGAATGCGGAAATACCCGATTGCTTTCAGAGCCTGGCGCAACACCTCCAGGCCACAGGCTGATACACCTCACAACTTATGCAAAGTTTTATCCTCTCGCTGCGGACCTCGCCCCGCAGCAGTCGAAGCGGCATCATACTGCGAACGCAAACACTTGCTAATCAATAGCTTACGGACTACTTCGCCCGCTTTGCCCCGCACCGCCCTGTGGCAGCGAAGTTGCACCACAATCCGGACGTTGTTCGTCGCTCCTCAGCGAGTTTCAACGCTGACGCGCGGAAAATGCGCACCAGCCCTGGCTACAACCAAGCCAGCAGCGTTTTTGGCGTGCCAGTTTGCGACGGGCTGTGATGTAACCGCATCTCAACTCGGCGCCACAAGGGACCGGGCCAACCAGCCCGGTTTTCCTTTTTCAGCGAAAACCCCAGGCAGGCCATATGCGGCGCTACTGCCGGGCTTCAGTCTCAAGGAAGGTGTTCGATTCCTCTTCGGAAGGCAGAATGCCCTCCGGCATGGCGCCACGGTTGTACCCGGCCATGCGGTTTTTCCACTTGAGAAAATCGGTGATGGTTTGCGGCTCAATGCGAATCTCTACCCGGCGCAGGCTGGCGAGCAATAGGTTCATCTCGTGGCGAAAGCCAACCGCGGTGCGAAGATTCTTGGCCGCTGGCCGGAGCATCTCCACCTTGCGATTCCTGCATTCCAGCAGGCCCCAACCTGTGGGAAGTTCCTCTACACGCAGCAGGCCCGCAGGGGTCAGGTAGAAACGTTCAGAACCCAGACCCAACTCCGGTCTCTGGCGGAAGGGTTTTTCCCGATCCGCCAGAAAATCAGCGCGGGAGACCTTGCACTCGACCAGCACAGAGTGGCTAGCCCGTTTCCACCCGATAGCGTCGGGCATCTCGCCGGTGGCGCACGCTTGTTCGGAGAGTACGACACCGCAGCGATAGGTGCGCAGCCAGGAAACTGCCTTCTCGACCAACTGAGCGTGAGTCACGCACATCTTGTACTAGAAGAAAGGAACGGGCAGAAGTGACTGGGAAGCTACTTCGCCGTTTGCGAAGGAACACGTCTTTGGACTCTAGGTTTGCGGGGCCGCAGCGGGCGAATCATCACGGGACGACGATAGACAACTTCCAAAAGATGGCGCGCCGCAGCCACCGTTTCCGCTGAAGCGCTGCGTGCGGAGTACCCTTGGGCGGCAACGGTGAAGAATCCGTTCTTCTGCGAAACCTGGAGCCGCTGGGTATGGCCATTGCGTTCCGCGTCAAAGGCATTCGCCAAGCGAAGAATCCCCGCGAGATGTTGAATCTCGCGCTTCTCGGCGGGAGGCAGACTCTTCAGAGTCTTCTTTCCCGTGCGCGGCAAGGCACCCCGATGGTAGCGGGCCACGATCGCCGCCGCATCCAAATCGTGCTTCCGAATGCCCAAAGGAGACCGTAGCCGGTGAACCAGCCGGTAAGTTTCCTTGTGATGTCCTTTGGCGTGGTGAGAGCGCCCCACGTCGTGCAGGAGCGCCGCCAAGTGCAGAACTTTGCGCGAATTCTGCTCGTGAATTGCTGGCTTGATCGCCTGCAAGCCGTCGTAGAGCTGGAGAGCCAGATTGGCAACGCGGGTGGAGTGAGTGAAATCGGGGTCGAGTAGTGAAGCCCACAGTTTCAAACGAAGCAACGCTGCCTTCTCGATCTGCTCACCGTGGGGCAATTCTGCCCGCCACGCGTTCCATCGGGAATTCGGGCCGACCATTTTGACGTGATACTTCTCGATGCGGCGGCTGCGTTCCTCAAGAATGCGCCCGTGCCAGCGCGACTTCGATTCCGCGTCCGGGAATACAGCCACCTGCAAGGCCGTAGCCCACAGGACATCGAGGTCATGCACTTCACCGAGAAGGTCCTGCATTTCTTTCAGATCGTCTTTCCAGGCTTCGTGCTGCTGAGGCAGAAAATTCTCCACGATGTAGCGGAAGCGCTTGATCCCGATACGAAGCTGGTGGAAGGCAGTCTGGGAGCGATTGCGCAGGGCACGCCGATGCAGGTCATATGCTTCCGTCCAGCGTTCCAGCGCAAGATGCTTGAAGATGGCGCTTCCCTGCCGTAGACGCGCCGCCCGCCGGGGCAGTTCTTTGCCCCAGCGCCGCCATTGCTTGCGGTCAAACTCCTCCAGCGCTTGGAAAGCCAGCTGCCGGAGCTCGGTTTCGCGCGCAGCTAAGTGCTGGAGAATGCTCGATGTTACAGGGTCACCCACAGTGTCAAATTTGTGGACCCACTCCTGCATGATGTGAACGTCGCGCAGCTCGCCAAGTTGGCGGAACAGGCGCCTTCCTGCCTTCTTCATCTCTTTCCAGGCAGGGTCGGGATCAATGGCCATTACGCCGTCGGCCATGGAGCGGCAACGCCGCAGCGCCACCCGCAGGTCGTGCACCGGATCGGGCGCGAAATCCAGAGCAGCGCGGTCGCACTCTTGCAGGACACGTTGCATCCAGAATGAGAGCCCGGTCTTCTTCCGGACCATTGCCGTTGCAGGGACTGGAGTTGCCAAGGAGAGTTCCTAATCCATAGATCCAACGATCATTCTCGCCGCAGAGCGGCTTTATTTCCAGTATTTCGGAGAGGTAGACAAAGGCCGTCGCCGGGGCAGTAGCTTGTTTCTATTTCTCTCCTATGTCCTCATTCCATAAATCCGGACGACCACGTTGGAACAGCTCCATCATGGCCACGCATGTGGGATCATCAAGCACAGTCACTTCAACCCCGCGCGCCCGGAGATACTCTTCCGGCCCGCGAAACGTACGATTCTCGCCCACTACCACCTTCGGAATTTTGTAGAGGAGAATAGCTCCGCTGCACATATCGCAGGGCGACAGCGTCGAATACAGCGTCGCTTGTCGATAGACTTCCGGCGGCAGTCTCCCGGCGTTTTCCAGGCAATCCATCTCCGCATGCAGGACAGGGCTTCCTTTCTGCACCCGTTGGTTGTGACCTCGGCCTACTATTTTGTTCCCCACAACCAGTACTGATCCGATAGGAATGCCACCTGTTGCCAGTCCTTCTTTCGCCTGCTCAATGGCTTCCTGGAGAAAACGGTCCACGGAGGCGGAAGTATACACCAGGCTGGGACTCCACTTATTCACGCCTTCAGTCAAACGCGTGGACTTGCATGACAACGAAAGCTCTATGTTCCCGCGTCGGAACGGGAAAAATGCAAGGTTTTTCCCCAAGGAAGAACGCTCGACGAGAAGGTCACGGGCTCGTCCTCCGGGCAAGAGGTCGAGTAATGGTCAATTACCTCGGTAACGTGCACAGGCTTACTGTTTCGCATTACCCTTAGCACGTATCAGCACCACCGGGAGTTAGCTATTCCAACCGCTGACACAAGCAAGCAGGGCAGGATTGCTTCTGCGCGTGCCTTTGTGCATAGCCTGAACATTCTGGTGAAATACGTGCGCCTGTACGGCTTCGATCACAAGCGCACGGAAAACCAGTTCGGCGTGACCTGGACCGAGCTGCAGAACGGGATGCCCGGCGGCGCCGATGGCGGATTCCTGCTGGGAGTCTCGGGCCAGACGCTTCTTCTGGATGGCCTGCCGCTGGAAACCGGTCAGGCCGAACGCAGCTTCGCGCAACTGCTTACCACCGCCGGACTTGCAAGCATTCATTTCTCCAATAGGGTCGCCAAAGAAGATTTCGAGCGGCTGGTTCGGGCTTTCGCCACCGGCGGATCCAAGGCACAGGACCTGAGTAAGCAGATCAAAGAAGCACTGGGTGACAGCAAGCTGTCGCCGATCCGAATCAATGAAGTCAAGTTTGTGGCGGCTGACCCGGCAACCGGAGAGGTCAGCGTTGCGGCACAAATCGCGGCGCAAACCCTGGGACCCGAGTTCAAGGAGTGGCTGAACGATCCGCAGAAGCTGCTGCAACTGATTGCCGCTGCGGAAGGTGCAAATACCGGCGGAGAGACGGGTGGAGCTCCGATTGGCAGCGTCCCCAATGTCCGCGGTGGCGGTGGTGGCGGAGGAGGAACTGGAACCGGCTCCGGCACGGGCGGCGGTGGCGGTGAGCCTTGGGCAGGCGGCGTCGTGCCCCTGGAAGAGGAAGAGGTTGTTCAGGCGATCCGCTTGCTGACCCGGTTTGGAGAAGCCGGCAGCGATCCCAACATCAAGCCTGAATTCCTGCAAAGCGAGCTGAATCAGGTTGACCCACATACCAAAGTCAATTTGCAGCTTCTGCTCACGAGCCTAGCCTCGCAACAGAACGAAGCGACCGATACGCCCCTTCTGATGAAAGCGGCCGAGCACATGGCCATCCGCTTCGCACTGGAAAAATTCCAGAAGGGCGACATCAAGGTCAACGCAGTTCACCAGATGCTGGAACACATGAGCCGGCAGATGGATACCTTGCGTCGAATTCTGCGGATTCAGGAAGACAAGATGGGCAAGGCGGGGATTCTGGTGGAATCTCACGCCGACATTCTGGACCGCATGTTCTGGGCGGAGGTACCCGAGGCCGGCAAGAAGAGCGTATTGCTCTCCAACGAAGCGCCATGCGTTCCTCCGCGCAACGTTCGCCAGTTTGTCGAAGTGCTTTTGGAGCGCGGCGATAAAGAAACTTCGGCCGCGATCCTGCAAAACTACATTGGCTGTCTGGACACGAAAGAGCCTGAGCCTCGCCGCAAGACGGCCATCGGCTTGAGCCAGTTGGCAGATTTGTTTGCCAGCGTGAGCGACAGCTTGATGGCTGCGACCATTCGCAAGGTCGGCGAAGCACTGGCCAAGGAAGCGGATGCCGAACTGCAAAGCTTGTTGAGCGCCGCTTTCGTACGTCTCAGCGCGGAGTCCAGCAATCGCAAACAGTTCGGCGCGTTAAGCGCGGTATGCGACTCCATGGAACTGGTGGGAAAGCAGCGCCCGGTCCTGGTGAACGAACTGCGCCCCCGTATCGGCGTGGAGAACCGCCTGCCCGAATTCATCGAAGAAGCGTTGAACCAGCCCAATCTTCCTCCGGAACTCGTCAATGTCTTCCGCCGGACTTCGCAAGCGTCCGTAGAACACATGGCGGACCGCTTTTTTCGCTGCATGCGGCGCGAAGAGTGCGATCGCATGGTGGAACTCGTCAAGGAACTGGGGGCTCCAGCACTGCAGCAGCTCAGGGAGATGCTTCGCACCGGGCAGCCGCGCCAGGCATCCTCGGTAATCGGCTTGTTGAGCCGGCTGGATGTACCCTCGCTGCTCGAGCTTTTACCCGCCCGGCTGAAGGAGTGGAACCGGTTCTACCACGACATTGTCGTGCGGCAGATTGCTTATGGCGCCGCTCACGATCGCGGACGCACGCTGCTCGAACTAGTCGAGATTATCGATCCGCTGGTCCTGCCTCAGGCACTCGATGAAATTGGAATGAGCGGCGACCGCACGGCCGTTCCACCGTTGATTGTCATGGCAGAAGCCGGTGAGGCCAAGGATCGCTCTCCGCTGATTCAGGTGAAAGCCGTGGAGTCGCTTGGCCGGTTGCGCGAGGCGGAAGCTGTTCCCGTGCTTCGCAACCTGATCGACCAGAAGAAGCGCTGGAAGTGGGTCCACCATCGCGAACTTCGCATCGCTGCGGCGCAGGCCTTGGCCAAGATCGACCCGCGCTACGGCAGCCAGATTCTTGCCGACAGCGGGCTGGAGACCGCCGAACTCGCTATCGCGCCGCTGGACGCCGCGCCAGCCTGCCCGTGGGTACGGCAACGCCGCTACGAGCGCGTGGCTCTTGTTCGCTCGTTGTCCGCTTCGCTCAGCAGTTCATGGGGGAAGACTGGGATTCAGATTCGGGAACTGAGCCTCGGCGGCGGCATGGGCACGAAGGAAGACAACCTCCGCATCGGCTCCGAGGCCAACCTCGATATCGCCCTGGGCGTTCGCCACATCCGAGGACAGGTGCTGTTGCGCCGGGCTCGGGTGAACGAAGTTGGCTTCGAAATCGTGAATATTGACCTGGAAAGCCGCTATCGCCTGCGCCACATCCTGATCGATACGCTGGAAACCGCTCCTGAGACCAAGGGCGGCGAGTGGGACGGCCAGAGAAAAAGCTAAGCTCCACGGAAATACAAACGCCTCTGCTTGAGACCGGCAGAGGCGTTTTCCTTTTGCAGGAACTCTTATCTTACCTTGGCAAAGATGATCACCAGCGTGTAGAGCGCCAGAGACTCGATCAGCGCCAGTCCGAGAATCAGTGCCAGCTGGATGCCCGGACGAGCCGCAGGATTGCGCGCCAATCCCTCAGCAGCAGCGGCGGTGGCTCTCCCTTGTGCCAAAGCGCAAACGCCCGAAGCAATGGCCATGGAAAAACCAGCCGCAATCGCGACCCAGTTGACCGCGCCCGCAGCCTCTCCGCCTTGCGCGAAGGCCGGAACCGCGAAGCAAAGGGCCGACGACCCCATGAACAGAAAACTCAGTTTCCGCATCGTGTTTCTCTCCTTATATGAATTGCCCGTCAGGAGGTGGTTGACGTCATCCCGTGCAGACGCCCTCACACTGATCGGCGAACGTCCAGTTTCAGGCTTCGCGAGTTCACTGCGAAACCCGAGGCTCGAAGCTCGCGTCTAGTGCTCCTCCGCCACGGCTCCAGCCAGATATACCGTGCTCAGGAGCACGAAGATATATGCCTGCAATAGCGAGACCCCGATGTGCAGGCCGAGAAATGCAATGGGAACCCCCAGCGGGACAAGCGAAAAGAAGACCAGAGTCACCATATCGCCGGCAAACATATTGGCGTAAAGACGAATCGTCAGGGAAAGCACCCTCGCCAGATGACTGATAATTTCGATCGGAACCATCAGGGGGGCCAGCGCTGGCAACGGACCGGCAAAATGCTTCAGGTAGGCCACTCCCGCGTGTTTGAATCCCTGCGTCTGGTAGTAGACAAAAGAACAGATCGCACATCCCAAGGGAACGACCGGCACGGCAGTAGGCGACTCGAAACCGGGAATCAATCCGATCAGGTTGCAGAACAAAATGAAAAGACCGAGCGCCACCAGAAAAGGCGTGAAACCCTCGCTGTGATGGCCGATCACTTCCCCGCTCTGTCCCTGGACAAAGCCATGAATTCCCTCAAAAACATGTTGCAGAGCTCCGGGACGATCCACCGACAAGCGTGAACGAACCAACACAAACAGAACGATCAGAAAGAGGAAGACCAGCAACTCCATCGCTTCCGCATTGTGAATCGGGGCTTGCGGGTATTTCGGTTCAATGTGGAGGGCCCGCAACAGCGCCGTAACCGGACTGGCAAACAGACGATTCAGAATCTCGGTAAACCAGAGTTGTTCGGGCATGTTGCGGCTTCTAGTCTTAAGCTCCCAGCTTGGTTCTATCGTTTGGAAGGAAAATCAAACGCCACGTCTCACGGCCACATACGCCTCGTAGACGGCTTCACACGCAATGGCTGCAATGGGCAAGAACAGGCCCGCCAAGAGCCCATACAGACTCGCGGGAGAAACACTTAATATAGCATAGGCTCCCAGGCCCATCAGGAGATAGCGGAGGAGAAAACGGATCACAATGCCCTTGCTCGACTGCGGGCGTCCCGATTTCGTGATGCGATCGGCCAGCCCGCTTACGACTCTTTCCAGCCAACGAAAATTCAGCGAAGCAATGGCGCATCCCAACGCGAAGCCCAGAGCGATTTTCCAGCCATACAAAATCCAGGCGAGAACCGCAAACAAAATGCCCAGGATCGGCACATTGCGACGAATACGATCGAGTGCGCCGGAATAGAAAGATTCCGCCGCGGCGTCTGTCTGGGGCTGCGCGTTTTCTGTTTCCGTTGGCACGGAGAGCTGTCCTTTGGTCAGGAGTTCCGGGTCACGGTACGAATCAGCTCGACAAAGCCGGCAATGATTCCCAGCAGCAATCCCACAAGATAGAGCCAACTGGTATGCAGCCAGTGGTCCAACGCCATTCCCAGAAGGAGTCCCACAACGGTCGCCGCGGGAAAAATGAAAGCCAGTTGGCTGTATCGGGCCAGCTGCAGCCAGAGATTCTTGTTTCCTGAGTCATTGCCGGGCATGGCGGACTCCAGTGTGCGACTGATCGCAGTCTACGCCAACTGTAGTGACCAGTTCACCGCGTGGATGAATCTCTCCGGGAAAATGCCGATGAACACGGTGGCGAGGGTAGTGATGCCAAGCGCGATGCGCATGCCAAGGCTGATGGGGAGCGGTTCCCTGTCCACGGCTTGCCGCATGAACATGGCATTGGCAATCTTCAGATAGTAGTAAAGCCCAAAGACCGAGTACGCCACGCCGAGTGCGGCGAGCACATAGTGTCCGCTCTCGATCAGGCTGAGAAAGATGAAGTACTTGCCGTAGAAGCCCGCCAGCGGCGGAATCCCGGCCAGCGACAACAGAAACATCAGCATCATGACGGCTTCCGTGGGCGCGCGGGAGAAGAGTCCGGCGATGTCGTCGATCTCGTCGCCGATGACGTCCCTCTGGCGCAGTGAGGTCACCACGGCGAACGCTCCCAGGTTCATGAAGGTATAGACCAGCAGGTACATCAATATGCCCTTCAGACCGTCAAAGAACGCCGG
>Ga0335070_10008254_pt1 | contig 12203 bp, 8 predicted proteins | sample Lox_Sample_13_FD_206722 | JGI IMG/M metagenome (GOLD analysis project Ga0335070, IMG submission 206722) | Soil microbial communities from Loxahatchee National Wildlife Refuge, Florida, United States - Lox_Sample_1.3 | ecosystem: Environmental > Terrestrial > Soil > Wetlands | place: USA: Florida...
CTTCTCTGGCTGATCAGTTGCACAGGCTATCTCGCCATTCGTCTGATCTGCCCGACGCTGCGCTACTCAGTTTCCTGGGAAGAACCGCCTTCGCTGCCGGACGCCATTTATGAAAAGCCGGTGATCTATTCTTTCTGGCACCGCGCCGTGTTTCCAGCCACGTGGATGTGGAGAAGATTGGGAATTGCCGTGATGGTGAGCCGCAGCTTCGACGGTGAATACATTGCGCGCATCATCGAAAGGTTCGGATTTGTAGCCGTGCGCGGCTCCAGCAGCCGCGGCGGCGCCGAGGCCCTGCTCGGCATGAAAAGCCACCTGGAGCAGGGTGCGACGGTCGCGTTTACGATCGACGGTCCGCGCGGTCCGAAGTATGTAGCCAAGCCCGGTCCGGTGCGATTGTCACGCACCACTGGGTTTCCCATGGCAGCGTTCTACCTGGCGGTCAGCGACGCCTGGGTGCTGAAAACCTGGGATGATTTCGTGATTCCGAAACCGTTCGCGAAAGCGCTCGTGCGCTTTAGCCCGAAAATGATGGTTCCAGCGGACGCAGATGAAGCGCAGATGGGCGCCTTTCACTCACAACTGCAGCAGGCTCTCGAACGTGTGACCCGTTTCGCAGAGGAAAACGTTGGGCGCGTAGGGTCGGACCAGTTTCCCATACGCGCCCGAAGCCGCAGCTGACCGCTGCGGGAGAATTCAACTTCTAGTGCTTCTCCTCCACTTTGGTGCTCTCCTTCGCATTGACCACCGATTTCTTAATGGGTTTCCCCTTGGCAACGACCGGCTCTTCAGGCTTTGGAATCCAAAAGTCCGGCGCCAACGAAGCTACCTGGTCGGGCGTGTTGCTGAGATCGGGCAAAAAGCGGTTAATGACGGTTTCGGAGCCTTCGATCGTTTCGGCGCTGGCTTTCAGCAACTTCTCATAGCCCCAGTCTCCGAGTAGTTGCTGCATCGGTGGGATCGCGTCAAATCCCGCTAAAGAGCTCTGCAAAGAGGTCAGATAGAAGACCGTGCCTTCCTGACCGGCAACCGCTTGGGAGACAAAAACCGTCTGCGGGGGCGAGGCTTTTTCGCGGGCGGTTTTGAGGTCCTTCAGAAGCGCCTCGAAATTGGCTAACTGTCCTGCCCGTACATGCACGGCCATGGTGCGCAGCCAGCGGGTGTTGGCGAGCATCTTGGCATAGGCGGCGGAGTCAGCCGGTGCATTGCTGCTCAGGTCCCAGCGCCGGCGCCGGATTTCCGACCGCTGACTCACCAGGCACTGGTTGAAGTCCTGGAAAATCTTGTCCGTGGCGGGTTTCCCGTAGGCTTTCTCCATCGCCTGCATGAAAGATCCCAGCGCCGTTTCCACATCGCCGTAGCTATGGCGCGTGCTGACAAAGGAGACACGGTCCCCGGAACCGTACACAGTCTCCATGGCTAGCCAGGTATCACCTTTGTTCTGCCGGTTCGCAGCCGCGATCTTCTTCGCGATGGCGTCGAAGTCCGCCCGCTTTTCCGGTTTCACTTGCGCGATATACACGTCGAGGTAGTCGTCCAGTGCTTGTTGCGCCTGGCCGGCGGCCAACGCCACCAGCAGCACAACCACTACTGAGGCCCATGTTCTTTTCCAATGCATAGATAGCCTCCTTGCTCCGTTGAGATTGTCTGGCGGACGGCTACGCTATACCCGTTCGGGAACCCCCGTCAAGTGGGGAATGATCGTCACTCCGTCGCAGCCGAGTTTGACTTCCGACCGCACTCTCGGTAGATTGGCGGGGCTAGTTGTTTTGCTCTTTCCAAGATAGGGTTCGCGCGAGTTCGTGGCCCGGCGATCGCCTGGTGCCACGAATGGGAAGCGGGTGTGAATCCCGCGCTGCCGCGCAACTGTAAGCGAGGACACAGCGGACGTCCACCGAGTGCAGTTTTCTCGAAGAGAATCCGGGAAGGACCCCGCCGCAATCGGGCTCATCCGAGCCCTTGCTCGCAAAGCCAGGAGACCGGCGCGAACCGTCACCAGAAACTTCTTTCGCGTGCAAAGGAGGATGGTATGTTCCGGTGTCGGGTTTCCCTTTCCGTAGTTTTCCTTCTTCTGTGTGTGCCGGCCTTCGCCGCCGACCTCCACGTCAAAGTCGTTGATCCGCACGATGCCGCTGTAGCTGGGGCGCAAGTCGCAATCTACCGATCTAGTGAATCAATCCCTCTCTCGGTTGGAATCACCTCGGGGGAAGGAGAGGCGCTCTTTCGTGTGGATAGCAGGATCGCGCTCCGCCTGCACGTTTTGGCTCCGGGATTCGCGGCAGCCTGGGTGGAAGTTGAACCATCTTCTACGGCTCCGATCGTGGTCAAGTTGCATCTGGCCATGGCTTCGGAAACCGTCGTTGTTACTGCCACCCGCGCACCCGCGCCGGAACAAGAAACCGCCACGAGCATTTCGCTTTTGAATGGTAACGAAATCACTGCTATGCAGCCCGCTTCGTTTGCCGACGCCTTGCGGTTCGTGCCCGGCGCGGTGGTCAACGTGGCCGGGCAGCGCGGGGGCCTGGGATCGTTGTTTGTCGAAGGCGGGGATTCCCGCTACAACAAGGTGTTGGTCGACGGCGTGCCGGTGAACGACCCAGGCGGCACGTTTGATTTTTCGACCGTACCATTGGCCGAGACCGACCGCGTAGAGTTTCTACAAGGGGCGCAGAGCACGCTCTACGGTTCGGATGCGATGACGAGCGTGGTACAGGTCTTTACGCACAGCGGGACGACCCCGGTCCCCGAGCTGCGTTTCGGCGCCGATGGCGGCACCTTCGGAACTGCCCACGGATTCGCAGCGCTGTCCGGAGCCCGTTCACGGTTCGATTACGACGTTTTCGCTGACCAGTTCAATACCAATGGGCAGGGTCCAAATGCCGACTACACAAATGCTCTGCAGGGTGGAAACCTGGGTATGCAGCTGAATCACCGTGCGCTATTCCGGCTGCGGGTGCGACATTCCAACAGTCGTACCGGAGTTCCAGGGGAATGGGACTTCAACGGGCAACGGCTGCTGGCCCCGGACCTCGATCAGCGCGCACGGTCGAACAACTTTCTCGTGGGCGGGGAGTTGCTCATCTCTGGGCCGTCGCGCTGGCAACATCGGTTGACCGGCTATGAATACAACACGCGCCGCCTGAACCAGGACACGATCTCGGATCGCAGCTGTGACACCCCGCCATTTGATTGTCCCTTCTTGAGCACGGCGCATATCAACCGTGCCGGATTCATGTATCAGGGTGACTACCTACCGCGCGGCTGGGCGCAGACGATGGTGGGTTACGAATTTGAAGACGAAAATGGCCGACTCTTCACGGCCTCGCCACCCGTGTTGCGGCTCAATCACGCCGCATATGCGCAGCAGCGTCTGACGTGGAAGCGGTTGACGGCCCTCGGTGGCGTGCGCTACGTCCATAATGAGACCTTCGGCGACAAAGCGGTACCGCGCATTGCGCTCACGGTTCTAGCTCGTGAAGGCGGCAGCGTCTTCTCGGGAACGCGGCTACGCTTCTCGTTTGCTACGGGGATCAAAGAGGCCCGATTTGAGGAAGCTTACGCAAATGGGCCCGGCATCCTGCCCAATCCGAACCTGAAAGCGGAAGAGAATCGCGCATTTGAAAGCGGATTCGAGCAGGCATTTCTTGGCGGCAAGTATTCCTTGTCAGGCGTCTATTTCAACAATCAATTTCATAACCAGATCAACTTTGTTATCGTGGACCCGAAGACGTCTACCGGTCAGTATCAGAACGTTGACCACTCGATGGCGCACGGCGCTGAGCTGGAACTTACAGGACGCTTGTCCTCGCGAATCTCAATTACGAGCGCCTACGTCTATACGTCTTCGCAGTATCTGTCCGGCACATCAAAGGGGCAGCCCCTGTTGCGCCGCCCGAGGCATGCGGGAAGCCTGCTGCTGACGTATCTGGGATCGCGTTGGGGCGCCAACTTGGGCGGCAGCTTCGTCAGCCGCCGGGCGGATTCTGATTTTCTTGGCTTCGAGATCACACATGCCGCGGGCTACGCCCGCGTCGATCTCGGCGGGTGGTACGCGATCAATTCGCGGATCACAGCTTATGCGAACGTCGAGAACGCGCTGAATAGCCACTACAATGAGGTGGTAGGATATCCGGCGCTGACGGGCAACTTTCGGGCGGGAGTAAGGTTCCGGATCGGGGGCGAATGACTTTCTCTTCCTGTTCGGACCAGACCCGTGGTCACGCCGGCTAATGCCTGCGCAATTTGTGCCGATAGGAGGCTTCAGGGAGCTGTGGCATTTGCCGCCTCCGTGTGTCATGCCAAAAGTTCTCATCGCCGATGATTCTCGCTTCCAGGCGCAGTTGCTGGCCTCCTATCTGACCCCTAAGGGCTTTGAGGTAGTCTTTGCAGCCGACGCCCTGCAGGCCTGGACGGCAGCCCTGCGCTCCGGACCTCAACTAATTCTGCTCGATATCAATATGCCGGGTGGCACCGGCCTGGAGGTGTTGAAGAGGCTGAGAATCTCCACCAAAACCCAGCACATTCCCGTAATCGTCGTTAGTGGGGAACGAAATCCCGATACCGAGTCTGCGGTGCGGAGTTTGGGAGCGGTCGATTTCCTTCACAAGCCGGTAGAGGAAGAGCAGCTTTGCGCTGTGGTGGAGCGTGTCCTGCATTCCGATCCTCACCTGTCCAAATAGTGGCGGTTGCTCTCCGCTTCGTCTCGGGACATGGAAGCATACGCAGTCGATAGAGACGTCTCGTCTGTAGAACTACCGCCGCACGTCGGCAGGCTCTTTCAAGCGGGCAGCTGGACCGGGGGTCTGGTCGCTGGCTCGGATGTGCGACGTGGCTGGTCTTTCCCCGCCGTTGTAGCGATGGCGTACCTCCACCAGCTTCTCGACTTCCTTCTCCCCCAGTGGTTGTTCGTGACCCAGAAGATGAGCTACCAGAGCAATGTGGGCGAAATGCTCGACGGTCTCCATCTTCATGTAGGCGTTTTCGAGCGAGGGGCCAAAGGTCACCACGCCGTGATTAGCCATCAGGATGGCATCGTGCTCAGGAATCAAAGGGCGCAAGGCATCGGCCAACTCGGGAGTGCCGGGAGTCCCATAGCGTGCCAGCGGAATTCTGCCCAAGCCCATGACCACCTCGCACACCAGCGGCTGGGTCAAGTCGAAGCCGGAGGCGGCAAACCCGGTGGCGGTCGGAGGATGGGCATGGACGATGCCTTGCACGTCCGGGCGAAGCCGGTAGACCAACAGGTGCATGCCAATCTCACTGGAAACATCGCGCTTCCCGCGGAGGCGTCTTCCCTCCGTGTCGACAATCACCAGGTCGGAAGGACGCATCATGCCCTTGCTCATGCCAGTGGGAGTGACCAGCAGACAAGTCTCGTCGAGGCGGACCGACAGGTTGCCGTCGGTCGCCGCCACGAACCCACGTTCGTGCAGACAGCGGCCCAACCGGACGATTGCCAGGCGTTGCTGGTATTCGCGGGCCATTCCGCTCCTTCCGGTCATGGTAACCCAGTGTTTTTCCTCTTACAACCAAGCTGGAACTAAAAAATCCGTGAAGGCCACACATCTGGGCTCAGACCATGCTCCTAACCCGTCAGGCCTCCGCGGATCGGAAATCCTATAATTCTTCCAGTGCTCGTTGCCGAGTTCCACTACGACCTGCCGCCCGATCGCATCGCCCAGAAACCGCTTGCGGACCGTGCGTCTTCACGCCTGCTGCATTTGGACCGGCAAACTCGAACTTGGTCAGACCGGACGTTTCGAGAGTTTCCCGATCTGCTTCGATCCGACGACCTGCTGGTTCTGAACAATACACGCGTCTTTCCGGCGCGCCTGTACGGGCACAGAAGCGGGCAACGTGCTCAGCCCCTGAGTCCGCATAATCCCGCTTCGCGGGAGTTCCTTCGGGGCCGCATCGAGGTGCTGCTGACCCGCCAGCTTTCCGCAGATCCTGACGAATGGGAGTGCCTAGTGCGCCCGGGCCGGAAGATCGGGGTCGGAGAAAAGCTGAATTTCGGGGATGCGCCCGCCCTGGCGGCTGAGGTCGTCGCTCGGGGCAGCTTTGGAGAGCGGAGGATTCGCTTTGCTCCCGTGCGGGACTTCTTCGCGATCGTGGATCGCATCGGCCACATGCCTTTGCCTCCCTATATCGCTCGCGAAGACGAGCCTGCCGACCGCGACCGCTACCAGACCATCTACGCCCAGCTGCGTGGGTCGGTCGCAGCCCCAACCGCGGGTCTGCACTTTACACCGGGAATTCTTGAGCAGATACGAAGGCGCGGCGTCGAAATTGCATACCTTACCTTGCACGTCGGGTTAGGAACGTTTCAGCCCGTCCGCGTAGAACGAGTTGAAGCCCACCAACTTCACCGCGAATGGTATGAGATTCCGGAGGAGGCGGTGCGGGCGATCAATCAGGCCAAACAAGCCGGAAGACGGGTTGTGGCGGTGGGAACAACGACAGTCAGAACACTGGAGCATGCGGCCCAGCAGGCAGCCGGCGAGCGGATCTTGGCTGGGAAAGGCGAAGCGGATCTGTTCATCTATCCTGGATTCCGCTTTCGGATCGTGGACGTACTATTGACGAATTTTCATCTGCCTCAATCCACGCTGTTGATGCTGGTATGCGCGTTCGCGGGAAAGGATCTGGTGCTCGCCGCCTACCAGCACGCGATCGCGGCCGCATACCGCTTCTATTCGTACGGGGATTGCATGTTCATAGAGTGACATCGGCAGAACGACAACGGCGGGTTGCTTCCCCCGACACTCGAACCCCAGCAATTCCCGCATCAATCGACCAGTGCATCTCAGCAGGTATACTGATAATTTCGCCGGTGGCCAATAGTTTGCGTTTATGCCGTCAGGGTCCGTCTCCTGACTGCTGACTACCGTCTACTGACTACTGCACCGAGGAGGAATCGTGACGAAGGTCCTGGGAGTCATCGTGGCCGTGGCTGCGCTCTGTCTGGTATCGTGGGCGCAGATTCCGGGAGAGAATCCGCCACCTGCTCCAAAGTACTCCCGTCTTGAACTCTTCGGCGGCTACGCCTATGGACGCACCGACCTTTTCAACTCCGGCCTCACGGCGCCTCTGCAGGGCTGGGACGCATCGCTCGGCTTAAATGCAGCCAGTTGGCTCGGCTTCGTTGCTGAGGCCAGCGGCCTTTACGGAACCTCGAAGATACCGCTGGCCGTACCCGCTCCATTCCCAACTTGTCCACCCCTTTGTCCGCAAGGGACGGACACTTTCAATGTGAATACCAAGAACTACAACTACCTTTTTGGCGCGCAGTTCCCCTACCGCAGGTCGGAGCGTGTCACCCCCTTCGGCGAGGTTCTGTTCGGGCATTCTGGTGTCCGGGGCGAAGCGCGCTCAGAGGACGGAACGATGTTTGCCCAAGCCAGCGGCGGTTTGGGGCTGGCGGGGGGCGGCGGAGTGGATTTCAACGTCAGCAAGCGCTTTGCGTTACGCTTCAAAGCGGATTATCTGCAAACGCGCACCAGGTTTCCTGCCATCGGTCGTGCCAAACAGGACAACGTCAAGTTTACGGTCGGCATCGTCATCCGCAAGGTGCACCGCAAGAAGCGGACGCTTGAGGAGGAAACTCCGCCTGAGCCATAGTTGTGCAGGGGCGCAAGCCTAGGATCGCCGCAGGATCTGCCCCAACGGCTCGGCCTTGGCGCGCAATTCTTCGGTGAAATCGGCGCCTTTCTCCATCGCTTCCTCGAAGCGTTCTTTCGCCTCGTTGGTCCAGTCCGAGATGGTGTCTAAGGCGTCTTCATAGGAACGTCGCAGGTCCCTGCGAATCTGCCGGCCACTCTTGGGCGCCAGCAACATACCAAGGACCGCCCCCACTCCCAACCCGATGAACAGGAAGGTGATCGCCGTGCCGACCGAACTTCCCGACGTTTCGTATTTCCCGATCCGCATAAGGACCTCCCGCAGCTTCTATTTTAGACCTCCGTGGGCGGACACGGGTTGAGGCGACCGACTACTCGGGACGCGGCGCCCCCAGCTCCGCGGTCTTCGATAGGCGGCACGGAGTGCGAGGCCTCTCGATCACTTGCTCTTGTAGCCGAAGGTGACCTTTGTCTCTTCGTCGACGACCAGCGGCCGGACAAAGTGAAACGCGGTTCCGGTTCGGGGCACGTCGACAGCGATCGGCAACACGCCCGACAGCCGCCGCTGCAGGTTGAACACATTCGAAGATGGCGCATTCTGCTCTATTTGAGCCTGCTTCTTCGCTTCGCGTTCCAACCTGCCGAAGTCGCCCCGGTTGACCTGCGACGCCTCGACGGTAACGGTCTCCATTGTCGCTCCCACATTCAGCACGGCGCTCATCGGCGCTGGATGGCTGGCATCGTAGTAGATTCGCTGCTCAAGTGATTTGAAACCTGTGGCGTCGACTCTGACCTTCAGTTGGCCCGACTGCAGTCCAAGCATTCGCCACAGACCGTCGTTGTTGGTGGTGGCGTTTCTTGTTTGGCCGGTATCCATCGAAGTCACGGCGACACGAGCATTGGAAATCACTGCGCTGCTGGGATCGACCACAATCCCCCCTAACTGCCCCGGTAACAGCGACTCGACTCGCAGGTTGGCAACCGGCGGTGGAGGTGGAGCCGCCGGGTATCCCGCAGCGCCCGCCGCCGCTAGGTAGCTTTCTTCTTGCAGAGGCGGAGGCACCAGGTCGGCAGAGAGGACATCGCCGCCGAAATCTTTCACTTTGAACTGATCCGGAAGAAAGATCTCCCATTGCACTAGGTTGATCGGGACGTCCATCGGTGGAAGAGAGATTTCTGAGCCTCCCTTCTTGGCGAAAGGAGCGCCGGAGTGCATGAACACGAAAGAGACTTCGTAAACATCCGTCGGGCGGAAGCCGGTTCGCAACAGCGGCACGCGACTGCCATCCTGGCCCTCAACTGGCTTGACCTTTTCACCGGCTACGTCGGCGGAGACAATCGTGGCTCCTGCGGGCAGCGCCACCTTCAAGAACGGTTGCGCCTGGTTCTTGATCGACAGCTTCACCTCCGTGAGCGACTTGCCCTCGGAAGTGACCATGGTTGTGACCACCGCGTTCTCGGCCACTGCCGCGAGCACGCTGCTGTCGGGGAAACGGACCCATTCCAGCGCGAGCGTTGGAGTCTCACTCGGCTGCCGGTGATAACGGAACGCGGCTTGGGGCGGGAAATGCGCGAGCGCGCGCAGATAGGGATTCGCCTCCTTCACGTCCATGCGCTTCAGGCCGCCGCCTTCGGTTGCGGTCAGCTCCAGTGTGCCGGCCCCTTCGACCAAGACTTCGCCCGTTTCGCGCTGCACATTCTTGAAGCTCAGAAACGGCGCATCGGCTTTCGACGATGACGAATCAAGCGACCGTTCCATCGAAATCAGGAACTCATGCGCCCGCTGGCTGGGAGAGGCCACCTTCAACAGCAGAACGCCGGGTTGCACTTCACTCGACTCCAGTGACGCGCCGGTCACGCCGGTCACTTCGTATCCGGCCGGGATTTGGATCTCGAACTGGGCCGGGTCACCTTGCACGACTGTGACGTCGGCCAGCGTTGCGATCGCGAGGTCGGCCTCTCCGACCGAGATGAGGGTCTTCAGGTCGGCAAGGAAGCGGACTTCGCGCGCGACCACAGGAGCGGCGGTTTCCCGCGTTGCCCACCAGACGCTAACCTGCTGTCCGGGGACAAGAGTCGCTTCGATCGTGGTGCGGCCGCTCTCCGAGGTCCGATTGGTGATCAAGCCGGGGCTGATGTTGACCGCCGTGTGCTCGCCGGGAATCGCCAGCGTGAGCATGGCACTGCCGCTGAGCGGCACGGGCAGAGTCAGCGATGCACGGCCCGCGTCGATGCGAAGCGGCAGAGCGGTATCAAGCGTGACAGAGAATTCCGCCGGGCCCGAGAGAACCGCGGTCTGAGTTCCGTTTTCCAGTTGCAGCGGCAGTTCTTTGCCTTCCTCGCGTGCGTCGAGGATCGTCATCCCACTGGTTAGCGGCACCTTGACCACGCCCTTCTTGAGCACTTCACCCTGCAACTGGATCGAGCCCGTGACGGATTCACCATCGACTTTGAGTTTCACGTCGGCACGCTTCACGGAGTAAGGCAGCGGAGGCAGATCGATCTTCTTCGGAGGCTTGGCGGCGAGTTCGGACAGCCGGTTGTATTCATCGAGCGTGAGCGTGACGTTTCCGGGACCGGGCTGCGGGAGAACTTTCTTCTCCTGCGCCGTCCCGAGCGCAGAGCCGATCAACATGAGCACGAGCCAGCGAGTTTTCATCTCGCGCCTCCTTTCTTCTCGCGTTGGTAGCTGAAGGTTACGGCTGGAGCCTGACTAACACTGGTAAGTTCAGAAGCCAGATAGACGGAGGGGCCAAACGCGGGGAACGACACTCGAATCGGCAGGATTCCCGTCGCCCGCCCGCCCTGCGATTTCGCGCGGAACTTGTCGACCAGCGCCTGCGTTGTAGCGTTCACGGACTTGCCTTGCGACTCGACCACCTGCGCAGCCTGCATCGCTCCGCCAACCGCTCCCGCGGAGAAACCATAGATTGGGGCCTCAACGTTCAACACGGACGAAAATGGAGCTACGAATGTCTCGGTATGGAACGTGCCCGGCGCAGCAGTAACTCCAAATAGCGGCGGATAATAGAGGAGCAATCCGGTTCGTGAGATCGGCAGGTCAAGGGCAGGCAAGGCAAGCGTGAAGTCTCCTTTATCAGACCATTTGGCGCTGTGGTTGAAGTAGACCATCTCCACAGCGAACTCCGGTGCTTCTTCGCCTCCGCGCATGCGTTCGAGAGGCAACAAGAGACTGCCGTCGCTGGCCTGGCCGGGCCGGACAGGCTTTCCTGACAACGCCGCGCTCCAAACCGTCGCGCCCTGTGGCAGAGTGATCTTGATGAAGTTCCTCTGATTGTTTCGAACCGCGTATCGGGCCTGCACCAGCGTCTTGCCGTCATTGCTGACCAGAACCCGGTAACGGGCCTCTTCGATGTTGGCCATCAGCACTGCCTGCTGGGTATAGCGGACCACGTTCACGGAGAGCGCTCGCGCTGCCGGATCGCCGATGCGAAAACGAAACGCGGCCAACAAAGGCGATTGGCGGCTGGAAACCATCTCGCCAAGATCGTTCGCGTCGGCTTCCTCGAGGCCCTTCGTCTTGAGGCCCTTGATCTCGCCCGCCCCGAGCACCTCGACCGCGACGCCTCCAGTTTCACGTTCAGCATTGAGAAAGCGCAGGAGCGGAACGTCTATCGGACCATCTCGAGGCAGCCGCGTTTCTCCGGTTACGACAAATCTTGCGGACTGTTCAACCGGCTCGAGAAACGTTACAACCAACTCACCCGATTTCATCTCCCAGTCAGCCACCGCAGCGCCGGAGACTTGGTTGATCGTTACTTTTTCGGGGAGAAGGATTCGCACCTCTTGCGCAGCGCCTTGCGTCACTTCAAGGCTCGCCTCGGCGGAAAGTGAGGTCGAATCTTCACCCAGACTCACCAATTCCGTGAACGAGGCGCGCATTCGCAAGGGTTGGCTGCTGCGATGATCTTCGGTCCGTCTCCTCCAGGTGAAGGTCAGGGGCTCCGTTCCGTGCCCGTAGGCGAGCCATTTGCTGCCCGTGCTGGACTCGGATTTCTCGGTGAGAAGTCCACCTCCAACCCTGACCTCGACTCCCTGACGCGGGAGCTGGACTGAAGCCCGAGTTATGCCAGATTCAGTTGCCGGCAAAGTGATGCTCTCGTTGCCCGCGGAAGCGACGATCGGAAGCGCGATATCCAGCTGCAGAACCGCGCGCCCCGCATGGGAAAGTAACGCCGACAACTGCCCGGCTTCGCTCTTTCGGCCGGAGGCTGTTACAAGAGAAAGCAGCTTGCCTTCGAGGCGTGCCTGTCGCACCAGAAGGCCCGGCGGAATGGGGACTCGCACCCAGCCGTCTTTAAGCACGTCAACGGTAAGGTTGGCGCGGCCCGTGGCTAGGTCGCTCGCGATCTGCAGATCGTAGTCCACGCGGGTCAGGGTCGCTTCGACAGGCGGCGGTTCCTGATCGCGCTCGGATGGAAACGCTTTCGCGCGCAGGGTTCGATATTCATCGACCGAGATCACGACCCATCCCGGTGAATGCGAGGGCTCCTGGGCCAGCAAATTACTTAGCAAAGCAAGAAATGCGAAGGCAAACAGGAGCAGCCTTGAACGAAGCCTGAC
>Ga0335070_10008255_pt1 | contig 12203 bp, 13 predicted proteins | sample Lox_Sample_13_FD_206722 | JGI IMG/M metagenome (GOLD analysis project Ga0335070, IMG submission 206722) | Soil microbial communities from Loxahatchee National Wildlife Refuge, Florida, United States - Lox_Sample_1.3 | ecosystem: Environmental > Terrestrial > Soil > Wetlands | place: USA...
TCTTATTCCCTCTCTCTCCATCTCGTTTTCCAATAGAATGCGATCTTTGAACTCTTCCTGCGCAACTTGATATCCCCAATCGCGGAACGCCCCCTCTGTGAACTTCATGATGTTTCCTTTATGAACCAGCGTGACACTCTTCCGCTCATGAGCGAGCGCATATTGAATCGCCATGCGGACCAGGCGTTTCGTTCCGAAACGGCTGATGGGCTTAATTCCGATTCCCGAATCTTCCCGAATCCTCTTGCCCATCTCTCCTCCAAGGAATGTGATAAGTCGCGATGCCTCCTCCGATCCTTCCTTCCATTCGATCCCTGCATAGACATCCTCGGTGTTCTCGCGAAAGACAACCATGTCCACTTTTTCTGGATGCTTTAATGGACTCGGTGTCCCTGGAAGATACTTCGCCGGCCGGATGCAAGCGTAGAGGTCGAGTTCCTGCCGGAGCAGTACGTTGATGCTCCGAATCCCCCCGCCCACGGGTGTCGTGAGAGGACCTTTGATTCCAATCTTGTGCTCTCGAATCGTCTCGATGGTTTCCTCAGGGGCCCATTCTTTTTTCAATTGAAATGCCTTCTCCCCCGCATAGACCTCCACCCAGTCCACTTTTCTATTGGCACCGTAACATCTTTTTACTGCAGCATCGAAAACTCTAACGGATGCCTTCCAGATGTCCGGCCCCACCCCATCCCCTTCGATATAAGGAATAATCGGTTGATCAGGAACATGGAGCTTGCCGTCCTTGTCGTATTGAATTTTTTCTCCGGTCATATGGTTTCTATCTCCTCAGTCGAACCCAAATCATATTGTAGGGGGCCTAATCCAATAACTATTTAAACATCGCGAACTAAATCCTTCCTCCCCTCCCTTTATTCGCCGCGCAGGCGCAGCGGGCGAAAGGCAGGAACTCCCCTCTTTGGCAAAGAGGGGCGGGGGAGATTTTCAGAGGATATGTATTTTCAAAGCTTTCTCGGGTTCGATAAATCGAACCCCTACCGTTCTTATCGATCATACTTCCCAAATACTAAGGTGGTGCAATTGCCGCCGAAGGCAAAGGAGTTGGAAAGGACAACCTCCACTTTCATCTCACGGGATTTTCCTGGAACATAATCGAGATCACAATCCTCATCTCCCTTTTCGTGATGGAGAGTGGGAGGGACAAACTGAAATATTATAGAAAGAATGGAGGCGATCGCCTCGATGGCTCCAGCAGAACCCAGGCAATGACCCACCGATGATTTAATCGAACTGATCGGGATTGAATGGGCCCTTTCACCAAAAACATTTTTTATGGAAAGCGTTTCGACTTTATCGTTAAGCGGCGTACCGGTTCCGTGGGCATTGATGTAATCCACTTGAGAAACTTTAATTCCGCTCTCCTCGATGGCTTCCCTCATAATCCGAGCCTCTCTCATTCCCGTAGGTTCAGGAGCTGTGATGTGATACGCCTCACCTCCAATTCCATACCCCAAAAATTCAGCATAGATTTGGGCACCTCTCTTCAGGGCCTCATCCAAATCCTCCAGGATGATGATGCCCGCTCCTTCGCCCAAGGACATCCCTGCTCTCTTTCGATCGAAGGGTTTACAAGGAGAAGGGTCCATCGCCTTTAAGGAATTAAATCCACCAAAGGTGAGCTCACTCAGTGCCTCGCTCCCTCCGCAGACGACAGCTTTACATCTTCCGCTTCGGATGAGATCGGCTCCGTAACCAATGGCCGTAGCCGATGAACTGCATGCCGTGGTGATTGTAAATTTCGGGCCTGAAAATCCAGAGCGCTCTGCCACACGGTCGGTTGTAAAGCTTGGTATAAAAGGCCAGATGAGAGAAGGTTTGGACTTTCCCTTAACAAGGATTTCCCGGTGATAGGTCTCTGCCTCAAACATTCCTCCTGCCCCCGCCCCGAGACATACACCTACTTCTTCTGCAGGATAAGAACGAACTTCAAAAACTTTCACTGCCTCCTCTGAGGCGATAAGAGCAAATTGGTCTGTCCTAGAAATTTTTCTCAATTCCCTTTTTCCAAAGAATTTCTCTGGCTCATAATCTCTAAGTTCAGCTCCTATTTTGCATGGGTATTTCGAGGTATCAAAAAGAGTGATCGGCCCAATGCCGGTTTTTCCATTTCTCAGGGATTGTGTAAACTCTTCCACCCTCTTCCCGATCGAACAGAAAACTCCTATTCCAGTGATAGCAACTCGTTTCATCTTTTTTCTGAACATCCCCAAATAATTCCCGTCCCCTAAAACCTCTTCTTTATTTCTTCATAAACCTTTTTCCTGTGAATGATACCAAGTATCCAAATTTCCTCACCGATAATTTTGAAGACCACCCGATAATCCCCGACCCTCAACTTCCAATAACTTCGGAGCGTTCTTCGCAAGGGCTCGCCGTAGAGATGAGGCGATATCGTCAAACGGCTTTCAATGGCATTCTTAATGCGGGTTCGGAGCCTCGCGTCAAGCAGGGGAATGTCTATGATTTTTACATCAGGATGGTATCGGAGTTTGAACGGCAACGTTACCAAACCTCATGATGCTTCAATGCCCTTGTTTTTGTGAAAGTCCGCTCTCTTTTCTCTGCGAACGCGGAAAGCGCTCTGTCCTCCTCAATCTCCAGCGCCTCTTTCACCAAGTCGCGTACCTTTAACGACAGCGAAACGCCATCTCGGTTTGCCAGTTGTTCGATGGTATGGTAAAGGGGCTTTTCCAGCACTACATTAATCCGTGGATTCTTTACAGGCATAATCTTACCTCCGAGGCCAATGTAACACTTTTGACACACCTCGTCAACTCCGGAAGAATTACTTCGTTGACAAGACCTTTCTATCAACTATAATATGACACTATAGATAGAATAAACTTAAGAAATAAGTTAGACGAAAATAAACATGAAGATTATAAATATGCAGATCCATCAGAACCATCGTAGCGAAACCATCGCACGCCTTGTTAATGCTTTGATTAGCCTACCTGAAATCAAGACGATTCAAATCCATAAGGGACCGATGAACCAAAAATATGTGAATATTGGCATTTCGGTTCGGAGTGTCCGAAACGCATGGAAAGTACTCGGGCCAAAGATTAAAAGTGATCGAGTCCTCGGTCGCAATTCGATTGTGGTCTGCGAGGGAAAACGCGGTTGGGATGATTACGAATTGGTTTACCACTGGGATGTTGATGCGATCGATGAGAAATGGAGAACCGCCTAGTCACTGCATCAACCTGAGGTCGACTAACCGCATCAGGTTTCAGCATTGGTGGTTGCTCGCGCAGGTTATGCAAATCGTTGTACGATGAAAAAATAAGGGATTGCAAAATCAAATGTACCCGTACAAATATTCCGTTTCCCTTCGCATTTCGCATCCGGCGATAAACCCAGATGCTATAACCAAGAAATTGGGCCTCCAGCCCTTCCGCAAGTGGATGGCAGGTGAGCGACGCTCAACTCCTAGAGGGAACACGTTGAAAGGCATCAACAAAGAAACATATTGGGTAGCAGAGCTACACAGGGAAAAGTATCTGTTATCTCGGAAAATGGTATTAGAAGATTTTCTGGCCGAGCAACTCGTGCGATTCCAGAAAATGGGGAAGTACTTCGGGCACATTCGAAAGACAGGGGGTCAGGTTGAGTTTTTTGTTGGCTTATTCTGTGATAAGAATATGGGTGCTGAAGTCCCATGTTTGCTGCTTGCTGGCATGGGGAAGCTTGGCATCGACCTATCCTTTGATATATATCCGAAATGACCGAGCACGCAACAATTCAATTAAGGCGGCGTTAGCAGTAACTAATGTCATAGGGCTTGACAACCGGTCTTAATATGGTGCTATATAATGACTGGGGGGAGTGATATGAGCCGAAAGCTGCCCTTCAAAATCCCGAAAGTTATGAGAATATGCGAAAATGCCAAAGGTATCTTGAAACTGATCTCTCAAGGTGAGAAAGACATAAAGGACGGGAAATCGAAGTCCCAACAGAAAGTATTCGTAGATATCGAGAACATTCTGAAAGAAAAAAAAGAAATGAAGTTGTGAGCCTGGCGCTGTTCTTCGAGTACGGGGCTATTGTAATTCAAACGGAGGTGAAGCCATGGCAGTTCATGTCGTGCAACTCGGAAGTCCCCGGGCAAGCAACGAGGGGCTGCGCATCGGCACAGTTCGGCGGCCGCCAAGAGGGGTGCCCAAAAGCGAGTTTGCATCGCGCAATTATTATGATGTGTGGCTGCCCAACCTCGCGCCCAGTGAGGAGCTTTTTAAGGCCGGACGATCAGCTAAAGATGAGAGGGCCTGGCGTTCATTCTTCAAACATTACCGCTCGGAAATGAACCGACCGGAAAACAGCAGGGTGCTTGATCTTCTCGCAGCCTTATCGCACCACGTGAATTTCTCGGTCGGATGTTATTGCACTGACGAACAACACTGCCATCGTTCAGTGCTTCGTCAACTTCTCGCGGAGCGCGGAGCTGTGTTGGCATGAGATCTATTCGTCGGCACCTGCCTGCGAGCAGGCAGGAATGCCGACGCTACACTTCGTTCACTTTCACCTCACCCGCACCCTCCCCCATCAAGGGGGAGGGAGAAAGCGGGGTTATATAATTCCCCCGTCAACCACGATAGTCTGGCCGGTGATGTAGTTTGAATGCTCGGATGCAAGGAAGAGCACAGCGGCTGCCACGTCTTCTGCTTTCCCGATTCTTCCGAGACTTGAGGATTTGATGATGGCCTCTACCTTTTCTTTAGGCATCTTGGACACCACTTCCGATTCGATCAAGCCTGGAGCTACAGCATTGACATAGATGTTGAAAGAACCCAACTCCCGAGCAAGGGACTTTGTAAAGCTGATCATCCCTCCTTTGGTCGCTGAATAATTGGTCTGGCCTACAGTACCCAGAATCCCGCTGATGGAAGAGATATTGATAATCTTCCCGCATCTCTGAGGGATCATCTTTCGAATCACTGCTCTGCAACAATAGAAGAGACTCGTCAGATTGGCTCTGAGAAGAGAATCCCAATCCTCATCGCTCATCAACATCAGGAAGTTGTCCCGGACGAGACCTATATTATTGACTAAGATGTCGATCTTCCCATATTGAGCAAAGGTCTCTTCAACCATCTCCTTGGCCTGTTCGAACTGCGTGACATCGGCTTTGTACAGACCAATGTTCAAACGTTTCGATTTGGCCTCGCTCATCAGATTTTCTGCGGCGTTCACATCCTTCGAAAAATTGGCAACGACTTTTGCCCCCTGCCCAGCCAAAAGAAGAGAGATTGCTCTTCCGATGCCTTTCGTCCCCCCTGTGACGATGGCTACCTTGTCCTTCAACAACATAACCGATCCTCCTCATTCCCAATGGGCTAGGAAAAATAAATCAACTCCGTCATTTTAAATCCCAATTTCCAAATAACAAATCCCAAATAAGTTCCAAACTCCAATTCCAAATGACCGAAACGATTTTGTTCGGGATTTCTAATTTTGGTAATTGGAATTTATTTGGAGTTTGGTGCTTGGTACTTGGAATTTCCCAAAGGTTTCACCCTTGGCCTTTTCATCCTTCCTACAAATTCCCACAAGGGTCCTCGAATTCGAAATCTCCGCATTTGCTCTATTAGATTCTGTGAAATATTGATCTCCAAACCGGGAACGATCCATCGTTTTCTCGCAAGGGCTTTCTCCTGAATGATATCAGTCAGTTTTCGTCGCAATGCCGGGGAGATATAAAAATGCGGATAGATGAGATTAGAATCTTGATGAATGACCCCCTGGGAGAGAGAGAGCTGCTCTATCTCCGTCCCAGGATAGATTCGAATGCCCAACATGGCAATGACAGCCGTGGGGTCCAACTCGTCCATCAAATAAAAAGATTCTTCAATCGTCTTTTCATCTTCCCCCGGACCTCCGAAAAGGAGATAGTGGCAGTGATTGACCAACAGTTTTGAGCAGACTTTTGAGGATCGAATGATATCTTCTTGAGTGAACGACTTCTTATAATTGTCGAGCATCCGCTGAGACCCTGAATCTGTCCCAAATTCTACCCCTACGCATCCGGCCTCTTTCATCCGCTCCAATAGCGTCTCGTCCAGGAAGCCGGGATTGACAAAAGCTGTCCACTTGACTTCGATCTTTCTCCGAATCATCTCCCGGCATAAAGCTTCTGCATAAGAGACAGGATAATTAAAAATATCGTCGACGAAGTAGACAAAATCCACCCCTTGCTCTGTGAGGTGTCGAATTTCTTCCACCACCTCTTCCATCTTTCTCAGCCTGACTTTTTTCCCTTCCAATAAGGGGTAGGTACAGTAAATGCAGGAGAAGGGGCAGCCTCGCTTGGTTTGAATATTTCCCATCCCTCCTTCTTCTAAGTAACGGTTCGTTTGGAAAAGACTCCGATCAGCACTTTGGATGGGAAGGATCCACGCTCCCTCTATCAAAGGTGGAAGCGGTTTCTCCTTGACGAGGAGACAAGAAGAAGGGGCGATAGGGTCTTCTCTTTCGAGACCTCTCGCTAATTGCGGGAAGACCTCTTCACCCTCTCCCACAACCCCAAAATCAACATCTAAATATTGAAGAAGCTCCTTGGGGGCTAACGAATATCCTGAGCCTCCGATGACTAATCGCGATGAGGTTGATTGGCGGCAAATTCCAACGACCTCCTCTACCTCCCTCAGATAAGAGACGGAGGCCGGATAGGTAAGGTTATCGAGATTTCTCAAAGAGACTCCAATCAGGCCAGGTTGAAACCGACGCAGTGCATTCTTAAGATCAACCGATACTTCCTGAGAAAAACAGAGGTCCATGACTTCGATCTGATGGCCTTCATCCCTTAGGGCTTTGGCGATGTAAGCCAATCCTAAAGGAAAAACAGGGAAAGGCATCCTTTCACGGTTCACGGAGATGAGTAGAATTTTCATGGTAGAATTTTCTACGGTCCTGTAACGCCCCCATTTACTGGGGAGTGAACATGTTCGTCGGCAATCAATGCCGAGCCTATATCTTGTCGTTCCTTCTTAATTCTTCGGATCATCTCCATCTGGCCTCCCCGAAGAACAAAGTTAGACATCAAGAAGTAAAAGAAGTGATGTCTGGACCCCCTGAGAAGGCGCTTCAATATGGACCGCGGAGCACAGGTATATTTCTGTGCCCAGAGGTATCCTTCCTGGAGTTCCTGAACAGTCATTCTCTTCGGTTTGAAGACCACATGGCTCATGTCATAATGGGACCAATCATGATCGAAAATCCTCTTTTCTTCTTCCATTCTCCTCCGGAGGGGCGTTCCCGGAAAGGGTGTGAGAATCGAGAAGGTGGGAAGTTCAATATTATTTTCTTGAACGAAGTCCACCGTCCTCTTAAAGATGGTCGGGGCGTCCCCATCGAACCCAAAGATGAAGGAACCATGGATACCTATTTGATGCTCTCGAATGGTCTTGATCAGATCGGATACCTCTTCGGCATGGACAAATCGTTTCGAAACACCATCCAGGTTTTCTTGAAGAAGCGATTCAAAACCGATGAAGAGGGAGACACAGCCGCTCTCCCGCGCCTTTTTGAGGAGGTTCGCATGCCTGGCCATCTGAACAGTGGCAAACCCCATCCACCTGACCCGATGGCGCTTGAAGATTTCAAAAAGACCGAGAGCATAGTCTTCTTTCGCGGTGACGTTGTCATCGACCAGGAAGAGATACTCTCCCTTTTTATCGACGATCTGGGATAGCTCATGATCCACGTCTTCGAGCGGTCGGGTTCGGTAACACTTTCCGTTGATGGTCGGAACGGAACAGAATTCACACCGGTTTGGACAGCCCCGGGTCGTCTCGATGGCTTTGAAAAAAGATTTGTAATGATTCCCCAGAAGGTCTCTTCTCGGAATGGGCATCTCCCTTAAATCGGACCATTCCTGATTCTTATAGAACGGTTTGAGCTCCCCTGCCTCGAAATCCTTTAGTACTGCTTGAAGGATTCCTTCTGCCTCGCCGATGAAGACTGAGTCAGCATGTTCTTTCGCCTCTTCTGGTAAAACGCTTGGATGGACTCCTCCCAGAATGACCTTGACTCCCCTCTCCCGGAATTGATCGGCAACCGCATAGGCTCTCTTGATCACGCAGGTTAGACCGGTAATGCCAACCAGATCGACGTGGGTATTGAAATCAACTGTTTGGATCGCCTCATTGATAATCTTGACCTCATAGGTTTTGGGAAAGAGAGCGGCAAGGAGTGTGAGGCCTAATATCGGGAAGGGGTAAAGGGTGTCATTGGAGAACTTGACGCCTTTCTCACGCGGAAAAATGAGGAAAACCTTTTTCAGTCTTTGCGTCATAGCACCATTGGGTTATTAAGTCGCAGATATCCCCTCACCTTTTTCCTCTCCCCAAAGGGGAGAGGAGGGGAGAGGGTTAAGATTTGGTTGTCTCCAGGGTCTTCGTGTTGCATTCTCCCAGACATATCTCAGGATGAGCCGGTAGGCCATTCGTTTGAACGGGTTCGGGTTGAAGAAAGCGCCCAAGAGGATTCTCGGTTGGGTATAATACTTTTTCAGATAGAGCTGCTGAAGAAGATGAACCTTTTCTGCCGGCAAGAATTTTGTATCCATCACGGGGTGCATGAAATCGTAATTTCCAAAATACCTCTCTCTGATCCTTCCCAATCGTTCTGCCTCCTCAAAGTATTTCGTTCCGGGAAGGGGGGTGGTCAAGGTGAGGACCAAAAAGTCGCTCTGCTTCTTCACGAATTGAAAGACCTCTTTGATCGTTTCTTCAGAGTCATTCCAATCCCCGAACATGATGTTCGCCATGACCATGATTTTATTCTTTCTTAGAATATCGATGGCCTTCTGGGCCAGTTCTCTGGATTGCTGCTTCTCATATCGGCTGAGCACATCGGGCTGAATACTTTCAATTCCCAGCATGACTTCATAGAGGCCAAGACGCCTCATTTCGGGAATCAGATCTTCGTCTCGAAGGATATCTTTGATTCGCGATTGAAACCAGAAATGGATCCGGAGACCCGACTTCCCCAGTTCGTCGAGAAACTCTTCCACCCGTTTCCGACTCCAGTTGAAGGTATTCTCGTTGAAGACGAAGAGAGTTTTACCGTATTGACGATGAAGGTAGGAGATCTCCTCCACGACCTTCCTCCCGCTTCTTCCTCTCCAGACTCCTTCCCAGAATTTCGTCTCAGAACAGTAAGCGCAATGGTCTCCGCAACCCCGGCTGGTTGAAATGCCAAAGGCCCTCCTTCCCATTCCGTGCCAGTAGTAGGCTTCGCTTTCCATATCGATGAGATGGTAGGCTGGAAGAGGAAGAGAATCTAAATTGGGGATGAGGGGCCCTCTTGAGTTAAGAATCACTTTTCCGTTATCCGAACGGGCAAGATTCTTGCCTCCTTTCCCTTCCCCGCCTCCGGACAGATCCTGAAGAAATTGAGAAAAGGCGAGCTCCCCCTCTCCCAGGATAACATAGTCAAGCTCCTTCAACTCCTGGAGGATGGCCTCAGCCATCAGGGTAAAGTGACTTCCCCCTGCTACAATGATGGAATTTGGTGAAAGCTTTCGACAGAGACAAATCGCTTGAATCGCTTCAGGTGAAAGACACGTGGCAGAGCAGGTGATACCGATGACATCAGGCTTCGATGTGGAAACAGTCTCCTCAAGATGTTTCCATGGGGCCGGAAGGGTCGTGGCATCAACAATTTGAACGTCAATCCCTTCTCTTTCCAAATAGGCGCCCAATTGGAGAAGACCGAAGGAAGGGGTCCACATCCGAAGGCCCGGGAAAAGTTTATGAGGCGGATCGATGAGAAGAACCTTCATGAGAATTGGTTGGTAGTGCCCCCATTTACTGGGGGCGAAATATATTCGTCGGCACTGAATGCCGACGCTACATAAATTTTACCAAAAGCATCTAGCGCCCTCATTTATTGAGGGCGTTAGATGTATCTTTGTATCTCAACGTCAAACCATTCACTATATGGATATTCATCAGCTTTTTCTACAATACCTTTCCTCACAGGATTGTTCATAATATACTCAAAAACCGCCTTCAAATTCTCTTCTGTCCTGATAACATGGTCAAAGGCGGATCTCTGCCATATCTTTCTTAAATTTTCTTCGTCTTTAAAAACTCTGGTGGATCTCCCTTTAAAAATATTTAGAAACTTCGAGAGTGGGAGAGTGGATTCGCCAGGGGACACGATTACATGAATGTGATCAGGCATTAAACAATAGCACAAAATTCTAAATCCAAGGTCTTTTGCTGTCTTTAGTAGTTCATTGATTACAATTCTTGCACTTATCTCTGAATCAAAAAATTCCCCTTATTTTCTGTACAGATAGTCACATGGATTGGCCGATCTTCGGAATAATCATAATTGGATAGGCTATTAGACCTGCTCCTGCCCCATGTTTTGTATTGATCCTTAGTTCTTGTTTCCGTTTCTTGTAGCGCCCTCATTTATTGAGGGCGAACATCTCCGTCGGCAATGAATGCCGACGCTACATTACACCTCCAAATACTTCCGCATCGCTTCAATTTTTTCGAGCACTTCTGGAGGAACCCGGTAGAGAAGATTTCCTTTAAGATCGGTAAGAACGTGCGTGGTGGAGCCGGTGGCAAGAACCTTTTTGTTTTCTTGACTGAGGACCCGGTAGTGGAAGATCAGCTTAGCCACCTCCGTTCTTTCCATCGTCGTCTGGATGATGAGCGTATCGTCGAAGGTGGCAGGAAGCTTGAACTGGCAGTTTAATTCCACGACGGGGGCCAAAAGATTCATCTCCTTGAGCTGAAGCGGATCCATCTTGTATCTTCTTGTCAGCTCATTTCGACCTGCTTCAAACCAGCCCACATAGTGCCCGTGCCAAGCCATTCCATAAGCATCCACTTCGTAGAATCGAACCTGCAGCGATGTCTCGTGGTATTTCATTTTACATCTTCTCTAGTAAACCCCGTTAGAAAGGATCCGTTTTCTACGCGCCACTTTTCTATGAGCACACAAATATGACCCGTAGCATCCCGCCCGATATACCTCGGCTTTCTAACGGGATAAACGATCCCCTGCAGAAAAAGCCTCTACCCCACGATCAACCCACCGCATCAATTTCGTCAGTGTGGATTCATGCCCCACTTCGATGAACTGGGTAAAGCCCTCCCGAATCAATTTTTCAACACATCGAATCCAATACACGGGTCGCCCGATCTCTCGGCAGATAAAATCCTTGACCTCCTCCCTCCGCAAAGGGGTGATCGTCCAATGATTGAGAATGGGCACTTTGGGGGGCTGAATCTCAATATTTTGAAGGATCTCTTTGATCTCTTCCCTCAAAGAAGACATGGAAGGCGAATGAAGAGCCGTATGAAAAGCGAGAGGGGTCGCAGAAATAGCCTTCCTAGCAAGGGCAAGGGAAATTGCCCTTTTCACTCCCTCCTCTTCGCCCGAAAGGACGAAGTGCATGGAACCGTTATAATTGGCAATAGAAAGTTGAAAACCATTGAGGTCCTGGCAGATTTTTTGGATCTCTTCTAAGGGAAGTCCAATGATGCTGGCCATGCCTCCGGGGTGAACGGTCCCCTCTCTCATAAGGAGCCTGCCGATCGCTTCGGTGATGAAAAGGCCTTCTTCGAACCGGATGGCCTCGGAGGCCGCCAGGGCAGAGTAGATCCCCATACTATGTTCGGCCAGAATGTCCGGATTCCATCCTGCCTCCCGAAGACGATAAAAGTGGACCAAAGAAAGGATGTAGGTTGCTATCTGAAGGTTGAGGCTGAGATCTTCCTCCTTCTCCTCACCCTTGAAGGAGAAGGAGAGGAGATCAAATTTCGTTTGGCCGGAAGCCCTTCTTAACAATTCCTTGAAATGCGCATCCTCCTTCAGAGGATGTTCTTCCAAGGACAGGCGCTCTTGCAGTTGCCCAGGAAAGCAGAAAGCGGTCTTCCCTTTTGATGGCTTCATGCCGTCCCCTGATGTTCTAAAACATATTGAGCCATGGTTCTCGCAGACTGAAACACCTTTTTCCCCACCTCTGCGTCGGGGATAACCACCCCAAATTCTTTCTCCAGGCCCAGGACAAGTTCAAGCGCATCGATCGAATCCAACCCGAGCCCCTCACCGAAGAGAGGAGCATCGTTCTCGATCATCTCCGGCGTCATGTCCGCGAGTTTCAACCTCTGGATAATGAGTTGTTTGACCTTTTCGATCAGTTCATCATTCGGTTCTGC
>Ga0335070_10008256_pt1 | contig 12202 bp, 12 predicted proteins | sample Lox_Sample_13_FD_206722 | JGI IMG/M metagenome (GOLD analysis project Ga0335070, IMG submission 206722) | Soil microbial communities from Loxahatchee National Wildlife Refuge, Florida, United States - Lox_Sample_1.3 | ecosystem: Environmental > Terrestrial > Soil > Wetlands | place: USA...
GCAGCCGTATTGGCCCACGGCAGGTATGGAGAATCACGTTCGGCCAGCGGCACAGCGGGCGGGCATCACGAAGTGCGTCGGCTGGCACACGCTGCGCCATACGTTCGGCACTCTGGTCAAGAGCCAAGGCGCAGACGTTGCGACTACACAAGCGCTCATGCGTCACGCAAACGCGAGTATCACGATGGACAGATACGTCCAAGCCGTGACGCCCGCCAAGCGGGAAGCGCAAGCGCGCATCGTGCAGGCAATTCCGTTTCCAAGCTCGGTGGAAGCCGTGTTCCCGATTGTTCCCACTGAGTTGACGGAGTCGGCTGTAACTGTTTGAATGGAAAGGCGTGGGCGCTTAACTCAGCGGTAGAGTGCCATCTTCACACGGTGGAAGTCGTAGGTTCGAATCCTACAGCGCCCACCATCCTCATTCTTGGCTTTCGGTCGCATCCTGGAAGCATGAGTTCCGGCGAAAAACCCGCCTCTGGCGCCTGGCCGGACCACCCCGGCCGAGCGCAACTTTCTGAGAACAAGCGGGTTCCATCCCATGTGAGCAGCGTGGCCCTGGATCGGGCTGTAGGCGGGCTGCCGCCGAGCGCGGAAAGCCTGCCGGCTCCCCCCGCGCCGTTCCAGCAGATGAGCGACGCGGAGGTGATGCTGCGCGTGCGCGCGGGGGACGACGCCGCCTTCGACCACCTGGTGGCCAAGTTCCGGCGGCCGGTGGTGCACTTCATGTTCCGCATGGCGAAGAACCAAGCGACGGCGGAGGAACTGGCGCAGGAAGTCTTCCTCCGGGTCTATCGCTCGCGGGCGTCATACTCGGCGGAGGCCAAATTCACCACCTGGCTGTACCGGATCGCCAGCAACCTGGCCATCAACCACGCGCGCGACACCAAGGCGGAGCGCCACACCGCCAGCCTGGACGAGCCGGACCAGGAGACCGGGCTGAAGATCGACGTGGCCGACGGCCGGGCGACTGCGGAGCAGCAGATGCTGCGGCGGGAGCGTCTGGCGGCCATCCGCAAAGAAGTGGAGGCCTTGCCCGAGCGGCAGCGGGTGGCGGTGCTGATGCACAAGTACCAGGGGCTGGATTACAAACAGATCGGCGCGGTGCTGAAGCTGAGCGAGTCGGCCACCAAGTCGCTGCTGTTCCGCGCCTACGAAACGCTGCGGGAGAAACTGAAGGGCTTTATTTGATCCGGGGGCAGGAGTAGAAGTTATGGATTGCAAAACGGCACATGAATATCTGCTCGAACAGGCGGAGGGCAAGAGCACCCCGGCCAGCGAGCACGTAGCCTCGTGCAGCAAGTGCGCGCAGGAAGTCGAGTCGCTGCGGGCAACCATGGCGCTGCTGGAGGAGTGGACGGCGCCCGAGCCTTCGCCGTATTTCGATCAACGGCTGCACGCCTACCTGCGGGAGGAGCGGCAGAAGCCGGCGGGCCTGTTCGCCTGGCTGCGCCGTCCGGCCCTGGCAGCCGGATTCGCCGCCTTGCTGGTGGCGGGAGTAGCGCTGTTCCGGGCGACGCCGAACGGGCGGCCTGCCGCCCAGATGGCGACGGTCCACAGCACCTCCGCGGTCGCCGACCTGGAGTCGCTCGACAAGAACGAAGACCTGTACGCCAATTTCGACTTGCTGGACGATCTGCCGAACCATGACGCCCAGCAGGTGGAGCAGTAGGAGCGGGAGTTGCAGAGGCTGAAGATCATCGGCGGGCTGTTGCTGGCGGCACTGACGGCCGTGCCCGCGCTGGCCTGGCAGGAGATGGCCGGACCGCCACGCCGCTTCCGTCCCTTCCAGGGAAAGGGCCCGGGATGGATGGGGCCGGGCGGGCAGCGGCGCGGGCCACACATCGGCCAGTGGCTGAAGAAGAACCAGGGCCTGCCGATGGACCAGCAGGAGCAGAAGCTGCGCGATGACCCCGAGTTCCAGAAGCTGCCGCCGGAGCAGCAACAGCACCTGATCGAGCGGCTGCACCACTTCAACAATCTGCCTCCGCAACAGCGGCAGCGGATGCTGTCGCGCATGGACGCCTTCGAGCACCTCACCCCCGAGCAGCAGCAGCAGGCGCGGCAGATCTTCACCCAGATCCGGCAGCTGCCCGACGAGCGGCGACAACCGTTCCGCAAAGGCATGCGGCAACTGGCGGACGCTCCCGCCGAGCAGCGGGGGACGTTGCTCGATTCCCCGGAGTTCCGCAGCGCCTACACGGACAATGAGCGCGACCTGATGCGGCAGATCGTGAAGCTCGACATCCTGCCACCCAAGGGCGCGCCGGAAAACCCGCCGCCGGGGCCGCCGGCGCAGCCGAAATAAGTCGCCAGTCGCCAGTCGCTAGGAAAACCAACCACAGAGACACCGAGCGCACGGAGAAAATCCGCCGGTCGCTGGTCGCTAGTTGCTAGAAGAGACAACCACAGAGACAGGGAGCACCACGGCTCGGTTCCTGCGGAACCTCGGCTCAGCCGCGCAGGATGTTCTTGGCGATGAACAGGACGTTGGCGGGGCGCTCGGCGAGGCGGCGCATCAGGTAGGGATACCACTCGGCGCCGAAGGGGATATAGACGCGCGTGCGCCAGCCGTCCCGAACCAGGCCCTGCTGCAGGTCGCGGCGGATGCCGTGCAGCATCTGGAACTCGAAGGCGTCAGGGGGGATCCTCTCGGCGCGGGCGAAGGCCACGGTCTGGCGGATGATGCTCTCGTCGTGGGTGGCGATACCGTGATAGACGCCGCTCTTCAGCAGCGTCTTCATGAGCCGGACATAGCTGGCGTCCACCTCTGATTTTTTCTGGAAGGCGATGTCCGGAGGCTCCTTGTAGGCGCCCTTGCAGAGGCGGAGGCGGATGCGCTCGGAGAGAAGCTTCTCCACATCGGCTTCGCTGCGCCGCATGTAGGACTGGATGACGGCGCCCACCGCGTCGCCGTTGGCGGGATCGCGGTGCAGGCGGTGCACGAAGTCCAGGGTGCGCTGAGTGTAGGGCGAGCCCTCCATGTCCACGCGGACGAAGCTTTTGAGCCGGGCGGCGTGCTGCACCAGCGCGGTGACGTTGTCGTAGGCGAACTTCTCGTCCACGTCGAGGCCCATGTGGGTGAGCTTGACGCTGACGTTGGCGTTGAGCTGGCGCTCGGCGATGAGGTCGAGCAACTGGTGATAGAGGGCGGCGCTGCTGCGCGCCTCCTCGATGTTGGTGACGTTCTCGCCCAGGTTGTCGATGCTGACGCTGGCCCCCCACTGGTTCACTGTCTGGGTGGCGCGCAGGGCGTCCTCGAGCTGAGTGCCGGCGACGAAGCGTTGCGACATCCTTTGGCCGACGGAAGAGCGCTCGGCGAAACCGCGCAAGGAACGGCTCTCGGATAACCAGATGAAGAGTGCCCTGAGCATGAAGCTCCCGATGGATGAAGCAAACTCTCTTTTGTATCACATTCGGGGCGAGAGCCGGCTATGACGCGGGTCACCGCAGAGGGGGGCGCAGATCACGCGTGCGCCAAGAAAATAACAGGCGTCATGCTGAGCGGCTCAGTCGCGAAGCATCTCGCGTGCACTTCCAACAGTCGTAACGCTGCACGCGAGGTCCTTCGGGCCTGAAGGCCCTCAGGATGACGCCGCCGAAGTGTGTGCTGTTTACCTTCCTTCTTTTTCCAGGAACTTCTCCGCTTCGATCGCCGCCATGCAGCCGGTGCCGGCGGCGGTGACGGCCTGGCGGTAGCGGCGGTCCTGCACGTCGCCCGAGGCGAAGGCGCCGGGCACGCGGGTCAGGACGTAGTCGGTGGTCTTCAGGTAGCCATCGGCGTCGGTGTCGAGTTGTCCCTTGAACATGCTGGCGTTGGGGACGTGCCCGATGCCCAGGAACATGGCGCTGGTGGAGAAATCCCACTGCTCGCCGCTCTTCACGTTGCGCAGCCGGAGGCCAGTGACTTCTTTTCTTGTGGCGTCATAGACATCGTCCACCACGGTATCGACGAGCATTTCGATCTTGGGGTGGGCCTTGGCGCGCTCGAGCATGATCTTGGAGGCGCGGAACTGGTCGCGGCGGTGGATGAGGGTGACTTTGGAGGCGAAGCGGGTGAGGAAGAGGGCTTCCTCCATGGCGGAGTCGCCGCCGCCGATGACCGCGATCTCCTTGCCCATAAAGAAGAAGCCGTCGCAGGTGGCGCAGGAGGAGACGCCGTGCCCGATGAGCGCCTGCTCGTTGGGCAGTCCCAGCCAGCGCGCCGAGGCGCCGCTGGCGATGATCAGGGTGCGGGTCTGAATGGTCTCGGTCTGGCTGAGCACCAGGGTGAAGGGACGCTTGCTCAGGTCGGCCTTCTGCACGTGTCCGGGGCGGACCTCGGCGCCGAAGCGCTCGGCCTGCTTCTTCATGTTCTCGATGAGCTCGGGACCCTGGATGCCGTCGGGGAAGCCGGGGAAATTCTCCACCAGAGTGGTGAGCGAGAGCTGCCCGCCGGGCTCGTGTCCCTGGAGGACGAGCGGCTTGAGGTTGGCGCGGGCGGCGTAGATGGCCGCGGTGAGCCCCGAGCATCCGGAGCCCATGATCACAGTGTTGCGGATCTCAGACATGTCGTTTAGATACGGGCCCGAAAATTTGGATTCAACAGCGACTGCTAGCGGTCGTGCTTGCGGACCGCCATCGAACGCCGCGGCGGCGGCGGCTTAGTCCCGGCGGCGGCGCGCGCCAATTCCGCGGGGATGGTGGCCCGGGCCCCGAGCAACGAGCGGTACTGGGCCAGCACCTTGCTGGCGGTGTCGAACAGCGGCTGGTAGGCGGCCTGGTCGGCCTGCTCACAGCGCGCGAGCCCGAGCGAGTTCCTGCCGAAGCGCTCGATCTTGACCCGGCTGGCAGGGGTGTCGGTGGCCAAGGCCGCCGCCGGAGCGGTGACCGTCGACATTCGGTCTTCCAGGGTCACGCTCAGCAGGTCCTTGGCGTCGCGGACGCGGAATACCAGGGTCTCGATCAGCGCCTTCTCGTCCAGGCTCACCGAATACTGCACGCTGGCGAAGGGGAAGTCGGGCTGGAATTCTCTGCGGATGCGCGCCCAGGTGGAGATGGGGGCATCGGGAAAAGTGGTGCGGCCGCGCGCCACCTCGAAGTCGGGCGCAAACCGAGGTTTCAACGGAAGCCGCTGCAAGGCAGCAGCGATGCCCTTCTGCTCGTCGTCGGACGGATTGCAGACGTTCATCACGTTGACCTGCACCTGCATGCCGTCTTTCTTGATGGTCGATGGAGGCGCCTCCTGCGGGGCCAGAGGTCCCACGAGCGAGAGGAGGAAGGAGCCGACCAGGATTGTCCGGAGCACGGGGGCATTTTAACAGCAGTCGTCGGTCGTCGGTCGTCAGCTTGTGCGCGGCGCGCGTACAATCGCCGGCTATGGCAAATCTGGCGCTGGTGTATGGCATGCGGCTGCTGCCCCTCGACGAATTGAGCGAACTGGGTGATGCCACGGTGAAACTGAAGAACGGACGCGAAGTCCGCGTCACCATGCACATGATGGAAGGCAGCAAAGAGGAGATCGTCAAGCAGTTGAACCAGAGCGTAGAGGCGTTCTTCGACCTGTTCTACGGCGAGGGCTGAGGGATTCGCGATTTGTGATTGGTGATCGGCGATTTGTAAGCGCCGTCCAGATCGCAAATGACGAATCGCAATGCACCCATCTTCTTCTGGCGGCGCTCGTCAACCGTCTTAGCTAGCCGTGCCGCGCTCCAGCTTGAGGCGGATGTTCACGAAGTTATACGGCGGCCAGGGTCCCGTGTACTTGAAGTGGAGGCGCCCGCCGAATCTCCGGGCGATGCGGTTGACGGCGGCGTCGAAGTCCGCTTCCTTCTCGCGCTCGATCAGGAAGGCGGCGTTCATGATCATCTTGTCGCCGATGGGCCTGTTGCCGCGGGAGGCGACGCAGACGGGGCGCAGCACGTCGTAGATCTCGCGCGCGTATCCGGCGGCGCGCTCCACCAGGGCCTGGTCGATCATGCGTCCCAGCTGCATGCGCGCCAGGTAGGTTGACTGCATGTGCTTGCGGGCGATCTCCTGCTGAAGGCGGCGGATGTCTTCCTCCTCCCGCTTGAGCTCTTCAATCACCTGGTCGCGGTCCCACGTGACTTTCAGGCCAAACTCCAGCTTGCCGGCCATCTGCTTGAGCGCGTCTTTCAGCGGAGCGTAGACGGACTTGAGTAGCTTGCGGACGTCGTCGTCGGTGCGGAAGACGGCGCCGAAGCTCATAGGGATGATGGTGCTGGCCTTCATCACGGTCTCGATGACGTGCTGGTGGGCGAGCGCGTTCTCGCGGGTGGGATCGAAGATGAAGACCGGCGTCTTGCTGACGATGGCGGAGATGTCGCCGTGGGTGACGGTGTACACCAGCTCACTGGCGGCGCCGATGCCGATTCCGCCGAAATCGGGCGGTTCGCGGTCCCCGACGATGCCGTAAACGTAGCGCCCCTCCCGGCCCGGCCGGGCCGTGGGCTGCGGAGGACGGGAGTGCACGAGCTGAGGCGCGGAGGCCGCGGGCGCCGGATCGGAGCGAAGGTCGCTCTTCTCGACGCGCGCCACTCTTGCCCCGCGCGGCCCTTTCCTGGCGGCCTTGCCCGCCGCCGGCTTGTTAGCCGGTTTTCTTGCTTTGCTCATGCCGTTTCTTCAACTGGGCACTGATGGTGCTGAGGAACTCTTCGATGTCGATGGGCTTGAACAGGACGGCGACGCCTCCCTGCCCCGCCTGCTCGCTGACGTCCCTGCTGGCATAGCCGGTCAGCAATACGGAAATGGCGGCCGGCTGCCGCAGGCGCGCAAATTCGATGACCTCGAAGCCGGTGTGCCGCTCCTCCAGCGAGAGATCGCACAGCAGCAGGTCGATGTTCTCCTGCTCAATGGTTTTCCTGGCTTCGCTGGAGGAAGACGCCGCCAGCACGTCGTAGCCCTGCTGCTCGAGGATCAGCTTGTAGGTCAGCAAAACGGAGGGCTCGTCGTCCACCACCAGGATTCGGCCGCGCTCCGTCTTCGGCTTCATGGCTATCGCACCACGGGCAGATCGATCTGGAACACGGTCCCCTGCCCCACCCGGCTGCGCACGCGGATCTTGCCGCCGTGGTTCTCGATGATCCCTTTCACGATCCAGAGTCCCAGGCCGGTGCCCTTGGCGCCCTTGGTGCTGACGAAGGGCTCGAAGATGCTGCTCTGCAGGGCCGGGGGGATGCCGGCGCCGGAATCAGCCACCAGGATGCGGATGGCGCCGCGCACGGAGTCGCCGCCGCCGGCGAAGTAGCGGGTGCGCACGTGGAGCGTGCCGCCTTTCTCCATGCTGTCCCGCGCATTCACCACCAGGTTGGAAAGCACCTGGCGAAGCTGGTCCGCGGAGCCGACCGCCATGGGCAAGGACGCCAGCCTGGTCCTCACTTGGGTGGACACCTGTTGCAACTGGCGGCGGAAGAGCAACAGCGTGTCCTCGATGACGCTGTTCACGTCCACCGTGCCGATCTGGTCGGTGTTGCGATAGAGGCCGAGCATCTGGCGCACGATGCGGGCCACGCGCTCGGTCTCCGATTTCAGGACGTCATAGACCGGGGTCGCTTCCGGCGAGACCTTGCCGGAGAGCAGGTAGATGGCATTCTTGATGGCCTCCATCGGGTTGTTGACCTCGTGGGCGATGGTGCCTGCCAGCCGCCCGGTGGCGGCGAACTTCTCGATCTCCAGCATGCGCCGCTCGACCTTGAGCTGCTCCACCTTGCGCACCGCCGTCAGGTCGCGGAGTACGGTGACGGTGTAGGCCACCTGGCCGCGCTCGTCATAGATCTTGCCGGAGCGGGCGTCGAACTCGACCTCGCCGCGAGTGGTGGGGTTGAAGAGCTTGAGCGGCCCGCTCTCCCGGTCGGAGAAGGAGAAGGTGAAGGAGCTGATGTAGGCGTCGAACTTGGCGTGGTTGCGGAGGCGGCGGGGATCGCGGGCGCTGTCGCGCTCGGAGCCGAACAGCTCGGCGGCGAGCGGGTCCACCAGCACCGGCCTGGCGTTGCTGTCGCAGACCACGATGGGATCGCCAACGTTCTCGATGATCAGATTCAGGCGGTCGCGGTCCTGGCGCACCAGCTCTTCGGCGTGGCGCAACCGGTCGTATTGGGAGCGGACCTCCGCATCGGTGCGCCGCAGGGCGGTGACTTCGCGCAGCACTGTGACCATGCCGGAGCGGCTGCCGTCGGGCGTGCTGGTGGGAGCGGCCAGGACCTCGAATAGGAGTTCCTCGCCTTCCACGGGATCCACCAGGGTCAGGTCGCGGTGGGCCTCGGCTCCGGTAAGCGCCATCGAGGACAGGGCGGCGGAGAACAGCAGGTGGTTGAACTCGATGGCGCGGGCGCGGCCTTCGCTGGCCGCTTCCGGGAGCTTGAAGAAGCGTTCGGCGGCGCGGTTCTGCATGACCACGCGGTGCTGGTTGTCGGTGAGCACCACCGGATCATGCATGTTGCCCATGACCGTCTGCATCTGGGCCAGGGTGTTCTCCAGGCCGGTCAGGCGGTTGTAGTAGTGCTCGGATTTGGACAGGCGCGCCAGGCAGCGGTCGGCCAGTCCGACCAGGGGGCGCAGTTCGCCGATCTCCCGCTCCGACGCGCCCTTCGCCAGCTCCACCACCACCAGTGCGCTGTAGCCGCGCATGCCGCAGGTGGCGCAGACCTGGTCGGGAAGGCACAGCTTGCGGCGGCCGTGTTGGTTGTCCACTGCCAGACAACCGCCGGCTGGCCGGCGCTCGGCCTCCCGGCACTGCGTCCGCGAGCGGAAGAGGATGGGGTGGCAATACAGGGCGCGGCGGCCCGGCCCGCCGGGAATGACTGCCGGCTTGCCGTTCCGCAGCACCTTGACCAGCGTATTCTCCGAGGCGTGGAGCGACGTGCGGAATCGCTGCTGGACGGTGCGGGGAAAGTTGACGGAGAGCGTGGGGGCGAGGTCGCCGGTCTCGAGGTTGACGCTGGCGACCAGGGCGCGAGGGAAGCCGAGGACGACGATCTCCTGGAGCAGGACGGGGAAGATCGCGTCAGTGCGCTCGACGGCGAGCAGGCGGGCCGCGACGCGGCGGTTGGAGCCCGGCTCCCGCCGATGCTCCGTCGCCATCCTCCGCCGTGCTCCCACGCGCATCTGAGGCGAGGCCATGGGGGGCCGACTCCTTTGCCGGTCAGCGCCGCGCCGCCGTCCGGCGCGCGGGGGTACGAGTGATGCGGACCGTCTCTACGCCGGGCGGCCCGGTCTCTCCCCCAGTTGAGGCCGCGAAACTTGCCCGCGGCCGACTTCGTCCACGTACTTGAGGTGGATGTCGCTCGAAGCCACGACCAAACGATCTTCCACCGTGATCAGGTCGATCCCGACCCGGGACATGCAGACCCAGGGATCGATGACGATGCCCTTGTCCAAAACCCGGTCGAGAACATCGATCAGGCTGGATCCGCCCGACACCCGTTCAACTGCCATCGAGGGTCCTCCTCTGACTCTTGCGGCTGGTCAACGCTTGCCGCCTGCCTCCGTCGCGGATGGGCGTGGGGCTTGCACCGGCGAGATTATATTCCGTCCGCGCAGGAGGTGGAGCCCGGCGGCTCAGGATTCGAAGGACTCGCGGAGGAACTCGGAGGGCGGCCAGGGCCCGCCGACCGCGGCCCGCACCCCGCCTTCCAGCCTCAGGCGCTCGCACTTGTGGCGGAAATCGGCGGCCCTGTGCCGCGGCACCAGCGCATAGCAGCGCAGGCCGTTCTGGGATTCGCGAGTGTGCCAGCCGCGGATGTCCTCGGCCAGGAGTTCGCGCACGCTCTCGGAGAGCTCGAGCAAGTCCTCGCGGTCCGGCTGCCGGTCCTGCACCTGCTCCTTGCCGGAAGCCGCCGTGGCGGCGCGGGCGTCGCCCACCGTGAGCCGCACCTCCATCTGCACGAAACCGCGCAGGCGCTGCAAGCTCTCCAGCAGGTCGTGGCCCTCGGTCTCCAGGTACACCTCGAGCTCGCCTTGTCCCTCGAGCGTCGTGGGGAAACGGAAGGGGATGACGGCGGTGCGGGCAAAGATGGCGCTGACCACGTGGTGGAACGCCAAGGCATCGTCCTTGGTGAGTCGGGGAAGCGGGTCGGAGAACACGGAGTAGTAGCAGTTCATGCCGGCGACGGCCTCGTGCTCGACGGGGTGGCCGCGCACCCCGTCGGCCGGCGGTGGCACCTCCCTCTCGGCGATGCAATAGACCAGGAGAGGCACTCAGCGGCTCCGCCGCGCGGGCTGCGCGCGCACCACCGGGCTGGCGTAGGTAAGCGCACCGATCTGGAGGCTGGCAAAGTACATGGTCCAAACGAAACAGTGGGTGGCCAGAAGTGTACGAGGCGCTGCCGCGGTTTTCAACCTGGGCCGTACGGCTGAACCCGGGGTGGGGCGGAGACGTATCTCGAGCAGGGACGCTCTCCAGACTCGGGTTGCGACGGCGGCTATAATCGAGCCTCCGGGATCTCTTCATGGCTTCTGTTCTGGGCAGATACTCGCGGCGGCGGATAGCGGAGCTGGCACCGCGCACCACGCTCGGCCGTATCGCCTTGTACCTGCTCGTACTCGACCTGGCGCTGTACATCGCGGACAAGGTCGTCTCGCTGGTCTCGACGGCGGCTGCGGCCAGCAGTGGGCTCGGCGGCTGGGTCTCGTTCCTCACCTTCATCCTGCTGCTGCTAGCCAGCATCCTGGCCTTCCGCTGGATGCGAGAGAAGCTGCTGTGGCGGTTGCGCAACCGGCTGATCGTCACCTACGTGTTCATCGGGGTCATCCCGGTGTTGCTGATCGCGACCATCGCGGTCGGTGCCGGGTACCTGTTCGCCGGCCAGTTCGCCACCTATCTCGCGACCTCGGATATCCAGGCGGAACTGCGATCATTGGAAGCGGCCAACTCGACCATCGCCGCGGAGTATGCGCACAGCCTGTCGGCCGGAGAGCAGAAGGCGGCGTTGCCGGCGTTGCACGACGCAAGAATGGAGAACCGCTGGGCTGGCCGGCAGGTGACCGCCTGGTATGGCGAACGGGCGACGCTTCTCCAGGGACCGCCGGGAGCATCGGCGCTGCCCCGGCCGGCGTGGGCCAAAGAGGACTTCCGGAGCGTCGCCTTTGACGCCAAGGGGGTGTACCTGCGGGTGGCGACCACGGTCACCGCCGCCGGCAAGCCCTTGACCGTGGTCTCCAGCGAGCCCCTGGATGCGGCGCGGCTGCAGGAGATCACTGCGAACTTCGCCGAGGTCACCCTCACTGAGATCGGCTCGCGGCCGCCGGACAAACAGCCGGACGACGGGCAAAGCGGCTTTCGCATCTCGCGGCCGGACCCGGACCAAAAAGGAGTCCGTCTCACGGTGAGCGGCGAAACGCCGGCCAGCGTGCGCATGCCGAAGGTGACGGCCGGCTCGTTGCCGGCGCCGGCGGCGTCGCTGGACCCCGAGTTCAGCTTCATCTCGCTGTTCCCGGTCACCGACTGGAGTGATGGCACGAGCCACACCGAGGGGCTCATCGTGCACAGCCGGTTGTCAGCGCTGTACGGGCGGCTGTTCCGCACCCTGGGGCAGCTGACCCAGATCATCATCTACGCCATCGCAGGTACGGCGGTGTTCTTCGCCATCATCGAGCTGTTCGCGCTGTTCATCGGGCTGGGACTGGCCCGCACCATCACCAAGTCGGTCGCCGAACTGTACAAGGGCACGCAGCACGTCAACCGCGGCGACTTCAGCTATCGCATCCCGGTGCGCTCCAAGGACCAGCTGGCAGCGCTGGAAACCTCGTTCAACTCCATGAGCGAGTCCCTGGAACGGCTGATGGCGGAGCAGAAAGAGAAGCAGCGGCTGGAGAACGAACTGGCCATCGCGCAGGAGGTGCAGGCCCAGCTCTTCCCCAAGCAGACCACGGAGATGGAGTCGCTGGAGGTGTTCGGTATCTGCCAGCCGGCGCGCACGGTGAGCGGCGATTACTACGACTTCCTGCCGCTGGGGCCGGAGCGGCTGGGGATCGCGGTGGGTGACATCTCGGGGAAAGGGATCTCGGCGGCGCTGCTGATGGCCACCGTGCACTCGGCGATCCGCGCTTATGAATTCGGACGCATGCCGGCGGTGACCGGGCGCCTGGTGGCCGCCGGCAGCCCCGTGACCCATGTCCTGGAGATGACGTCCGGGGCGCCGCCGGACAACGGTTTCTCCCCGGCCAGCGTGCTCTCGGTGCTGAACCGGCAGCTTTACCACAGCACTCC
>Ga0335070_10008258_pt1 | contig 12202 bp, 12 predicted proteins | sample Lox_Sample_13_FD_206722 | JGI IMG/M metagenome (GOLD analysis project Ga0335070, IMG submission 206722) | Soil microbial communities from Loxahatchee National Wildlife Refuge, Florida, United States - Lox_Sample_1.3 | ecosystem: Environmental > Terrestrial > Soil > Wetlands | place: USA...
GCGATCATGATGATGGTCGTCGCCCAGGCTATGACGTTGAACCACGTGCCGTTCACGTGTTTGCCCATCAGCTCGCTCTTGTTCACCAGCAGCAACATGAAAATCAGGATGAACGGCAGGACAATGCCATTCACCACCTGCGACAAGATGCTGATCTTCACCAGCGGAATATTCGGCATCAGGATCACGGCCCCGCCCGCGATGATTAGCAGCGTGTAGAGCCAGTAAAACACTTTGGCTTCGCTAAATTTCTTGTCCACCCCGGATTCGAAGCCCAGTCCCTCGCATACGGTGTACGCGGTGGAAATCGGCAAAATCGAAGCTGCAAAGATCGAGGCATTGAACAGTCCAGCCGCGAACAGGATGTAGGCGAATTCATTGGACAGCGGCCGCAGTGCCTGGGCAGCGTCCGCAGCATCACGAATCTGCCGCACGCCGTGCGCGTAGAGCGTTGCCGCACACGCCACCACGATGAACCACGCCACGATGTCAGTAAAGAAGCAACCCAGGATGACGTCCCAGCGTGACGCCCGGTACTCGCGCGCCGTAATTCCCTTCTCCACAATCGACGACTGCAGGTAGAACTGCATCCACGGCGCAATGGTCGTGCCGATCACGCCGATGACCATGTAGATATAAGCCGAATCGTGGAACGCCGCCGTGTGCGGAGGCTTGAAAGTCGCGATAAATGCTTCCCGCCAGCTTGGTCCAGCCAGCACGCCGGCGATGATATACGAGAAATAGAAGAACGAAGCAGCCAGAAAGATTTTCTCGACGCTCTTATAGCTCCCCTTCACCACCATGAACCAGACCAGCAATCCTGCCACCGGAACACTGATGTATCGCGAGATGTGGAATAACTCCAGGCTGCTCGCGATGCCCGCAAACTCGGCAACCACGTTCCCAAAGTTGGTCACGATCAGCCCCAGCATCATGAAGAACGTAATCCGAAACCCGTACTCCTCGCGGATGAGGTCACTCAGGCCCTTGCCGGTAACCGCGCCCATGCGCGCCGACATCTCCTGCACCACAACCAGGGCAATCGTCATGGGGATCATGACCCACAACAGCAGGTATCCGAACTGTGCTCCGGCAGCGGAATAGGTGTAGATCCCCCCGGCGTCGTTGTCGACGTTGGCGGTGATGAACCCCGGCCCGATTACGGCCAGGAACATCAACAGACGTATTCTCCAAACTTTCAGACGTCGAGATTCAAACATGACACCGGGACGTGAGGTGAGATGGCGAGTACCGTTCAGAATAACTGCCGTCTGCGATTTAAGCCAGGCAAGTCATACCGCACCAGCAGATCGGGCGAAGGCGCCTACAGCCTGGCGCGCAGCATGTTGATGACGTCGTCGGCCGTGATCACGCCGGTCAGAATGCCTTCCTCGTCGATCACCGGAAGCGTCAGCAGGTTGTACTTGTCGAACAGCTCCGCCACCTCTTTTTCGTCGGCGCCGGGCCGAATGGTAGGCATGTGGCCCGTGCTGAGCAGCATCAGCGGCGTCTCCGGTGTGGCCAGCACGATCTTTGCCAGCGGCACCTGGCCCAGCAGTTTTTCGCGCTCGCCAATGACATAGATCGTACTCACACTCTCCAGCCCGCCTTCGAAGTTGCGCAGCATCTCAATCGCATCGGAAACCTTGGCGCCAGCCTTGAGGGCCATGTACTCCGTGGTCATGCGCCCGGCCGCCGTGTCTTCCTCGAAGGTCATCAACTCGGCGACCTCGGCCCTCTCCTCCGGCTCCATCTCCGTGAGGATTTCCTCAGTTGTTTCTGGCGGCATGTCGCCCAACACATCGGCGGCGGCGTCGGGATCCATCTCCTCGACGATGTCGGCTGCCCGGTCCGAATCCAGCGAACTCAGAACGGAGACCTGCATCTTGGGATCCAGTTCCTCAAGGGTCTCCGCCGCAACTTCCTCGTCCAGCGTCTCGAACACGGCTTCGCGCTCGGCGGGAGCCAGTTCCTCCACGATGTCGGCGATGTCTGCGGGATGGAGTTTGGCCAGCCGGTCGAGCGAGATCTTCAGCTTCACCCGGCGCGCCGGATCGGTCTCAATCAGGTCAACGAATTCCCACGGGATCATACGCGGCGGGATCTTGTCCATCATCGGCCGCAGCGCCGCCGTAGGAACAACCCCCTTGAGTAACCGCCGTATCGCGCCGCGCGCACCGACATCCACCGCGCTGAGCTTTAGCACGATGTGGTCGTGGCCTAGCTCTTCGTGGATAGCCACGTCGTTCACCCGCACGACTTTGCGGCCATGCACGTCAATGATCTGCTGGTCGAGCAGGTCGCGCTCCAGCAGCAGCATGCCTTCGCCGCTGGAATAGGGCGTCCAATCGGCGGCGAGTTTGTCGGCGCGAACCCCGCCGTTGACGGATTCGACCGACTTGATCGCCAGCAAGCGCTCGCCTTGCTTCGTCTTGACCACGAAGCCCGAAACTCGGCTGGGATCTTCCTGTGGGACGAGCGCCACCTCGCGCACTTTGCCCACCGGCGAAGTGCCCGACGGATCATAGACCGGCGCGCCAATCAGCTCCGAGAGTGCAAGCGAAGGCATTACAGCCAATATAGTCGAACCCCGCCCACGCAATCAGTTGTTTTTGAAGGGGCACGGCTTCACTGAATGCTCACAATCTCTTTTGGACTATGTTCTGAAAGGGCCCGCCTTCAGGCGTGCCGCAAGCCTCTTCTCTTAGGTGGAAGCGACAGGCTTATAGTGATTTCACAGTCAATGGAGTCCAGCATTCGCCTCGAAAGGGCCGGGCTTCACAGGCCGCTGAAAAAGTCCATTTCGCGCCGCCTTGTATCAGGGCACGACTTCAGTCGTGCCGTTAAGCCCTTTATTTTTGACCCTCCGCGCGGACTCTAGTCCGCGCCACAGCGATGCTTCGGACTTTTTCGGAAACCTCTTCAGCCGTGCCGTTGGTGGCATTCACGACGTCGGGCATTAGCTCCGGAGGGAAATCGGTCTACACCTTCTCTGAAAGTGCTTTAAGCCCTGAGACTCATATCAACCCAGCCTCACCGATTGCTCACAATCTCTCTCGGTGGTTGTTTTGAAGGCCCGCAGCGTTAGCCATGCCCTGAGCTTGTCGAAAGGTGAGCCGTAATGGTTCCTTATTTTGTCATCCCGAGCGGACTCTAGTCCGCGAGGGATCTGCTTTATTCGCCGCGACAACGACGATGTGGGTCCCCCATCCTTTCACCGCTTTTGCGAAAGGGCAGGACACCGTGCTCCCGAGGCTTCGCGCCAGTCTCGCCCCGCGAGACGGCAGAAGACAGCCCACACCTTCAGGTGCAGGTGGCAACCCAAATTGACCCCCGAATCCCTTCAGCCCAGCGACGGCACCCGTCGGACGTTGCATCGGGCTCATGCCCTCGCATAGGAGTGCCGTCGGTCAAAACCAACTCGCCTCGATAAGACGAGCATTCTCAGCGTTGAAACGCTGGGCTATCTTCTGCCGTCCCGCGAGGGGAGCCTGATTGTCTTGGGTTCGGGCTTAACTGATGTTCCCGGTACGCATCGCCCACCCTATCGCCAAATGCGGATAAGGGTGGGGCGCCCGGCCTGCTGCTCGGCTGGGCCAACCGCTCACCGATTCCGGCTCAGGAGTCACCTGATCCAGTCAGGCTACCTTCCGGCCGCGGCGGTTGCCGTTGCCGGCCGCAGTGTCTGCCGGGCGTTAGGAGAGACTGTCAAATACGTCTCCCGCACATGCCGGCCAAAATCTTCCAGGCAGTTACCGTTCCAGCCACGGCATATCTCATCCAGCGTGTGCTGGCCCAGCATGCGGTAGCTCTCCGTTTGCGACTCGCTGAACCACTGGTTGCCGGTGCTTTGATGCGGGAAAGACGGGTTGGCGGCAGCATACGCTTCCACATCGGGCGGTTCGGTGCCGAGCAACATCGGTTTGATATAAATCAATTGGCCGTCGGGCCAGGTCGCATCCACGGCAGAATAACGGATCTTCGCTATGGCGCAACGTCGTTTCCTCTCGCGCAGTGGCCGCGTATCTTGATCTTCAAACTCGATGGGCACTTTCAGATCAATTCTTACCTTACGCAGCGCATTTCCCAGATCTTCATAGCTGAAAGCGGAATCGCAGCCGGCGTCGAGCACAACAATTTGGCCGCACCGCCGCAGGACCATTTCATAGAGGGCCAGATTTTCAAAGTGCCCGCCATCGGAGAGATAGATGTAAGCGCTGGTGTTGTTGGTGAGTCCCAAGGCCTCTTTCACTAGCGAACCTACAGCCGAGCGCGGGCCGTCCTGTTTCCACGTCCGTTCTCCGGCGTCGCCGGGATTTCCCAGCCAGGCCCCCAGTCTGGCATTGAGCAGGGTCATGACAAAACCGACCACGGACGACGAGTGGTAACCCATGCTTGGGCTGGCTGCGGCCCCTGAGATCGTAACTGCCGTCCCCAAAGTTATGCCGTCCCGGCCGCCGTATTGGGCCGAATCGCGGTAACCAAGTTCATAGTTGCCGCTATGCAATGGTGACACTGTGAACGACTGCGCCTTTCGCTGCTGCCACGCCAGCCGTTGACCGGAGACAAGATTGAGTGCGACATTCACCACGTGAAAAGGCCTAAACCCCATTCGCAACTCATGCATGAGCAGGTCGTCATCGGCGGCAAATCCGGTGAACCGGCCGGCGTTTCGTTTTGGATTGGAGGCGCCCAGGTACGCCCTGATCAGGCGATTGCGGTACATCGCATGCAGCGAAAACCGGTTGATGTTGATGTAGCGGGCCATCACGCGGCTAAGCACCAGAAGTATGACCAGTCCACCTAGGGCGAGAAGCCAAGGCGTATGTTCCAAAACGAATTCGTGGTCCCGCCACGTGACAACGCCGCCGGGAGCCGGCGGCAGGAGCATGCCCGTGGCGTACAGCAGCCAGTTGGTGAAAATCGACAGACCTACACCAAAGGTGACAAGGAATACCGCCGGGGCCAGCTTTACCAGGTACGCAAAGATCTTCCTGCCGGGGCTAGGGGCTTTGCCTGTGGAGGTAGCTGCAGAACCGCTTAGCCGGCTCAGCCACGCGCTGGCTACCGTAATAGCGGCGAGTAGTCCCTTGCTCCAGTCTTTCCAGTGAAATGCCCATCCTGGAGCCAACAGCACCAGCGCACAGGCCACCAGCCAGGAAAAGGAGAGCATATGGCTCCACGCTGAAGCGCGCCCCATCCACTCGCGATCATCGTCCTCCAAAACCGTGCTCGACAAACCTACAAAAATGGTGCCTCCCAGGTCGAACGCCAGGAGCAGGAGGGGCAGAGCAATCGTTACATAATATGGCCAGCTTACCCGCGGTAATATCAGATTGGTCAGCGCCCATGCCGCCGCTCCCATGCACGCCGCCTCCGAAACCAGGGCCAGCGACAGCGGGCCAAAAAGGAACCTCACTCTCTTCTTCAGCGACCTCATGCAGAACAGCACAAACACCAACCAGCCGGCCGCGAAAGGAACCAGCACCCAAAGAATCACCTCCAGCGTCCCGGTCTGGATGGTTTCTCTCTCTCCCCAGTAATAAAGGGAATCACGAGCGACGAAACACAAAACCGCGCCCGTCAGCGGAGCCAGAACCATCCACAGAAAATCACTTTGGGAGTGGTCCCGGCCCCCTGCACTTGGCAGGTAGCGCCCGATATTGAATATGGCGAAGGCCAGCAGGAGGACCCAACACAGCGGCAGACCTTCCCGTACCGCCCACGACGAGGCGATGGTCCCCACTGAACCGATCTCTTTGTAGGTCTCTCCTAGTCTGAACACCGCAAGCAGTAGCCGCGGAATCATGAGCGCCACCATCAGCAGGGGAACCAGAACCAGCCAGTTCAGCAGAATGTTGCGCACCACGGTGGCCCCCAGCGTCCAGGTATCGGCGGAAAAGAACCCTAGCCGGGGCGAAAGATAGTTGTTGTACTCCCGCAAGTGTCCGATGGGATCAACTTCCCCGCTGGGAACTGGCTCGGCATTCGGCCGGAGCCGCGGAATGACGTTCTCGAGCCCGCCTGCCCGCTTGATCCACGCCGTCAGCCAACTTCCAATGTACCCGCCTCCCGAGACCGTCGACAGGTAGTCAAATTGGTCGAGAAGGCCGTGTCCGACAAGCCCTTGCAGCGCCCCCAGCGCGAAAGTAGCGCTGCGTATGCCCCCGCCGGAGATGCAAAGGGCGCTGAGAGGCTTCTCTTGCCGACGAAGTTTTTCCAGCACCTCACTGGTGTTTTCACCAGAGAAATCAACCCCCGGCCGCAGGGCTTGGTATTCCTCTCGCAGCACTTCGTGCAGCTTCAATGGGCCTTCTGGCACGCGCTTTTTGGCGATCAGCAGCTTCAGATGCTCGATCTCGGTCTGCTGGGAGAGCAACTGCTCATGTTGCGAGCGGATCAGCGCCTTCAATCCATCTTGATCCATCTGATCCAGCTCGGGAGGGATGGCGTGGGGAGCAGCCACATACGGAGTATGCCATCAACTCTGCGCCGGAAACACAGTGCAGCACACAAAATCGCACCGGGGAACTTAGATCGCCAACTGCGGCTCCGCCGGACGCCTCGACCTGCTCCGCAAAGTCCGGATCGAAGGGCGAGAGTTCGACGCCCGCTTTGCTCTCGGTCAGCTCCAGCTCGTCTCCCGCCGACAGCCGCAGGTGGTCGATGACCCTCTTCGGCAGCACCACTCCGTAGCCGCTCCCAATCTTGCGCAATTTGGTCTTCATAAATGACATTATAATAAATGTTATAATATCACCTATTCTTCAGCCCTGGCGAGAGGAAATCCAGCGAAGATTAGAAACCGGAAATTTAGTTCCGAATGTTTCCCCGCAGCTTCTCCAGCTCGGCCTTCTGGTCCGCAGTCAGGAGGAGGGAGAGGCGCGCCCCCCCGTAGAGGCCTTTGAAGTTCATGGCATACGTCACGCCGGGGATGGTGAGTCGGTTCGCGGGCGAACAAACAGCAGGTCCTTCGACTCGGCCGCGCATCTCTACGCGCGTCCTCGCTCAGGATGACGAGTTAGTACCTGGGGCGAGTGCCTAGTGCCTAGAAAAAGCACATCCCTGCGTCTCCGGCGGAGCCGAGAGGGATGACAACCATGAAGGCGTGGCGAGACGCCGGCGTGGGCTGTCGGCAGCAATCGGTCACCAAACGAACAGGCTGGCGCCCTTGCCGGATTGGCGGAGGCGTCCGGCGAGAACGGGACGGTCGCGCAGAGGCGACGCGCTGCCGTGTACGGCCTGGGGAAGATACGGCTCGGGGCCAGTGGTCTCCTCGATGCCGGTGGCACCGTGGCAGTTCATGACGTCGGCGGCAGCGTCGGCCTGCTTGTCGGGACCGGTGGCAAGCACCAGGGCGCCCCCGCGACGCAATCCGTCGACATAGGCCTGGGCCTCCGAGGGGGAGGCGCCGATGCGGTGGAGTTCGCGGGTCAGCTCGACTTCGAAGTCGATGCGCGGGAAGCTCATCACCCCGGTGATTTCGAAGCTCGGCGCTTCGGCCACTATGTGCACCTCCTGCCGAGGGAAACCCAGGGCCTCGATCTCGCGAACAACCTGGTCAACCAGGGCGGGATTTTCGAATAGTCCAACGGCAGTTTTGGGCATGTTGTGTCCTCCATCGCTAAGGGTCGAACGCCATCACCCGGCAACCGCAGCGAGAACTCTGTCCGGATTTGTGCCACTGGCCGGCGCCTCCGGAGTTGCCGGGGTGGATGGCGGCATCGTTTGGAATGAAGTGCTCATAGTCCTCGATGTCGAAACGGTTACGACCGTCGGGGATGACGACGATGGCCGATCCCAGTCCTCTCTCACGCTGCGATGCGCCTACGCGGCTTTACCTGCGATCGGGATATTCTTCGCGGGATGCGCCTTGGCGAGCGAGACTTCCAGGGTCCCGTTTTGCAGCGTGGCTTTCACCTGGTCCGGATCGATCTCTTCGGGGAGATCGATCATGCGGAACACTTGATTGGACGTGCGCTCGCTGTACAGTGTCTTTTGCGTTTTCTCATCGCGCACCTGTTGCCGTTGTCCGCTAATGATGAGACGCTGCGGTTCGACTCGCACTTCAACGTCCTTGTCGGTGAAGCCCGGCATGTCAGCCTGGACGATGAGGTGGTCGTCGGCTTCGCTGAGCTCGACCGGGACCTTGTCCAGAAACTCGGACTCGGCGCGGAGCCAGTCTTCCAGGTCGTGGCCGTGTTCGTGTCCGCGGCCGTCGAACAACTCGTAGGCCCGGCGGGCAAGCGCGTTGTAGAGCTCTTGCATATGTTGGAATAATGGATCGCCGTCCAGCACTTTGAAGCTTGCAGGGTGTTGCGAGCGGGCGGTTCTCGCAGTCATTTCGGTTGTCATGGTCTATTCTCCCTGTTGCCGGCTGAGCCGGGTTGGGTGTCGAGGTAAATGGCGGATCGAGAGCATAGGAGGTTGCCGCCCCTCGACGGACAAGGCAGAAGGTAGTCTGCCGTCAGGGCACAAACCGATGGCGGCGGACTCGAGTTACAGGTCGCCGTTTCAGGCAGCGGGCTTGTTCCGCATCTCCTCGACGGTTCCCGGTCTGGTAACAGGTCCGGCGCTCCATAGCCTAGCGCAAGCTTTCCAGCAAGTTACGTCGAGCTGAATAGCGACGATCGCGCCGAGGATCGCGGGCACCACGTAGATACTCTGGATCTTCCACAGCCAGTGCCCCAGCACCGGCGACCCCAGCCATGCTCCGATCCAACCTAAGGCGACCTTCGCGAGGAAGGAGTCAATCCCTTCCAGAAAACGATACCGCCAGACCCAGTGATAGGCCACGGCGACCACCACGCTAATCACCAGCAGTGTGAGGAACGACATGAAGTTCATCCCTAACATGGCAACTTTTCCTCCTTTCCGTGAAGAAATTGCCGGCACCAGGTGAGCCATGACTCCGCCACGGAGCTCTCACGATGGCGCCAGCGTCGCACAGGGAGATGGAACCCTGTGCACGACCTTGATCTCACCGTTTTCGGCAAGCACGGTCATGGTGCGGCAGCAGGAGTTGCACAGCCAAAAGTAACGGTGCTGCCGTGGGCGCCGGCGGCCTTCGATGGGGTAGCCGGCGCCGGCAGGCTTGACGAACACTCTGCCATCGCGCAAGCTGCGAAAGGATGCGGAGCATTCAGGATTGGCACACTTTTCGACCATGGTAAACTCCCACGCGAGATTGCCGGCCAACCGGATCAATCGCCCGGCTCTCCTGGCGGCACGGCCATCACGCCACGACCCGAACGTCCTGAACGACCGCTCCCCCCTGGGGGTAAGATGGAGAGCCGCCGGCCCCCTTTGGTAAATGACTCCGGCGCAGAGCGTTAATGATGAAGACCACTTCGTCACGGCGAAAGGGGGCAACGATGAAATCGAAAGCTCCAAGGTGCATCGCTTCCAGGTACTGGTCCAACTCTCCCAAGCGCGAACATACGACCAACGGCACCCTCGATCTCGTCGCCTTCGTGAGCTCGAGAACTTGACGGAACCCTCCCTGCGGCAGGCAGTCTTCGCAAAACACCGCGTCCACGGGATGCTGGGCGAGAAGGGCGCAAACCTCCCTCATGTTGTTCGCTATCAGTGGCCGCAATCCGCACTGCACGAGGATTCCCGCCAGCGCGTCTCTCCTTGCGCCGTCGGAGTTTGCCACCAAAACCTGGGGCTGGCTCATCACTTGCCTCCATTCACAAGCCGAACACTCTTCATGGTAGGAAGAAAAAATAAGAAAGTCATAAGGAGGGAATTAATTCCTTGCCTTGGCTGGCGGTGAGCCGTCGGAACATCTGGCGGCAGTCTTGATGACAGATCGGTTCCCGATCTCGCAAACGGGCAAGCCGGATGCACGATGATGCTGTTATTGAGATCGGGAAGAATCCAGATCACACCAGCGAAAGGACGGGTTATACGTAGAATGAAACGTTGGTTCCAAACGCCCGCGCTCATCGGGACCATGGTGCTTCTGGCGAGTGCCGGCTTCGGACTTTCCTCCCTCTTCACCTACCAAGGTGATCTAAGGAATTTCTAGAGAAGGTGGAGACCGAATTCGCCCAGGGGCTAAAGAGACTGCGGAAAAAAGTGGCAACCCAGTGCGCCGCGCGGACTGAAGTCCGCGCGGGGGTCAAAACTAAGCGATCGGCATAGGGGGGACGGTCACCCGTCCTCCCCTGCCACACCCTCGAAAACATAACTACAGGTCGGCGGCTGGTGCCGTGGTGGGCACTAACTGATCCGAGTATCCGAGCTTCTTCAGTTGGGTTACAAGCCTTTGCTTCCGGCGCTTCAGCGTGAGAGCACTCACCGCGGGCCCATACTCAACATAGTGGACTTCTTCGTGCAATACCTTCCAGATCAGTCGACACAGGCGGTGAGCGATTGCCCAGACCGCCTTCGCGTAGCCGAGACGAGCCGATAAGCGTTTAAAGACGATTTGCAGGTAGCAATCTCGCTTGCGCACAGCGGCGTGGGCGAGTTGGTTCAGCAGGCGTCGCATGGCGCGGTTCCCTTTTGCCGACCGATTGCTGGTGGACTCGCCCGCGCTCTCCTGGCGTCCCGGACAGACTCCCACCCAGGAAGCCAGTTGCGGCGCTGACGGAAACGCTTCCGCACCGGGACCGATTTCGGCGATGATTTGCTGCGCCGAATCAACCCCCAAGCCGGGTAGCTCGGCCAGTCTCACGATGGCGTCTTCATGCGCCTTCATGGCTTCCGCAATCATGCTCTCCGTTTCGGCGATTTGCGCTTCGATCAGATCCAGCTGTTGCAGATACCGCAGCAACAGCTTGCGGTGCAGAGGCTGAGGCTGTCCGTCAAGGGCATCCCTCAGTTCCTCGTCCGTAGCGTGCAACCGCCGATCGCCCAGTTCTCTGAGCCGTGCCGGATCCGTTTCACCAGTTGCGATGGCGCGCAGAATACGCTGGCCACTGGCTCCCAGCAGATCGCTAACCACACTGGACAATTTGATCTGACACTCTTCCAGCAGACTTTCCAGTTGGCTCTGCAGCCGCACCCGATCCCGCGTGAGTTGATATTTCGTGCGGGTCAAAGTGCGCCAACTCCGTTGCTCCTTTTCGGGAACGTAACTCAGAATCAAATCGTCGCTCAGCGATCGGCTCACGCTGCGTTTCGCATCGCGAAAGTCAGTCTTCCGCCCACGCGGGCCCCGATTCGATCGGGCTTGTGCCAGCCAGAGCTGAAACTGTCCTTCCAGTGCCAGCCACACCGGTTTGCAGTACTGCGCCGTCGACTCCATGACCACTTCCTGCACCGCGCGCTCCCGCAACCATGCCGATAGTTTCCGCAGTTCGCTAACCGTTGTACCGAACCGCCGGCACTCGAAGCACAGTTCTCTGTCTCTAGCGTTTGCCACTACCACAGCGAGCATCTTCTTGTGAACGTCAATGCCGGCCACATAATATGCTGCCTCCATCCTCCACCTCCTCGGCATTGAAGCGGAGAACACACGTAGCAGTTCTAATGCACCCTCACGTGCTACCCCTGCTAATGCAGGCGGCGCACACTCATCAGCTCAATCATGCGTTCCCGATCAAACACCACCACGGCCTCGACTCATCCAGTGTGACAACGACCTTACCGCTTCAATCCCGGTCGCCATCATACGGTTGCTCGCGCTCATTTTCATTGCTATTGGCGGGCCGGTACGGCCCATAGAAACACCACCGGACGTGCGGTTCCGCATCCGGCGGTTCATGAAACCGACGAAAAGCGCCGCTGAGTATCGAGCGGCGAAACCAACCCCAATGCGGTCGAACCCAGACTTCGTATGGGACGCGCCTGCGGTCCACCACGGGCCTCGCCGGTTGCTCGTCCAGCCCGGCCCGCATCAGATGTTTGGCCCGTGTAGGACTGCGTTTCCATTGCCGTCACAGCAGCGCCTGCAGTTGGTGTCGGAGCCAGCCATCGAGTTCTTCCCGTACCCCCTTCACTTCGGTGAGCCGGAAGTATGCCATCCATCCCCTTACCACGGGGTTGAGCTGTTCGATCAATGGTTTCAGACTTTGTCCGCGCGCGCGGCGCAACCTCTTGCGGATGTTCTCCGCAAAACGCTCGCGGCTCGGTTGCGCAATCTTCAGCTTCGGCTTCCGCTGCCACGTCATGCTGTAGCCCGGAAACTTCCGTTGCCACGGTCGCGCCACCGTCGCTCTTGGCCGCATTGACCTTCAACTTCAGTCGCCGC
>Ga0335070_10008260_pt1 | contig 12199 bp, 8 predicted proteins | sample Lox_Sample_13_FD_206722 | JGI IMG/M metagenome (GOLD analysis project Ga0335070, IMG submission 206722) | Soil microbial communities from Loxahatchee National Wildlife Refuge, Florida, United States - Lox_Sample_1.3 | ecosystem: Environmental > Terrestrial > Soil > Wetlands | place: USA: Florida...
CCCCGGAGCTTTCCGGGGCGCAAGGCGACTCTGGCACGTCGATGCCGCGCGAGTCGCGGGAGGAGTCCATCCCATCACTGGAGAGCAGCGGCCCCCAGAGGAGGGCCGCGCCCACCTCCTCCATGACGAGCTCCAGCTCCATGACGCCGGCGCCGGCACCGCCGTACGCCTCGTCCACGATCGAGCCGACGATGCCGAGCTCGGCGAGCCGCTTCCAGAGCGACGGCTCGTAGCCCTCGGCCAGCTCAATGGTCCGGCGGACATCGGCCTCGGTGCTCCGGTCCGCCAGGAGGCGCTTGACCGAATCCCGAAGGGCCAGCCGCTCCTCGGCCGTGATCGTCACTGTCTCGTTCCTCGTCCGTGGGTGATGAATCGGACGCCCTCGACTTTGGGTCGACAGACAGTTCATAAACTAATATCATTGTCTCGTCACCGGCAAGGGAGTCCAGAGTAAATGGCTGCGGAAGCCGGTGACACCAGCGACTGGGGGAACTCCGTGTCCACCGTCAGCGCGGTTGAGCAGTGAGGATCACCCTGGCCGCCTCAGCGGCCGCGACGGAAAGGAACGACCCGTGCCGGTTCCCTTGGACGAGTACCCCATCCATCAGGTCCCGCTGTCGATGCGTCACCTCGGCACCAGCGACCGCAATTTCTTCGACCGCTGGTACTTCAATGCTCACGATCGCACGGGGAACATCTTCCTCATCACCGGTCTCGGCGTGTACAAGAACCTGGGAGTCATCGACGCCTTCGCCACCGTGCGGATCGGCGAGCGCCAGCTGACGGTCCGGAGCTCCGACGCGTTCGAGGATCGCGGCCTCGAGGCGGTGGTCGGACCGCTTCGCGTCGAGGTGATCGAGCCGCTGCAGCGGGTTCGCGTGGTCTGCGACGCCGCCGATCGGGGCATCGCGTTCGACCTTCACTGGGAAGGCTCGTTCCCTTGCGTCGACGAGGCCCGCCACCTGATGCACAACGGCCCGCGAGTCGTCATGGACAGCTGGCGCTACGCGCAGGTGGGCTCGTGGTCGGGAACGCTGCACGTCGATGGCACCGACCGGAAGGTGACCCCCGACACGTGGATGGGTAGCCGCGACCGGGCATGGGGAATCCGGCCTTCCGGCGAAGCCGATCCGCTCGGGCGCGGAGCCGAGACGCGCCCCGACGGCTTCTGGTGGGTGTACGTGCCGCTGCGGTTCGAGGACTTCATGCTGATCGTGATCCTCCAGGAGAGCTCCGCCGGGACGCGGACGCTCAACGAGGCCGTCCGCGTGTTCGCCGACGGTCGCCATGAGCAGCTCGGGTGGCCGGAGATCGATCTGATCTACCGGTCGGGGACGCGTCATCCGGAGCGCGCGGTGATCCACATGCGCGACAGCTCGCGCAAGCCGGTCACGCTCGAGATCGAGACCCTTGGCTCTGTGGCCCTCAACACCGGCGCAGGCTACGGCGATCCGGAGTGGCGGCACGGCGAATGGAAGGGCCGGGGATGGGTCGATTCAGCGACCTATGACCTGAAGGACCCGGCGATTGCCGCGCGCGGACGCTTCGGTGTGGTCGACCACGTGGCCAGAGCCACCTGCAACGGCGCCGAAGGCTGGGGTCTGTTCGAGCACGCCACGATCGGCCGCCACGATCCTACCGGCTTCAAGGACTTGTCCAGCGTCGCGCCGTGACCCGGCTCGGACTCTCACGAACACGCTGCAGAAGGGAATCGCATGTCGTTGGCGAGCGATGAGGTCACCGTCCGGCGGACCGTGCCGCCCGAGGTCGACGCCGTCGTGGTCGGTGCCGGCTTCGCCGGCCTCTATCTGGTTCACCGCTTCCGGCAGATGGGCCGGTCGGTGATCGCCTTCGACACCGCCGACGACGTCGGCGGGACGTGGTACTGGAACCGCTACCCGGGCGCCCGCTGCGACATCGCGACGACGGACTACTGCTTCAGCTTCGACCCGGAGCTGGAGCGCGAGTGGACCTGGTCCGAGAAGTATGCGACCCAGCCCGAGATCCTGTCCTACCTCCGCTATGTCGCCGACAAGCACGACCTGCGCAGGGACATCCGGTTCTCGACTCGAGTCACGAGCGCGCGGTGGGATGAGCGTGCGCGAAGGTGGAAGCTGGAGACCGACCGCGGCGACCTTGTGACGTGTCGCTTCTACATCATGGCCACCGGATGCCTCTCGATGCCGAAGGACATCGACATCGAAGGCGCCGATCGGTTCGCTGGCGCGGTGTACCACACGAGCCGCTGGCCTCACGAGGGCGTCGACTTCACGGGTAAGCGAGTCGCCGTGATCGGCACCGGATCCTCGGGCATCCAGTCGATCCCGCTCATCGCAGCGCAGGCCGCCCGGCTGACCGTCTTCCAGAGGACTCCCAACTTCACGTTCCCGGCGCACAACGGGCCGCCGCGGCCCGAGACGGTGGCTGCCCTGGCCGCCGACCGCGACGGCTACCGGGAGGCGGCCCGGAACTCGCGGGCGGGCGTGCCCCTGGACCACCTGGCCACCAACCTCCTGGGTGAGGTAGCGACGCCCGAGCAGCGCCGGGAGCGATTCGAGTGGGCGTGGGAGCGCGGGGAGCTGTTCGCCCTCTCGGCGATCTTCGCCGACGTGATGATCAACCCGAGATCGAACGACATCGCCGCCGAGCTCTACCGCGAGCGCGTCCGCGAGATCGTCAAGAATCCCGAGACGGCGGAGTCGCTCTGCCCCAGGGACCACTACATGGGCACCAAGCGGCCGTGCCTCGATACGAACTACCTCGCGACGTACAACCTGCCGCACGTGCGGCTGATCGACCTGCGCAAACACCCCATCGCATCGATCACAGAGAAGGGGATCGACACCGTCGACGAGTCCCTCGCGTTCGACGCCATCGTCTACGCCACCGGGTTCGACGCCATGACGGGCGCCCTCGTCGCGGTCGACGTCGCCGGGCGCGACGGCGTCACCCTCGAGGAGAAGTGGAAGGACGGCGCCTCGACCTACCTGGGGTTGACCACGACCGGCTTCCCCAACTTCTTCACCGTCACCGGGCCGGGCAGCCCTTCCGTGCTCTGCAACATGGCAGCCGCGATCGAGCAGCACGTCGACTGGCTGACCGACTGCATCGCGTACCTGGACGCCAACGGGTTCGACACCATCGAACCGACGGAGACCGCCGAGACGGGCTGGACCGAGCACGTCCGGGACTGCGCCGAGATCACGCTCCTGCCCACTGCCAGCTCCTGGTACATGGGGGCCAACGTGCCCGGCAAGCCCCGGATGTTCTACGTCTACACCGGTGGGTTGCAGGCCTATCGAACGGCTTGCGACGACGTCGTTCGATCCGGGTATCTCGGCTTCCGACTCGACGGACCGAACGGCGCCGTCTGCAACAACGGGATCATCTGCCAGCTGCAGCCCGACGTGGCCATGCTGCTCTCGGCGATCGAGAAGCTGAACCTCCCGCCGATGGAGACGATGTCGCCGGACGCGGCCCGCGTCTTCACGACCGCCACCGCAGCCAGGCGTCCGGCCGGCCCGCGAGTCGGCGCGGTGCGCGACGGCCTGCTCCCCGGATCCGCTGGAGACGTCCGCTACCGGCTGTACCGGCCCGAGGGCGCCGATCCCGTTCCGGTGATCGCCTACTTCCACGGCGGTGGCTGGGTGATCGGCGACCTGGATTCGGACGATCCGTTGTGTCGCGACCTGTGCGTCCGCAGTGGCGCCGCGGTGGTGTCCGTCGACTACCGCCACGCGCCCGAGCACCGCTTTCCCGCAGCCGTCGACGACGCACTCGCCGCCGTCCGCTGGATCGCTGCCCACGCCTTCGAGCTCGGCGGGATCCCTGGCGAGCTGGTCGTCGCCGGATGGAGCGCCGGGGCCAACCTGGCTGCCGGCGTCTGCCAGGCGGCCAACGCGCTCGGCGGCCCTCCCATCCGGGCCCAGCTGCTCATCACGCCCGTCATCGACGGCGATACGACACGGCCGAGCTATCAGGCGAACGGCGCGGGCTACGGGCTCACCACCGCCCTGCTCGGCTGGCTCTACGACCACTACATCGACCGAGGCGATCGCGAGGATCCCCGCTTCGCGGTCCTCCGCGGCCGCCTGGCAGGCCTACCGCCCGCGGTGTTGGTCACGGCGCAGTTCGACCCTCTTCGCGACGAGGGCGAGGCGTACGCCGAGGCGCTGGCCCGCGCCGGGGTGCCGGTCCATCACATTCGCGCTCGGGGCCACATCCACACCTCGCTCACGATGGTGGACGTGGCGCTCTCCGGCGCGCGAGTTCGGGCCGAGATGATCGAGGCGCTTCGCGGCCTCCTTCCGCGAGAATGACCGTGACACACGAGCGCGATCCGATCGGCCCGAAGAACGCCTGGCGGCTCGAAACTCCAGGCGTGGAAGGATGGTCACGCACGGCCCGCCCCGGCGATCCGCGCAAGTACTTCATGGTGTCCGCGGACTGCCATGTCATGGAGGGCATGGCCGTCTTCGAACGGGTCGAGCCGCAGTACCGGCAACGCATCCCCCGCTTCGAGGAGCGCGCCGACGGCGCCCAGTATCTGATCAGCGAGGGCAACCGTCCGCAGCTCGTGCGGCCCCCGTCGAAAGACAGTGCGCCGCGTCCGGTCGAACGATCCGAGGACGGCATGCCGGCTCGGTCCCGCATGGAGCCGGAGGATCAGCGTCGCATCCTCTCCGGGCGTTCCGTTGAGCAGCGGATCGCCGACCAGCGGGCGGACGGTGTCGACGCCGAGATCGTGTTTCCCACCACTGGGCTGCTGTGCTGGGCCACCCCGGACCCGGTGTTCGCCATGGCGATGTGCCGATCGTGGAACCGCTGGGTCGTCGACGAGATGGGGGACCACATGCGGGGTCCCAACGCTCGGATCCTGCCCATGGCACTGATCGCAGCCGGTGACATCGACGGTGCCATGCGCGAGATCCGGTGGGCGGCGGAGAACTCGTTTCGGGGTGTTTGCCTGGGTAACACTCCTGTGTATGGACCCACCGAGTTCGGGAAGCTCCAGTACAACGACCCCGCCTTCGAACCGATGTGGTCGCTGATCGAGGAGACCGGCCTGGTCATCACGTTCCACGTGTCCACCGGCAAGGATCCTCGGGCGTCGGGCGGAAACGGGGGCGCGATCACCAACTACGTCTGCCACTCCATGGAGACGACGATCGAACCGATCGTGCAGCTGATCAGCTCCGGCGTGTTTCATCGCCATCCGCGTCTCACGGCGGGACTCGTGGAGAGCGGCATCGGCTTCGTCCCGTGGCTGCTCGAGGCCATGGACTACGCCTGCCGGGCCCACCATGTATGGGTGCGGCCGGACCTCCCGGAGCTGCCGTCGACGTATTTCCGGCGGCACTGCTTCGCCACGTTCCAGGAAGACCACGTCGGCCTGGCCCTGGCCGAGCAGCTCGACATCGTGGACAACCTCATGTGGGCCAACGACTACCCGCACCACGAAGGCTGCTGGCCGCACTCCGCCGAGGCGATCGAGCGCACCATGGGGCACCTGTCCGACTCATCGAGAGAAAAGATCCTGGGACGGAACGCGGCCCGGGTGTTCGGGCTTCAGGGCGGTGACCATGAGTGACCGCTGGACCGAGCTGGGGGAATGGCTCCGGCCTCGGCTAGGCGCGACCGGGAAGGTCGAGGCGTCCGGATCGGGAGGCCCGGCTGCCATCGGCTACTCGGCGGAGACGACGATCTTCCGCGCGACCTACGATACCGCCGACGGGCCCGTCGAGCGGCGGTTCGTGCTCCGCTCGGAGGTTCCCGAGCCGGCGATCTACCCGGCCCAGGCGCCCGGCATCGAGATCGACATCGAGATCCAGCACCGGGTCATGGAGGCGGTCGGCCGCTTCTCGACCGTGCCGGTGGCCCCGATCCTCGGCTACGACCCGGATCCATCCGTGATCGGCACGCCGTTCTTCGTCATGGGCTTCGTCGAAGGAGACGTCCCGGCGGTCCAGCCGCCCTACACCGCCAGCGGCTTCTTCGCACAAGCAAAGCCCGAGCAGCGCAGCCGGCTGATCGCCTCCGGCCTGGAGGTGCTCGCCGAGATCCACCGCATCGACTGGCGCTCGGCCGGGCTGCACTGGCTGCTCCCTTCCGGCGCGCGGCCGACCCTCGCCCGCCAGCTCGACATCTGGGAGCGGTGTGGACGCGAAGCGCTAGGCGACCGCCGCTACGAGTTGTTGGAGAAGGCAGCCGCGCTGCTGCGCCGTCGCCTCCCGAAGGGCGCCGAACCCGGGCTGTGTTGGGGTGACGCCCGGCCGGGGAACATCATCTGGCGCGACTGGAGATGCGTCAGCGTCACCGACTGGGAGGGGGCGGCGATCGCGCCGCCCGAATCCGATGTCGGCTGGTGGCTCATGTTCGACCGCACCATGCACGAGGGGTCCGGTGTCGAGCGGCTGCCGGGAGACCTCACCCGCGAAGAGCAGCTGGCACTCTACGAGAAGGCCGCCGGCCGGCGGGTCGAGGATCTCCTGCTCCACGAGATCTTCGCCGCCTACCGCTACTGCGTCATCGTCGTCCAGATCGCCAATCGCCTGGTGAAGCGAGGTGTTCTGCCGGCGGACAACCAGTTCTGGTCCATCAATCCCATCGCCAACACCCTGCGGGACCTGATGAGCTCCTAGCGAGATCCAGGAAGCCGTTGAAAACGTTCACGCACGACGGACTCACGTTCGAGGTGTCCGATGACGGCCCGGCCGACGGCCGGGTCGTCATCGCGCTGCACGGCTTTCCCGAAGATCGGCAGTCCTGGAAGCCGTTGACCGCCCTGCTGACGCGCGCCGGCCATCGGGTGCTGGCGCCCGAACAGCGGGGCTACTCACCCGGAGCCCGGCCGAGAGGCCGGCGGGCCTACACCATCGAGCGACTCACCGGCGACGTACTGGCCCTGGCCGACGCGGCCGGCGCCGAGCGCTTCCACCTGATCGGCCACGACTGGGGTGCCCTCGTCGCTTGGGACCTCGCGGGCCGACACCCCGAGCGGCTCCGCTCCCTCACCGCGCTTTCGGTCCCCCATCCGCGAGCCGTCCAGAACGCCGCCCGGCGCAGCACCCAGACGCTCAGGACCTGGTACGCGCTGGCGTTCCAGATCCCGGTGCTGCCCGAAGCGGTGCTCCACCTGATGGGAGCCGAACGGGCTGCCAGGTTCTTCGAGCGGGATGGATTGGATGCCGCCACCGCCGGACGCTACGCCGCCCGGATCCCGTCCCGCGCGGAGATGACCACGCGGATCAACTGGTATCGGGCCATCCCGCTGCGCCTCCGCCAGGTACCACCCCCCATCGCTGTCCCGACCCTCTACGTCTGGGGCACCCGGGACCACTACATCCATCCTCTAGCGGCCGAGCGGTGCGGGCACTTCGTGGCAGCGCCGTACCGCTTCGAGATCCTGGAAGGCGCCTCCCACTGGCTGCCCAGCACGGCCGTCGACCGGATGGGTCCGACGCTGCTAGAGCACCTTGCCGGCAACTGAACAACTGAACTGGGTACGGGCTTCGATGCCGACCACCGAGGAACCGGTGGTCCTCCGTGAACGCAGACGAAGCTCGCAACCATCACCGGGAGGTCCGCGACGCCTCCTGTATACTCGCTAGACACGAAGTCGATCCGAGGAGCAGTAGCAGTCAATGGCCCGTCTCGTCAGTCTCAGGGAGCAGCAGAAGCAGCTCACGCGCCAACGGCTGCTCGAGTCAGCTCTAGAGGTCTTCTCCTCCAAGGGATACGTGAACACGACGGTTGACGACCTGGTTGCGAGCGCCGGTGCAAGCCGGGCCACGTTCTACCTGCACTTCTCGAGCAAGCTCGACATTCTCCTCAAGGTGTCGGCCATCGCGGCAAAGAACACCCCCGCCTTGTACGCAGCACTCGACAAGGCCCTCGCCGACGGATCGCGGGCGGCACTCGAGGCGGCGATCGACGGGATCATGAGCTGGTTCGAAGCGCACAGCGGATTGCTGCAAGCTTGCGCTGAAGCGGCGATGGACACCCCGGACCTCAGTCGCAAGGCTCGCTATCTGATCGACGAGTTCTTCAACGCGATGCCCTGCGTTCGCTCGACCTGGCCTCCGTCGCTGGCAGAGCAGCTGAGACTCCGGCTCTATCTTTTCGTGCAGCAATTCGAGCGGTTCTTCCAGAATCACGCGGCCTCTGGGAAGTGGGACTTTCCGCGTGACGCCCTCATCAGCGTGCTGGCCGATATCTGGTCCGTCAGCTTCTTCCCTCCTGCGTCCTCAACCGAGCCAGTGCGCAAGAGTGATCGCAGGAGGCCGCGCGCCCCTTCTTCGTAGCCCATCGGTCCCGGAGGATCGGTCGCGTGCTGTCGACGGCCGCTGCGTCATCCGGCGACTGCGTACGCGCAGTCGCCTGGCAGCGTCCATGTGGCGCTCACCGCCCTACGCGGATCGGCTCCCCGCTGCCTGCGGACGGCGTTCTCGCCTGATCGCGCGCGTACGCCGTCGGCGGGTCTCCCTCGCTGTCGCGAGGATCCGCGCCTTGAAAAACCATAAGGCTTGTTAGTAGACTAGTGATATAGTCACTGTCCCGCTGGTTTTCGGACCTCCCCGCGGAGGGTTCAGGGGCTCATGGAGATACCGGGATGACGGCCGCGCCCTCGGAGGCGATCTGGTACCCGGGCCATTGGGCATCGCTCGATCCAACCCGAGTCGCGGCCACCGAAGCTGCTACCGGCGCAACGATGACCTACGGAGAGCTGCACTCCCTGGCGACGCGCTTCGCCCGGACGATGCGCCGTCGCGGCCTCCAGGTCGGCGACCACATCGCCTGGTGCGTGGAGAACCGCCTGGAGTTCCTGGCCGTGGCATGGTGCAGCACCTACGCGGGCCTGCACTACACGACGATCAGCCGCGCCCTCCACGCCGACGAGATCGCGTACATCGAGAACGACTGCGGGGCGAGGGCGTTCCTTGCCACCCCGTACAAGGCGGCCGAGGCCTCTCGTCTGCGCGACCTCACGCCCGGTGTAGAGCACCGGTTCGCGCTCGGCGGCGATCTCGACGGCCACTATCGGCTCGAACGGGTGCTGGCGGCCGAGTCCGACGCGCCGATGGACGGGCTCGTCGAGGGTGTCGACATGCTCTACTCGTCGGGCACCACGGGCAGGCCCAAGGGCGTCAAGTTCGAGATGCGGGGCGACGCGCTCGGCACGAAGCCGGCGATGCTGTGGATGTGCGAGCTGCTCTTCGGGTTCCGCGGCGAGTTCGTGTACCTGAGCCCCGCGCCGCTCTACCACGGCGCACCGCTGCGCTTCTGTCTGACCGCGCAGCGCGCCGGCGGAACCGTGGTCGTCATGCCGAAGTTCGACGCCGAGGACGCCCTCGCTGCGATCGAACGCTACCGCGTGACCACGAGCCAGTGGGTCCCCACGATGTTCACTCGGATGCTTCAGCTCCCCGACGAGGTCCGTGCCAGGTACGACCTGTCTTCCCTGACCCACGCCGTGCACGCCGCCGCACCGTGCCCGATCCCGCTGAAGAAGCAGATGATCCAATGGTGGGGGCCGATCCTCCACGAGTACTACTCCGGTACGGAAGGCGCTGGCTTCACCTACGTGAACTCCCAGGACTGGCTCGCCCATCCCGGCACGGTCGGACGGCCGCTCGTCGGCAGCGTGCACATCTGCGACGACGACGGCAACGAGCTTCCCGTCGGTGAAGCGGGAGCGGTCTTCTTCAATTCCGGCGCGAAGTTCGAGTATCACGGGGACGCGGCGAAGACGAAGGAGTCGCGCCACCCCAAGGGCTGGACGAGCTTCGGTGACGTCGGGCGGGTCGATGAAGACGGCTTCCTCTACCTCACGGATCGCAAGGCGTTCATGATCATCTCCGCTGGGGTGAACATCTATCCGCGGGAGGCCGAGAACGTTCTCGCCGTCCACCCCAAGGTGTATGACGTCGCGGTCTTCGGGGTGCCCAATCCGGAGTTCGGCGAGGAAGTGAAAGCGGTCGTCCAGCCCATCGACTGGCCCGCCACCGACGGCCAACGCGACGCGCTCGAGGCCGAGCTGATCGCCTACTGCCGCGAGCATTTCGCGTCGCTCAAGTGCCCCCGGAGCATTGACTTCCACCGCGAACTCCCCCGCCATCCGACGGGCAAGCTTCTCAAGCGGCAGCTCCGCGACGAGTACTGGGGCGGCCGCGGCGACATCATCGTGCACCGGACGGCGACATGACCGACCCCCGCGTACCCGTCATCGTCGGCACGGCCCAGGTCACGCGGCAGGATCGGGACACCGAGCCGATCGCCGCCATGATCGAGGCCGTAGTCGGCGCGCTCGACCGCAGCGGCGCCCGCGCCGCGCTCGAGCGTCACATCGGTGCGGTCCGAGTCATGCAGGGCCTGTGGCGCTACCGCGACCCGGGCAGGCTCGTCGCAGAGGAGCTGGGCTTCGGTCGGGTGCAGACCACCTTGAGCCCGATCGGCGGCAACGAGGTCTACGACCTGGTGAACGCCACCGCCGCAGACATCCAGTCCGGCAGCCTCGATGTCGCCGTGGTCTGCGCATCGGAGGCCGCTCGCACCGACCGGCGGCTCGGGAAGCGCGGCGAGCGTCTGCCCAGGCGCCCCGAGCCCGACGGCGCGACACCCGACCATGTCTACGGCGACGTTCCGCGCATCGAGGACGCACTGGTCGCCGTCGGAGCCCAGATCCCGGCCCACTTCTACGCGATGATGGAGTCGGCCATCCGCCACGCCCGCGGCGAGAGCGCCGCCGCGCACCTCGAACGCATCGGTGCGCTGTGGGCCCGCGCCAGCGAGGCGGCGGCGCTGAATCCGCACGCGGCTACCCGCCGGGTCCTGTCCGGCGCCTACGTGGCGACCGTGTCGCCCAGTAACCGCGTGATCGCGTCGCCGTACACGAAGCTGATGACATCGAACATCGACGTGGACATGGCGGCCGCGGTCGTCCTGTGCTCGCTCGGGACCGCACGTGCCGCCGGCATCGCCGACGACGACCTGGTCTTCCTCACGGCCGGCGCCGGCGCGAGCGATTGCTGGTCGGTCACGGAGCGGTGGTCCCTTCACGAGCCTTCGGGCATGCGGGTCGCCGGTCGGCGGGTGCTGGAGCTCGCGGGCCGTACCATCGACGCGTTCGACGACCTCGACCTGTACTCGTGCTTCCCGTCGGCGGTGCAGGCCGCGCAGCACGCCCTCGGCGTAGACCCGGCCCGTCCCTACACGGTCACCGGCGGCCTGACCTTCGCCGGCGGACCGTTCAACAGCTACTGCCTCCACGCGCTGGCCACCGCGTGCGACCGGATCCGCGACGGCCGCGCGAGGAGCGCGCTCCTCAGCGGCAACGGCGGCTACTTCACCAAGCATTCCTTCACGGCCCTGTCGGCCGAGCCGCCGGCGGCGGGCTTCCGATGCGATCGGCCCCAGGTCGAGGTGGATGCGGGACCGCAGCGCCCGCGCCCGACCGCGACGCCGCCGATCGCAGAGCTCGAGACCTACACCGTCGTCCACGACCGCGACGGTCAGCCCACCGGCGCGATCGCGACGGCCCTCGACGCCGATGGCGGTCGCCATTGGGCGACCGGCAGCCGGCCGGATGTCATCGGCGCGTTGCTCGGCGAGGATCGGATCGGCGCGAAGGTCCACCTCGACCGCATACCCGAGGGCCGCGTCGAAGTGACGCAGATCGCCTGAGGCCACGAACGGGAAACGCCAGCGACCTCCGAGGTCCAGTCAGGAGAGCGAACCATGCACGCGTACGACCAGCTGTTCATCGGCGGCTCGTGGGTGAAACCGATGAGCGACGCCAAGATCGAGGTGGTGTCTCCGCACACGGAGGAGATCGTCGGTGTGGTTCCGGAAGGAAGTGCGGCCGACATCGATGCGGCCGTCGCGATCGCGCGGCGAACCTTCGATTCCGGGATCTGGAGCCTCGCGAAGCCGAGCGAACGGATCGCGGCCGTGAAGCGTCTCGCCGATCTCTACGGAGCCCGGATGGGCGAGATGGCGGCGCTCATCACCGAAGAGATGGGCTCCCCGATCAGCTTCAGCCAGCTCGCCCAGGTCCCGGCGCCCTGGATGATGCTGAACCAGTTCATGAAGGTCGCAGCCGAGCATCCGTGGGAGGAGACCCGAGCCGGCGTTCTCGGCCCGGTCATCGTCCGCAGCGAGCCGGTCGGCGTCGTCGGCGCCATCGTGCCCTGGAACGTCC
>Ga0335070_10008262_pt1 | contig 12197 bp, 9 predicted proteins | sample Lox_Sample_13_FD_206722 | JGI IMG/M metagenome (GOLD analysis project Ga0335070, IMG submission 206722) | Soil microbial communities from Loxahatchee National Wildlife Refuge, Florida, United States - Lox_Sample_1.3 | ecosystem: Environmental > Terrestrial > Soil > Wetlands | place: USA: Florida...
GCGCCACGTCTGGCAACCGACGCTGGAGTACTTCCTGCCCATCCAGATGTGCCACCTGCGGGTGACCGACCGGCACCGGGTCTGGCACGGAGCCTGCCACCTCGACGATGCCCGCATGGCGCCGGTCGACCACCGGCACCTCGACGGCTATGCCCAGGGCCCCTCCACCCTGTGCGCCTACCTGCCGGGGCAGCACGTGCCCGGGCTCGACCGGGGCGGCTGGCACGACGCCGGCGACCACGACCTGCGGCTGGAGTCCCAGGTCGACACCCTCCACGGCCTGGCGCTGGCGCGGGAGGAGTTCGGGATCGACCTGGACAGCACCACCGTGGACCAGGCGCATCGGCTGGTGGAGCTGGGCCGCCCCGACGGGCGGCCGGACGTCCTCGAGCAGGTGGAGCACGGGGTGCTCTCGGTGCTGGGCGCCCGGCGCGCCCTGGGCCGGCTCTACCGCGGGATCATCGAGCCTACCCTGGAGCAGTACCGGTGGATCGGCGACCCGGCCAACGTCACCGACAACCGCGTCTTCGACCCCTCGGCCGCCCCCCACCCGCCCCCGCCGATCGGGGCGCCCGGGGCGCCCGACGACCGCTGGGTCTTCACCGAGCAGTGCCCGGAGCGCGAGCTCCAAGCGGCCGCCGGCCTGGCCGCCGCGGCGCGCGTGCTCCGGGGCTACGAGGACGGGCTGGCCGAGGAGTGCCGGGTCGCGGCCCAGGAGCTGTGGGAGGCGACCCGCGGCGACACCGCCGCGGCCCGGGCCCCGGCGGCGGTGGAGCTGCTCCTCGCCACCGGCGACCGCACCTACGCGGACTGGCTGGTCGGGGAGCGGGAGGCCCTGGCCGCCGATCCGGAGCGGACCGGGTGGCTCCTCTGCCGGGTGCTGCGGCGGATCGGCGACCCGGCCCTGACCGCCGAGGTCGAGCGGGGGCTGCGCCGCTACGCCGGCGAGCTGGCCGGGCGGGCGGCGGAGACCCCCTACGGCGTGCCCTACCGCCCGGCCGTCTGGGGCGCGGGCTGGGAGGTCCAGCGCCTCGGGATGCGGAGCTACTACCTGCACCGCGCCTACCCCGACCTCTTCCCGGCCACGCTGGTCCTCTCGGCGCTGGCCTTCGTGCTCGGCTGCCACCCCGGGGACGACCCGGCCTCGTTCGTCTCCGGCGTCGGTTCACGATCGGTGACCTCGGCCTACGGGTTCCAGCGGGCCGAGGGCGCCCACATCCCGGGCGGCGTGGTCTCCGGCAGCGCCCTCATCCGGCCGGACCTGGTGGAGCTCAAGGACTGGCCGCACCTGTGGCAGCAGACCGAGTACGTGGTGGGCGGGGGCGCCACCGACTTCCTGTTCCTGGTGCTGGCGGCGGAGGCGCTCCTGGGGAGGGGGTGACGCGCGCGCCGGCCCTGGCCCCGGCGGGGCGCACCGGGGCGGCCCGCCCGCGGCCCTTCGCAAGGCGGCTGCCCGGCGATCGAGCAGCGCGATCCCGCGCAGCGGTCACCGGAGGCCCCCCGCCCGGGTCGCTGGCCGTCGGATGCGGCAGCCCCAGGGAGGGAATCGTGCGGCGCCCGCGGCCGCGGATTTGCAAAAGAGAGGGGGCGGGGGCTCTCGCCGGGCCGCACATGACCACGCCATCCCTCTTCTCCGACTACGCCTCGCTCTCCGGGACCTTCGACGAGCTCTTCCAGGCCCCGGGACGCCCGCGCCCCTCCTTCGCCCGGGCCCTGCCCGCCCTGGCGCACCGCTCGCGCGAGGAGTTCGGCCGGCTCCAGGCCCTGTCCGAGGTGGCGCTGCTGAACCAGGGGGTGACCTTCTCCGTCTACGCCGACGCCCGGGGCACGGAGAAGATCTTCCCCTTCTGTCTCATGCCCCGGCTCATCTCGGCCGCCGACTGGGCCCACCTCGAGCGCGGGCTGACCCAGCGGGTGCGGGCCCTGGAGGCCTTCCTCGACGACGTGTACGGGGAGCAGCGCGTCCTGGCCGAGGGCGTCATCCCGGCGGAGCTGGTCCTGGGCGCCCGCGGGTACGACGCGCGCCTGCGCGGGGTGCGGCCGCCGGGCGGGGTGCGGATCCACATCTCGGGCATCGATCTCATCCGCGATCCGGCCGGGACCTTCCGGGTGCTGGAGGACAACCTCCGCTGCCCCTCCGGCGTCTCCTACGTGCTGGAGAACCGGCTCCTCTCCAAGCGCGTGCTGCCGGACGCGCTGGAGCGCGCCCAGGTCCACCGCGTGGACCAGTACCCCGCCCGGCTGGCCACCGCGCTCCGCTCGATCTCCCCCGAGGTACCGGAGCGCTCCACGGTGGTGGTCCTCACCCCCGGCCCCCACAACTCCGCCCACTTCGAGCACGGCTTCCTGGCCCGCACCATGGGCATGGAGCTAGTGCAGGCCCCCGACCTGTACCTCGAGGGCGACGAGGTCTTCCTGCGCACCACCCGGGGCCCGCGGCGGGTGCACGTCATCTACCGCCGCACCGACGACGCCTTCCTCGACCCGAGCTTCTTCCGGTCCGACAGCCTGCTGGGCGTTCCCGGCCTGGTGCGCGCCTGGGCGGCGGGCAAGGTCGCCCTGGCCAACGCGCCCGGGAACGGCGTGGCCGACGACAAGGCGGTGTACGCCTTCGTCCCGGACATGATCCGCTTCTACCTGGCCGAGGAGCCCCTGCTGGCCCAGGTCCCCACCTACGTGTGCGCCCGGCCCGAGGACCAGGCCTACGTGCTGGAGCGGATCGGGGAGCTGGTGGTGAAGGCGGTCGACGAGGCCGGCGGCTACGGGATGCTCATGGGGCCGCAGGCGGACGAGGCCCAGCGCGACGACTTCCGGCGGAGGGTCCGGGCCGAGCCGCGGCGCTACGTGGCGCAGCACCGCGTCGAGCTCTCGGCCTGCCCGACCTGGGACGGCCAGGCGCGCCGCATGGTGCCGCGCCGGGTCGACCTCCGCCCCTACGTGATCAACGGCCGCGCCGGCCCCTGGGTCCTGCCCGGCGGGCTCACCCGGGTGGCGCTGCGGGCGGGCTCGTACGTGGTGAACTCCAGCCAGGGGGGCGGCTCCAAGGACACCTGGGTGCTGCAGGGGGGCACGGCGTGATCAGCCGCGTCGCCGACCACCTCTTCTGGCTGGGGCGATACCTGGAGCGGGCGGAGTCGACGGCGCGGGCCCTGGCCGTCACCCGCAACCTCTCCCTGGACGGCGAGCTCCGACCCCGGCAGGCCTGGCTCCCGGCGGTGGTGGTGTTCGGCGAGGAGGAGCCGTTCCGGGCTCGGCTGGGCGAGGCGGCGCTCGAGGACGGCGAGGCGGTGCAGCGCTACCTCACCTGGAACGACGACGCGGCCTCGATCGCCCAGGCCATCCGCGGCGCCCGGGAGAACGCCCGGTCCGTGCGCGAGGTGGTCTCGCTCGAGACCTGGGAGGCGGTGAACGAGCTCAACCTGTGGCTGGCGGGGGCGGGCGGCGACGCCTTCGAGCGGGACCGGCACGGCTTCTACCGGGCGGTGCGCGAGGCGGTGCAGCGCACCCTCGGGGTGGTGCACGGCACCATGCTGCACGACGACGCCTTCGACTTCCTCTTCCTGGGGCTGATGCTGGAGCGCTCCGGCCAGACGGCGCGGACCCTGGACGTCCACCACCACGCGCTCGGGGGCGCCCACCAGGTGGTGGAGACCGCCTTGTGGCTGGCCTTGCTCCGCGCCTGCTCCGGCTTCGAGCCCTACATGAAGCGGTACCAGGGCGAGGCCTCGGCCGAGTCGGTGGCGGGGTTCCTGATCCTCGACGCCCGCTTCCCGCGCTCGATCGCCTACTGCCTGGGGGACGCGGCGGAGCGGCTGGGGCGGCTGCGCACGGCGGCGTCCGACCCGCGCGGCGGCAGCCTCACCCGCCTGCGGACCCTCCTGGCCTGGGTGCTGGACGAGGCCCCGCCGGCCGTGGGGACGGAAAAGCTCCACGACCTGCTCACCCGGGTGGTGGACGAGACCCACGCCATCTGCCACGAGATCGGCGCCGAGCTCCTCGGCGTGCAGGCCTCGCCCCCGGCCGGCGCCCCGGGCCCGGCGGCGAGCCCCCAGTAGCTCCGGACCCGCGCATGCCCAACCTCCTGGCCATGTCCTTCGAGGGCGCGCTCGCCCCCTCCTTCGACCTCCGCTGTCTCCACCCCGGCCGCCGCCCGCCCGACGGGTGGGGCATCGGCTACTACCCGGCCGGCGAGCCGGCCGCGGCGGTGCTCAAGGAGCCCTCGCCGCCGGTGGGCTCCATCCGCTCCGAGCTGGTGCGGGCCTGGGAGCACCTGGCCTCCTCGCTCTTCGTGGTGCACGTCCGCTCGGCGACCTGGGGACCGCCCACCGACGCCAACACCCAGCCCTTCGCCCGGGCCCACGGTCGCCGCGACTGGCTCTTCGCCCACTCCGGCACGCTGCGCCAGCGGCCGGTGCTCCCCTCGGAGGCGCTGTTCCAGCCGGTCGGGTCCACCGACACCGAGGCCATCCTGTGCGAGCTCCTAGGCCGGGTGGCCGGCCTGGGGCTGGGCTCGCTGGGGGAGCTCGACCCCGAGGAGCTGGTCCGCTGGATGGCCGAGCTCAACGCCCTCGGCAGCCTCACCTCGGTGCTGGCCGACGGGCGCGACCTGGCCGTCTACGCCGACCGCGATCCCGCCGGCCCCGGGCTGTGGGCCCTGGAGGTGCGCCCGCCCCACCCGCCGCTGCGCCTCGAGGACGCCGACCTGGCCGTCGACCTGGCCAGCCGCGGCGCGCGGGCGCGGCAGGGCGTGGTGGTGGCCAGCGAGCCCATGGTCACCAGCCTTCCGGACCCGCCCGCCTGGCGCCGGGTGCCCCCGGGCCACCTGCTCCTGGTGCGGCACGGCGCCGTCCGCGCCGTGGTCTCGCCTCCGGGGACGGCCCCGGCCGCCCGCGCCGGCTTCACCCCCCGTCCGGTGACCGGTCGGCCCCCGCGCGCCGAGCCGCAGCGGCTGCGCATCGCCCACCGCACCGTCTACCGCTACGCCCGCCCGGTGGAGCGGAGCACCCACCTGTTCCGCCTCACCCCGGTGCACGACCGGCTGCAGACCGTCCTGCAGTGCGAGGTGGAGGTCTCGGTCCCCGGGCGCGTCCACGACTACGAGGACGTGTTCGGGAATCGCGTCCGCCGCCTGTCGGTGGAGACGCCCTTCACCGAGATGGTCATCGAGGCTCGCTCGCTGGTGGAGGCGCTCGACACCGACCCGCTGGCCTCGCGCCCGTTCCGCGCCCGCACCACCATCCCCCTGGTGTGGATGCCCTGGCACCGCCAGGTGCTGCAGCCCTTCCTGCTCCCCCCGGAGCTGGCGGAGACGGAGCTGGAGGAGCTGTCCGACTACGCCATGTCCTTCGCCGACAGGAACGACTTCGACGTCCTGGAGACGCTGCTGGACATCAACGCCACGCTTCACCGGGAGTACCGGTACGTCCCCGGGGCCACCACCCTCTTCACCACCCCCTTCGACTTCTTCGCCCAGCGCCGGGGCGTCTGCCAGGACTTCACCAACCTGCTGGTGTGCCTGGCCCGGCTCCTGGGGGTGCCGGCCCGCTACGTGTGCGGCTACCTCCACACCGGGGCGGGCGCGGAGGGGCAGGCGCAGGCCGACGCCAGCCACGCCTGGGCGCAGGTCTACCTGCCGGAGGTGGGCTGGCGGGGCTTCGATCCCACCAACGGCGTGCTGACCCAGACCGGGCACGTGCGCGTGTCCACCGGCCGGAGCGCCGGCGACGCCACCCCCACCTCCGGCACCATCTACGTGGGAGGGGGCGGCGAGACCCTGGAGGCGGTCGTCTCGGTGGAGCGGGTGGGATAGGGGCCACCCCGCGGTGAGGCCCGGCCCCTACCCTCCGCTGGGGCCGGCGGGGTCAGAGCTCGAGGGAGGGCCCCATCTCCTCCACCCAGCGGCGGATCCCGCCCGAGAGGTTCCGGACGCGGGTCAGGCCTCGCTCCAGCAGCTGGCGCGCGGCGCGCTCGCTCCGTCCCCCGGCCGAGCAGTACAGGACCACCTCCCGGTCCGGGGCGAAGGACCCGAGGTGCTCGCCCAGCTGGGAGAGCGGGACCAGCCGCGCCCCGGCCAGATGGCCCCCGCCCCACTCGTCGGGCTCGCGGACGTCGACCAGGTCGAGATCGTCGCCGCGGCCGAGGCGCTCCCGGAGCTCGTCCGGCTCGATGGTGGGGACCGCGGTCTCCGGGGCGGGGTGGCCCGGCCGGCAGTAGCGAGGGTCCTCCCTGAGCTCCCGGATCTGGCGGGTGCCGCAGGCCGGGCAGAGCGGGTCGCGGTTCACCTTCACCGTCCGGAACTCGGGGCCGAGGGCGTCCACCAGCAGCAGCCGCCCCACCAGCGGCGTCCCGGCGCCGGTCAGCCACTTCAGCACCTCGCTGGCCTGCACCACGCCCACCAGGCCCGGCACGACCCCCAGCACCCCGCCCTCGGCGCAGCTCGGGACCAGGTCGGGCGGCGGGGGCTCGGGGTAGAGGCAGCGGTAGCAGGGGCCGCCCGGGGCGCAGAAGACCGAGGCCTGCCCCTCGAAGCGGAACACCGATCCGTAGAAGTTGGGCTTGCCGGCGAGCACGCAGGCGTCGTTCACCAGGTAGCGGGTGGCGAAGCTGTCGGTCCCGTCCACCACCAGGTCATGGGCCCGCACCAGCTCCAGCGCGTTCTCCACCGAGAACCACCGGTCCTCGAGGGCGACGTCGACGTGGGGGTTGAGGTCGCGGAGGCGGTCGCGGGCCGACTCCCCCTTCTTGCGTCCCACCTGGGCGGTGCCGTGGAGCACCTGGCGCTGCAGGTTGCTGGCCTCCACCCGGTCGGCCTCGACGATGGTGAGGGTGCCGACCCCCGCGGCGGCGAGGTAGAGGGCCACCGGCGAGCCCAGGCCGCCGGCCCCCACCAGCAGCACCCGCGCGGCCTTGAGCCGCCGCTGCCCCAGGGGGCCGACCTCGGGGAGCACCAGGTGGCGTCCGTAGCGGAGCTGCTCCTCCGGGGAGAGCCGCGGCAGGCCGCCCGGCGGGGTGGGTGCGGGCATGCCCCCGTCATACCCGCAAGCGGGCGGCCGGGCCAGGGGCCGGGGCCGGCACCCCTCTCAGAGCTCGAGGCCGACGCGGGGGGCGGCGCCGATGCTCGGGCCGCCCCGCCGGTCGCCGTCCTGGGCCGCGTCGCCGGCGCCCTTCACCTGGACCGGCATGCGACGGCTGGCGAGATCCGGCGGGCGAAGGTCCACAGGCCCAGGAGCAGGCCGTTCGAGCCGGGGCCGCCCACGGGGAAGGCCGGGCCCGGGCGCAGGCCCAGGCAGGCGAGCCACCGCTCGGAGCTCCCCCGGGACGCGACGCTGGGATCGCTGGTGAGGCCGCCGCGGCGGTGGCCGCCCGCCTCGCCGAGGTCGACCCGCCCACCGCCGTCTGGGAGGCCGATCCGCTGGCCCAGGCCTGGTCGGCGATCGCCCCGATCTCCGGCGGCCCGTTGACGTCGAGCAGCAGATCCCCGCCCGCGTCCTGGAGGGAGCCCTTGAAGCGGTGCGGGTCGCGGGACGCCCCCGCCACCTCGGAGTGGAAGCCGGTCCCCTGCGGCCGGGAGAGGCCGCAGAACCCCCCCTCCAGGACCCCCAGGGCCGGGCGCCAGCCGCGGCGCCCAGGCCGCGCAGGCGCCCGGCCGGCGCGCCACGCCCACCGGGCTGAGCACGGGGGTGGCCGGGTGGGCGGCCCCCGGGCCACGCCTGGCGGCGCCCCTCCCGCTATGATGGGGCCATGTTCGAACCGACCCGGGCAGCGGGCTGGGCGCTCGTCTGCGAGTTCACCCGCTCGCAAGCCCTGAGGAGGCACGCGCTCTCGGTGGAGGCCAGCATGCGTGCGCTGGCCCGACGCGCCGGCGCCGCGGCCGCGGAGATCGAGACCTGGGGCGTGGCGGGGATGGTCCACGACTTCGACTACGAGCGCTACCCCACGCGCGAGGACCACGTCTGGCGGGGCATGGAGATCCTGCGAGAGCGGGGCTGGCCCGAGCCCCTGATCCGGGCGGTGGGGGCGCACGCCGGCTACACCGGGATCGCCCCGGAGGCGCCCATGGAGAGGGCCATCGTGGCCGCCGACGAGCTCTCCGGGTTCGTGGGCGCCTGCGCCCTGATCCGGCCCAGCAAGAGCGTGCGCGACCTGCCGCCCGAGTCGGTGCTCAAGCGCATGAAGGACAAGGCCTTCGCCCGGGCGGTGGACCGGGACGAGATCCGGCGGGGCGCCGAGGCGGTGGGCCTGCCGCTGCTGGAGCTGGCGGCGCTGGTCATCGCCGCCCAGATCCCCATCGCCGACCGGCTGGGCATCGGCGGACAGCCGCCGCCCGACCTGCCCGACCAGCCGGTCCCGACGCCGCCCGAGGCGGCCTGAGGGCGCGCCGAACTTTCCGAGCGCGTCCCGCCCCTTTGCGCCATAATGCCGGCCCGCTCGCGGGTCGCCGGTGGCACGGCGGGCCGGGGCGCTGCCCAGTGAAGCGGGAGGAAGGTCGATGTCGAGGATCCAGGTGCAGGTGGGGAAGGTCACCCTGGGCGGCCCCCGGCCGTTCCTCATGGCCGGGCCCTGCGTGGTGGAGGAGGAGGACCTGATGCTGCGCACCGCCGACGCGCTGGTGCGCATCGGCGAGCGGCTCCGGCTCCCCATCATCTACAAGTCGTCCTTCATGAAGGACAACCGCAGCGACCTGGCCTTCGACCACGGTCCCGGGCTCGACGAGGGGCTGGCCATCCTGCGCAAGGTGAAGGAGCGGTCGGGCCTGCCCATCCTCACCGACGTCCACTACCCGGAGCAGGTGGCGCCCGCGGCCGACGTGGCCGACGTGCTGCAGATCCCTGCCTACCTCTGCATGCAGTCCCACCTGGTGGTGGGCGTGGCCCGGACCGGGCGGGTGGTGAACCTGAAGCACGGCCAGTTCCTGGCGCCGGAGAACATGGCCAAGCCGGTGAAGAAGGTGGAGGACGCCGGCTCGCGCAAGATCGTGGTGACCGAGCGCGGCTACACCTTCGGCTACAACGACCTGGTGGTGGACCCGCGCGCCTTCCACCACTTCCGGGCCTTCGGCTACCCGGTGGTCTTCGACATCGGCCACAGCGTCCGCCGCTACGGGATCCCCAGCGCCGACCCGCGCGGCGGCCTGCGGGAGTTCATGCCGGTGCTGGCCCGGGCCGCGGTGGCCGCGGGCGTGGACGGGCTGTTCATCGAGACCCACCCCGACCCGGCCCGGGCGCACTGCGACGCGGCCAGCCAGTACCCCCTCGACCGGCTGGAAGCCTTCCTGGCGCCGCTTCTGGAGCTCGACGCGCTGGTGCGCAAGCAGGTGGGGGAGTGAACGCGCCGGCCCCGCCCGCCGGGCGGGGCCCTGCACCGGAGGAGACCCAAGCCATGGACCTCTACCTGGACTCGGTGGACTTCAACGAGATCGAGGCGGCCTTCAAGCTCGGCTTCGTGAAGTCGCTCACCACCACCCCCACCTTCATGCACCGCCACGGGATCACCGACATCCAGGGCGCCATCGTCAAGCTGTCCGGGATGGTGCCGGACCTCCAGGTCGAGGCGCTGGGCCGGACCCACGACGAGATCGTCGCCGCCGCCCACGAGCTCCTGGCGCTGCCGCTCAAGCTCGAGCCGGTGTTCAAGGTGCCGGTGTCGCTGGAGGCCCTGCGCGCCTGCAACACGCTGACCCGGGCCGGTCACCGGGTCAACGTCCACCTCATCTACTCCCTCAACCAGGCGTACATGGCCATGGAGGCGGGCGCCGCCTTCATCTGCCCGCTGGCCGGGCGCATGCACGACCAGGGGCAGGACGCCAACCGCCTCTTCGAGCAGATCGCCCAGGTCAAGGCCCGCTACGGCTACAAGACCAAGATCATGTACTCCTCGGTGCGCCACGCCGAACACGTGCGCTCGGCCATGCTGGTGGGGGCCGACGTCTGCACCGTTCCCTGGAGCGTGCTGCAGCGGCTCTGCGACAACGCCCTGACCGAGGTGGGCGCCAACCAGTTCTTCGAGCACACCACCCTCATGACCGTCCGGGCGCGCGAGGCCATCGGCTCCGGGGGCAAGGCCATCTGCGGGGTGGGCGAGCCGGTCTCGCAGGCGCTGGTGCGCATGACCGAGTCGCGGCTGGGCGCGGTGGCCCTGGTGGACGAGCAGGGTCGGCTGGCCGGCGTCTTCACCGACGGCGACCTGCGGCGCGACCTGCAGCGCGACGGCCCCGGCATCCTGGGCCGCCCGCTCTCGCAGATCGGCCACTCCGCCAAGCCGCTCACCGTCTCGGCCGACGCCCTGCTCTACGAGGCCGTGCGCATCTTCCAGCAGCACAAGGTGGACAACGTGGTGGTGGTCGAGGCCGACCGGCCCGTCGGCCTCCTCGACGTCCAGGACCTGGTGCGGATGGGCCTCCTTGGCTGACCCGGGCCGCCGGCGGACCGCCGCGGAGCTGGCGGAGACGATGGGGTCGGACCGCTTCGTGGCGCCGCCGGAGGAGCTGGCGGCGCGGCTGGGCCGCTGCCGCGCGCTGGTCCTGGACTGGGACGGGGTGCTGGGCAACGGCGCCCGCGGCCCGGAGGTGGCGCCGGGCTTCAACGAGCTCGACGCCATGGGGATCAACCTGCTCCGCTTCGCGCTGTGGCGGCGGGGCGGCGAGCGGGGGATCCCGCCGGTGGTGGTGGTGAGCGGCCAGGGGAACGCCGCCGCCCAGGCGCTGGCGGAGCGCGACCAACTCGACGCCCTGTACATGGGCTTCCTCGACAAGCGGGTGGCCCTGGAGCACCTGTGCCGGACCCGGGACCTGCGCCCGGAGGAGCTGATCTTCGTCTTCGACGACGTCATCGACTTCGGCATGGCCGAGCGCTGCGGGGCGCGTTTCCTGGTGGCCCGCCCCTCCCAGCCGCTGGTGGAGCGCTTCGTGCGGGGGCGCGGCCTGTGCGACTTCCTGGTCCGGGCGCCGGGCGGGGCGGGCGCGGTGCGCGAGGCCTGCGAGGTGGCCCTGGGGCTCCTGGGCGTGGACGAGGAGATCTTCGAGGCGCGCGGCTGGTACGCCGAGAGCTACCAGCGCTACCTCGAGGCGCGGCGAGCCGTCCCGCGGGTCCAGGGGTTCGCGATGGCGCGCGACCCGGCCACCGGGCGCGACGAGGTGCGCCCGGCCTGAGCTAGGGACTCGGCGCCCCCGCCCCGAGCCCTCGCTCCAGCTCGTCCGCCTCCCCTTCGTGCCCGGCGCGCCGCAGCGCCGAAGCCGCCGCACGCAGCGAGGACGCCGCGGCCGGGGCCCACCCCGCCGCCCGGGCCGCCTCGGCCGCGCGCCGGTGGAGGTCGGCGGCGCCCAGCGCCGCCTCCGGGCCGGGGAGGGCGTCCGCGGCCCGCGCCGCGCCGGCCAGCGCCAGGTGGAGCGCGCCGAAGTCCTCCTGGCCGGCGCACTCCCCGGCGGCGGCGAGGAAGGGCGGGCCCGCCTCCGCCCCGTCTCGCTCGGCGCGGCGGGCGCGCTGCAGCGCCAGCGGACAGCGGACCGCCGGGTCGGCTCCGGCCAGGCCGGCGGCCCGCTCCAGCAGGGCGCGCGCCTCCGCCGGCTCGGCCGAGCTCGCCAGCCCGACCAGGGCCAGGGCCCGGGCCACCGGATCCTCCGCGGCCTGGCCCTGCTCCAGCGCCCGCCGCAGGGCGGCCTCCACCCCCGGCTGGCCGGCGTCCTGCCGGGCGCGCGCCAGCGCCAGGTTGGCCCGGGCGGCGAGCCGCAGCTCCCGCGCCCGGAGGGCCTCCTCCGCGGCCGGCTCCAGGGCCTGCACCGCCTCGGCGGGCTTCCCCGCCGCCAGGCGGGCCAGGCCCAGCCGGTACTCCGCGTCGGCAGCCAGGTCGCGCCGGTCGGTGGCGCGGGCCTCGGCGGCGGCCTGCCGATAGAGGGCGGCCGCGGCCGCGGGGGAGCCACCGGCCCGGGCCTCGTCGCCCGCCCGCAGGTCGCGGAGGGCGCGCTCCACCGGCGCCGGCGGGCGCGGGGTGGAGCGGCAGGCCGCGACCGCGAGCAGCAGGGCGATCCCTGTCGCCGGGCGCCGCGTCACGGTCCCTCCGGACCGCGATCGAGCACCGCCGGCGGCGCCGGCGGGGCCCCGTCGGGCGAGGTGGCGCCGCCCAGCAGCCAGTGGCGCTGGAGGGACTCCAGGGTCTGGTTGGCTCGCAGCACCAGCGTCTCGGCCCGGGCCAGCAGCAGCTCC
>Ga0335070_10008263_pt1 | contig 12197 bp, 11 predicted proteins | sample Lox_Sample_13_FD_206722 | JGI IMG/M metagenome (GOLD analysis project Ga0335070, IMG submission 206722) | Soil microbial communities from Loxahatchee National Wildlife Refuge, Florida, United States - Lox_Sample_1.3 | ecosystem: Environmental > Terrestrial > Soil > Wetlands | place: USA...
ACAGCATCAGCTTCAGCTATCAGGTGGCTCCGGAAAAGCGCACAGATGCTGAGGTCTACTCTAGTACGTATCTTTTCCGTGTACCTGAAACGCCTTTGAGCATTCTCCTCTACGGGGTGAAATCCAATTCCGAAGTCGCCGCGCTGGCTAGCGTCGACGTCATCGGAAAAGGCGGAATCGTAGGCTTTCGCGGAATTCTGAGTCTGCCGTCAACGGATACCTTTTATCAATCGATCACGATCGGTCTTGATAGAAAAAATCTCACGCAGAATGTCATTACCAACGGCCAACCCTTGGAAGCGCCTGTTCTTTATTATCCCGTTTCGCTGACCTACGCGCCAACATGGCATCACGGGAACGAGCTCACGCAGGCGAGCGCTTCGTTGAACTTCGCAGTTCCTGGTTTAGGTGACGACAGCACGGCCTTCGACGCACAACGGTTCGATGCTCTGCGCCAATACTTCTTTGCGAAGGCGGAGCTTAATCAGACCCAGCCGCTTCCTTGGGGCGCGGTATTCTATGGAAAAATCGTTGGCCAGATTGCAAGCGGGCCTCTTCTCAGCAGCGAGCAGATGAGTGCGGGCGGCGTCAATAACGTGCGCGGCTATTTCGAAGCGGAAAGGCTAGGCGATAGTGGATTGCAGGCGACTCTGGAATTGCGCAGCCCGTCGTTTGGCCCGCAAATCGCGCCAGCAATAAACGATTGGCGAGTGCTTGCTTTTGTCGACGCCGCGGCGCTGTGGCTTAGACAGCCGCTTCCTGATGAGACAGCCTCCTATGCTCTAGCAAGTGCCGGGGTGGGCACTCGCTTCAGCTTGTTCGATACCATCAACGGGTCCGTCGATGTGGCGGTCCCTTTTGTCAGCGGGTCTGCCACAAAGGTTGGCGAACCGCGATTTCACTTTCGGTTTTGGGCGGGGCTATAAAACATGACATTCGCAACCAGGCGTCTGCCAATCTTTTCGGCTTTGCCAATCCTTCGATGGATGTTCGCGTCGATGTTGGCACTGGCTCTTTTCGGGCCGCAAAGCGCCATGGCGTGGTGGAACGGTGATTGGTCTTATCGAAAGCAAATAACAATCGACACCACACCAAAAGGTGTTGGATTATCAGCCGACGCCGGACGGATGCCGATGCTCATTCGTCTGCACGACGGAAATTTCAAATTCGAAGATGCGAAAGACGACGGAAGCGATCTACGCTTTGTCGATGGTGATGATAAGACGCCGCTGAGATTCCATATTGAGTCTTATGATGGAAATTTCGGTATGGCACTCGTTTGGGTTGATATACCGGCAGTCAAGGCGGGTGGCACAACTCAAATCTGGATGTATTATGGAAATCCCAACGCGCCGGTCGGAGGCGATGCCCATGGGACATACGATTCTGATACCACGCTGGTTTATCACTTTGCAGAGCGGGGCGCTCCTGCACATGACTCGACCGCCAACAACAACAACGCGCTCTCTCCAGCCAAAACCATAAACAATTCCATTATCGGTATTGGCGCCCACTTTGATGGCGCCAATGTCGTAGGCCTTCCAGCTTCGCGATCGCTTGCTGTGGCGCCAAATGGACCGTTGACGTGGTCGGCTTGGATCAAGCCAGACGGTAGCGACGGCATTTTATATGCGCAGCGCGATGCCGGAAACGCAATCATCATTGGCCTCGATCAGGGAAAGCCCTATGTCAGCATCGTATCAGATGGCGCTGAATTAAAAGCGATCGCCCCGGCAGCCATACCGACTGCGGGCTGGCACCACGTCGCCGTTACGGCCTCAGCGCAGACGATTCTGTATGTCGATGGAAAGCAGGTAGCGGCGCTCAACACCGGCTTGCCCCCGCTCGGCAAGGCTGCAACTTTGGGCGGCGATACTTCGCCGGCAGAAGGCACCACTACACCAGCCCAAAACTACGTCGGCGCGTTGGATGAATTGGAGATTTCACGCGTAGCGCGCTCGCCTTCGTTCATTCAAGCCTCTTTTGCAAGCCAAGGTCAGAACAGCCAGATGCTTGCTTACGGAGAAGATGAAGAAAACAGCGGCTGGAGCGGTGGGTATTTCGGTGTGATCCTCCGATCCGTCACGATAGACGGTTGGGTCGTCATTTCCATCCTCGGTATAATGGCCGTTGTCAGCTTTACCGTGATGGCCAACAAAACACGCTACATCAACACAATTTCGCGAGCCAATGTTGCTTTCCTCAAGCTGTTCGAACAATCCGAATCAAATATCGAAAAACTGCGCTCGCTGCTGGAAGCGAGCACAACAAAGGGATTGAAAAATTCGACGCTCTATCGGATCAGCGAGGCCGGCTTATCCGAACTCGCTCGGCGCTCTCAGAAAGGGCAATTGCGATCGCTTTCTCCACAAGCCGTTGCGACCGTCAGAGCCAATCTTGACCGCGTTTCGGCTTACGAAAGTCAGCGGCTGAATTCGTTGATGGTATTGCTCACTATTGCGATATCCGGCGGCCCGTTCCTCGGCCTACTTGGCACGGTCGTGGGGGTGATGATCACCTTTGCTGCCATCGCAGCCACCGGTGACGTCAACATCAACGCAATTGCGCCGGGGATCGCGGCGGCGCTGGTGGCAACAGTTGCGGGGCTTGGTGTCGCGATACCTGCGCTTTTTGGCTACAACTACCTGATCACCCGCATCAAAGACATGACCACTGAAATGCATGTCTTTACTGATGAATTCGTCACACGGTTGGCGGAATCCTACCCACCGTCCGGTGGCGAAGCCCTGGCTGCGGAGTGAGCAAAATGAAAGCTGAAGCCGAAGGAAAGGCTTACGACGACATCAACATCACACCGATGTTGGATCTCGCCTATGTGCTGTTGGTCATCTTCATCATCATGACCACTGCCTCTGTACAAGGTATTAAGGTCGATCTGCCAAAGGCGAGTGACACGCCCAGCCTAGCCAAGCCAAAGACCAAGGCAATCACCATAACGAATGACGGCAAGATATTCCTCGATACTTATCCGGTCACGCTGGATGAACTAGAACAGAGATTGCAGCAACAAAAATCCATCGATCCAGAAACGACGTACGTCATCAAAGGTGACGGCGCCGTTCAATATAGGGTCGTTGTCGATGTTCTCGCATTGATGGCCAAGCTTGACATCACACATCTTGGACTTGTCACGCAGAGACTAGTCAAATGATCGCGATTGAACGAGATAGAGAGGAAGGCCCATTTTGGCAGCGGCACCGCGCTGCGATTGTGGCTGCTTTCCTGCTGGCTGCCGTCGCCTATGGAATCATCAGCGTTCTTAACGGCGGTGGCTCTGAACACAAGCGTGTCGTCGAAACGATCGCGCTCAAAGTCATCCCACCTCCACCGCCTCCGAAGGTCGAACCTCCACCGGAACCGCCGAAAATGGTGGAAGAACAGAAGATCCAGCCGCCAGTCGATAAACCGCTCGATACACCGAAGGATGCCCCTCCGCCAGGACCACTCTCGCTCGAAGGCAAAGGCGGACCAGGCAACGACGCATTCGGATTGGGTGGAAAGATCGGCGGTTCGGATTTTCTAGATGGCGCTGGCGGAGGAACCCGCTTCGGACATTTTGCGGTGCTCATGCAAGACCGCATCACGAAATCGCTACACGATGACGAAAAACTGAATGCCGACAAATTCGTCGCCACAATAAAAGTGTGGTTGACGGGCTCTGGGAAGATCGAGCGGGTTGAATTTCTGCGCACGACTGGCGAAGCCGAGATCGACAACCGCATCCAGCAAGTCATCACGGCGATGCCTGAGCTTCCGGAAGCTCCTCCGAAGGACATGCCGCAGCCAGTGATCATTCGCATCGGCGCGCGGCCAGGCTTTGGTTGATTGAAAAACATCCGGAAATTGATGGTGGCAGGGGATTGGTGAAATGAATTGGTCTGAAAGGTGCTTGTGGAAAGATTTATCTGCCATCCGGCTTGTAAGAGTGTTGGCTCTGTCCAGCGTTGTCGCAATGGCAGCACAGAACACCGCGATTGCCCAAGATGATAGTCCCCAGGCAAGGCTTCGGGGGCCGACGGCCTCCGCTGTCGTCAACCTCATCCGAGCGCTTGTTCAAGAAGGAGTGCTGACCCAGGACAAGGCCCAAACCCTCATCAGGCAAGCAGAAGACGAAGCCGCCGTGGCCGCGCGCAGTCAGCAGGAGCCATCAGCACTTCCAGCAAGCACAGCAGAAGTACAATCGTCTACAACCGCTACCAGCGTGCGTGTTCCTTATATTCCCAAAATCGTGCGCAAGCAGATCAAGGACGAGTTGAAAGACGAGGTTCTCCAGGAGGCACGAAGTGAGAATTGGGCGGCACCCAATGCGATCCCGGAGTGGACGAAGCATTTTCATCTCGATGGTGATTTCCGGTTCCGATATGAATGGGATATTTTCGATAGTCGAAATTCCAACACCTTCCCGAACTTTGCGGCGCTTGATGCCGGAAGTCCGTTTGACCTGAACAATTCAGCCGGAACGCCTCCCCCAATTCTCGACACCACTGAGAACCGTCAGCGCATGCGCATTCGCGCGCGTCTTGGTATAGGCATCGATATCGCTGATGGATTCGTCGCCGGAATCCGGTTGGCCACAGGAAATACTACCAACCCAGTCAGTACGAACCAGACCTTGGGCACGACGTTGAACAAGGATAGTTTCGTTTTGGACCGCGCGTTTTTGAAATATCGGCCCGCCGATTGGGCAACGATATCAGTTGGCCGTTTTGCCAATCCTTGGCTTTACACCGACCTTGTTTGGGACGATGACATCGCTTTCGACGGTATTGCGGCTCAGTTCAACCCAGAACTGTCAAAAAATCTCTCCATCTTAACGACAGCGGGGGCATTTCCGATCGAAAACACGCCCTTTAGTTTTCCCGATAATACGATCTTCAAAACTGGTCGCAGAGACAAATGGCTCTTCGCCGCGCAAGGCGGCTTCGATTGGCAGCCACGGCAGGGCTACGATTTCAAATTGGCAGCTGCCTACTATCACTTTCGCAATCTCGAGGGCCAGCGCTCCGATCCTTGTGTTGCAAACTCTTCTGCCGACCCCTGTGATACGGACAACAGCAGGCCGGGCTTTCTTCAGCAGGGCAACACGCTTTTCGCGATCCGCAACCTCGTTTCGAGTGTCACCAATCCACCCGTTTTCCAGTATTACGGTCTTGCGACTCCATTCCATGAAATGGATGTAACGGCCCGTTTTGACATTTCGCGCCTTGGGGATATTCACATTGTATTCGATGGAGATGTGGTCAAAAACCTTGCGTTCAGTTCACGCGGCGTCGCAGCCAGAAATCCCGTGAACAACATCGGGCCGGACAAGATGTCTTGGACGACGCCTATTCCCGGAACTTACGATGGTGGAAGCCTGGGCTACCAGGTGCGAGCGACGGTTGGCTATCCGGAGGTTCGCGAGCGTTGGCAATGGAATTTGAGTGCGGCTTACAAATATCTGCAATCGGATGCCGTGCCAGACGCCTTCACCGACTCCGATTTCCACTTGGGTGGAACGAATGCAAAGGGATACATTATTGGCGCCACGTTGGGGGTCGCCCACAACATCAATGTTGCGGCACGCTGGTCAAGCGCAAGCGAAGTGACGGGGATGCCCTATACCGTCGATGTCGTTCAGGTCGACGTCAATGCGCGGTTCTAGATGGCTGCATCTCGTTATGTTCGGGCTCGCGATATGTAGCGCGGGAGGATCTGCGTATGGCGAGGACGATTCGCAAAGTCGCCTGAGAGCGACATTGCGGCAAGTTACCATACAAATGCGCGATCTTGAAGACCAAAACGCCACGCTCTCCGCCAAACAAGCGGAAATGGATCGCGAGCGTCAATCGATGACGCAAAAGCTGCAAGCTGACGAGAAAGAACTGGTGGCCCTGCGCGGCCAAGTCCAATCTGGCAGGGAGCTGATTGATCGAGCTCAGGCTGCTCGGGCGGAAGACCGCGCCAAATGGGAAGCTGCTTATAAAGATGCCGCCGACAAAGCCAGAACCCGGGATGCCGACGCCAAAAATCTGGCGGATGCGACGGTCAAGCTCCGTGAACAGCTACACGCCGCCGAGGACAAGAACGAGGCACTCTACAAACTCGGGCAGGAACTGCTCGATCTTTACGACAACAAGGGATTATTGACCGTTTTGGGGGGATCGGAGCCAGTAACAAAACTCAAGCGTGTCGAATATGAAAATCTTATGCAGGACTATCAAGACAGGTTGCGCGCCAATCACATTGAGGCGCCGGTTCCTTGAAGCGAAAAGCGCTTCTCGACAGGTGCTAGCCGTAGCGCTCGCGTGCAGTGTCGGTTCAGGCGCGTATGCCGCCGGCGATATTTCGAAGAGCACCCCAGTTCAGATGGGCAACACTCGCATGAGTACGGCGGACATATCCGATTTCGCCAGTTCGCTCACACAAGAGGTTCGTAACCAGGCATTGGCCGATCCGGCTTTGATGACCCGTTTAATCCAGCTTGAAATCATTCGCCGGGCTATTCTGCATGAGGCAGTTGCGAGAAAGTGGCAGAAGCGGCCGGATATCGTGCGTCAGGTAGATGTTGCGCGAAACGCCATCGTCTTGAAGTCTTATCTGGCGTCAAAGGCGGTGATCCCGCCGGGGTATCCCTCCGAGGATGATATCAAAGCCACCTACGACTTGAACCGCGGGAGTTTCGTGACGCCGCGTCAGTATAGGCTCGAGCAAATATTTCTGCAGATTCCGGCTGATCCCAAGAAGGCACGCGAGACAGAACAGAAGGCAAAATTGCTCGCAAAGTCTGCACGCGGCGGAGCAAGGTTCGAAGACCTCGCACGCCAAAACTCCCAGCACAAACCAAGCGCGGAAAAAGGCGGCGATATGGGATGGGCCTATGAAACACAAATTCTCCCCGAAATCCGCAATGTTGTAGCCGGTATGAGGCGGAACGAGGTGAGTGACCCTATCCGCAGCAATGTTGGCTGGCATATCATCAAGATGCTTGAAACGAAGCCCGCGTCCGTAAGGCCGCTGTCGGAAGTCCGGCCTCTTATCGTTGCAGATTTGCGGCAGCGCAAAGAGCAAGCAACGGAGCAACTCTTTATTGTGCAGATGCTGCAAAAAACGCCCGTGAAGGCCAACTATGCAGAATTGCGCAACATATTCCGGGCCGCCCAATGATGTGGCGCGGCTGTTACGAAAACGACAACAAACTGTTTTGAACTGTGCGTCATTGGCACGGAAACGTGCTTTACCAGAGGTCAACCATGCTTGCTGCAGAGGCTGTCTCCAGACTCGATGGTTGGTCGGACAGCCGTTTCGTCGAAAAACTATCCGATGTCCTGCGCTCCGCCGGTCAGATTGACGAAAGTGCGCTGGATCGGGCCAAACGAATGTCAGCGGAAGGCAATCTGCGGCTGGATGGCGTCCTCACGCAGCTTGGCCTGATAAGCGAGCGCTCTTTGGCTGAAATCACTGCGCGCATTTTGGGCCTCGATATAGCCGCGTCGGAGGAATACCCCGCTGAAGCCATTCTGCCTGAGCGCCTGCGTCTGAAATTCCTGCGCAAGGCCCGTACCATCCCCATCGCGATAGATGACCGCACGATAACTCTTGCCATGGTGGACCCGCTTGACAGGTTCTCGGTGTCGTCTATCGCAGTTGCCGTGGACAGAGACGTCAATCTCCGCGTAGCAATACCGATAGATTTGGAAGCGGCGTTTGAACGGCTTTACAAATTCGACGACGCACCGTCTCATACACAGCTTGAAGAAATCGGGGGCGCCGCCTCGGTTGGTGAGGACGACGCCGAAAGGTTGAAAGATCTTGCGAGCGAAGCGCCGCTCATCCGACTCGTCAATCAGCTGATCTCGCAGGCTGTGGAGACGAAAGCGTCCGATATTCATATCGACCCGTTCGAAAATCAGCTTCGTGTCCGTTATCGCTACGACGGCATACTTCATCAGGTCGAAGCCCCGCCGCGCCGCCTGCAGCCGGCCGTCGTTTCGCGCATAAAGATCATGGCAGCGCTGGACATCGCAGAGCGCAGGTTGCCACAGGACGGTAGAATCAAATTGGTCGTTCGCGGACAAGAAGTGGACTTGCGTGTTTCCACTATTCCATCTCTTCACGGCGAAAGCGTTGTCTTGCGCATTCTGGATCGCTCGGCGGTCAAGCTCGATTTCACCACACTGGGCATAGAAGATCGGTTGCAAAGCCAACTCCGCAAGCAGCTTGAGTTTCCCAATGGTATTTTGCTGGTGACAGGACCCACCGGCAGCGGCAAGACGACAACTTTGTATACCGCTCTTCTGCATATGAATTCCGTCGACAGGAACATCATCACGGTCGAAGACCCGATCGAATATCAACTTCCAGGGATCACGCAGATTCAGGTCAAGCCGCAGATCGGGCTGAACTTCGCGAGCTTGCTGCGCGCTATTCTACGACACGATCCCAACATCATCATGATTGGCGAAATTCGCGATTTGGAGACGGCGCAAATTGCCGTGCAGGCCGCGTTGACGGGGCATCTTGTTCTATCCACGTTGCACACCAATAGCGCTGCTTCGACCATCGCGCGATTGCGTGACATGGGGCTGGAAGATTATCTGCTCACGGCAACCCTGAACGGCATCGTTGCGCAGCGGCTTGTGCGGCGGCTTTGTCCGGAATGTAAGCGGCCTACAAGATTGGCAAGCGATATCGCTGAGAGATTTGGCTTCACCCATCTAATTTCGTCGCACGATGATCTTGTCGTTCATGAACCTGTTGGATGCGTGAAGTGCAGGGGTACAGGGTTTGCGGGACGAATAGCGGTTGCGGAACTGCTTGCACCCACCGAAGACGTTCATCATCTCATTTTGTCTCGTGCAAGCCATACCGAGATTCAGAGCGCTGCTTCTCGCGCGGGCATGCAGACGATGTATGAGAGCGGACTGCGCCAAGTCTTGGCCGGTATGACATCGTTGAATGAGGTCCTGCGCAGCGTCAGGCTGGAAAACTGACGATGCCGACGTTCCGCTATACCTATGTCGATGCCTCGGGAAAGCGGAACCGCGGAACCATGGATGCACCCAGCGCGGCGGTCCTTGCCGACCTTCTGCACAATCGCAATCACTTTCTGCTTCGCGCCGATCAGGTTGGCGGCGGAGGTAGATTGGCTGACATCCTCAACGCCGATATCACCTTCACCCGGGGATTGCCCAAATCCGCGATCGCGCAGATGACAAGGGAGCTGGCCGTGATGCTCGAAGCCGGTCAGGATATGGACCGTGCTCTGCGCTTCCTCGTCGAAACGGCGGAGGGCACCGCCGCGCGCAACATACTCCAATCGTTGAGAGACCAGGTTCGGGGCGGAAAATCCCTCGCCGCCAGCCTGGCCGATCATCCCAAGGTCTTTTCGCGCCTATATATAAGTCTGGTGCGGGCCAGCGAAGCAGGGGGGCAACTCGCCCCCGGCCTTTCCCATCTTGCCGATCTCCTTGAGCGGGAAAACAAGCTCACAGCCAGCATTCAATCTGCCATGGTCTATCCGGTACTGTTGATTGCAGCATCTATCGGCACCGTCTTGATACTTCTTACCTATGTGCTGCCGCAATTCACGCCTATATTCCAGCAGGCTGGTGCACGTCTTCCGGCCCAGACGCGGCTTCTGATCGCGATCGGAGACTTTGTCAGGGTCAATGGCGTTTGGTTGCTGCTGCTTGTTGTTGTCCTATGTCTTGCAGGGTATCGCGCGCTACAGGATCGCAAAGTTCGATTGGCAGGCGAAAAGTTGATCGCGAAGATTCCCGTTGCTGGCGATCTCGTGCGGAAAGGGCAGGCGGCGAGACTGACACGTACACTGGGCACGCTGTTGCAGAACGGTGTCGGCCTTGTTGGCGCGTTGGGTATCAGCAGAGACGTGCTGAGCAATCTGACGGCGGCGGTCATCGTCGAACAGGCGCAAGCCAAAGTGAAGGAGGGAGCAAGACTGGCTCCCGCGCTAGGAGCCGACGGCTTCTTTCCGCTTCAAACCATTCACTTGCTTCAACTTGGCGAAGAGACGGGCAGATTGGGGGAAATGTCGCTGCGCGCGGCCGATATTCACGACGAGCAAGTCCACCAAGTGGTGCAGCGTCTGGTGTCGTTGATGGTTCCGGTCATCACCATAGTCATGGGAATCGTGGTCGCTGCGATCGTCGGATCGCTTCTGGTCGCGATGCTGAGCCTCAATGACCTCGCCACCTGAAAACCTTTTGCCGGGGAGACCGAGCGAAGGTGGCTATACGCTGATCGAACTCATGGTGGTCATCGCCATATTGGGTTTGATGCTTGCTCTTATCGGCTTCAACGCCAAGCCGGTTTCTGCCGCTACCCATGCCAGGGCGTCTGCTGAAGAACTTTCAGGCGTACTTCGCACCGCGCGAAGTCTGTCGCTGATGAGCAACCGCAGCGTATCCGTCGCGATCGACATCGGTTCGCCCGGATATAGGGTTGATGGAAACATCCGCCATGATCTCCCCAAGGACGTTCGCTTGTCGCTGCTGGTCAGCCGCGAGAACTCGGCGAAATCAGGAGGCCTTATCCGGTTCGATCCGGACGGCGGAAGTTCTGGCGGCCGGGTGACCGTCGAAGGCGATGGGAAGATCTGGTGGGTGGGAATTGATTGGCTATCGGGGCGAGTGACCATTGCGCAGGCACCACGAAGTTAGCTCGCAAATTGCGGGCTTCACACTGATAGAAGTGATCGTTGCACTGGCCATTGCTGCCCTGGGGCTCGCACTTCTTATGGTGGCGAGTGGGGACGGAACCCGTAACGCGCGTACTGCCGATGCTTATATAGAAGCCGCCCAAAGGGCGCAGTCTCGCCTGGCCCAAGTCGGGATAGTGTTGCCTCTAAAACAGTCCAGTTATTCGGGTGATGACGGCAATGGCTTCAGATGGCGGGTCCGCATAGGACCGCCGCTGACACAAGCCGCATCATCGCAAGAAGGAGCAAAGATGATGGGGCTTTTCTCCGTTGATGTAACGATTTCCTGGAATGAGTACGGGCAAGATAGATCGATGACGCTTCATTCAGAGCGATTGGGCCCCACATGAGCCGGCGGGCAACAGGTTGGCGCGAACAGAGCGGGTTCACGATTCTGGAGCTGATGATCTCCATCGCCATTCTGGGTCTGATACTGGTAGTCCTTACCGGTGGGCTACATTTCGCGGGACGCGCCTGGCAAACGCAGGAACGTCAAGCGGATAGGCTAAGCGATATCAATGCTGTCCAAAACGCACTGCGGCAGATAATCGCGACAGGTTTTGCCTTCGAAGGCGGTAGCACATCCCTCAAGTTTGTGGGGAAGCTGCCGGTCGCACTGGAAAGGGGCGGCTTGTATGACATTCAGGTGTTGGTCGTAGACGATCGTTTGACATTATCGTGGCGTCCGCATTTCAAAGGTGTTGCAAGTCTGGATGATCGCGGAACGACGCTGTTGAATCACGTACAAAAGGTGCAATTGGCATACTACGTTTCGTTCCAAGGCTGGAAAAATACCACCAAAGGAAAAGACAAAGCTCCGCAGTTGATTTCATTGAACGTACAGTTTGATACGCATCAGCCATGGCCAACGCTTGTTGTCGCACCCGGTATCAATCTCGCGCCTGCCAACGACAGCTAATCACCTAACTGTCATATATAAGGGCTAGGTACCTTGGGCTACGCGCTATCCGCTTGCGCCAATGATCCAACGGTACATTGCTGTCTTTTTCCGTTGGTGGGTAACGCAACTCGTCAGCGTTGTTCCAAAGCGGTGGTTGCAATCCTTTGCTGCCGCAAGCGATGCCGTTGTTGTGAAGATTGTGGCGGATCGCGTTCATATCCGGATGCGGCGGGATGGCGCTTTCTCCGATGTCGGGACGGGACGGATCTCGGAATTGCGGGCTCTGATAAGTGGGAAGCCGGGGATGCCGCGCCTTGAATTGTTGCAATTGGGTCTAGATCAGGGTCTTCGCAAGACATTGACACTGCCGGAATCTGTGCGCCGCGATCTTGATGCGACCTTGGGTTTTGAAATTGCCCGTGAAACCCCATTCGAACAAGGCGAGGTCTATTGGAACTATCGGATTTCCTCTGTTGATCCGGCGAATAGAAAGATCGAGGTCGAGCTTGTGGTCGTGCCTCGACGATCGGTTGATCCTCTGCTCCAGATCACTTCTCAGGCAGGACTGAAAATCTC
>Ga0335070_10008265_pt1 | contig 12196 bp, 9 predicted proteins | sample Lox_Sample_13_FD_206722 | JGI IMG/M metagenome (GOLD analysis project Ga0335070, IMG submission 206722) | Soil microbial communities from Loxahatchee National Wildlife Refuge, Florida, United States - Lox_Sample_1.3 | ecosystem: Environmental > Terrestrial > Soil > Wetlands | place: USA: Florida...
GTCGGTCCATGTCGGACGGGGCGGGCCGGGGGCCGGGCCTCGCGGCCTTAGGGCCGGGGAAGAGCTGGACGGGAATCGTCGGGTCCGGCGGCGTCCCCTGCATGAGCGCCATGATCCCGAGCGGGTCCGACTGCTCCTCGGCGCGCCGCTCCGGGAACTTGATCGTCAGGAGCGCGATCACGAGCAGCAGGTGGAGGATGACCGAGAGCGCGATCGCGCGCTCGGTGTTCAGGCGCCAATCGCGGGCCGTGCTCTCGGCGCGCACGCCGGGCAGGAACTCGGGCGTTTCGGCCTGCGCGACGGCCGAAAACGGATCCTCCTCGGGCGCGAGGCCCTGGGGAGGCGGCCACGGGGCGAGGCTTTCCTGCCCTTCGACGGCTTCGTCGTTCAGACGAATGACGGTGAGATCGCTGATGGAATATCCCCTCGAGAGGGCGCTCTGTTGTCGCGCGAGCTGCCCGTATGGGAAGTCCGTGCCACGCCGGACCTCATGTTAGCGGCTTTTGCCGCCTTGCCGCGCGGCCGTCCGGCACCTATAATGACGAGGCAGCTTTCAAGGGGCTTGAAAGAGGGCATAAGCCCTCTTTTTTTTGCCCCATGCGGGCTGCGGAAGGAGCCGGCCAGGACCTCGATGACCGCAAGAACCCTGCCCTTCGACGCGGCGACGGAAGGCCTCCTCAAGGGGCGCCTCGAGGCGCTCGGGCTGGAGCTCTGTCACGTCGACTGGCTCCAGGGCCGAGGCCGCGCCACCCTGACGCTGTTCATCGACAGACCGGGCGGCGTGACGCTGGACGACTGCGAGACCGCGTCGCGAGAGGCGTCCGCGATCCTCGACCCGCTCGAGGAGAGCCTTCCGGCGTACGTCCTCGAGGTCTCCTCGCCCGGGCTCGACCGCCCGCTCTGGACCCTTGCGGACTGCGCGAGATGGAAGGGCAGCCGCGTGACGATGCGTCTCGAGCGGAAGCTCGAGGGGACCGCAAAGCTCAAGGGAATCCTCGAGGACGTCCGCGAGGACTCCCTCACGGTCCTTGATGAGGATCGGAAGCGACGCTACACTGTGCGATTCGGCGACGTCCGGCGCGCGCGGCTTGTCCCCGAACTGTAAACCCGACGGAGAACACGACACGATGAGCACCCAGCCCCCGACGGACAGCGGCCCGGCGCCCGAGAAGAAGAAAAAGAAGGCGCCGAAGGGCGCGGCGAAGCCGCGCGCGAAGGCCGCGAAGGCGGCCAAGGCCGCGGCGGCTCCGCCCGCCACGAAAGCCGACGAGATCATCGAGGCGCTCAAGGCCGCCGCGCGCGACAAGGAAATCGAGTTCGACCGCCTCGTCGCCGCGCTGGAAGAGGCGATCGCGACGGCCGCCCGCAAGGTCTACAAGGTGAGGGAGATGTCCGCCCGGTTCGACCCGGCGACCGGGCTCCTGACCGCCTGGACGCCGTACCGGGTCGTCGAGCAGAAGACGAAGCCCGAGGAGCCGGAGGCCGAGGCCGTCCTCGACCCCGACGACGTTCCGCTCGGCGCCTCCGCCGCGCCGGTGCCGGCCGCGGTCCCCGCGCCGATCGACCCCGACAAGGAGATCCGCCTCCCCTGGATCGAGGTCCTCCCCGACGAGGCGCACGCGCTCCTCGCGGGCGAGCTCGCCGGCCAGAGCTGGCAGGTCGTCCGCAACCCGAAGGGCGAGGAGTCCACGGGCGACGAGGAGATCATCGACGCCGCTGCGATCGGGCTCGGCGACGAGATCCGCCTCTACCGCTCGACCGAAGGGCTCGGACGCATCGCGGCGCAGAGCGCCAAGCAGGTGCTCTACCAGAAGCTCCGCGAGGCGGAGCGCGACAACATCTACAACGAGTACTTCCCGAAGGTCGGCGAGCTCATCACGGGAACCGTGAAGCGCTTCGAGCGCGGCGACATGATCGTCGACCTCGGTCGCACCGAGGCCGCGATCCCGCGCGAGCACCAGTCGCGCGCGGAGCGCTACACGCAGGGCGAGCGCGTCCGGGGCGTCCTCGTGGACGTCCACAAGAACCCGAAGGGCTCGCAGATCATCCTGTCGCGCACGGCGCCCGAGCTCCTCATGCGCCTCATGGAGATGGAAGTTCCCGAGATCTACGACGGCACCGTCGTGATCCGGGGGTGCGTCCGCCAGCCCGGGGACCGCGCGAAGGTCGCGGTGTCCTCGCGCGAGCGCGACGTCGACCCGGTCGGCGCGTGCGTCGGGATGCGCGGCGCGCGGGTGCAGGCGATCATGCGCGAGCTGCGCGGCGAGCGCATCGACATCATCCAGTACTCGGACGATCTCATCACGTACGCGCAGAACGCGCTCTCCCCCGCGAAGATCACGCGCGTCTCGGCGATGCCGGCCGACGACGAGGCCGAGCCCGAGATCGGCGCGGACGGTGAGCCCGTCGAGCCGGTCCCGACGCTCGAGTGCATCGTCGAGGAGGACCAGCTCTCCCTCGCGATCGGCAAGCGCGGCCAGAACGTCCGACTCGCCGCCGCGCTCATCGGCGCACGCATCGAGATCAAGAGCGAGCAGGCCGTCAAAGCCGAAGTCGCGCAGGCCCTCCAGCGCATGCTCATCGCGTCGCAGCGCCGCGGCACGGCCCTCTCCGAGGTGCCCGATCTCGACGCGGCGGCCGGGGCGGCCTTCGAGGCCGCCGGGTTCGCCACCGTGGGCGACCTCCTCGACGCCGCCCTCGGCGAAGGCGAGAACCCGCTCGCGGCCGTGGCGCTCGAGCCCGCGGCCCGGGACGCCGCCGTCGAGACCGTGCGCGCCTTCGACGAGGCGCCACCCGAAGAAGAAAGCGAAGAAGAGACGCTCGAGTTCCAGGAAACCGGCGACGAGGGGTCCTCGTCCGCTCCCGTGACGGAGACTCCCGAAAAGTGAAACCGACCGCCGCAAAATTCACCGTCGCCCAGCTCGCGAAAATGATGGGCAAGCCCCCGAAGGAGGTCCTCTTCCTCCTCCAGGGCATCGGCGTCGACGTCAAGACACCCGAATCCGTGCTCGACGCGGCCACGGCCACGGCCCTCCTGGCCGGCAAGACCCAGGCGCCCAAGAGCCTGATCGTCCGGCAGGCGCCCACCGCGCCGTCCGCCGCGGCGCTCGCGACGGCCGCCGCCGCGAAAGCGAAGACCGAGCGCGCCGCACTCAAGCGCATCAAGATCGTCGAAAAGACGGGCGACGCCGAAACCGAAACGGCAGCGGCCGGCGAGGCCGCCGAGACCGCTCCGGCTCCGGTCGAGGCCGCTCCCGCTCCGGCCGCCGAGGCGGCCCCCGCCGTCCCGGCTGCCGCGGCCCCTCTCGTCGTCGAGGCACCGCTCGCGGCGAAAGTCGAACCGAAACCGGAGGCACCTCCGCCTCCCCCGATTCAGGCTCCCGTCGTCGCCGCTCCGCAAGCCGCTCCCGCACACGCGGCGCGTACGGCGACGCCTCCCGCGCGCGCGGCGCGTCCCGCGGTTCCCCCTGCGCGTCCGTCGGCCCCGCCGCCGCGGCCCGTGGCTCCGCCCGCTCCGCCCGCCCCCGTCGGCGCGCTTCAGCGGTTGCTCAAGCGCGAGGGCGCGCTGCCGCCGCGCCCCACCGCGGCGGCCGTTCCGCCGCCTCCGCCGCCCGCTCCGCGCGGCGACCAGATGTCCGCGTACGGCGCGAGCGCCGGCCCGAACTCCCCCGGCGTCACGCACGTCCGCCCCTCGGCCCCGCCGGCCGCAGCCCAGTCGGGCGCGCCCGCGGCGCCGGCCGCGCCCGTCAGGGGAGCCGGCGGCCTCGGGCGCGCCGTCATCGCGCCTCCGAGCCCCACGACGCTCCGTCCCGTCCGCCCGGCGACGCCCGTCATGCCCTCCGGCCCCCGTCCCGGCATGCCGCCTCGCCCCGCGGGCTTCCCGCCTCGCCCCGGCTTCGCGCCGCGCCCCGGCTTCGCGCCGCGCCCCGGCGGCCCCGGAGGCCCGGGCTTCGGCCCTCGCCCCGGCTTCGGACGCCCGCCGCTCGGCGGCCCTGCCGCGCCCCCTCTCCCGGACACCGCGGACCGGCGGAAGAAGGACGCGACGAAGCCCGGCCTCGCCGTCAAGAAGGGCGACGCGAAGAAGGCCGAATCGAAGAAGCCTCGCACGAAGGAGGTCTCCGCGCTCGAGGAGGACGTGCGGGAGTATCTCGGCACCTACAAGCAGGACACGTACGAGGACATCCCGACGCCGTCGGCCGAGGGGACGGACGAAGCCCTCGCGTCGAAGCCGCTCTCGAAGTCCGCGCAGCGCCGCGCCGGCAAGAAGACGATGGCCACGGAGACCGGCGAGGTCGTCGAGGTCAAGAAGAAGGCCGAGGGGCCCGTCTTCCTCTCCGAGGGCGTCACGATCAAGGAGCTGTCCGAGAAGCTGGGCGTCCTCGCGAAGGACCTCATGAAGGCGCTTCTCGCGCGCGGGATCTTCGCGACGATCAATCAGCCCGTCGAGCAGAAGCTCGCAATCGAGATCGCCAAGGAGTTCGGCGTCGAGGCGGCTGTCGTCTCGTTCGAGGAAGAGCTCGAGCTCTCCCGCCAGCAGACGGCGATCGAACACGCCGCCGACGCGGCCGAGGCGAACGCCGCCGACACGTCGGGCGGCGTGCGCGTGCCGCGCGCGCCCGTCGTCACCGTCATGGGCCACGTCGACCACGGCAAGACGTCCCTTCTCGACGCGATCCGCAAGGCGAACGTCGCCGAGGGCGAGGCGGGCGGCATCACGCAGCACATCGGCGCCTACCGCGTCGAGACGAAGGGCAAGACGATCGTCTTCCTCGACACGCCGGGCCACGAGGCGTTCACGCTCATGCGCTCGCGCGGCGCCAAGGCGACGGACATCGTCATCCTCGTCGTCGCGGCCGACGACGGCGTCATGCCGCAGACGGCCGAGGCGATCGACCACGCCCGCGCAGCGAAGGTCCCGATCGTCGTCGCGATCAACAAGATCGACAAGCCGGACGCGAACGTCCAGCGCGTCAAGCAGGAGCTCGCCGAGAAGGGCGTCCTCGTCGAGGAGTTCGGCGGCGACGTCGTCGCCTGCGAGATCTCCGCGAAGAAGAAGATCGGCATCGACCAGCTCCTCGAGATGATCCTCCTGCAGGCCGAGGTGCTCGAGCTCAAGGCCGTCGCGACGGGCCCCGCCCGCGCCGTCGTCCTCGAGTCGCGCCGCGAGGCCGGCAAGGGCACGCTCGCGACCGTCCTCATCCAGCAGGGCACGCTCCACGTCGGCGACGTGTTCTTCGCGGGAGCGGCCGTCGGCCGCGTCCGCGCGATGCTCGACGACCGCGGCGCGCGCCTCACCGAGGCGGGCCCCGCGACACCCGTCGAGGTCATGGGCTTCGACGACCTCCCGGACGCCGGCGACACGCTCCAGGTCGTCGAGGACGAGTCCAAGGCCCGGCAGGTCTCCTCGTTCCGCTCCCAGAAGGAGCGCGAGGAGTCGCTCGCGAAGTCCTCGCGGATGTCGCTCGACTCGCTCTTCAACCGCATGAAGGAGGGGGTCGCCAAGGACCTCGCCCTCATCGTGAAGGCCGACGTCCAGGGCTCCGAGGAAGTCCTCGTCCAGACGCTCGGGAAGCTCTCGACCGAGAAGGTGAAGGTCACGATCCTCCACTCGGGCGTCGGCGCGATCTCCGTCAACGACGTCCTCCTCGCGGCCGCGTCCGAGGCGATCATCATCGGCTTCAACGTCAAGCCCGAAAAGAAGGCCCAGGACCTCGCGGACCACGAGGGCGTCGAGATCCGCCTCTACTCCGTCATCTACACCCTGACGGACGAGATCAAGAAGTCCATGGCGGGTCTCCTCGACACCGTCAAGAAGGACGTCACGCGCGGCCACGCCGAGGTGCGCGAGCTCTTCAAGGTTCCGAAGATCGGGACGGTCGCGGGCTGCATGGTCACGGACGGGTCCATCCCGCGGACGGCCTCGGTGCGCCTCGTGCGCGACCACCGCGTCATCTACGAGGGCAAGATCGGCTCGCTCCGCCGCTTCAAGGACGACGCGTCCGAGGTCAAGCAGGGTTTCGAGTGCGGCATCGGAATCGCCGGCTACCAGGACGTCAAGGTGGGCGACGTGCTCGAGGCGTTCGTGGTCGAGGAGATGGCCGCCTCGCTGACCTGAGGCGGCTGCCGTGGTCGTCGCACTCGCGGTCTTCGATTTCCATCTTCCCGGCTGCCGGGGGCTGAAGGAGAAGCGGGCATTCCTCAGGCCGCTCAAGGCGCGGCTGAGGGGCGAGTTCGAGATCTCGGCGGCGGAGGTCGCGCACCAGGACCTCCTCCAGCGCGCCGCGCTCGGCGTCGCAGCGGTCGGGCCGGACCGCGAAGGGCTCGAGCCCCTGCTCCAGAAGGTCCTGTCGTACATCGAGGGGTACGCGGAAGAAAACGGCGCCGAGATCGCGGCGGCGCGGCACGAGTTCCTGAACTACGGCGACGTCGGGGCCGCCGGGAGCGGGTTCGGCGCCACGGGAGACTGAGATGGTTCGAGAAAAGAAGGCCGGGCCTCCGAGCCGCCGTCCGAAGCAGGTCGGCGACGTCGTGCGCGCCGAGCTCGCGCGCCTGCTCCGGGAAGACCTGCGCGACCCGGCGATCGGCTTCGCGACGATCACGGACGTCGTGATGGCGGACGACCTGCGCTCGGCGCGTGTCCACGTCTCCGTCTTCGGCGCGAAGGACCAGTTCGCGAAAACCGTCGCGGCGCTCAACCACGCCCGCGGCCACCTGCGCCCGCTCGTCGGGCGCAACTGCGGCCTGCGCTACGCGCCCGAGCTCCACTTCGTCGAGGACCACACGCTCGAACGCGGCGCCCGAATCGAGGAGCTCCTCCGCACGATCCCGAAAGCCGAACCAGGCGAGGACGAATGACGGCGCGCGACGCCGCGCTCGACGACGCGTACGGCGCCGTCGCGGATCTCCTCCGGAACGGAAAGCGCTTTCTCCTCACGGGCCACCGCAACCCCGACGGCGACTCGCTCGGGTCGGCCCTCGGCCTCGCGCAGGCTCTCGAGGCGGCGGGCAAGGATGCCACGGTCGTCATGCGCGACCCGTGGTCGTTCGCCTACGACGGCATGCCGGGGATCGCGAAGGTCCGGGTCTTCGACGCGCTCCCGGCCGACTGGCCGGCGGCGTACGACGCGATCCTCGTCATGGAGTGCCCGGAGTCGGACCGCACGGGCTGGCCGAACCTGTTCGCCGGGAAGGTCGTCAACATCGACCACCACCCCGGCAACGCGCGCTACGGCGCCCTGAACCTGATCGACCTTCCCGCGGCGGCCGTGGGCGAGATGGTGGCCGACCTCCTCGACTTCCTTCAGTGGCCGCTCACGCCGGACGCCGCGACGAACCTCTGGGTCTCGCTCGTGTCCGACACGGGCTCGTTCCGGTATTCGAACACGACCCCGAAGGCGCTCGCGCTCGGCGCGCGGCTCGTCGCCGCGGGCGCGCAGCCGGGCCCCGTGAACGAGTTCCTCTTCGAGGCGGCGCCGCTCTCCTCGCTGAAGCTCGAGGCGCTCGTCCTCGGGACGCTCGCGCTCCACGCGGACGGCGCCGTCGCGACCGTCGAGCTCCCCCGCCGGTTCTTCGCAGAGAGCGGAGCGCGCGAGTCCGACACGGAAGGCCTCGTGAACCGCGCGCGCGGGATCCTCGGCGTGCAGGCGGCCGCGCTCCTGCGCGAGGGAGACGCCGGCGAGATCCGCTGCTCGCTCCGGAGCAAAGGGACGGTCGACGTCCGGAGCGTCGCGGCTCAGCACGGCGGCGGCGGGCACCGGAACGCGGCGGGCTGCCGGATCGCGGGAACGCTCGAATCCGCGAAGGCGGCGCTCGTCGCCGGGATCTCCGCGGCCGTCGCGGCGGACGCGCAGGGGCGCGGGTGAGCGCGCGCGCGGCGGGACCGGACGGCGTCCTCCTCGTCGACAAGCCGGAAAAGCTCACCTCGCACGACGTCGTCGACGTCACCCGCCGTCTCCTCGGGACGCGCCGCATCGGCCACACGGGCACGCTCGACCCGGCCGCCACGGGCCTCCTCGTCCTCTGCGTCGGCCGCGCGGGGCGGCTGCAGTCGTTCCTCACGGGCTGGGACAAGACGTACGAGGGCACGATCGTCTTCGGCGTCGCGACCGACACGTACGACACCGAGGGGACGCCGGCCGGGGAGCCGCACCCCGATCCCGCCCCGTCGCGCGCGCGCCTCGAGGAAGCCTGCCGCGCCTTCACGGGCGAGATCCTCCAGGTTCCTCCGCCCTTCTCGGCGAAGAAGATCGCCGGCAGGAAGTTCTACGAGCTCGCCCGCGCGGGCGAGCCCGTGCCGGAAACGCCGAAGGCCGTTACCGTCCGCTCGCTCGACATCCTCGACCTCGACGGCGCCGTCGCGCGCTTCCGCGTCTCGTGCACGTCCGGCACGTACATCCGCTCGCTCGCCCACGACATCGGGAAAGCCCTCGGCACGGGCGCCCACCTCGGGAGCCTCCGGCGCATTTCGATCGGCCCTTTCCGCCTCGAGGAGGCGCGCACGCTCCTCGTGCTCGAAGCGCTTGCGCCCGAAGAGCGGTTCGGAAAGCCCTCGTGGCTGACCCTGTCGGAGATCCCGCTCCCGTTTCCCGCCGTCGCGCTCGCCCCGGCGGAGGCCGCGAAGGTCCGGAGCGGCCACGGTGTCCCCGTCCGCGTCCCCGAGGGCGCCGGCGGCTCCTCGATGGTCCGCCTGACGGAGAGCGGCGAGCTCCTCGCCCTCGGCACGCTCGAGCCCCTCGGCCGGGGCGCCCTCGCCCTCGCCCGGCCGAAAGTCGTCCTCGCGGGGTGACGTTCCCGACTCCCCTCCGGTTGACCGCCCCCGGCCGGTCGGCTAGACTCCGCCTCCTGAAAAATTAGAGAAGGAAAGAAAAGACATTGGCCCAGCTCACCACGAAGAAGGCGGAAACGATCACGACGTACCGGCGCCACGACAGCGACACGGGCTCGCCCGAGGTCCAGGTGGCTCTCCTCTCCAAGCGCATTTCCGAGCTGACCGAGCACTTCAAGACGCACGCCAAGGACCACCACTCCCGGAGGGGTCTCCTCCAGATGGTCGGCCGGCGGCGCCGCCTGCTCGATTACGTGAAGAAGCGCGACGCGGACCGGTATCGCGCCCTGATCGAGCGCCTCGGACTGCGCAAGTAGTCCTTTTCTTCAACGGCAATCGTCCGGCGGCACCTTCCGGCCCGCGCCTCGCGGCCTGAGGGAGACGTGCACGCCGGCCGGCGCCGGGCCACCGAAAGGAAATGCCCATGCATGACACCCTCACCGTCGACCTCGATGGACGCTCGCTCACGATCGAGACGGGCAAGATCGCCAAGCAGTCCGACGGCGCCGCCGTCGTGAAGTGCGGCGACACGGTCGTCCTCGTGACCGCCTGCTACACGAAGGAAGCGAGAGACATCGACTTCCTCCCGCTCACCGTCGAGTACAAGGAATACCAGTACGCGGCGGGACGCATTCCCGGCGGGTTCTTCAAGCGCGAGGGACGCCCGACCGAGAAGGAAATCCTGACCTGCCGGATGATCGACCGGCCGTTCCGCCCTCTCTTCCCCGAGGGCTTCAACCTCGAGACCCAGATCGTGGGACTCGTCCTCTCGGCCGACGGCGAAAACGACCCGGACGTCCTCGCGATCAACGGCGCCGCCGCCGCGCTCGCGATCAACACGATCCCGTTCGCGCACGTCCTCGGCGCCGTCCGCGTCGGGAAGATCGGCGAGAAGTTCGTCTTCAACCCGACGGCGAAGGAGCGCAAGGAGTCCGAGTTCGACCTCGTCGTCGTCGGGACGCACGACGCCGTCTCGATGGTCGAGGCGGGCGCGAAGGAAGTCTCCGAAGCCGTGATGCTCGAGGCGATCCTCCGCGGCCACGCGATGGTGCGGAAGATCGTCGAGGCGATCGCCGCGATGGCCGCGCGCCGCAACGTCGTCAAGGCGCCGTTCACGCCGCCGGCTTCCCTGCCGGCCGATTTCACCGCGGCCGTCCGCAAGCAGTGGGAGGGCCCGATGATGGAGGCCCTCACCCACCCCGGGAAGATCGAGTCGTACGCGAAGATCAAGGAAGTCAAGAAGTACGGCGTCGAGCTCGTCCCCGAGGACCAGCCCGAGACGCGCAAGATGGCCAAGCGCGCCCTCTCCGAGATGGTCGAGACGCTCACGCGCGAGACGATCCTGAAGCAGCGCAAGCGCCTCGACGGCCGCGCGTTCGATCAGGTCCGCCCGATCTCGATCGAGGCCGGCGTGCTCCCCCGCACACACGGCTCGTCGCTCTTCACGCGCGGCGAGACGCAGGCGCTCGTGACCGTCACGCTCGGGACCTCCGACGACACGCAGCTCATCGAGGACCTCGAGGGCGATTCCGAGCGCTCGTTCCTCCTCCACTACAACTTCCCGCCGTTCTCCGTCGGCGAGGTCAAGCGCTTCGGCTCTCCGGGCCGGCGCGAGATCGGCCACGGACGCCTCGCCTGGCGCTCGCTGCAGGCCGTCCTGCCGGACGAGAAGACGTTCCCGTACACGATCCGCGTCGTCTCCGACATCCTCGAGTCCAACGGCTCGTCGTCGATGGCGACGATCTGCGGCGGCTCGATCGCTCTCATGGACGCCGGCGTTCCCGTCAAGGGCGCGGTCGCAGGCGTCGCGATGGGCCTCGTGAAGGAAGGCGACGCGTTCGCGATCCTCACGGACATCGCGGGTCAGGAAGACCACTACGGGGACATGGACTTCAAGGTCGCCGGCACGCGCAAGGGCATCACGGCCCTCCAGATGGACATCAAGATCGGCGGCATCACGCCGCAGATCTTCGAGCAGGCCCTCGAGCAGGCCCGCCACGGCCGCCTCTTCATCCTCGACAAGATGGAGCAGACGCTCCACAACGCGCGCCCCGAGCTCTCGGCGTTCGCGCCCCGCCTCCTCACGATCTCGGTCCCCGAGGACAAGATCCGCGACATCATCGGCTCCGGCGGCAAGACGATCCGCGCGCTCCAGAAGGAGTACTCCTGCAAGATCGACGTGCAGGACGACGGCACCGTCACGGTCGCCTCGAGTGACATGCCGACCGCCGAGAAGTGCCTCGAGGCGATCCGCCAGCTCACGACGGTCCCCGAGATCGGCACCGAGTACCTCGGGACGGTCGTCCGCATCGAGCCCTACGGGTGCTTCGTCCAGATCCTCCCGGGCATGGACGGCCTCGTCCACATCTCCGAGCTCGCGCCCGGCCGCGTCCGCGAGACGACCGACGTCGTCAAGATGGGCGACAAGATCAAGGTCAAGATCATCGCGATCGACCCGGTCAACGGGAAGGTCAAGCTCTCGCGCCGGCAGGCCCTGACGCCGGAGGAGAGCGCCGCCGAAGTCGAGCGCCTCGGTCTCACGGCCGTCGCGGCCGGCGAGGGCGGCGGCGACGACGACCGCCCGCGGCGCTTCGACCGCGACCGCGGCCCGCGCCCCGGCGGCTTCCGCGGCGGACGCCCGGGCGGCGGCGGCTTCCGGCCTCGCTGATCCGGTCTGGTCCGAAGAGCAACGAAGATCTTCTGAGAAGGTAAGAAGGCCCCGGCGACGCCGGGGCCTTTACTTTTTCCGGACACGCCGGTCCGGAGGCGCAATGCCTTCCGGCTCGACCAGCGTGTTCGACCGGTCGCCGCTCTCGGCCCACTGGCGGAGCGACGCGACGCCGACGGCGTAGCGGTTGTCGTCGCCGCCCTCCGCGAGATAGCGCTCGACCTCCCGCGCCGCGGCGGCGGGCCCGACCTGCGCCTCGACGATCGTCGCGTAGACGAGCGTGTCCGAGAACCGGTGCCGGCCGTCCGGGATGACCGACGGAAGCAGGGGGACGAGGGACAGCGCAGCGGCGGGCAGCGCGAGGAGGCCCGCTCGTCGCCAGTCCTTTCGCCGTATTTCTTCGAAGGTGAACACGAGAAACAAGCCTGCGCCCAGTGCGAGCGGCCCGATTGCGCCCGCGCGGTATCTCGACGTGGTCTGCACGAGGAGACACGAGGCGAGCGGGACGAGGATCCCGACGGCCGCGAGGAGGAATTCGTCCTTTCGAAGCACGCGGCGCGTCCGCGCCGCGAACAGCCCGACCAGTCCGGCGCCGAGGACGCACGGAAAGACCGGGAGCACTTTCAGAATCCCGATCCGATCTCTGAAGAAATAGAAATTCGCATTGTCGGGGACCTCGTAGACGTTGGAGAAGGTCGCGAGCT
>Ga0335070_10008266_pt1 | contig 12196 bp, 8 predicted proteins | sample Lox_Sample_13_FD_206722 | JGI IMG/M metagenome (GOLD analysis project Ga0335070, IMG submission 206722) | Soil microbial communities from Loxahatchee National Wildlife Refuge, Florida, United States - Lox_Sample_1.3 | ecosystem: Environmental > Terrestrial > Soil > Wetlands | place: USA: Florida...
TTAACCGGTCTTATCCGTTCCCCTCTTCCTTCAGCCAGAGCGGCCTGGTCATATAGAAAAAAGGGCACATCCGAGCCTAATTTCTCAGCTAAAAGATGGAGTCTTTTCACCGGGTAATTCAATCCATACAACCTGTTCACGCCCAGAAGAGTCGAGGCTGCATCTGAGCTGCCGCCACCTAAGCCTGAGGATACGGGTATTTTTTTTCTTAAAAAGATCTTCACTCCCTGGGAGACTTTTCCCTCGGACAAAATTAGCCTTGCAGCCTGGTAGGCTAAATTTCTGCGATCCGAGGGCAGGGAAGAGTTGTCGGTTTTTAAAATCACCCCTTCGTTTATTCTCAAGAAAGTTAGGGAATCATATAAGGAGATCCTCTGCATCAAAGTAGAGATATTATGGTACCCATCTTCCCTTTTGCCCAGAATGTCGAGAAAAAGATTAATCTTGGCTGGAGCTTTAAGTGTAAGACCTTTCAATTTAAAACCACTTCTCTTTCCAGAAATTATAGTTAAGACTTATCCTGAAGGAAAAATTCGTGCCTTTTTTCCCGGAGATATTGTACTGGTTCTTCACATCGGCATACCCGAGCTCTCCTTCCACAAACAGATGTGCATCCGGCTGAAAAACCCCCTCGAGATCAAAGCTATTGGTTTTTTCTACGATACCCGATGGAAAGCTGGTCGTTTTTGGGACTGTAGAAGGCTGAAGCCCAATTCTCCCCTCCCCTTTTCTCTTTAGCTCATAAGAGAAAGAAACCTGTATGCTTTTACTAAAATGATACTGAAGTTCTGTAAAAAAGTCATCTGCATCCGGTCCCAGGAAACTTCCCATCCCTACGTTTCTGTAGGTATAAAGATTCCAGGGTTTGTCCTGCCCATAAACCCATTTGTTTATTCGGGTATATTCCAGGGTCAGATAACTTCTGGAGAATCCGAAAAGGTCTGCTGCTCTTGTTCCTAATAGGAATCCAATCTGCTGGGGCTCGGATTTGAAATCGTATTGAAAATCATCTATCAAAAGCTCTCCATAAAATTCTTTGTTCTTGAAGTGAGTAATGGAAAAATCAAAGCTCCAGAGGAGATTATCATCAATATTATGGTTGAACTGCTCGCCGTAAAAGAGAAAAAGGGGGTTGAGGTAATATGGCTCCAGCTTTCTTCCTGGCCCGCCGTATACTACTACCTCTGAAAAACCCAGCTCAATGCCGGATTTAAACTTGAGATTCATCCGGTGTCCGGAAAAATACCTTTTGGCAAAAAAGTTGGAATCCGGCAGAAAAATCTGATCCAATCCAGTGGCGAAAAAATCAAACTCAAAAATACCGATCTTGCCCTTAAGCTTCAGCATGTCATAAGGAGGAGAAAATCCGGAAAGCAGAAGATGGTCCCTGCTTCCCGGACCCCAGCGCATATAATCCCGGCCCCATTGAAATTCGAAATACTTGAAATTCACCTTGATATATCCCTGATCGAAGACGCCGGTTAAATCACCTTTCCATTTCTGCCCAAAGAAGTTTGTCTCCTTTTCTGATTTAGTATCCAGGATGATTCTGTCCTTGAACAAAAAATTCTTCCATTGAAAGGTTCCTTCTAAAATCCCTTTTCCTCGGACATAAGATGAATCTTGTTCGTTACTCGCGAGATATAAGACAGGACCTAAAAGTGCCTTGAGTTTTTTGGACTCTTCTTTTTTCTCCGAGGTATCAGATTCATCCGATAAAGCTTTTAACTCATATTCGAATTCTGATTTGAGCTTATCTATAATCCAGGATTGAGCCGAAGTCAAAGCCAGATCACCTTTCTCTACCCGGGCATTAATCTCCTGGAGATAAGAAGCTATCTCTCCACGGGAATAAGGCTTATTTCCTCTGGCAAGTTTAGGGAAAAGACCCTGGGTATAAAGCTCTTCAATGCTCGGATAAACCCAGGAATTCAGAGGGATATTCTCCAGGGAGGTCGGATAACTTAAGCTGGGGCAAAATAGTAATACTATTAAGAGAGAAACCAGAACACTCGGAAACTTTGGCATGGATGCAATTCCGGAGTACCTTTCTTCTCAGCCTGGAATTTAAAAAAACTCCAGCCGTCTCAAAAACAAAAAATCAAATCAGAATAGAAAATCTATAATTTTACGATTTTCCGCCGGTTGCTCTTTACCTGCTTACAGGCATTACGGGTATCAAAGACTAACCTGGAATTCTTGACGATCCAGTCATAGTCATAGTCTGAGTGGTCGGTTACGATCACCACACAGTCGGTTTTCTTCAACTGGGAAGAAGAAAGCCTGACGGATTTCATCTTGTCGCAGTTCATCAGGATCGAAGGCACATGCGGGTCATTGTATTTGACCCTGGCACCGGCATTCTGCAAAAGCTTGATCACATCCAGGGCAGGAGATTCCCTGACGTCTTTGATGTCTCTCTTATAAGCAACTCCTAAAACCAGAATATTCGAGCCTTTGACCGTCTTTTTGATCTGGTTCAATGCCCGGGTAGTTCTCTCCACCACATATTCTGGCATATGCGAGTTAATATCCCCGGCTAATTCAATGAACCGTGCATAATAGTTCAGAGATTTCAGCTTCCAGGAAAGATAATGCGGGTCTATTGGAATGCAGTGGCCGCCCAAGCCTGGACCAGGATAAAAAGGCATAAAACCGAAGGGTTTGGTTTTTGCAGCCTCGATTATCTCCCAGACATCTATTTTCAACCGATCGCACATCAGAGCTACTTCATTAACCAGACCAATATTCACGCTCCTGAAAGTATTCTCCAAGAGCTTGGTCATCTCAGCACCCTGGGTAGAAGAGACCGCTACTACTTGCTTGATTATCTGCTGGTAATAGAGTTTGGCGATCTTGGAGCATAAGGGTGTGGTTCCTCCTACCACTCTGGGAGTATTTTTGATAATGTAATTTCTGTTTGCCGGGTCCACCCTCTCAGGAGAAAAGGCTAAGAAAAAATCCTTCCCGACCTTTAAGCCGGTTTCTTCTAACATTGGCCTTATAAGCTCCTCGGTTGTGCCGGGATAAGTGGTACTTTCCAGAACGATCAGCTGCCCGGGATGAAGATACTTTTTCACCTGCTCGACTGCAGAAAGGATGAAAGACACGTCCGGGTCTTTGGTTTTGCTCAAGGGGGTTGGGACGCAGATGGAGATGCAGTCGGCATTTTTCAGGAGTGCAAAGTTTAAAGTGGCTTCTAGAAGCCCCTTATCGACCAGGTTTTTCACCTGCCGGTTTTCGATATCGTCAATATCTGACCTTCCGGAATTTATTACCTCTACTTTCTTTTTGCTGATTTCAAATCCCAGCACTTTGAAACCCTGGTCACCGAACTCAACTGCCAGAGGAAGTCCCACATAACCCAGACCGATAATCCCTACCACTGCTTTTCTTTTCTCGATTTTCTCTTTAAGTCTGGCAAACAATTTCAACCTCCTTGATATGTTTGAACCTGTGAATTTTTAATGGCAATTAATATATATCATATTTTACCAATGTCAATTGAAGTTTGATTTTTTTGAAGAAATTAAAAGCCCCAAAAATAGTATCGGTTTTTATCGGTTTTACTCAAGTAATCTTTTCCGGGATGATAGCAGTAAATTCAACCATAAAAAAAGTCCGCCCTTACAAGGCGGACTTTTTTAAACTCTATTTCTAAATATTTTTACTTTCTTCTTCTGAAGTAGTTGATAGCACCTAAGCCCAAAAGTCCGGTTCCCAAAAGAATTACTGTCCCAGGCTCCGGGTTGGCAATTAAATAACGGTTATCTACTCCGGTTATATTGGCTGCATCTGCTGTGAAGTTATTAAAATGAACCTCAACTGCAGGAGCATTCCCGGCATCTCCATCATTTCCAACCTCTGCGAAAATCCTGACGTCTGAGTTGTAGCCTGAAGGAAGCAGAACGCTATTTGCGAGTTGCCAATCGCTTCCCGAAAAATAGTATGCTGCAAGGCTAGACCCAAACCTGCTCAATCTTAGCTTTCCAGCCTGATCACCAGTAATCGTACTAAATCCCGTCTGCCAGTTACCGTCGACCATAAAATGAACTTCTTCATAATAATCAAGACTATTCATATCGAATTTCCGGGTTAACAGCATGGCAAAGGAATTATCTCTGGCCCAGACACCGTAAGTCGCACTACTGAAGAAATCGTTGAATTTGATCAGGCTATAATCGACATTGGTTATGAAATCGCCACCCAGACTGAAGTTGGAGGAAATCGACCCTCTGCCATATCTGACTCCTTGAGTAGTTCCCAGATTGAGATAGCCGTTCTCAGTTATTGCGTACCCTCCATCATGCGAGTAATTCCCCCAGAGCGATGCATCGAATGTATTAAAATTATCATTCAGAAGAAATTGGGAATAGGCCGATACGGCTAAGATTAAAACTGCTGCTACGCTTAAAACTATTATCTTTTTCATTTTCACTCTCCTTATATAAATTTCTGATTATAATTGAAGCAATTACTATGCCAAGAACTATAATCAATATTAAAGTGATAACCTCTTAATGAACAAAGACTTAGATTTCAAGGAGAACCATAATAAAGATCTCCGCATTAGAATGTCCAATTTGCTGACAGATGAGGCAGAGTAGAACTCATTTGTTGGACTAAATCCGTTGTGAATCAGCATATTAGACAGAAAAATCGATACGTTCAGGCAGATGACATTTTTCGAAAAAACTCGACATAGGAAAAAGTTGCTTTTGTTAATGAAATATATTCCTTTTTTGAACATCTGCTGATTCAAATTCTTAAAGTTATGACTCGGATAAGCCATTTATATCAAAAGAGTTACCTGATAGTTTGATATTGGATAAGAACTCAGGCACATCTTTTGCTAAAATTTTGAACAAAATTTAGTTAAGTTTTTTGAGATCTTGACGAATTCTAACAAAGGATAAGCTTATGTCCCAGGATGGGGCGGTAAAAATTATAAGAGCTTGTCCAGAGAGAATGGACTCTGAAAGGAAAAGCCTGGAGGCTAAAAGATACTGCCGGAGAAAAAAGGGGGGATCCTTTTTACAGCTCCATTTCAAATCCAGAATTACTCTTAGTCCATTTTTACGCTAAATGAGATCTGACATTTTTTATGATCGATTTACATACTCATCTTCTTCCGGGAATAGATGATGGAGCAACATCCCTGGAGGAAGCAGTTCAAATGATAAGACAGGGGAAGGAGATTGGGATAACTGCAATCTGCACCACTCCACATCTTTCGACTAGGCTTACGCAAGATAGAGTTGAAAGGATTATGGAAAGTTTCTTAAACCTTCGGGAAAAAACATCTGAAAAGAAGATAGGCGTCGATCTTCGCCTGGGAAGCGAAATTGATCTTCGCATCGACTTTGATTCGGTCAAAAGACTACCTTTTTTCTTTATAAACCTAACCCCAAAATACCTGTTTGTTGAACTTCCCTTAGGAGAATTTCCTTCTTTCTCGGAAAAGATTCTTTTCTCTCTGCTAATCGAAGGTTATTCACCCATTCTGGTTCATCCTGAAAGAAGCCTGCAAAAAGAAGAGGATTTTGGCAGGATAGAAAAGCTGAAAGACTCTGGAATTGCCATCCAGCTTAATGCAGGTTCGCTGCTGGGAGATTTTGGTAAAAAGAGTCAAAAAACTGCAAGAAAGTTACTGCAGGAAGATCTGGTCGATCTCATTTCCAGCGATGCTCATGATTTAAACAAGCGACCTATCACTGTAATGGCAGAAGCTTTTAAAATAGTCAACAGTGATTTAGGGGAGGAAAAAACTTTATTGCTATTCGAGAAAAATCCAGAGAAGATCCTTCGGTCTGATAATATCGAAACCAAAGTTGAGATTAAATCCTTTTTAACCAAGGAGTGTGAAAGATGAAAAAAGTAAACCGGATAATCAGTCTCTGTCTGATAGTTTGCCTGGTCCTGTTTCAGATATCCAATCTGGTCTGGGCTCAAGAGGAAGAGAAAACTTTAGCCCAGAGAAACACAGGCATGGATTATTATCTTTCCCCAGGTGCGGACAATCAGCTGTTGATTAAAGTGAACGTCTGGGGAGAAGTATTAAAGCCGGGAATAGTAGAGGTTCCGGATAATACTGACCTTCTCTCTCTGATCTCAATGGCTGGAGGGCCTACGGAAAGTGCCAAGCTTTCCAAAGTCAAGATTGTGCGCAATTTCACCGAGAATAGAATTTTCACGATCAATGTGCAGGATTGCGTCCGGGATGGAAAAGCAGAACAGATACCGCTGATCAAGCCAGGCGATACGGTGATAGTTCCGCGCAACAGTTTTCACTCGGTTTCGAAATATGTGACCTTTATCTACAATCTGGCTGTCATCGCCAGTGTGGTTAAACTCTTCACTCAATAAAGGGGGGTAAGAAATTGGAAGAGCAGAACGGCATAACGCGGGTTCAAAAGGAAGTATCCTTTCAGGACTACCTTATAATTCTGAAGAGGAGGAGATGGATTGTTCTCTCAGCTTTTTTGATAATCCTGTTTTCCGCCGGGATTTTTTCATTCACCACCCAACCGATCTATGAGTCCTCCACTACTTTGATGATCGAGGAGGATGGCGGAATGAAAAAAGAGATCTTCGAGATCTCCTCTTATATGAAACAGGAGACCATGATCAAAAACCAGGTGGAGATAATCAAAAGCCGGACCTTGTCTGAATTGGTTCTGCAGGCGCTTATAGAGTCTCCCTATAAAAAAGTCTGGGAGCAGGATGTCCTGAGAAAAAATGCAGAGCAGGTAAATTCCAATGACATGGTTGCGCTCCTGCAGCAGAACACCAAAGTGGTTCCTTTGAAGGAGACCGATATAGTCCAGGTTAAGGTGACTGCTCCTGATCCCGATTTAGCAGCATTCTTAGCCAACACCATTGCCCAAGAATATTATAAACAGAGTCTTCAGGTCAGCCGGGGTGAGATAACCGAGGTCCGCCAGTTTCTGGAGGAGCAGCTTTCCAATACCCAGAAGGAGCTGCAGCAGGCTGAGGACGCATTGAGGATCTATAAGGAGAATGAAAAAGTCGCAGCCCTGCCAGAGGAGACCGAGGAGCTGGTTAAGCAGTTAGCCAGTTTTGAATCCTTATATAACGAAGCCAAGACTGAGTTAGAATCTAATCAGAAGAGACTCTCCTATATGCAGAGCCAGCTTAGCGAAAGAAAAAGCCGTCTAGTCGAGGATATCTCCCAGATCTCCAGCCCCTTGATCATTCAATTGCGCAAGGAGATGGCTAATTTAGAGGGGATAAAAGCAGAATATATAGCACAGGGATTCTCGGAAGATCATCCTAAGATGGAGGAGATAACCAACCGCATCAAGGACATAAAGCAGAAGCTGGTAAAGGAAACCTCGGAGCTTGTATCCCAGGAGCTTTCCTCCTCTGACCCATTAACTTATTCTCAGGAACTGGTGGATAAGATTCTGACCCTGGAGATAGAAATTCAGTCGTTGGGCGCCAGAACCGATGCTCTAAAAAACATAGTTGACACTTATTCCAATAATCTGAACACCCTGCCTGAAAAAAGCCTGAAATTAGCCCGCTTGGAGAGAAATGCCAAGGTGGGAGAAAACATCTTTTTGATGTTGAAGGAAAAATACGAGGAATCGAAGATAAATGAAGCAGGTCAGATAGGCAACGTGAGGATAATAGATAAAGCCCTGCCGCCTGTAGATCCGATCAAGCCTAAGAAAAAAATCAATCTCCTTCTCGGAGCTCTTCTCGGCCTGGGTTTAGGGTTAGGAATGGCTTTTTTCGTGGAGAGACTGGACAATTCTTTAAAGAGCATTGAGGACGTTGAAGCGACCGGGCTTTCTATTTTAGGCTCTATTCCCCTGATAAAAAATAGTAAAGATAGAAAATCAAAAAAAGAGGAAGAAAAATCCGAAGAGTATCAGATAAAAAGAATTACCTCTAATTTAGTAACCCATTTCGAGCCAAAATCACCCATATCCGAGGCTTATCGAACTTTCAGAACTAATCTTCAATTTGCCAGGCTGGATGAACCATTGAAGACTGTCCTGGTTACCAGCTCTGGTCCATCTGAGGGTAAGTCCACAACTGTGGCGAACTTAGCCATTACTATGGCTCAGATGGGAACCAGAACTATTCTGATCGATTCGGATTTAAGGAGACCGGTCCTGCATTCGATTTTCAATCTGCAGAGAGCTCCGGGCTTGACCAACTACCTGGCAGGTAACGTCCCCTGGAAAGAGATAGTCCAGGAGACCCCTATTGAAAATTTGACCCTTTTGACCTGCGGTGTCCTGCCACCTAATCCTTCTGAGCTTTTAGGCTCCAAAAAGATGAAAAATCTCTTAGAGGAGCTTAAGGAAAAATATGATATGGTCCTGTTTGATTCACCACCAGTCATAGCAGTTACAGATGCGGCTGTTCTGTCCACTTTGTTGGATGGGGTAGTTTTAGTGTCCTCTTCCGGTTCTACTTCCAGAGAAGCCTTACAAAGAGCCATCAGCCTTTTGGAGAACGTTAAGGGCAGGTTAATAGGAGGGGTTTTAAACAAGATCAAAGTGGAATCAGTTTACGGTTCTTATCACTACTATTACTATTACCACTACTATGGAGGGACCAAGCAGAAGAGAAAAAGGAAAACAGATGAGGTAAAAGTATCCTGATTTTGGCGAAAAGGAAAATAATATGGAAATAGGTATCCTAGGAGGCGGGCTCACGGGTTTGACCATTGCCTCCCAGCTGAAAAATGAATTCGAAGTCCTGGAGAAAAACTCTGACTGCGGCGGTTTGTGCAGAAGCCTGAAAGAGAATGGTTTCACCTTTGATTACGGCGGAGCGCATATCATCTATTCCAAGGATAGAGAATCAGTAGATTTTATGCTCAAGGCTCTGCAGGGGAATTATGGCCAGGGAAGAAGAAACAACAAGATTTATTATAAAGGCAATTTTGTGAAATATCCTTTTGAGAACGGGCTTTCTGACTTACCCAAGGAGGATAATTTCGAATGTCTTTATCACTATCTGAAAAATGATTATCCCTATCCCTCTAATTTTGAAGATTGGATCTACTTCACCTTTGGCAAGGGAATAACTGAGAGGTACCTCTTGCCCTATAACCGGAAAGTCTGGAATACCGAGCCAAAGGATTTGAGCCTGCACTGGGTAGAAGGCAGGATTCCCAAGCCTCCTCTGGAGGATGTGATAAAATCTGCCATCGGAATTTCGACTGAGGGGTATACTCATCAGCTGAATTTCTTTTATCCGAAACAGGGAGGGATTCAGGCACTGGTTCAGGGGTTAGAAGAGAAAGTTGAACAGGGGATAACCAGAAACTTTGCTGTCAGAAAAATCTCCAGAGAAAATAATGGGTGGTCTGTCACCGACGGACAAGACCAGAGGAAGTATGATCTTCTGATTTCCACCATTCCCATATTTGACCTTTTGAAAACCCTGGATGATGTGCCGGAGCAGGTCAAGGATGCCTCTTCCAGGCTTCAATACAACTCCCTGATTGCTGTTCTTCTGGGACTGGAAGGAAACAGTCTTCCTCCTTATACTGCAATTTATTTTCCGGACGAGGAGCTGAAATTCAACCGGGTCGGATTCCCGCATATTTTCAGTCCTGATAACGCACCATCAGGACATAGTTCCCTGGTGGTTGAGATCACGGCTAAAGAGAATGATCCCACCTGGAGACTTTCAGACCAGGAGCTTTTGCAACATTCGATTCAGGGTCTTGCTAAATGCGGACTTTTAGAACCGAAGAAGGTCTGTTTCAAAAAAGTAGTTCGGTCAAAATATGCTTATGTGATTTATGATAAAGATTATCTGAAGAATATCAAAATAGTCAAAGATTACATAGAGAAGCTCGGAATAATCCTCTGCGGAAGGTTTGCCGAGTTCGAATACCTGAATATGGATGCCTGCGTTCAAAGAGGAAGAAACTTAGCTGGGAGGATAAACTCGACATCTGAGGCAGAAGAGTATCAGGAAATTTTAAAAAGGAATTAATCATTCGATGGTAGAAAAACTGTTAACGTTAGAAAGACCAAAGCCGGTTCAGGATAAAAGCAGAGCCAGGCTGGTGCTGAAAAACTCCGGTGCTCTGGGAATATCCACTGCCCTGGGCAAGCTTTTTTACCTGCTTCTGTTCGTGTTTATCGGACGCTATCTGGGACCGGGCGATTTTGGCAAACTCACTTTTTCCATGTCTTTCACTGCTATGTTCGTGGTGTTAAGCGACCTGGGGATGAACCTTTTGACTGTCAAAGAGGTGTCAAAAGACAAAAGCCTGACTGAGAAATACCTGAACAACCTGGTGGTGTTCAAGACCTGTTTGTCGGTTCTGGCTTTTGGAATTGTGATGCTGCTGGTGGCTGTCATAGGATATCCTGAAAAAACCATAAAGATAGTATTCCTCATGGGCTTAGCCACATTCCTTTCCAACATCTCGACCGGGCTGAGGTGGATTTTTCAGGCTCATCTTAAATTAGAGTACGATTCGGCTTTGAATCTGGCTCAGAACATCCTGTGCTTTGGGCTGGGCTATCTTCTCTTGAAATTAGGCTGGGGAATCTACGGAATCGGGTATTCCCAGGTTCTGGTCTGGATTCTGGTTTTGATTTCTGCCTGGGTTTTGATCTCAAAAAAGTTTTCTCCCATAAAGTTCGAGTTTGATTTTGCCTTCTGGAAAACCCTTTTGAAAAAATCTTTTCCTTTTGCGCTGATGCTGGTTTTCACCGGCTTGTATCTGAATCTGGACACTGTGCTTTTGTCTTTTTTCAAAGGGGATCAGGCAGTAGGTTTATATAATGCGGCTAACCGGCTGGTCCTGGCAGGGAAGATGATTCCGGGCGTGCTGGTGGCTTCTTTGTTTCCCATAATTTCGGAAAGCTCCAAAAAGTCCAAGCTGGAATTCGACCGCATCCTGGGTAAGTCTTTCACCCTGATGTTCTGCCTGGCTCTGCCCATAAGTATAGCGACGGTTCTTCTGGCTGACAAGCTCATCAACTTCTTATACGGGGCAAAATTCTCCGGCTCAATTCTGGCATTACAGATTCTGGTCTGGGGGATGTTCTGCGCCTACTTAAGCGGGGTCACCGGTTACGGGCTTATGGCTAAAGGGTTCCAGAGAAAAAACACTTTGATCACCGGAATAGGCCTGGGTATCAGCCTTCTATTGAACTTCATTTTAATTCAGAGATTCAGCCATTTGGGAACCAGTGTTGCGATTCTGGCCACGGAGTTTTTTGTGATGACCTCCGGGATGTTCTATGCCCGAAAGTATCTGGATTTTGATTTCAAAATCCTGTTTGCTTCATTTTCAAAAGTGGTATTTGCGACTCTGATTATGAGCTTAGCCTTATATCTGACCAGGGAATTAAACCTCTTCTTCTGCGCCGGCATCGGGATTTTAAGCTATTTGATTGCTCTTTTCTCCATGCGGGGTTTATATGGGTATGATTTTTATAGATTGAAAGATTTAATCCTGGCAAAGACAGGTTAAAAAGGGGGAAACTTGTCAAAACAAAAAAAGGTCAGCGCCATTGTGGTAAACTGGAACGGGATAAAATTCCTGCCAGTCTGCCTGGATTCTATTTTCAGGCAGAGCTATAAGAATTTAGAGGTAATAGTGGTGGACTGTGCCAGCAAGGATGAAAGCGTTCTTTTCATTAAGAGCAACTATCCTCTAACAAAAGTGATAGAGCTAAAACAGGATTTTGGACCACCTTATGCCATAAACTTAGCCGCCAGACAAGCGCAAGGAGAATATATCCTGATTTTGAACAACGACGTTTACCTGCCGGAGAATTTGGTAGCTGAGATGGCAGAGGAGCTTGAGAAAGATGAGAACTGCGTGATTAATCCCTTGCAGCTTGATTTCGAAGGTAATCTTATCGGAGCAGGGTATCCTGGAAGAGATTTTGGCTTACAGAAACTTTTCAGACCAGGAAAGTTAAACCCGTTTTTCTCCTGCACAGCCTGTTGTCTCGTTCCAAAAAGGATCGTAGAAAAAACTCCGTTCAATGAACTTTTCTTTTTATATGAGGACGTGGAATGGGGATGGCGTTTGAATTTGAAAAATGTCCCTTCAAAACCATTGCTGAATACATACTTCCTACACAAAAATGCCGGGACGTTGATTAAAGGTTCTGCAAAACAGGAAAAAATAGCCATTTACAGTTTTTTGGCTACTCAGTATATATGTTTTAAAGCATAT